>Ga0136613_10000348_pt1 | contig 20714 bp, 26 predicted proteins | sample AntDrymUQ2722106_2_FD_106649 | JGI IMG/M metagenome (GOLD analysis project Ga0136613, IMG submission 106649) | Polar desert sand microbial communities from Dry Valleys, Antarctica - metaG UQ272 (21.06) | ecosystem: Environmental > Terrestrial > Soil > Desert | place: Antarctica: Dry Valley... | reverse complement strand
TCCACGGTCACGACGGCGCCGCGGCGGGCGGCCAGTGCACCCCACACCCCCTCGAGCAGGGGCGGGTGGATGGCGACGTTGCCCGCCGCGTCGGCGACCGGCGCGTGCAGCAAGGCGACGTCGGGGACGAGCGGCGAGAGCAGCCCGATCTCACCCCGGGCGGTATCGACCCGGGTGTAGGCATCGTTGGCTTCCATCGACGACCCGCCGATGGAGCGGGTCACGATCGCCGGCAATCCGCGCGCCCCGGCTTCGAGGCGCTGGGAGAAGGCGAGGAACGACCAGTGCTCGACGTCGACCTCACCCTTCTCGTACGCGGCAGCGAAGATCGGGTTGGGGGTGAAGTTGGGGAACGTGTCGCCCGAGTACCCGGTCACGACCCCGCGCACCAGGCCGCCGCGGAAGAACAGCGTCCCCAGGCTCGAGAGGCTGAGCATCATCAGCGTGAACCCGGGATCGCGCCCCCACCACTGGCGCACGGCCTCGCGCGCCGCGGCGGTCCAGCGGGTGTGCCCGACCATGACGTGGAGTGCATCGCCGGCGCGCACGTGCTCGGCGACCGCGTCGCGCAGCGGCGCGACCTTGTTGCTCAAGCCGAGTCGAGCACCAGGTCGGCGAGGCGGTGGCGCTGCCAGCCCTGGTAGCCGAGCATGCCGTCGTTCTGCTTGGCCCGCTTGTAATAGAAGTGGGCGTCGCAGTCCCAGGTGAAGCCGACGCCGCCGTGGATCTGGATGTCCTCGCCGCTGATGAACACCGCGGCCTCGCCCACGAACCCCTTGGCCATCGCCGCGGCGCGCTCGCGCTGCTCGTCGTCGACGTCGGACGCCCAGGCGGCGTAGTGCGTCCCGACCCGGGCAAGCTCGAGCCGGTGCAGCATGTCGACGGCCTTGTGCCGGATCGCCTGGAACGTGGCGATGGGCCGGTCGAACTGCACCCGGGCCTTGGCGTACTCGACCGCGAGGTTCAGCGCGGCCTCCGACGCGCCCACGAGCTCGGCGCTCATGGCGACGGCGGCGTCGTCGACCACCCGCCGCCAGATCGCGGTGTGGTCGGTGCGGGGGCCGATCGCGACGACGCGCTCCTCCTCGAGCACGAGCCGGGCGGCCTTGCGGGTCGGGTCGAGCGTCGGGACCGCCTCACCCTTCGGCGCCTCGAGCAGGAACGAGCCCAGGCCCTCGTCGGTGCGGGCGACGACGATGGCCCAGTCGGCGGTATGGCCGTCGAGCACCAACGGCTTGGCGCCGGTGACGATCCAGTCGGCGCCCTTGCGGCGCGCCCGGGCGCGGACGCGATCGACGGGGTCGCCGTGGCCCTGCTCCTCCAGGGCCACCGTGCCCCGCAGCGTGCCCGACGCCAGCGGCTCGAGCAGGTCGTGGGCACCGAGGCGATCGGCGGCCAGCGTGGCCAGGACGCTCGACGAGAAGAACGGGCCCGGCAGCGGGAGCCGGCCCATCTCCTCCATCACGACGACCATGTCGACGAGCCCGAGGCCGATTCCCCCGTGATCCTCGGGGACGAGCAACCCGGGCCAGCCCATCTCGGCGACCTTCTCCCAATGCCCGTCGGTGAAGCCGCGTTCGTCGTCGGCCATCGCGCGCACGTAGCTGCCGGGCGCCTCGTTGGCGAGGAAGGACCGCACCGCGTCGCGCAGCGCCTCCTGATCAGCAGAGAAAGTGAAGTCCATCTCTATGGCCTCGCTCGCTGCGGGCCGGGATACCCGGCCCGCGGGCGCTCGCTCGGCTCTGCTCCGCTGCGCTCCGGCCCATTCGGGCCGGAGCTCGCTACGCGCGCCAACATCTCGCTCCCCGGGAGAAAACTGACACGAATGTTAGTGTTCGCGCCGGATGGACTTCTCCTACGCGCCAGAGGACTTGGCGTTCCGCGACGAGCTGCGGGCCTGGCTCGACGAGAACCTGCCCAAGTTCCGGGCCGACTGGGGTGGTGACGAAGACCCGGGGGGCGGCCGCCAGGGCGGCACCCAGACCGGCGTCGCCCGCACCCAGGAGCGCCGCAAGGACTGGCAACGCCGGCTCCACGAGGGCCGGTGGGCCGCGATCAACTGGCCCAAGGACTGGGGCGGGCGCGAGGCCACGCCGGTGCAGAACGTCTTGTACTCCGAGGAGATGTCGAGCCAGCGCGCGCCCGGGGTCTACAACGCCAACGGCATCTGGCAGATCGGCCCCATGATCATCAAGTGGGGCACCGACGAGCAGAAGGACCGCTGGCTTCCCGGGATCCTCGACGCGTCCGAGCACTGGTGCCAGGGCTTCAGCGAGCCTCAGGCCGGCTCCGACCTCGCCAACCTGCGCACGACCGCGATCCGGGACGGCGACGAGTACATCGTCAACGGCCAGAAGATCTGGATCTCGACCGCGCACCTGGCGAAGTGGGGACTGTTCCTGCTCCGCACCGATCCGGGCGCGATCGAACGGGGCGCGAAGCACGAGGGCATCACCGCGTTCATCGTCGACATGGAGGCGCCCGGCATCGACATCCGCCCGATCAAGGACATCGTGGGCGACGAGCTGTTCAACGAGGTGTTCTTCACCGACACCCACATCCCCGCCGAGTACCGCCTCGGTGACGAGGGCGCGGGGTGGCAGGTGGCGATGGGGACCCTCGGTCACGAGCGGGTCGGCACCGCCGGTCTGGCGATCGCGATGGCGTCCGACCTGCGGTCGATGATCTCGGCGGCGCGCGCCACCAACCCGGACTCGCTCGACGACCCCGAGATCCGCGAGCGGATCGCGCGCGCCTACACCGACATCGAGTTCACCAAGCTCCTCAACTACCGGGCGCTCACCAAGATCATCAAGGGCCAGAAGAACTGGCCCGAGGTGCCGCTGGCCAAGCTCCAGTGGAGCCACCTCGCCCAGACGCTGGCGGAGCTGGCGGTCGACCTGCTGGGACCGTCGGGGTTGCTGGCCAAGGGCGGGCCCGACGCCGTCGACGGCGGCAGTTGGACCCGCCTCTACTCGTTCCAGCGCTACACCTCGATCGGCGCCGGCGCCACCGAGGTGCAGAAGAACATCATCGCCGACCGCGCCCTGCTGCCCAGGAAGTAACCCACGCAGCTCGGCATCATCACTCCCGTCGTCACGCGCCTGCCGGGCGCGCACGCGCGCTGGGAGGAGATGGCCGGGATCGCCGAGGTCGAGCGGGTCGTTGTCGAAGCCGAACGGCTCGGGTACCACCACGTCACCTGCAGCGAGCACGTGGCCGTGCCACGCGCCGTCGCCGAGGTGCGGGGGGCGACGTACTGGGACCCGTTGGCGACGTTCGGCTACCTCGCCGCCCGGACCAGCACCATCCGGCTGGCGACGTTCGTGCTCGTGCTCGGCTACCACCATCCCCTCGCGATCGCCAAGCGCTATGGAACCCTCGACCGGGTGTGCGGTGGGCGGCTGATCCTCGGTGTCGGGGTGGGATCGCTCGAGGAGGAGTTCGACCTGCTCGGCGCCCCGTTCGATGACCGCGGGGAGCGCGGTGACGACGCCATCCGCGCCTTGCGGGCGTCGCTCTCACAGCCGGAGCCGTCGTACTCGGGCGCCCACTACGAGTACGAGGGCTTCGTGGTCGATCCCCACGCGGTCCAGGAGCGCGTCCCGATCTGGATCGGCGGTCGCACCGCCCGGTCGCTGCGTCGGGCGGTCGAGCTCGCCGACGGCTGGGCGCCGTTCGGTATCGGTACCGCCGACCTCGCCACGATGCTCGAGCGTGCCCGTCAGAGCGACGCGTGGGCGCGGCGCGGCACCTCGCTCGCGCTCGTGCTCCAGAACGAGCGCCCGCTCGACCCCGGCGCCGCGCCCGAGCGCGTCGCCGAGCGGCTGGCCACGTTCGCCGAGATCGGGACCACGATCCTCAGCGCGCGGTTCGTGCACCACTCGGTGGACCACTACATCGAGCAACTCGCGGCTCTGGCCGAGCTGGCATCGGCCTAGCCTGCGGCGGTGCCCACCGACGCCGTCACGGTCGCGGCCGCGATACGCGCCGCCAACAACAGCGATGACGTGGAGAAGGCGCGGGCGATGTTCAGCGCACTGCTCGACGCCATCCTCGTCGTGCAGACCGCCGAGGCCGTGGCACCCGGAGGCGGGCCCCACGTGCTCACCGAGGACACGCCGATGCGAATGGCCACGATGACGGGTCCCGGCGGCGAACGAGCCCTGCCGACTTTCACCGACGCCGATGCACTCCGGCGCTGGCACCCGGACGCCGAGCACCAGGTCGGGTTGGAGGCACCCGACCTCTTCGGCAAGGCGATCGAATGGGGCTTCGACGTGGTGCTGGTGAACCACGCCGACGAGGACTGGATCCAGTTGCGCGACGAGCTGCTCCGCACACTCGCCGACGGTCGGGTCCCGGCGCTCTGATGGCGCGGACCTACCGGCTCGGGTTCTTCCGCAAGCTCGTCAACGTGGTTGCGGCCGCCGGCCTCCGCGTCGGGCTAGCGCCCCGCGCCAGCTACCTCTTGACCACCACTGGTCGCAAGACCGGCCGCCGGCACACGACACCCGTGTGGGCGTTCGCGCACGACGGGGAACGGTTCCTTGTCTCACCGTATGGAGAAGTTGGGTGGGTCCACAACGCCCGCGCTGCCGGCGAGGTGACGCTCACCCGGGGCCGGAAGTCGACGACGCACCCGGTCACCGAGGTGGCCCCGGCCGAGGCCGCCCCGATCCTCAAGCGCTACATGAACAAGGTTGCGGTGACGCGGCCCTTCTTCGACGCGACCAAGGACGCTCCGGTGGCCGAGTTCGAGGCCGAGGCCGCCCGGCATCCCGTCTTCCGCCTGGGCCCGCCGAAGTAACCGCTCAGACCAGCCAGAGCACGAGCCCCACGATCACCGCGACCGGCGCGGCCACGAGCAGGATCGTGTTGGTGAGCACCGCGAGCCACAGCGAACCCAATCCGGCGGGACCGAACGCCTCGACCAGCGCCTCGTAGCGCTCGTGGGTCTCGCGAGCCGCCCTGGCCAAGGGCAGCAGCTCCCGCCCGACCGCCGCGATCGCCCGCAGCTTGTTCGGGCCCTGCAGCCGTTCCGGGGCGTCGTCGATGCGGGCCCGGATCGCCCCCTGGTCGGAACTGCCGGCGAGCAGGCGGGCGAAATCGCTCTTGACGGTCTCTTGGTGGGCGGCGGCGTCGCGCAGACCGCTGCGAACGCGTAGAGCCGAGACGCCGGGGTAGACCAGAGCGACGCCGGCGACGATGGCAACCACCAGGTGCCACCCACCGTCGTCGAGCCACTGGGCCGGGAGCGCCACGAAGACCGCGACCGCCCCGATGAGCGACACGATCGCCAGGGGTAACCAGCAGCCGCGCCACCCAGGTCGCCGCGTCCATGAGGCGGCTGATCGCCTGATCCAGCCGCGGGTCGAGCTTCGGCACGCCACCGGTGCCGGTCATGTCACCGACCACCTCCATGTGCACGATGCCACGAGCGGCTTCCCCGGCGCGACGACCGCGGGACCGAGGTTCAGCGAGTCGGGCGGGTGGGTCTGGGGCTCGACGCAGATCGCGTGGTCGGGCTCGGTGAACACGACCAGGTCGGGGCACTCCGTCTCGAGCGTGACGGCGACCGCGTCGGGCCAGCGCAGCACCGCGGGCGGATCGCCCAGTCGGGTGAAGCAGTCATCCCACGATTGGGCCGGGACGGGCACCAGTTCGTCGACGGCGATGCCGTCATCGTCGCGCCGGTACATCGCGCCGGCGTGGAGGTCGACCTCGACCGGCTCCCCCCGACCCAGGCGCCGGGCCCACCACGGGTGCCACCCGAGCGACGCCGGCATCGGGCGGTCGGTGGCGTGCACCTCCATCGTCATCGCGAGCGAGTCGCCGGCCAGGTCGAGGCGCTGCACCGCGCGTCCGCCGAACGGCCACGGCGGAGCCAGATCGACGCTCATCACTCCCAGGCCTTCGTCGCGCCAGGGGTGGTCCCGGGCGACGCCGTGGATCGCGTGCGGAGGGTTGTTGGCGGGCAACTCGTAGCCCTTCCCTGCAAACGAGAACCGGCCCCGACGCACCCGCCCTGCCCACGGCGCCATGGGGAACGACCCGTAGTTGTGGTCGTCGACCTCGGGCGTGACCAGGAGGTCGAGCCCGTCGATGGTCAGCGAGATCAGCCGGCCGCCCCGCTCGGGCGCGTAGACCAGCCGCGCCCGTCCCGATGCCAACTCGATCAATGTCAGGAGCTCGATCAGCCGAGCCGCTCGATGACGGTGGCGTTGGCCTGACCGCCGCCCTCGCACATCGTCTGGAAGCCGAGGCGACCACCGGTGGACTCGAGGTGATTCAGCATCGTCGTCATCAGCCGCACCCCGCTGGCCCCGAGGGGGTGGCCGATCGCGATCGCGCCGCCGCGCGGGTTGAAGCGCGCCATGTCGGGACGGAACTCCTTGGCCCACATCAGCGCGATGGCGGCGAACGCCTCGTTGCACTCGACCGCGTCGAACTCGTCGACCTTCATGCCGGTGCGCTCGAGCAGTTTCCGGGTGACGGGGTTGGGCGCCGACAGCACGAGGACGGGATCATCGGCGAGCACGGCGAAATGCACGAACCGGGCCCGGATCGGGAGGCCGAGCCGCTCGGCCGTGGTCCGGTCGGCGATCAGCATGGCGGCGGCGCCGTCGCTCATCTGCGACGCGTTGCCGGCGGTGATCTCGGGCGCGGGCTGGTCGTCCGACTCCCAGGCGGGCGGCAGCACCGCGAGCGACTCCATGGTCCCGCCCCGCCGGATCCCTTCGTCGACGTCGAGCGTCTCCCCGGTGGTCTCGCCCTGCTCGTCCTTGAGCGGGACCGGGACGATCTCGCGGGCGAAGTGCCCGGTGTCGGTGCTGTCGGCGGCGCGGCGGTGGCTCTCGAGCGCGAACGCGTCCATCTCCTCCCGGGTGACGTCGAAGCGGTCGGCCAGCACCTGAGCCACCCAGAACTGGATACCGAGAGTGTTTTCGGTGTGGGCGAGGAAGTCGGGACTGAACGGCCCGATACCGCCGCGCGCGTTCGTCGACATCGGCGCCCGAGTCATCGACTCGACGCCGCACGCAATCGCGAGGTCGTAGGCGCCGGCGAGCACTCCCTGGGCGACGAAGTGGACCGCCTGCTGCGACGAGCCGCATTGGCGGTCGACGCTGGTCGCGGGCACGTGCCACGGGAGCCCGGCGGCGACCCAGGCGTTGCGGGTGACGTTGCAACCTTGTTCGCCGGTCTGGGTCACGCAGCCGCCGACCACGTCGTCGACGAGACCGGGATCGACGTCGTTGCGCTCCAGCAGCGCCTTCAGCGTGAAGCCGAGGAGATCAGTCGGGTGCCAGGTCGCGAGCGCGCCCTTGCGCTTGCCGATGGCCGTGCGGGTGGTGTCGACAATGACGGCTTCGCGAGCGGGCATTCGTGAGCCTCCCCGGGAGACCTGACATGGTAGTCAGGGACTACTACTTTCTCCCCCATGCCCGTTACCGGAGACGTTCCCGAGCACGACCACGTCGTCGACACCGGCAAGAGCGAGCTCAGCCTCGACGAGCTCGGCCACATCCAGCCCGGCTTGGCGCGCATCATGCCGGAGATCGGCTCCCGCATCTGGAAGTGCTACTACGCGGGCAAGGCGCAGAATAAGCCGCTGGCGCGCTTCCAGCTCAAGGAAGCGGTCAATCTCATGGAGATGGGCGCGTTCGTGCGACCGAAGTACGACGAGAACATGCACAAGTTCATCGCCGAGGACCTCGAGCAGGTGAAGCAGGCGATCGAGGCGTCCGACTGGGACAAGTTCGAGACCGCGTTCCAGAACATGGTCGACCAGGCCAACAGCTACCACGCGCTCTACGACAAGCCGTGGCTGCGCTGGAAGGTGCCGGACGAGCCGCCGCCCGACCTCGACATGACGCCGCTGGGGTAGCGGCTACGCCGCGTCGCTCGCCTTCGGCGGCCGCCAGAACACCACTAGCTGGAGCAGCCCGCCGCCGATCCCGGCAGCGGCCGCGATCAGGAGACCGGTCGAGCCGCTGAGGTCGTCGGCGATGTCGAGCGCGTTGTCGACCGACCACTCCCCCGGGCCGAGCGCGCCCAGCGCGAGGCCCACGAAGGTCATGAGCATCACGTACTCCCAGCCCTCGGTCGGACGGTTGTAGACGAAGAAGCCGGCCTTGCGGTGGTTGGTGATCCACGCCACCACCGCGACGCCGATGACGGAGGCCGCCGCCAACGGAGTCAGGAGACCGAGCGCGAGCATCGGTCCCCCACCGAGCTCGATCAGGGTGACCATCCACGCGTTCAGCGCCGGCTGGCGCATCCCGAGGCTGGCGAACCAGTTCGCCACCCCGGGCCCCTCGCGCACCCGCCGGAGGTGCACCCAGCCGTGGGCGAAGAACATGAGGCCGGTTGCCACCCGCAGCGCGAGCAGCGCGGCGTTGATCGCGTCGACGTCGTCCATCGGCGTGACGCTATCGTCGCCGAACCGTCCCCGCCCGGAGGCCGTCGTGCGTTACGCGATCAGCTCGCCGAACGTCGGTGACCCCGCCTGGCTCGTCGACCTGGCGATCGAGACCGAGCGGGCCGGCTGGGACGCCTTCTTCCTCTGGGACCACCTGCACCTCGTCCGCGCGCTGGCACTCGACGTGTTCGATCCCTGGGTGATCCTCGGCGCGGCCGCGCGCGAGACCGAGCGGATACGGCTCGGGACCATGATCACGCCCGTCCCGCGGCGGCGACCGTGGAAGCTGGCCAAGGAGATCGTGACCCTCGACCATCTGAGCGGCGGGCGAGTCGTGGTCGGTGTCGGGTTGGGTGAGCCCGCCGCGGACGAATTCGGTTCCTTCGGCGAGTCGATCGACCCGCGCGAGCGAGCGGTGCTGCTCGACAAAGGCCTCGCGCTCCTCGAGGGCTTTCTCCGCGGCGAGCCGGTGCGCCACGACGGCGACGCGTTCTCGGTCGATGCCCATCTGAAGCCGGCGAGCGTCCAGCAACCACGTCCACCGATCTGGGTCGCGGGCAAGTGGCCCAACCGGAAGCCGCTGGAACGCGCCGCCCGCTACGAGGGCGTGATGCCGATCAGCTCCGAGGGGGGGCCGATCCCGCCGGAGGAGCTCCGCGCGGTGGTCGATCTGATGCGACCGGTGGAGCCGTTCGACGTGGTGGCGTCGGTCGGCCCGGGTGTTCCCTGGAGCGAGTTCGAGGATGCGGGCGCGACCTGGATCGTCGAGTCGGGCTGGCCCGAAGGTGACTGGCGGGACGACCTCGAGCAGATGGTGCGCGACGGACCGTCCGGCAGTTAGGTCAGCGCCAGGCGCGCCAGCCCAACCACCGCGCCGGCGCCGATCAGCCAGGCGGGGTTGACGCGCCATCGGAGCAGCACGAGCAGCGCGACAACACCAACCGCAATCGTCAGCGCATCCGGGAACGCGTCGTCGAGCAGGACGAGCGTGACCCCCGCCATCAGGCCGAGCGACGCCGCGTTCAGGCCGTCGAGGGCGGCGCCCGCCCACGGCGACCGGCGCAGGCGGGGGACGATCGGCGCCAGGAGTGCCACGAACACGAACGAGGGTAGGAAGATCCCGAGGGTCGCCACCACGGCGCCGGCGAACCCTTCCACCTGGTATCCGACGAACGTGGCGGTCGTGAACACCGGCCCGGGGGTGACCTGGCCGATGGCGACGGCGTCGAGGAGTTGCGCGTTGGTGAGCCACCCGTACGTGTGCACGACGTCGCGCTCGAGGAACGCCACCAGCACGTACCCACTACCGAACGTGATCGAGCCGATCTTCAGGAAGACCAGGAAGATCCGCCACAGCGGGGCCGAGACGGCAGCCCCGGCCCCGCCCAGCGCGAGCAGGAACGGGGCGATGGAACCCGCCGACGGCCGGAGCCGGGTCCGGTTCTCCCACAGCATGACCACCAGGGCGCCCGCAACCAGCAGGAGCAACGGGTTCACATCCACGACGAAGAGCGCGGCGACACCGGCGACCACCACCGCCGGCATCACGCCCTTGATCGCGACGCGGCCCAGCGTCCACAGCGCCTGCGCGATCACGGCGATGACGACCGGCAGGATGCCGTAGCGCAGGTCGACGACCGACGGGTCGGTGCCGTGGCGTTCGTAGAGCCAGGCGATCGCGAGCACGATGAGGAAGGCGGGGACGATGAAGCAGACGCCAGCAACCATCAGCCCCCGCCAGCCGGCCCGGCGGGCACCGAGATGGATCGCCAGCTCGGTCGAGGTCGGCCCCGGAGCCAGGTTGGCCGCGCCGATGAGGTCGAGGAACTGCCGGTCGTCGACCCACCGGCGCCGGCGCACGACCTCGTCACGCATGAGCGCGATGTGCGCCGCTGGGCCCCCGAACCCGATGGCGCCGAGCTTCAGGAATACCCCCGCGACCTCGGCCAGTCCGTGCCGCTCCGACGCCACCGCCGGACCCTAACGGCGGGCAGTACGCTGACACCGGCGTCAGTGAACACCGGGTGAACGGGCCGGTAGATGGGGGTGGCCGCATGCGCGCCGAAGATCTGATCCTCGTGAGCGTCGACGACCACGTCGTCGAGCCGCCCGACCTCTTCGAGGGGCACCTGCCCGAGAAGTGGATGGAGTTCGCGCCCAAGTCGGTGCGCAAGGACGACGGCACCGACGTGTGGGTGTACGAGGGCGCCGAGATCCCCAACATCGGGCTCAACGCGGTCGCGGGCCGGCCGCCCGAGGAGTACAACGTCGAGCCCACGTCGTACGAGATGATCCGCGACGGCTGCTACGACATCGACGAGCGGGTCAACGACATGAACCGCAACGGCGTGCTCGGCTCGATGTGCTTCCCGAGCTTCGTGCAGTTCTGCGGGCAGCTGTTCAGCCGGTCCAAGGACCTCGACATGGGCTTGAACCTGCTGCGCGCCTACAACGACTGGCACGTCGACGAGTGGTGCGGAACCCATCCCGGGCGCTTCATCCCGCTGTCGATCCCGCCGATCTGGGATCCCCAGCTCATGGCGGACGAGGTGCGGCGGATGGCGAAGAAGGGTTGCCACGCGGTCACGTTCTCGGAGAACCCGTACAAGTTGGGCTGGCCCCACATCTTCGGCGACCACTGGGACCCGTTCTTCGAGGCCTGCGCCGACGAGGGCACGATCATCTGCGACCACATCGGCTCGTCGTCGACGATGCTCGAGCTCGCGCCGGGCGCGCCGATGGACATCATGATCACGCTGACGCCGCTGAACCTGATGCAGGCCGCCACCGACCTCATCTGGTCACCGGTGCTCCGGAAGTTCCCGACGCTTCAGTTCGCGCTCTCGGAGGGCGGCGCGGGCTGGCTGCCGTACTGGCTGGAGCGGATCGACTACGTGTACCAGCAGCACCGGTTCTGGACCCACCAGGACTTCGGCGACACGCTCCCGAGCGAGGTGGCGCGCCGGCACTTCACGTTCTGCTTCATCAGCGACCGCGCCGGCATCGAGGACCGTCACGCCATCGGGGTCGACAACATGACCTGGGAGTGCGACTACCCGCACTCCGACTCGAGCTGGCCCCACTCCCCCGAGTCGGTGGCGAAGCAGCTCGACGGCGTGGCTGACGACGAGGTGAGGAAGATGACGCACGAGAACGCCATGCGCATCTTCCGCTTCGACCCGTTCGCGCACCGGCCGAAGGAGCAGGCCACCGTGGCCGCGCTGCGGGCCGAGGTGACCGACTAGTTCGGCTGGATCAGCCGGCCCGGCGCTCGTGGCGGAGACGGGGGACCAGCCCGGCGCTCGTCAGCAGCCGCACCGCCCGCTCCTCCTCGGAGTCGATCACCAGGGCGTCGCCGGGCTCCCGGTTGACCACGAACGTCACCACGCAGTCCTCACAGGCCGAGGTGTGCTGCATCCGGCACTCGTCACAGTCGATTCTCATGCCGCCAGCATGACGGCGGGGTGTGACAGCTACCCCCGGACCGGCACCAGCTCCTCGATCAGGACCCGGACCCGGCGGTCGAGCTCGTCCCGGATGGGGCGGACCTCCTCCACCGACTTGCCGGCGGGGTCGTCGAGCTCCCAGTCGAGGTAGCGCTTGCCCGGATAGATCGGGCAGGCGTCGCCGCAGCCCATCGTGATCACCACGTCGGCCGCCCGCACGACCTCGTCGGTCAGCGGCTTCGGGAACTCCTTCGAGACGTCCACCCCGACCTCCCCCATGGCCGTGACGACCGCGGGGTTGATGCGGTCGGCGGGCTCGCTGCCGGCCGAGCGCACGTGCACCCGCCCGCCGGCGAGGTGGTCGAGCAGCCCGGCCGCCATCTGGCTCCGCCCGGCGTTGTGGGTGCACACGAAGAGGACCTCGGGCATCTCCTTGCCGATCGAGCCCTCGGCCTGGCCGAGCGCCCGCAGCCGCTCGCGGGCAAAGCGTTCCACCATCACGGGCACGAAGTCGGTGATCGGAGCACCTTCAAAATGGTGACGCGACTCGGTGAGGAACCGTTCGATGGTCTCGGTCGCGAAGACCCCGTCGAACTCGTCCTTGACGCGACCGGCCACCGCAGAGAGATGGGATTCGAGCACGCGGTCGTCGGGCTCGGTCATCGGGGGACCTCCTCGCTCTCGTGGGGGACGATCACGTTTGGCGCCGCCGCCGCGATCCGCGGGTACAGCACGCGGACGACCGCGACCGCCAGGATCGCCCCGATCAGCTGGGCGACGACGAACGCCGGGACCGACGCCGCCGCGATCCCGGTGAACGTGTCGGTGAGGGTCCGGCCGACGGTCACGGCGGGGTTGGCGAAGCTCGTCGACGAGGTGAAGAAGTAGGCCCCACCGACCCACGCGCCCACGGCGAACGGGGCGAAACCCGCCCGCCCGGACCGGGCGACACCGAAGACCACCAGCAACAGCCCGAACGTGGCGACGACCTCTCCGAGCCAGAGACCGCTGCCCGTGCGGGAGCGGTCCGCCACCTCGACCGCGGGCAGCTCGAACATGAGGTTGGCGACGACGGTCCCCAGGACCGCGCCCGCGACCTGCGCCCCGCAGTACGCGCCCGCCTCGCGCGTCGTCAGTCCGCCGAAGGCGCGATCAGCCAGCGTGACCAACGGGTTGAGATGGGCACCCGAGACCGCGCCCACCGCCAGGATGATGGCCACCAGCGCGACCGCGGTTGCAAACGCGTTCTCGAACAGCTGGAGCCCGGTGTCATCGGGGCTGAGCCGCTGCGCCGCGATCCCGGAGCCGACGACCGCGATCAGCAGCAGGGTGGTGCCGACGAACTCCGCGACCACGCGGCGGGTCAACAGCACGGACGGCGTTCGCAGGTGTCCGTCGGGGCCGCCGCGGCCAGGCGCTCGAGTCGGTCGGCGAGGGTGAGCAGCGCGTCCGGTCGGAGCCGGTAGTACGTCCAGTACCGCCAGCGGTCGCTCTCGACCAGGCCGGCCTCGCGCAGGACCTTGAGATGGTGGCTGACGAGGGGCTGGGCGACGGCGAGCTCCTCGGTGAGGTGGCACACGCACAGCTGCTCGGTCGCCAGCAGCTCGACGATGCGCCCCCGCAACGGATCCGCGAGGGCTCGGACCGCGGGCGCGAGCTCCGCCTCGGCAACCAGATCAGCCACCATGAATATTGATTCTGGCTGATCTAGCTGGGGGCCGCAACCTTGGCCGGCGCCGCCAAGGCACCGCGGAGCGCCTCGAGCCGCTCGGGCACGATCCGGTACCAGACCCACGTGCCCCGCTTCTCGCTCTCCACCAGCCCGGCCTCCCGCAGCGCCTTGAGGTGGTGGCTGACAGTGGGCTGCGACCTCCCGATCGGCTCCACCAGCTCGCAGCCACAGGCGCCGTCGGGCGCGGCCGCGATCAGGCTGAGGAGCCGCAGCCGGGCGGGATCGGCCAGCACCTTGAACTGCCCCGCGAGGTCGGCGGCGTCGGGCTCGGTCAGGATGCCGTCGAGGACGGGGGCACAGCAGGGTTCCACGGACCTATATTGACACGCATCGATATCTCGGGCAAGATATCGACCGTCATCGATATCCGGAACCGACGCCTCCAGGAGGCCCCGATGTCCCGAGTCCAGCTCGCCCTCAACGTCACCGACCTCGACGCCGCGGTCGCCTTCTACTCCAAGCTCTTCGGGGTGGAGCCGGCCAAGCGCCAGCCCGGGTACGCCAACTACGCGATCGCCGAGCCCCCGCTCAAGCTCGTGCTGTTCGAAGGCACCGAGGGCGGCACCCTCAACCATCTCGGAGTCGAGGTCGAGTCCGCCGAGGAGGTCGCCACGACCCAGCAGCGCGTCACCGCCGAGGGCCTCGAGACCACCGGGGAGGACAAGGTCGACTGTTGCTACGCCCTCCAGGACAAGGTCTGGACCACCGGGCCCGACGGCGAGCGCTGGGAGGTCTACACCGTCCTGGCCGACACCTCTTCGGTGCAGCCCTCGACCTGCTGCACCTGAGGATCAGCTCCGCAGCACGCTGAGGAGCGTCGCCGACGACACCACGAGTGCCCCCTCGCGCTCGGCGTCGGCGCGCACCTCGGCGTCGGACGAGGCGACGACGACCGGGACCTTCTTCGACAGCGTGCCGACCTCGCGCACCACCACCCGGTCCGCCTCCTCGCCCTCAGCCGAGAACACGACCCGCACCCCGGGGCGGCGCGGTTGGCGGACCCCTTCGATCCCGGCTCCGTCGAACACCAACGTCACGTCGCAGCGCGTGCGCGTGTGCAGGCGCTCGAGCGCGGCGCCCAGGGCGTCGCGCTGGCCGGCGAGGTCGGCGTCGCTCCACCCCATCATCGACACGTTGTAGCCGTCGACCACGAGCACCACCCGGGTCGAGCGCAGCACCGCCGCCAGCGCTTCAGGCGAGTCGGCGACCATGCCCGGCGGCACCTTCGCCTGGAGCCGGCGCGTCGGCTCGCCTGAAGCGGGGCCGGCGCCAGGCCCCACGTCACGGCTCGGCGCCCCGGGGGGACGGACGCCGCGCGCCCGCTCCGCCACCCCGCCCAGCCCGGCGGCCAGGCGCCGGGCGAGGTCGGCGGCCTCGGTCAGCGCCTGCAGATCGGCATAGCGCAGGCCGCTCCCCGGTGCCGCCGACCGCTCGAGGCGGTCGACCGCCTCGACCCGAGCGCGTTCGCTCTCGGCCAGGCTGCTCTTGGCGGCGCGCAGCTCCCGCTCGAGCTCACGTGACCGTTCGGCCTCCCGCTCGATTCGGCCGTCGGCGGCCTCGGACGCGGCTCGGGCGCGCGCCATGGCACCTTCGAGATCCTCGGCGCGCTGCCGCGCCTCGGCGACCGCGCGCGCGGCTTCGTCCTCCCGGGCTCGGCGGCCGTGGCGTTCGTCGCGCAGCTCGCGCCCCAGCCGGGTGGCTTCGGCCTGGGCCGCGTCACGGGACTCCTCGAGCCGACGCCGCGACTCGTCGAGGGCGGCGATCTCGCCGGCGCGCGCCTTGCGCTCCTCGTCCTCCTCCTTTTCGAGGCGCTGCCGCTCCACGATCGTGGCGGCGGCTCCGAGCCCGAACGCCCACCCCCGAGGTCTCGCCGCGTACAACGCCGAGGCAAGCAAGGGCAGGTCGGCGCGGTCGGCGGCGTCTTCGACCTGACGGAACACGTCCTCGGCGCTCCAGCTCTCGAGCGCGGCCACGACCTCCGATCGCTCCCGGAACTCCTCCACCACCCGGTCGCGGAACGGCTCGTCGTTCTCGAGCGCGCGCCACAGCTGCTGGCGGGCGGCTTCGGTGCGGAGACCGCGGGGGTCGAACTCGGCCAGGCGCCGCAGCGCGGCCGGGCGGTCGACGGGCTCGAGCGAACGCAGCACGTCGCCAGCGGTGTCGAGCAGCGGCACGAGGAGCTGGTCGGGAAGCGGCGGGACCGCGACCCGCTTCAGGGTCCGATTCGCCTCGGCGTCCGTCACCGCACGCGCCGAGGTGCTGGGGCGGGGACGGGCTCGTAGACTGCGCCGGGAAGCCGGCAACGGTGCCGGCTTGTAGGGAGCGCGAACATGCAGGCCGCCCACGAGGAGCTGACGCTCGAGACCCAGGGCGACGGCGACATCCTCGACCTCACCTCCTACGCGCAGAAGGCCATCGACAACGCCGGCCTCGCCGATGGCCTGTGCACCGTCTTCGTCGCCCACTCGACCTGCGGCATGACGACGATCGAGTGCGAGCCTGGCTGCAACGCCGACCTCAACACCGTCCTCGAGCGGATCGCGCCCCAGGACGAGGCCTGGCGCCACAACGCGCTGAACGCCGATACCAACGGCCACAGCCACGTCCGGGCCGCGCTGATCGGGCCCTCGGTGACGATCCCGTTCCGGGCGGGCGAGCTGCTGGTGGGCACGTGGCAGAAGATCGTGTGCATCGACTTCGACGACCGCCCCCGCTCCCGCAAGGTCGTCATCCAGCTGATCGGGGGCTAGGGGCCCCGTCGTCAGTGAGGCGGGCCTCGGCGGGCGCGCCGTCCGCCGGCCCCGTCTCGCCGGAGACAGTCTCGATCAGGTCCCTCCCGGCTCCGCACCACCGGCAGGTCACGTCCTCGACCTGCTCGTCGAGCACGTCCTCGTCCTCGACGCTGAGGTCGCCGCCCACGCTGAAGTGGTGGAAGGCCTTCGTCCGCCGGGTGGCGACGACGTCGAAGCGGGTGAGGTTCCCGCAGCCGGAGCAGCGATAGCGCGTGGGCACACAACCAGTGTAGGAACCGCCGGGTTCCGAGCCGGTTACCGCCTCGATCCGCGGCCGCCACCCTGCCGGCCACCGCCCTGCCGGCCACCGCCCTGCCGGAAGCCCCGCCCGCGGCCGTCGCGCCGCGCGGCCCGCGACGTGTTCGCGTCCGGGTCGACGTCGGACGGCCCCCGCTGACCCGCCACCGCCCGACGCCGGTCGCCGAGCTTGCGCATCCCGATCAACATGAGCTGCACGAGGATTGCGGTCACGAGCGCCCACGCCGGCGCGATCGCGAGGACGCGCCAGTAGCGCCCGTACCCGGTCCCGACCAGGACGTCGAGCAGGCGCTGCCCGCTGAGGAAGCCGAACTTGCGTGCGGGGGCGACGACGACGATCAGCCCCACCGGCACCGCGACCAGCCAGGCGATCATGCGGAACGGCCACGCGACCCGGCGCGGGTCTGCCGCGGGGGCGGGACGCCGGCCCCGTCGGGACGGCGCTGGTGTCGGGGGCGGAGGAGGCGCGGGGGGCGCTGCGACCGCACCGGTGGGCACGGCGGCCGCGGCTCCCGCAGCTGCCGCTGCACTCCCGGCGGGCATGGCTGCGGTCCGCTCGGGTCCGTTCGGCCGCGGCGCCGGCGCGGTTCGTGCCGACGCAGGACGCACGCGCGCCGAAACCTTGAGCGCCCGCCCGCAGCCGCTGCACCGGAACGTGGGCGCGTTGGGGAGGTCGGACAGCGGGTGCCTGCTTCCGCACGCCGGACACTGAAGGGCTTTTGCCATCACATGGCTCCGGCGCTCGGCGCCGGGCCATCCTCGTAAGGACTGGCCGGCGCCGCCCTCCGGGACGCGCCTCCGCACAGACGCACCCGCACGTCCTACTCCCCTTCGGCCTCGGCGTCGCGCGCGTCGACGCTCGCGCGCACGAAGGCGTCGAGGGCGGCAGAAGCACGCCCGTCGTCGATCGACCCCACCGCCCCCTCGATGCCGGCGGCGAGGTCGGTCGCCACGCCCGCGGCGACCAGGGCGGCGGCCGCGTTCAGCACCACGACATCGCGCTGCGCGCCGGTCTCCCCCGCGAGCACGCGTTTGGTGATCTCGGCGTTGTGGGCGGCGTCACCACCGACGAGGTCCCCACGCTCGGCGCGCGCGAACCCGTATTCGCCGGGATCGAGCGAGTAGGTGCGGACGGCTCCGTCCTCGAGCTCGTGGACGGTGGAGGCAGTGGTGGTGGTGAGCTCGTCGAGGCCGTCGTCCCCGCAGAACACGAGCGCGCGAGCGCTCCCGAGCTCGGCCAGCGCTCCCGCCATGCGCTCGGCCATCTCGGGATCGGACACGCCCAGCACCTGGTGCCGCACCCGGGCCGGGTTGGCGAGCGGCCCGAGGAAGTTGAACGTGGTCGCGACCCCGAGCTCCTTGCGAGTCGGACCGGCGAAGCGCATGCAGGGATGAAACCTCTGGGCGAAGCAGAATCCGATGCCAGCCTCCTCGATGCAACGGGCGACACCCGTGGGCCCGAGATCGATCACGACGCCGAGATGCTCGAGGAGATCGGCCGATCCACACGCCGACGATGCGGCCCGGTTCCCGTGCTTGGCCACCCGCACACCTGCGCCCGCTACGACCAGCGCGGCCAGCGTCGACACGTTGATGGTGTGCGACCGGTCACCGCCGGTTCCGCAGGTGTCGATGACCGGCGTCGCACCGTCCGGCAGTTCGACCCGAACGCCTCGCGACAGCATCGTGCGCACCAGCGCCGCCAGCTCGGCGACGCTCTCGCCCTTCGCCCGCAGGAGGAGCGCGAACCCGGCGATCTGGGCGTCGGTGGCGTCGCCCTCGAGGATCGAGCCCATTGCCCGCTCGACCAGCGCGACCGGGAGGTCCTCCCGCCGCCCCAGCCGCCCGAGAACGTCGGGCCACAACGGTGCTTCGGTCATCTCAGTCCCACCACAGGTCGCGGTCGAGCACGCCGCGCGCGATCAGCCCCAGCTGCACCTGCGAAGTTCCCTCGACAATGGTGAGCTGCTTGGCGTCGCGGTAGTAGAGCTCGAGCGGGTGGTCCTGCATGTAGCCGGCGGCGCCGAGCATCTGGAGCGCCTCGCCCGAGACCTTCACCGCCAGCTCGGTGGCGTAGTACTTCGCCATCGAGAGGAACGGCACCCACTCCTTGGTGAACTGGCCCCGGTCGGCCATCCACGCCGACCGGTACGTGAGGAGCCGGGCCGCCTCGATCTCGGTGGCCATCTCCGCGATCTTCCATTGGATGCCCTGGAAGTCGGCGATGGTCTGACCGAACGCCTCGCGCTGCTTCACGTAGTCGACCGCGTACATGAGCGCGCCCTCGGCCAGACCGATGCCGCGGGCGGCGACGATGGGGCGCATCGAGTTGAGGCCGAGCATGGCGAGCCGGAAGCCGCCGATCTCGCCGATGACGTTCCCGGGCGGGACGCGCACGCCGTCGAGGATCAGCTCACCGGTGTCGACGCCCTTGACGCCCATCTTGCGATCGGTGCGCCCGACCTCCACCCCCGGCCACGAGCGCTCGACGATGAAGGCGGTCACGCTGTCGTGGGCACGGGAGTCGGCGGGGCCGGTCTTGGCGAAGACGCAGTACCAGTCGGCCTGGTGCACGCCCGACATCCAGCACTTCGTGCCGGTGATCAGCCAGTCGTCGCCGTCGGGCACCGCCTTGGTGCGCATCCCCATCACGTCGCTGCCGGCCTGGGACTCGGAGAGCCCGAAGGCGGCGCGGGCGTCGCCGGTAGCCACGGGGGTGACGTAGCGGCGGTTGAGCTCGTCGCTGCCGGCGATCATCACCGGCCCGGTGGGGAGCCGGGTGAGCAGCAGCATGAGGGCGGCGGCGTTCGAGTACTTCGCCACCTCTTCGATGGCGATGGTGAGGCCGAGGATCCCGGCTCCGGAGCCGCCGTGCTCTTCGGGGACGCAGAGGCCGGTGAGGCCGGTCTCGACGAACAGCTCGAAGAGGTCCTCGGGGTACTCCTCGGTGACGTCGATCTCGCGGGCGCGGGGGGCGATGCGCTCCTGGGCGAGCTTGCGGACGGTCGCCTGGAGGTCGACGAGCTCGGCCGGGAGGTCGAAATTCACCCGTTGAGCCTACCGGGGCCGTCGCGCAGCGCCCCGGGCGGAGGGCGCTGCGCGGGCCCCAGATCTTGGTCGTTGGGAAGGTGGCCGTCAGGCGGTCTTGCGGCGGCGGCGCAGCACGCGCCGACGCTCGCGCTCGGTGAGCCCGCCCCACACGCCATCCTTCTCCCGGGTGGAGAGGGCGAACTCGAGGCAGGGCTCGCGCACGGGGCAGAGCGCGCAGATCGACTTGGCCTCCTCGGCGGCGTCATCGTCGTCGGAGACCGGGTAGAAGACCTCGGGGTCGACACCTCGACACCGGGCCAGTTGATGCCAGGAAGGGTTCATCTCACGTGCATCCCGCACGGTTGGAGGGTTACCGGCGCAGGGCCGGGGGAATTGGTTCAACACCTACGTATTCGTCACCTATTCCCAGGCGCCTGAGGGGGAAACGGCGCCCGGTGGAGGGCCCGGACCGGGGCCGTATCCCCGCCCTTTCCTAGGATCACGCCGATGCGCCCCGAGCCCCCCCAACCGGCCTCCCACCCCCAGCGGCAACGGGCACTCATCGCGGGCGCGGCCGCGCTCACGGTTCCCGGGCTGGCCCTGCGGCTCTCGGGGGCCCACCCGGTCGAGTGGCTGGGGGCGGTGATCTTCGGCGTGGCAATCGTCGGGGCCGCCTTCCTGCTCGCGTGGGCGGCCGAGGCCGTCCAGCTCGACGTCTCCCAGGGCCTCGCGCTCGCGCTCCTCGCGCTCATCGCGGTCCTCCCGGAGTACGCGGTCGACTTCGTGTTCACGTGGAAGGCGGGGAAGGACCCGGACGAGTTCGCCAGCCTCGCGCTCGCCAACATGACCGGCGCCAACCGGCTCCTCATCGGCGTGGGCTGGTCGATGGTCGTGCTACTGGCGGCGTGGCGGATGCGCCGAGTGGCGCGGACGCAGGGGTACGAGGGGGAGATCGCAACCGACGTCGAGCTCGACCGTTCCCACGCGATCGAGATCTCGTTCCTCGCGGTCGCGACGCTCTACTCGCTCACCCT
>Ga0136613_10000345_pt1 | contig 20734 bp, 23 predicted proteins | sample AntDrymUQ2722106_2_FD_106649 | JGI IMG/M metagenome (GOLD analysis project Ga0136613, IMG submission 106649) | Polar desert sand microbial communities from Dry Valleys, Antarctica - metaG UQ272 (21.06) | ecosystem: Environmental > Terrestrial > Soil > Desert | place: Antarctica: Dry Valley... | reverse complement strand
GCCCGCCCTCCTGAATCTGAACGAGGTGCACGAGCTCAAGGGCTGGTCGCGCGAGAACGGCACGCTTCGCCTCGGTGCGGGGCTGACCTACGCGGAGTGCCGGCGTGAGCTCGCGGACGTCCTGCCTGCCCTGGCCGAAGCCTCGCGCACCGTGGGCTCGCCGCAGATTCAGAACCGCGGGACGCTCGGCGGGAACCTCGGCACGTCCTCTCCCGCAGGGGATTCGCTCCCGCCGCTCCTCGTCGAGGCAGCCGAGATCGAGCTGGCGAGCGTGCGCGGCGAGCGGCGCGTCCCGCTCGAGGAGTTCCTCGTCGGCCCGAAGCGGAACGCGATGCTCGCCGACGAGCTGATCGTCGCTGTTCGGATCTCCCCGTCTGGGTCGCGCCAGACCTTCATGAAGGTCGGGCCGCGTAACGCCATGGTGATCGCGGTCGCCTCGCTCGCCCTCTCGGCCGACCGGGAGCGGGGCGAGCTGCGCGCCGCGTACGGCTCGGCAGGGCCGGTGCCAAAGCTCGTGACGGCGCCGCTCGCCGAGCGCGACTCCTTCGCCGAGCGTGTGGCCGAGGCTTCGCAGCCGATCGACGACGTCCGCGGGACGGCCGCGTACCGCCGCCACGCGTTGCGGGTGCTGACGTCGCGCGCCCTCGAGCGGTGCGCGGCATGAGGATCACGCTCACCGTGAACGGTGAGGAGCGCGAGGCCGACGTCTGGGCCGGGGAAAGCCTCCTGTTTGCCCTGCGCGAGCGGCTCGGCCTTCCGGGCTCGAAGAACGCGTGCGAGCAAGGCGAGTGTGGCTCCTGCTCGGTGCTCCTCGACGGCGTCCTCGTCTGCGCGTGTCTCGTGCTTGCCGCGCAGGCGGAGGGTCATGAGGTCGTGACCGTGGAAGGGCTCGGGTCTGAAGGGCGCCTGCACGCCGTGCAGGAGGCGTTCGTGCAGACGGGCGCGGTGCAATGCGGGTTCTGCACGCCGGGCCTCGTGGTCGCGACGGCCGACCTGCTCTCGCGCCGGCCCGACCCCTCGGAGGACGAGATCCGCGAGGCGCTCTCGGGAAACCTCTGCCGCTGCACCGGCTACGCGAAAATCTTTGACGCAGTCCGCCTGGCCGCCGGAGCCGCATGAGGACGAATTGGCACGTAGGCGACACGAAGCGTCACACCCTCGTGCGTTTCTCGGCGATACGCTGGACAGCGGGTGGTGGGTGGTTCACTCCCCACCCCGGGGTGGGGCTCTGGACCGTGGGGCTCAGGCGATGAGCGCCCCTGCGAGGAAGCTCGAGCACGGGCGCGTGGGCGAGAGCGTGCTGCGGGTCGACGCGATCCCCAAGGTGACCGGGGAGTTCGCCTACTCGAGCGACCTCTTCGCCGCGGGGATGCTCTGGGGCCACACGGTGCGAAGCCCCCACGCGCACGCCGAGATCGAGTCGATCGACATCTCCGAGGCCGTCTCGATGCCGGGCGTCCATGCCGTCCTCACCCACGACGACATCCCGGGCAAGAAGCTCTACGGGCTCGAGTTTGCCGACCAGCCGGTCCTCGCGATGAACCGCGTCCGCTACTTCGGCGAGGCGGTCGCGCTTGTCGCTGCCGAGCATCCCGAGCAAGCGCGGCGGGCGGCCGAGAAGATCCGCGTCGAGTACAGCCCGCTCGAGCCAGTCGTCGATCCCGAGCGCGCGCTCGAGCAGGACGACCTTCACCCCGAGCGCCCGACCGAGGAGGCCGGCTACTTCAACGACCCACGGCCGAACGTCGTTCGGACGATCGTCATCCGCCACGGCGACACCGAGGCCGAGGGGGAGGTCTCCGTCGAGGGCTACTACGAGCTCGGGATCCAGGACCAGGCCTTTCTCGGCCCCGAGTCGGGGCTCGCGGTGCCCGACGGCGAAGGCGGTGTCGACGTCTACGTCGCGACGCAGTGGCTGCACGTCGACCGGGCCCAGGTGGCGCCCTGCCTCAACCTGCAGCCCGAGCAGGTTCGGATCCACCTGGCCGGTGTGGGAGGAGCATTCGGTGGCCGCGAAGACCTGTCCATGCAGGTTCACGGCGCGCTCCTCGCGCTCCATACAGGCCGGCCCGTGAAGATCGTCTACACCCGCGAGGAGTCGTTCGTCGGGCACGTGCACCGGCACTCGGCGCGCATCTGGATGGAGCACCGCGCGAACCGCGACGGGAAGCTGGTCAACGTCCGCGTGCGCATCCTGCTGGACGGAGGCGCCTACGCCTCGTCCACGACGGCGGTCACCTCCAATGCCTCGTCCTTCGCGCAAGGCCCGTACGCCGTCGCAAACGCGCTTGTGGAGACGACGTCCGTCTACACGAACAACCCGCCCTGCGGCGCGATGCGCGGCTTCGGCGCTGTGCAGGTCTGCTTCGCCCACGAGGCGCAGATGGACAAGCTCGCTGCGGAGCTTGCGCTCGACCCGGTCGACCTGCGCCTGCGAAACGCGATCGCTCAGGGCGACATCCTTCCGAACGGCCAGCGGATCACCGGTTCGCTTCCGGTCGCGGAGGTGATCCGCCGCTGCAATGCGCTGCCGGTCCCCGAGCCCGAGCCGCTTCCCCGTGAGGCGATTCGCCTGCCGGGAGGCGCGGGAAACGTCACGCGCGGCGAGGGCATCAAGCGCGGCGTCGGCTTCGCGGTCGGCTTCAAGAACATCTGTTACTCGCACGGCTTCGACGACTACTGCGCGGCCCGGGTGCGGATCTACTCGGATGCCGCCGGCGAGCTCGGCGCCGAGGTGCACTGCGCCGCGGCGGAGGTGGGGCAGGGCGTCACGAACGTGATCCTCCAGGTGGCGCGCACGGAGCTCGAGGTCGAGCACGTCACGCTCGCCCCCCATCAGACGGCCACCGTCGACTCGGCCGGCTCCGCCTCCGCGTCTCGCATGACGTGGATGGCCTCCGGCGCCGTGCAGGCGGCCTGCCAGGCGGCACGCGAGGAGCTCGAGTCGCGCGGCGGCTCGCTCCCACCGGGGGACGAGGTGGACGTCGAGCGGATCTACCGCCACCCACAGACCTGGCCGCTCGACCCGGAGACCGGCCAGGTCCAGGGCGACCGCGCCCACGTCGCGTTCGTCTGCTCCGCCATGAAGGCCGTCGTCGAGGTCGACACGCAGCTCGGCCTGACGCGCGTCGTCTGGATCGGAACGGCTCAGGACATCGGCCGCGCGGTCAACCCTCAGGCCGTCTATGGACAGATCGAGGGAGGCACGGCCCAGGGGCTCGGGCTCGCCCTGATGGAGGAGATCCAGACGCGCGACGGCCTGATCACGAACGCGAGCTTCACGGACTACCTCATCCCGACGACGCTGGACATGCCGCCCGTCGACACCGTCCTCATCGAGGAGCCCGACCCCGACGCGCCCTACGGAGCGAAGGGCGTGGGCGAGCCGCCCACGGTCGTCGCCACAGCGGCGGTCGTCGCGGCTCTCCGCGACGCCACCGGGCTCGAGCTGGCGCGGGCGCCGGTCCGGCCCGAGCACCTAGCCGGGCTCTAGGCCCTCCTAGGGCTTGACGAGCGTCAAGGCCGCCCCGACGCCGAGGAGCGCGATTCCGGCAATCCGGATCGGGGTTAGGCCGATCTGGTCGAGGCCGAACCAGCCGAAGCGGTCGATCACGGCAGACGCGACGAGGTTGCCCGCGATGATGAGCGCGATCGTCGTCGTCGTCCCGACCCGCGGCGGCCCGAGCGAGACCGCGAAGACGATGAACGCGCTCATGATTCCCGCCGTCCACATCCAGAGCGGCGAGCGGGCGCCCTCCGAGAGGCCCGAGAGCGACTGGCGCGCGGCGAGCACGGCCGCGACCGAGACGAGCGTCGTGATGCAGCTCGCGAAGGCGACCGCCTCGAGGACTCCGATCCGCTCACCGAACCGTCCCATGACGGCAGCCTGGGCCGCCCCGGCGAGGCCCGCGACGAGACAGACGACGACGGTGACGGCGGCGGCACCGGACACGGCGGCGAGCCTATCCCGCCCGACGGCCCGTTAGCATCGCCGCATGACGCAGCCGACGTATCCGAGCCCGCTCGACCCGGCCGAGCTCGGGTTCGAGAAGATCGTCTACGAGAAGGCGCCGCCCCGGGCCACGATCACGATGAATCGCCCGGAGGTCCTGAACGCCTTCGACTTCCAGCTCCTGCGCGAGCTGGCCCGCGCGTGCGAGGACGCGTCCTACGACGACGAGATCCGCGTCGTGGTGCTGACCGGCGCTGGCCGAGCGTTCTGCGTCGGCGCCGACCTGAAGAACTGGGCCGAGGAGTACCTGGGCAAGCCGAACGAGTACTGGAAGTGGTTCGGTGCCTTCAAGGACGCGCACGACCGGCTGCGCGAGATCGGCAAGCCGACCCTGGCGCGCATCAACGGGATCTGCGTGGGCGGCGGCAACGAGCTCCAGATGGCGTGTGACCTCGCGGTCATGGTCGACGATGCGTTCATCCGTCACGTGGGGCCCGAGCACGGATCGGTTCCGGCCGGAGGCGCGACCCAGTGGCTGACGATCTTCGTGGGCGACCGCCGCGCCCGCGAGATCGTCCTCATGTGTGAGGAGCTCCCCGCGCGGAAGGCCGAGGAGTGGGGCCTCGTCAACTGGGCCGTGCCCGCCGCCGAACTCGACACGAAGGTCGATGCCGTGGTCGAGAACCTCGTGCGCAAGCTCCCGCAGACGACGCGGTATGCCAAGCAGCACCTGAACTTCTGGAAGGACTTCGCGTGGCACGAGACGATCAACCATGCGCGCGACTGGCTCGCCCTCTCGATGGCGACCGAGGAGCCGCAGGCGGCCGTGCGGCGCTTCGTGGACAAGAAATGACCGACGACGCGCTCGTCCTCGTCGAGCGCGACGAGCCGATCGCCGTCGTCACGCTCAACCGGCCGAAGCAGCTGAACGCGCTCTCCGAGCCGCTCATGGAGGAGCTCGTCGAGCGCCTGACCGAACTCGACCGCGACTCGGCCGTTCGCTGCATCGTCCTGGCCGGGTCGGAACGGGCTTTCGCCGCGGGCGCGGACATCGGCGAAATGGCCGACGCGAGCGCGATGGACATGCTCTACGCGCGGCGGGTGGAGCGCTGGGACGCGATCCGAAAGCTCTGGACTCCGCTCGTCGCCGCGGTTTCGGGGTTCTGCCTGGGCGGGGGGAACGAGCTCGCGATGAGCTGCGACCTGATCATCGCGTCAGAGACGGCGAAGTTCGGCCAGCCGGAGACCGGCCTCGGCATCATCCCGGGCGCCGGCGGAACGCAGCGGCTCACCCGGGCAATCGGAAAGGCGAAGGCGATGGACGTCGTGCTCTCCGGTCGCTTCCTCGACGCCCGCGAGGCGGAGCGGGCGGGTCTCGTCGCCCGGGTCGTCGCCCGCGAGGCGTGGCTCGAGGAGGCCAAGCGCGTCGCTCGCGAGATCGCTGCGAAGGCCCCGGTCGCGCAGCGCCTGGCGAAGGAAGCCGTGAACCGCGCCTACGAGACGACCCTCGAGCTCGGCCTCGAGCACGAGCGGCGGCTCCTCTACCTCGCGTTCGCCTCGGACGACGCCCGCGAAGGGTTGACCGCCTTCGCCGAGAAGCGTGACCCGGACTTCCAGGGCCGCTGAGGCTCGCGCGCGCGTGATGCTGGACCCCCGGGGGCCTTCGGCCCCTCGCCCCCATGCGGACAGCGTACGACGGAAATCCGCGCGTGCGGCGCGCACTCTGTGCCGAGGGTGTCACGACCTTGCGCCGCGACGATCGCGGCCGGGCGTCTTCGTGCTGACAGGCCACGACGCGCACGTTCCCGGACGGCTCCTTGCGGGGAGAGGTACGGCATGAACGGATCGGAGCTCCTGACCGCCCGCGACGGCGGCGTGCTCACGATCACCCTGAATCGCCCCGACGTCCTGAACGCGCTGAACGGCGCGCTGCAGGCCGGCCTCGCCTCCGCCCTCAAGGAAGCGCGCTCCCCCGAGGTGCGCGCGGTGATCCTGACCGGGGCGGGCCGCGGCTTCTGCGTCGGCCAGGATCTCGGCGAATTCCGGGAGGAGGCAGGAGACATAGCCGGGCGCCTTCGCTCGACCTACCATCCGAACGTCACGGCGCTTCGGGCGCTCGAGAAGCCGGTGATCGCCGCGGTGAACGGGCCTGCGGCCGGCGCGGGGCTCTCCCTCGCCTGCGCATGCGATCTGCGCATCGCCTCCGACCAGGCGTCGTTCGTCCCCGCGTTCGTGAACATCGGCCTCGTCCCGGACACGGGCGCCACATGGTCGATCTCCCACCTGCTCGGCCCCGCGCGCGCGTTCGAGTGGATGAGCTCGGGCCGGAAGCTCTCCGCCCCCGAGGCCCAGGTCTGGGGGCTCGTCTCGGAGGTGGTCGACTACGAGCGGCTCCTCGAGCGGGCCCTGGAGGTCGCACAGCGGTACGCCGCCATGCCGACGGCGGGAATCGGGATGACGAAACGGCTCTTCCAGCAGGCGGCGACCTCGACCTTCGAGGAGCAGCTCGAGCTCGAGGCGCAGCTTCAGGCAGCCGCCACTCGCACCGAGGACTTCAAGGAGGGCGTGGCCGCCTTCCTCGAGAAGCGCGACCCGGACTTCAGGGGCCGCTAGCCCTCAGTCTCCGCGCAGGCCTCGAGGCCGATCGCCCGCGCCACTCGATCCGCTTCCCGCTCGTTTGCGGCGGCGTCTCGCGCGATCTCCTGCACCCTGACGCGATCGCCGGCGCGGGCTGCGTTGCCGAGCTCCTCGATCCGCCGCACGTTGAGCGTGTTCAGCCGCAGCCACTCGTCGACGGGGGCCTGCAACGCCTCCGGCGGGCGAAGTGCGCGGAGCTTCGCCACCGCCTCCCGCGCGACGGGCAGCGCTCGTTGAGTGAGCGCACGAAGCGCCGCGATCGAGCCCGGGTCCGGGAGCCCACCGAGGCGAGACTCGTACTCTGCGCAAACAGCGTCGGCCTGCTCGACATACTCGTCCTTCGAGAGACGCTCGTTCCCGTCGCCACCGCCGGAGCACGCGGCGAGTAAGGCCACGGTGGCAAGCGCGGCAACGACGCGCACTAGCTCGGGCCCTGCGGCTCGAGGCGTACGACGAGGTCGCACTCGAGGGCGGCAGCGATCTTCATCAGCGTGTCGATTCTCGGGGGACGGCCCCCGGATTCGAGGCGCGCGATTGCAGATTGCGTCGTCCCGACGAGCGCGGCTACGTCCGCCTGAGAGAGCCCGCGCTCCCTGCGACGCGTCGATACCTCCTCGGCGATCTGAGCGAAGAACCAGCCGTTCTCGGCCCCTGCGATTCGCTCCCGCAGTCGCTCGAGGGCCTTGGGAGACTTAGATGGCGGCGGTTGACTCATATATTTCATTCATGCTATATAGCAGAGACGAGATAGAGACCGAGGTCAGGAGGCATCACCCATGGTGACATCCCTCGAAGATCGCGTGACATCGCTCGAGCTGGAGCTCCACGCCCTTTCGGACCGACTGTCGCAGGTCGAGCGCGCGACAGCGTCGGTTGCACCTACTCCCCGTGTAGCGACCGCATCGCCGCTTCCCCCGATCGTCAGGCCCCGTCCTGCGCAAACGCCTGCCCCTGTGGCCGCGCCGGCAGTGCGTCGCAAGGTCGACGTCGAGGAGCTCCTGGGCGGACGGCTGCTCGCCCTGGTCGGCGGGCTTGCCGTGGTGATCGGCCTGGTCTTCCTCGTCGCGCTCGCGATCGACCGCGGCTGGATCGACGAGCGGCTTCGCGTCACCCTCGCCCTTGTCGGATCCGGTGCGCTCGCCGCCGGCTGCGCGTGGCTCTACGAACGCCGCGGAAAGACGCAGGCGGCGCTTGCCGGCGTCGCGGCCGGCATCGCCGGCCTCTTCCTCTCCCTGACGGCGGCGACCTCGCTCTACGACCTTCTCCCCGTCCCGCTGGGCCTCGCAGGCGCGCTCGCAACCGGGGCGCTCGGAGTCGTGCTCGCCCTGCGCTGGGACTCGCGCACGATCGCGGGCCTCGGCATTCTCGGCGCGCTCGCCTCGCCGGCACTGCTCGACGCGACCGAGAGCCTGACGACGCTCGGCTTCCTCGCGGTCGCGCTCGCTGCTGCTGCGGCGATCCTCACGTGGAAGCAGTGGGAATGGCTTCGGATTGCGGCCTTCGCGATCGCGATGCTTCAGGTCGGCGCCTGGGCGCTCATGGACTCGCCCGGTCTCGTCTCCCTGGCCGCCGTCCTCGCGCTCTTCGGCGTCCTGAATCTCGTCGCGGCGCTCGGCTACGAGATCCGGGTCCCGACCACGACCCTTCGCGCCTCCACCTCGTTGCTCGTGGGCGCAAACGCTCTGATCGCAGGAGGAATCGGCTATGCCGTGATGGTCGACGATCGGAGCGTTCGCGCGGCCGGCGTCTGGGTGGCCGCGGTCTCGCTCGCCCACCTGGCCGCGGGTCTCGTGGCGCTGACGCTTCGACGCGTCTCCCGACCCGTCGGCCTGCTTCTGCTCGGCGTCGCCCTCGTCCTTGGAGACATCGCCTTCGCGCTGCTTGTCGATGGAGCTGCCCTCGCCGTGGGCTGGGCGCTCAGCGCGCTCGCGCTCGCCGTCCTCGCCCGTCGGGGCGGACAGGAGAGCGGCGTCGTCCAGGGGACGCTTGCGGGCCAGCTCACCCTCGCGATCGCACACACGCTCCTCTTCGACGCGCCGGTCGAGGCGCTCGGCGAGGACGCCTCCGTGTCCTACGGCCCCCTCGTCGCGATCGTCGTCAGCGCGTTCGCGTGTGCCCGGCTCGCGAAAGACGGCGAAGGTCGTTGGAGGATCGTCGCCGACGCGGCCGCGGTCGCTGCGCTCGCCTACACGACGGCCCTCGCGCTCGACGGGCCGGCGCTCGTGGTCGCGTGGGTCGTCCAGGGCGTTGCCCTCCTGCCGATCGCGCGGCGAACGGGCGACGATCTCGCAGCCAGCGGGGTGTTCGTCTTCCTCGGGCTCGCCCTTGGACACGCGGTCATGTACGAGGCGCGGCCCGATGCCCTCGTCGACGGCGTCGAAAGCCTGCCGGATGCCGCGCTCGCGCTTGCCGCGGTCGTCGGCGGAGCCATCGTCGTGGCTCGGGCGAGGCTCGGCTGGGCCTCCGTTCCGTCGCACCTCATCTGGCTCGGGGCCGGCGCGGCCGCCGTCTATCTGGCGTCGATCGGCATCGTGGACAGCTTCCAGTCGGGCGAGGGCGCCTATGGCGGCCTCGACGCGGGCGATCGCCAGCAGGGTCAGGCGGTGCTCAGCGCCTTCTGGGGTGTGGTCGGGCTCGGGCTCCTCTGGCTCGGCCTCAGCCGTGACGAGCGTGCCGTCCGTCTCGCCGGATTCGGGCTGCTCGCGATCGCAGTCGGAAAGGTCTTCATCTTCGACATGTCGTCGCTCGACTCTGGCTACCGGGTGCTGACCTTCATCCTGCTCGGGCTGCTCCTCCTGGCCGGGGCGTTCGCGTACCAGCGGATGCGCCGCCAGGCGTCGGCGCCTTCTAGATCGTCTTGAACTGCTCGAAGGGCTGGCGGCAGCTTCGGCAGTAGCGGATCGAGCGGCAGGCGGTCGGGCCGAAGAGATTGTCGAGACGCGTGTCCGTCGACGCGCAGTAGGGGCAGCGGAATGCGCCGGTCTGGAGCTGCACGAGCTGGATCGGGCCCGCGGGTCGTGGGGTCGGCGGGCCGTAGCCGGCCTCGCGGAGCTTCTCGCGGCCCGCGGGGGTGATCCGGTCGGTCGACCATGCTCCGTCGGTCACGACGACGACCTCGGGCTCGCCTCCGAGCTCGCGCACGGCCTCTGCCATCTGCGTGCGCATCACGTCAAGCGCAGGGCACCCGAGAAACGTGGGCGTGAACTCGACCCGCACGTGCTCGCCGTCCACCTGCACATCGCGGACGACTCCGAGGTCGACCACCGAGATGATCGGGATCTCCGGGTCGGGCACTCCCGCAAGCGCCTCCCAGACGCGCTCGGCGGTCAGGGCCTGGGCGACGCTCACCACGTGCCTCCCGGAACCGTGCGGCGCACCATCGTCATCTCGTCCCAGAGCGAGGGCCATTCGTCGACGTGCGTGCCGCGCTCGACGGCCGCGACCTCCGCGCGCCCAACGGCCTCGCAGAGGAGTCGCCGCTGGTCGCCCTCGACGAGGCCGAGCGCGTAGGGCCAGAGCTTGTCGAGCGCGTCCGCGTATCGCCCCTTCTCCGGGCTGCGGGTGAGACGCTCGTGCCACATCCCGGCATGGAGCGCGTGATAGGCCTCCTCGCGCTCGATCTTGGCGGCGAGCCCTGCGAGCTCCGGCCAGTCCGAAGCCTTGAGCGCGGCGATCCGGAGCGCGTCGGCGGTCTCGTAGAGCCAGCGGCGCGCAACCGACCTCGCCCAGTCGTGCACGAGGTTCAGCTCGACAAAGGGCGCGCAGCGGTACTCCTCGGGACGGCGGTCGAAGGCGAGCTCGTCGGCTGTCGTGTCGAGCTCGGCCGCGGCAAGCTCGTAGAAGGCCCGCGCGTGGCCGATCTCCGTCTGCGCGATCGACGAGAACGCGACGTCCTCCTCGAGGAACGGCGCGATCCCGGTCCACTCCGAGTCGCGCCACCCGAGCACGAGCTCGTCGTCGGCGAGCTGGAGAAGCAGGTCGACCCGGGGAGGGGCTTGCGTGGTCATGCCGCAGGGTCCTCCGCGGGCGGGGCAAGCCCCGCCCCTACCGCTCCCGAACGCGCGGCCACGGCCTCGCGCGCTTCCTTCAGCTTCACCTTGATCGAGTAGCCGTCGACGCGGCGGTAGTCGCGGTCGAAGACGGGCGCGACGTAGGGCTCGTCCACTTCGAGCACCGAGGCGCGCGGAACGACCCAGAGCGCGACGGACTCGGCCCGCCGGCCGTAGAACTCCTTCGCGTAGGCCTCGGCGAAGGCGCGATCGGGAGCGTCGAGCGAGCCGCCGTGCTGGAACGGCGCTCCCTCACGCTCCTGACGAAAGACCTCCCAGACGGCCACGTCGGCAGCCCCTAGGCCGCGTCGGCGAGGATGACGTCGCGCACCCAGGCGGTCTCCTCGCGCGAGGCGCGGCGGAACTCGAGCCGCTCGGCCGTGCGCGGCCCGTGGCCCGTCACGACGTGCTTGAGCTCTGCGTAGTCCGGCTCCGTGTAGTGCCAGACGCCGGTCTCCTCGTCCTTGCGAAGCTCCGGGTCGGGCACGGTCAACCCGAGCTCCCAGATCTGGGGAACGTAGCCGTCGAGGAACTGCTGACGCGCCTCCTCGTTGGCCTGGCTCTTGATCCGCCACTCGACCATCGGGTCGTCCTCGGCCGGGATCGGGTTCCCGTGGAACATCATCAGCGGCGCCCACCAGCGGTCGAGGGCCTCCTGGACGAGCCCGCGCTGCTCCTCGGTGCCCGTCACCATGGCGAGGATCACGTCGCGTCCGTGAAGGATGTGGAACGACTCCTCCCAGCAGATCTTCTTCATGATCCGCGCGTACGGCGCGTAGGAGCACTTGAGGAGCGCCTTCTGGCTGATGATCGCCGCCGCGTCGACGAGCCAGGCGATCACGCCGACGTCGCCCCAGGTCTTCGTCGGGTAGTGGAAGACGTTGTGGAACTTGGACTTGCCCGCGATCAGGTCGTCGAGGGACTGCTCGCGCGGCTTCCCGAGGTCCTCGACCACGCGGTAGATGAGCTGGGCGTGGCCGACCTCGTCCTGCACCTTGGCGGTCAGCGCCAGCTTCCGCTGGAGGGTCGGGGCGCGCAGGATCCACTCGCGCTCGGGGAGGACGCCCATGAGCTCCGAGTTTCCGTGCATCTCGATGAACTTGATGAGCTTCGCGCGGTACTCGTCGGGCATCCAGTCGTTCGTCTCGACCTGCCCGCCGGCCTGCACGTACTCCTTGAATTCCTGCTCCGTCCGTGGCGCCATTTGCCCCTCCTACCGAACGCTCGTTAGTCTGTGGAGATTAGCACTCCCCGCCGCCAGGAGCTCTCACGTCACGCCGCGCGCCTCTTCGCCGAGAAGGGCTACCACGGCACCTCCGTCGGCGACCTCGCGGAGGCTCTCGGCGTGCAGAAAGGGTCGCTCTACTCGCACATCGAGGGGAAGCAGGAGCTTCTCCACGAGACGATGCGGGACGGCGCCGAGGCGTTTCACGCCGCGCTCGACGCGATCCCCGAGCGACTTTCCGCGACCGAGAAGATCCGGCTTGCGCTGAGGGGTCACCTCGGGCTCGTCGCCGAGCAGCTCGAGGTCGCGACCGTGTTCGTGCAGGAGTGGCGCTACCTGGAGGACGACCGGCGCGAGGAGGTCGTCGCCGAGCGTCGCCGCTACGAGGAGCGGATCCGAGCCTTCTTCCGCGAAGGCCGCGAAGGGAGCGAGTTTCGCACCGACCTCGATGAGAACGCGGCCGCGCTGCTCTTCCTCTCGGCCGCGAACTGGGCGTACACGTGGCTCCGGCCCGGCCAGGACTCGGGCGCGGTCGCGGACGCCTTCTTCGCCCTCCTCGTGGACGGCATGCGCGGCTACGACACTCCCGCCTGAGGAGGGCTCGGCCGCACGTAGTCTGAGCCACCGGGAGCACGCTGCTCGCCCCGATGCTGCGTCCTCAGTCGGCCGCGTAGCCTCCGGCTACGCGGCCTCCCTGCGTCCTTGCCTCGGAACGACCATCGCACCCCCGGTGACGAGCGACGTGCGACCGATCCCTCCTAGGGTTCCCGCGTGGCAGCGTCCACGCTCATCGTCAATCCGCACGCCTCGCGCGTCACGCCCGAGCTCGTCGCCTCGGTCGAGCGGGAGCTCGGCGAGGTCCGCACGCTCCTGACCGAGCGACCTGGGCACGCGACGGAGCTCGCCGCCCTCGCCGAGTCGGAGCGCGTCTACGTCTTCTCCGGGGACGGGGGCTACAACGAGGTCGTCAACGGGCTCGTGGGCGACCGGGTGCTCGGCTTCCTCCCGGGGGGAGGGACGAGCGTCCTGCCGCGGGCTCTCGGCCTGCCCCGCGACCCGGTCGAGTGCGCGCGGGCCCTGGCCAGGACGGACGCGACGCGCCGGATCTCGCTCGGGCGGGTGAACGGACGGCGCTTCACGTTCTCGGCCGGGCTCGGCCTCGACGCCGAGCTCGTTCGCGCAGTCGACCGGCGCGGCCGGGCGCACGGGAAGCGTTCCGGAGACCTTGCGTTCGCAGCCGAGCTCGCCCGCCTCCTGGCCCGGCGCCGGGGGAGGCTCGGACCGGCCCTGACCGTTCTCGGGCGCGGACGCGCGGCCTTCGCCCTCGTCGCCAACTGCGATCCCTACACCTACGCGGGCCGGGCACCGCTCCATATCGCGCCCGAGGCCCGCTTCGAGCTCGGGCTCGACCTCGTCGCGCCGACGGCCCTCACGCCGCTTCGGCTCCCCCGCGCCGCGGCTTCGGTGCTCCTACGGCCGACGCACACGCGCGCCGGCTGGATCATCCACGCTCACGACGCCGACGAGCTTCGGGTCGAGTGCGACGAGCCGATGCCGCTCCAGGTGGATGGCGAGGACCTCGGGGACGTCACGCACGCCCATTTCGAGGCCGAGCGCGGTGCGCTCCAGGTGCTCGACGCGCGCCCCTCCGTCGCCTCTGATTGACGCGCGTTTCCGGACGGGCTGCCCGGGGATAGGCGGACCGTGCGGCGACGTTCGTCGAAAGGGGAAGAACGTGAACACACGACTTGCGATCGTGTTCGCCGTCGCACTCGCGGCCATTGCGACGCTTGCACCGACGGCTAGTGCGGCTGGCGGGACGGGGACGGCCGAGGAGGCCGCGACCGTCCGCGTGACGCACACAGTCGGCCGTCTTCACCGAGCCGGGGGCGAGTTGCGCGCCACCGGTCAGGTGAACGTGATCGCGACCACGGCTGACGGGGCGGTCTACCGCACCTCGAAGTCGGTCGTCTACCGGGCCCGGACGCTCGCGGGCTCGGGCGGTGGCGTCTGCCAGATCCTGTACCTGACGCTCGGCCCGCTCGATCTCGAGCTGCTCGGGCTCGTGGTGCACCTGGACAGGGTGACGCTTCGAATCACCGCGAACCGCCGCGGCGGAATCCTCGGTCAGCTCCTCTGCGGCCTGGCCGGCCAGCGGCTGAACACCCGGGCCGGAGTGTCGGCCTGGAACCGGGACGTGGGGAAGATCGGGACGCTCCCGGCGTCCGAGGTGTCGATTGCCGATCACCAGGGCGTCTGCCCGGTGCTCGATCTCGTCCTCGGGCCGCTCGATCTCCGCATCCTGGGGCTGCGCGTGCAGCTTTCGCGCGTGCATCTCGTCGTGACGGCGGAGCCGGGGCACGGGATCCTCGGCGATCTCCTCTGCGGGCTCGCAGGCGGGCCTCCCGCCACCCCGTAGCGGCAGCAACGAAGGAGGGGCCTCGCGTGAGGCCCCTCCTTCACTCCGCGATAATGGCCGCCTGATGGCCCAGGTGGCGGCGGCAGAGCCCGAGCTTCGGCGCGTGATCGGCGACGGCGACGCCGTGGCCGACGGCGAGGTGGAGGGCCTCTCCGAGGCCGATCTCCTCGCGCTCTACAGGGACATGGTCCTCCTGCGCACCTACGACGAGCGGTCGGTCGTCTACCACCGCCAGGGGCGGATCGGCACGTACGCGATCTTCTGGAACCACGAGGCGATGCAGGTGGGCGCGGCCTTCGCGCTCGGGAACGACGACTGGATCTTCCCTTCCTACCGGGAGTCGGCGATCGGCCTCCTGCGCGGGATGCCCGCAGAGACGATCCTCTCCTGGTGGCGCGGGCATCCGAACGGCTGGTGGAATCCGGCGGACTACAACGTCGCCTCGATCAGCGTGCCGATCGCGACTCATGTCCCGCATGCGGCGGGTCTCGCGTGGGGGAAGAAGCTGCGGGGCGAGGCCGCCTGCGCGCTTGCCTTCTTCGGTGACGGTGCGACCTCCGAGGGCGCCTTCCACGAGGGAGCGAACTTCGCCGCGGTCATGCGCGCGCCGGTGATCCTCCTCTGCAACAACAACGGCTGGGCGATCTCGACGCCGCTCTCGGCGCAGACCCGGACGGAGGCTTTGGTCGACAAGGCGATCGGCTACGGGATGCCCGGGACGCGCGTCGACGGCGCCGACGTGCTCGCCGTCTACGAGGCGACGCGCGAGGCCGTCGAGCGCGGTCGCGCGGGCGAGGGCCCGAGCTTCATCGAGGCGGTGACGTACCGGGCCGCTCCGCACGCGACGGCGGACGACCCGAGCGTCTACATCGACCTCGAGCGGGTCGAGGAGGAGAAGAAGCGCGAGTGCGTCGGACGCTACGAGGCCTATCTCCGACGCCTCGGGGTGCTCTCGGAGGAGGCAGCCGAGGAGATTCGCGCCGAGGCGGCCGACGTCATGCGCGCTGGCATCGCGGCAGCCGAGGCCGAGACGCCGGCCGACATCGGGCTCGTGTTCGAGCATGCCTACGTCGATCCCCCGCCTTCCCTCGCAGACGACCTCGCCGAGGTCAGACGGATCCTCGGAGGCTCAGATGGCTGAGCTCACTTTGGTGGAGGCGGTCAATGACTGCTTCCACACCGAGCTCGAGCGCGACGAGAATGTGATGGTGATCGGCGAGGACGTTGGGCGCGCGGGCGGTGTCTTTCGCGCGACCGCGGGGCTCCTCGACCGCTTCGGCTCCGACCGCTGCGTCGACACGCCGCTTGCCGAGGCGGGGATCCTCGGCTCGGCCGTCGGCCTCTGCATGGCCGGCTGGCGACCGGTCTGCGAGATGCAGTACGACGCGTTCTCGTACCCCGCGCTCGACCAGCTGATCACGCACGTCGGGCGCTACCACTGGCGAACGGGCGGCCGGATGACCTTCCCGCTCACGATCCGCATGCCCTACGGCGGCGGAGTGCGTGCGCCCGAGCTCCACGACGACTCGCCCGAGACGTACTACGTGCACACCCCCGGGGTGAAGGTGGCGATCCCGTCGACTCCCGCGGACGCGAAGGGCCTCCTCGCCGCGGCGATCCGCGACCCTGACCCCGTAGTCATCTTCGAGCCGAAGCTCCATTACCGGTCGCTTCGCGGCGAGGTTCCGGAGGGCGACTACGTCGTCCCCCTCGGGCTCGCCCGGCTCGCCCGCGAGGGCACGGACCTCACGCTCGTCGCCTACGGCTCGATGGTGCCGCTCTGCGAGCAGGCGGCCGACGAGCTCGCGGGCGAGGCGAGCGTCGAGGTGCTCGACATCCGCTCGCTGAAGCCGCTCGACGAGGACGCGCTTCTCACCTCGGCGGGGAAGACCGGGCGGGTCGTGATCGTTCAGGAGGCTCCGCGGGTCGCCGGCTTCGGCGCCGAGCTCGCGGCGATCCTCGCCGAGAAGGCCATCCTCGACCTGCGCGGGCCCGTGCTCCGGGTCACCGGCTTCGACGTTCCCTATCCGTACTGGCAGATCGAGGACGCGTACATGCCTTCGGTCGCGCGGGTCGTGGACGCGGCGCGGCGCCTCCTTCAGTTCTGACGGAACGGCTCCGCCTCTGGCTCGAGCGCGGCGAGAGCGGCTACTGGCTTCGCGACGCGGCGACGAGCGAGGCCGTCCGCTGGGACGACGAGCGCCTCCTCGTCGTGCCGCTGGCGGGAGCCTCGTATCGCGCCGAGGCTCTCGAGGACGAGGCGTTCGCGCCCGGACGCCCGCTCGCGCTCGTGCCCGAGCCCGAGAACGAGCACGATCCGAACGCCGTCGCAATCTGGGACTTCGAGCGGCGGCTTCAGGGCGGCTACGTCCCGGCTGACGCCACGGCGCGGCTTCCCCCCGACGCGCAGGCCGTGTCGCTCTGGGAGTTCCGGGAGGAGGGGCGGCGCGTCGGCCTGAGAGTCCTGGTCGCGCCGGCCGACGCCTGGATCGGCCTCCCGCGCCCTTGACCCGACGCGCAGAGCCGGTTGTGTTGCATCACATCGAGCCGGCGCGAGGCGGGCGTTTGCCGAGTGTTCGAGTGATGCAACACAAAGGTCGGTTCAACGTGGCTCGCGCGGGTTGGTGAGAATCGCTCGATGGCCTACGAGTTCAAGCTGCCCGATCTCGGCGAGGGCCTGACCGAGGGGGAGATTGCCCGCTGGCTCGTCGCGGAAGGCGACGAAGTCAACGAGGATCAGCCGCTCGTCGAGATCCAGACCGACAAGACCACGGTGGAGATCCCGTCCCCGGCCGCAGGCTTGATCGCGCGGATCCTGGTCGCCGAGGGGGACACGGTTCCGGTTGGGACCGTGCTCGTCGTGATCGGGGGCGACGGCTCGGTCGTCGAGGAGCGGCCTAGCGCACCGGCGCAAGAGGCCGCCCCGCCGGCCGTGGCGAAGAGGCTGCCCGCCGCTCCCGCGGGCGAGCGCGTCCGCGCGACGCCGCTCGTTCGGCGCGTCGCACAGGAGCTCGGAGTCGACCTTGCGACCCTCGCCGGCACCGGGCCCCAGGGGCGCGTCACCGAGGACGACGTCCGCGCGGCCGGGTCGGACGGCGAGCCGCCGGCATCCGTGGGTGAGGGCAGGCGTGAGCCACTGCGCGGCGTCCGCAAGCTGATCGCCCAGCACCTGACGACATCTCACCGCGAGGTGCCCGCCGTGACCGTCGTCGAGGAGTGCGATTTCACGGCGCTCGACGGCGCCCGCGGTGAGCGGAGCTACCTCGCGTACCTGCTGGAGGCCACCGTCATGGGGCTGCGCGCGGTGCCGGAGCTGAACGCCAGGCTCGAGGCCGAGGAGATCGTCATGCTCGAGCGCTTCGACCTCGGGCTCGCCGTTCAAACGGCGCAGGGGCTCGTCGTCCCTGTCGTCCGAGGCGTCGACGGGAAGTCGCTGGACGACCTCGAGGCCGAGGCGACGCGCCTGGCCGAGGCTGCGCGCTCGGGCGGCCTGAGGCCCGAGGAGCTTCGCGGCTCGACCTTCACGGTCTCGAGCGGCGGGCGGTTCGGCGGGCTCTTCGCGACTCCGCTCGTCAACTATCCCGAGGTGGGGATCCTCGGCCTCCACCGGATCGGCGAGCGACCGGTCGTCCGCGAGGGTCAGATCGTCGCCGCGAAGGTCGGCTGGCTCTCGTGCACCTTCGACCACCGAGTCGTCGACGGCGTTCGCGCGAGCGAGTTCCTCCTCACGGTCATCAGCCGCCTGCAGAGCCCGGAATAGCGAAAGAGCCCGGCCGGGGCCGGGCTCTTTCATCCTCCGTGTCCGACGGAAGCTAGTGCTGCTGGTCGTGGCCGAAGTCGCCGCGGATCTCGCCCCCGGGGGCCCGTGGCGTATGAACGTTCACGTAGACCTCGTCGTGCCGCATAGCGCGCAGCAGATCGGCCATGTTGCCCGGCTCCACGCCCTGTCCGGCCGGACCGGTGATGTCGTCGGTCTCGATGAACCAGTGCACCTCGCCGGACGGCGGGCAAGGTGGTTGTGCCGTACCACCGGTCCCACAGAGCCAGGCCGAGACTCCGCCGCTCTCGTGGTGGCTACCGATGTGAATGTGCGCCTGGGTCGGCGGAGCCTCCAGAGCGGAGTAGCTCAGCCAGAACTCGATCGTGTCGGCGTCAAGGACCCGCGCACGGAAGTGACCGCGACCGGTGGTCACTTGGGACGGATCCTCCTGCCAGCCGTCGAGACCCGTGCGGAAGGTGTTCTTCCCACGGTTGTCGTCATCGCCGCCCTTTGCCACCGCGTACGAGCCGCTTGCGAGTGCCGTGACGATCGCACCGAGCAGCGCGGCTAGAACGATCTTCTTCATTTTGACCTCCATCTCGTCGGACCTCAGGTCCTACGCGAGCCGAGGCTGTCCGGTTTTAGGCGGCGATGGGCTCGGGCGTGGCGGGGAGGTACGGCTCGAGCATCCGCTCGATCTCGGGGGCGCTGGCGCGGCCCTCGAGACGCGCGACGGGACGCTTGTCCTTCACGAGGACGAGCGTCGGAATCGTGCTCACCTCCAGGCGCTCGGCCAACTCGGAAGAGATGTCGACGTCGATGCGGGAGACCCGCAACCGAGACCGCTCCTTGCGCGCGAGGTGCGCGAGGAGGCTCTCCATGCGCCTGGCCGGCCCCGAAGTCGGGGTCGTGAAGAAGAGGAGGAGGGGGCGCGGCTCTGTGGTCATTCGTGCTGGAGGAGGTGCTGGACAAATCCTGCCCGAAGGGGTCGACGTCCAAACGATGTCCTGCCGTCGACCCGGTCTCGGCGCGGGGGCCCGAGGCTAGACTTTCGACCCGTGAACGGTTTGCTCGATCTCTACCTTCTCGGTGTCGCGCTCGGGCTCGGCGTCGCCGCCGGCACGCCCGGGCAGGGACGCGAGGGAAACCGCGCGCTTGCCCTCGCACTCATTGCCGTTGCGGCCGTGGCGGCGGCGCTGATCGCGGTCTTCGCGACCGGTTGGGCGATCGTCGCGACGATCGTGGGCGTCGCCATTGGGGTCTTCTCGTTCCGGCGCCTCGCGCCGGCGGCCGTCCTCGCCGCCGCCCTCGGCCTGGCGGTTCTGGCGCTCGTGCCGGTCGCCGGCTATCTGGAGGCGCTTGCGGCCCCGCTCCTCGGCGAGCGGCTGCGGCGACGCGCGTCGGGCCGCTTCGCGGGACTCCGGACTCTCGCGAAGGACTAGGAGGGATTCGCGGAATGGTGCACGGACTCCGTTTCGTCAAGCCCTCCTAGATGTCGGCCCCGCACCGAGCCGGGAAGAAGGTGGTGCTCGTCGTCATCGACGGGCTGACGCCGGGGATGCTCGAGCGCGGGCTCGAGGAGAGACGCGTGCCGGCCCTCGCCCATCTCGTCGAGCAGGGCACCCTGCGACAGGGCGTGACGACCTTTCCGTCGGTCACGCCTGTCTGCCTGACGACGATCGCCACGGGCGCGCACCCGGACGTCCATCACATCCCGCACCTTTCCTGGTACCACCGAGGCGAGCGGCGCCTCATCGAGTACGGCTCGTCCTTCCACGCCATGCGCGCCGTCGGCGCCCGGCAGGCGGTCCGGGACGCCGTCTTCAACATGAGCCACTCGCATGTGAGCGCGCGCGCGACGACCTTCTTCGAGGCAGTCGAGGACGCCGGCCTCGTTCCGGCGGCGATCAACTTCACCTGCTACCGCGGGCGGACGCGCCACCCGATCCGCCTGCCCGAGCTCGCGACGCGGAATCGCTGGTTCGAGGCGGCGTACGGGCCGAAGCGCTTCTTCTTCTTCAACGTGTTCGAGTCGGACGCGACCGGCGCGCCGCTTGCCGTTCGCTCGCGCGTCGAGGGCTCGACCGACGCCTACGCGGGCTACGTGGGCCGCTGGCTCGTGACCCGGGACGGCTTCGACTTCCTCGTCTTCTACCTCCCGGACTTCGACTACGCCTCTCACCTCGCGGGCCCGGCCTCGCCGCTCGACGCGCTCGCCCGGGCCGATGCAAGCGTCGGGCAGCTCATGGACGCCGCGGGTGGGCCCGACGAACTGCTCGAGCGCTACGCCATCGTCGTCTGCGCCGACCACGGGCAGACGCCCGTCGACCGGGCAGCGACCCTCCAGGACTCGTATGCGGACCTCCGCGTGCTCCGCAGCCGGCGCGACGACCCCGACTCGTCCGACGTGGCCGTCACCGCGTCGAACCGATCCGGGATGGTCTACCGCCTACCGGAGTGCGGGCTGGGCACGCGGGAGCTCGCCGAGCGGCTCGACGACGAGCCCGCGGCCGACCTCGTCCTCTTCCGGGAGGGATCCTTCGCGGTCGCGAGGAGCGTGGGTCAGGAGCTTCGCTTCGCCCCGGAGGACGAGGGCTGGCACACCGAGGGCGAGCGCGACCTCCTCGACGAGGTGGCCTACCCCGACGGGCTCGACCGGGCCTGGCGCGCCCTCGCGTGCCCGAACGCCGGT
>Ga0136613_10000344_pt1 | contig 20751 bp, 22 predicted proteins | sample AntDrymUQ2722106_2_FD_106649 | JGI IMG/M metagenome (GOLD analysis project Ga0136613, IMG submission 106649) | Polar desert sand microbial communities from Dry Valleys, Antarctica - metaG UQ272 (21.06) | ecosystem: Environmental > Terrestrial > Soil > Desert | place: Antarctica: Dry Valley... | reverse complement strand
GTGCCCGATCCGTGGATGCCAGATGCCGCACGCGAGCGCAGCAATACTGGTGGTATTGCGAGCATCGCGGGTGGTGTCTGGCGCCGCGGGCGGGTGCCGAAACCGTGCTCTTGTTGATTGACGCTTCCTTAGCCACCCTTCGCGGCGAGGTGCAGGATCGAGCTGTCGATGAGCCACTCCACCGGTGCGAGGTCATCCGTGTAGACGCGGCCGCCGGGCAGCGCCGGCGCGAGCCGGGCTGCGGTCGTGAACCCGAGCGCTCGCAGCTGCGCGGGCAGCAGGGGCAGGTTTGCGCCAAGACGCCGTCCCGATGCCGAGCCGGCCGTAGCGATCAGCACCGTGCTCGTGCTCTGCGACGGGTCGCGCAGCACGGTCTCGAAGACCGCGCCGAGCGTCGCGGACAGCACCCTCTCCAGTCGCCGCGAGCGCTCTGGGTGGCCGACGTTGATGAGCACCACGCCGCCGGGTGTGAGGCGCTCGCGCGCGAGCTCGAAGAACTCCCTGGTCGCGAGGTAGAACGGGATGTAGGGCGGGCGGTAAGCATCGACGACGATCACGTCGTAGCGCTCGTCCGTGCGGCGCAAGTACGGTCGCGCATCGGCCGTGTGTGTCTGCAGGTGCGGCCCGCGCAGGTCGAAGTAGCGCCGCCCGATGTCGGTCAGCTCGCCGTCGAGCTCGACCGCGTCGATGCGCGTGTCGGCGAAGAAGTGCCCGTAGGCGCGCGCCATCGTGCCGGCGCCGTTGCCGAGGATCGCGACCGACCGCGGCGGACGGTCGCGGGAGGCGAACGGCAGCACGAGCATCTCGTCCCAGTAGTAGCCGGTCAGGTACGAGCCCGGGCGGCGCAGCGAATGCACGACCTGGCCCTCGTTGAGCTCCAGCATGCGCGTGCCGGCGACGTTCTCGACGACGCGTGCGTACTGATACTCGGTGTCCGTCTCGTGGATGGCGCGCGTGCCGGCCTCGGTCCTCCCCTTGACCGTTCCGACCGGCAGCGCCAGTGCCAGCCCCAGCGCCAGCGGTGCGAGCGCGTAGCGCAGACGCGCGAGACCGACGGCCGCGAGCAGGACGAGCGCCAGGCCGAAGACGATGAACGTGCGGCGCGTGCCGATCAGCGGGATGAACGCCAGCGCTGAGGAGAACGTCCCGAGCAGGCTGCCGATCGTCGAGATCGCGTAGAGGCGACCCGAGACGGTTCCGGCCTCGGCGACGTCGCAGATCGCCAGGCGCAGCGCGTACGGCGCCACCGCACCCGCGACGAGAATCGGGAACGCGACGAGCACCGTGACGGCGAGCAGTGATCCGGCGAACGCCCCGGCAGAGATCGAGTCGAGCGCGTCGACGGCAGGACCGAGCAGCGGATCCGCGGCGAACGGCACGGCCGCGAGCAGCACTCCCGCGAGCAGCACGATGCGGTACAGGCCGCCCCGCGTCGGGTTGCGATCGGCCAGCCGGCCCCCGTACCAGTAGCCGATCGACAGCGCGACGAGCACGATGCCGATCGTGTTCGCCCACACGATCGTCGATGCGCCGAAGTACGGCGCGAGCAGGCGTGCGGCGGCAATCTCCGCACCCAGGATGCTGAAGCCCACGACGAGGACGATCAGCGCGAGCGGAGGCTGCGGGATGCGGCGCATGCTGTGCGAGCGTATTTTGTCCGCCGCTGCGCCTAGGGTCAGCGAGTCATGAGGACCCGGGAGCTTGCTGACGCCGACAAGCGGGTGCTGTGGCACCCGTTCACCCAGCAGCGCGGCTGGACGGATGAGGAGCCGCTCATCATCGAGCGCGGCCGCGGTTGCACGTTGTACGACACCGATGGCAACGCCTACATCGACGGCGTCTCATCGTTGTGGTGCAACGTTCACGGACACGGCCATCCGGTGATCGACGCCGCCGTGCGCGAGCAGCTCGGACGCATCGCCCACACCACGATGCTCGGCCTCTCGCACCCGCCGGCGATCGAGCTCGCGCAGCGCCTGATCGAGCTCGCGCCCTCGGGGCTGAGCCGTGTCTTCTACTCCGACAACGGCTCGACCGCCGCCGAGGTCGCGCTGAAGATGGCCTTCCAGTACTGGCGCCACCGCGGCGAGACCGAGCGCACCGGCTTCATCTGCCTGCGCGACGCCTACCACGGCGACACGATCGGCTCGGTCTCCGTCGGCGGGATCGAGCTGTTCCACGCCTGCTTCGGCCCGCTGCTGTTCGATGCCTGGCAGGCCGAGCCCGGCGACGGCGAGGATCTCGACCGGCTGCTGCGCGAGCACGCCGGCAAGGTCGCGGCGGTGATCGTCGAGCCGCTCGTACAGGGCGCGGCGGGAATCCTCACGCATCCCGAGGGCTATCTCGCGAAGGTCCGCGAGCTGTGCGACGACCACGGCGTGCTGCTGATCTGCGACGAGGTCGCAACCGGCTTCGGGCGCACGGGCACGATGTTCGCCTGCGAGCACGAGGACGTGGCTCCGGACCTCATGTGCGTCGCCAAGGGGCTGACGGGCGGCTACATGCCGCTCGCCGCAACACTCGCGACCGAGCGTATCTACGAGGCGTTCCTCGGCGAGTTCGAGGAGCTCAAGACCTTCTTCCACGGCCACACGTACACCGGCAACCCGCTCGCGTGCGCGGCTGCGCTGGCGACGCTCGAGGTCTTCGAGCGCGAGCACACCTTGGAGGCGCTGCAGCCAAAGATCGCTCTGCTCGGCGAGCTGCTCGACGAGCACGTCGCGCCGCTGCAGTCGGTGCGCGCGGTACGACGCCGCGGCTTCATGGTCGGCATCGAGCTGGAGGAATTCCCGCCGGCTGCCCGGATGGGCCACCAGGTCACGCGTGCGGCTCGCCGCCGTGGTGCGATCGTGCGCCCGCTCGGCGACGTCGTCGTGCTGATGGCGCCGCTGATGATCTCCGAGGTACAGCTGCGCTGCCTGGTGGCGACGACGGGCGCGGCGATCTCTGAGGTCACCGAACCGGCATTGAGCGCCGCGGCGTAGGCGTAGCTCAGTCCTCGTACGGCGTGAAGTCCTTCTTGCGCGCCCCACACACCGGGCAGAACCACGTGTCGGGGATGTCCGCGAACGGCGTGCCGGGCGGGATGCCGCCGTCGGGGTCGCCTTCATCGGGCTCGTAGATGAAGCCGCAGGATTCGCAGATCCAGCGCTGTGTGGCGGTCTCTGTAGTCATGCCCGGCAGGTTAGATGATCGATTTCGGATGTACGCTCTCGCGACCCCGATGCAGATCGACCGGCCCCCGACGCGGGAGACGCTCAACCACGGTCCGCCGACGACCCCCCGTCAGTCTGCCTCGGTCATCCTGCTGCGCGGGGGCGCTGAGCGGCTCGAGCTGCTGCTAGTCCAGCGCAGCCCCCGGCAGCGCGTCATGGGCGGCTACTGGGTCTTCCCGGGAGGGGCCGTCGACGCCGTTGACGGCGAGGGCGACGGCGCCCACCGCGCGGCGGCCGTGCGCGAGCTGAGCGAGGAGGCCGGCGTCGGCGGCATCGACCCGGCGCAGCTCGTCCGCTACAGCCGCTGGATCACGCCAGAGCTCATCAGGATCCGCTTCGACACGCATTTCTTCCTCGCGGCGGCGCCCGCCGATGTGTGCGCGCGCTGCGACGGCGTCGAGTGCGTGAACCTGCGCTGGCTCGCGCCGCAGCAGGCGCTGCGAGCGCATCGGGCCGGCGAGCTTGCGCTCGTGTTTCCGACGATCAAGCACCTCGAAAAGCTGTCGTCGTACACCAGCGCCGAGCAGCTGCTCGGACGTGTCCGCGGGCGCCAGGTGTTTCCCGTGCTGCCGCGGGTGGCGCTGAATGGAGAGCTCGCGCGGGTGCTGCTGCCCGGCGAACCGGGTTACGACGACGCCTGAGCCTGCCGGCCGGGCGAAAACCTGTGCACGAACTGCAGCTTTCGGCAGGGCGGACGGAAGCTCCCGCAGGCGTGATCGCGCACGGACCACATCACGATGAAGTCCCTGCAAATCGACTTTGTTCCATTTGTTTCTGGGGTCCCACAGGAGGTCCCGGCTGCGCGAAACCGATCACGCCCGGTTGACCACGCTGCGACTTCTGCATAAGCTTGCACTTCAAGGCACTCCTTTTTCTGCAGCCACGAACGGTCTGCACACGGAAGGCAGGAGCGTGATGAGCTTGGAGCAGGGTGGGCGGCCGTCTGGGGGAAGCGGCGCGGAGACAACTGCGGTTTCCACGCCGCACGACACGATCGAATGGGCGCGCGAAATCGAGCGTCAGCTCCTGCGTGACCGCCTGCGCGCGACGATCGTGCCGGGCCTCGAGGAGCTCGTCGACCCGGCCGCCTCCCCCAGCGACCTGATCGCGCTCGCCGATGTGCAGGCACGCCATCTGCGCTCCGAGCTCGAGAGCCAGGCCCACCGCGACTCGCACGACCTGCTCGGCGCGGAGTTCGACGCGCCCGTCCTGCGCGCTCGCGAAGCCGAGCGCGAGTGGGTGCGCGGGCACCTGCACGACACCGCGCTGCAGATCCTCGAGTTCATCGCCGGCGACGGCTTCGGGACCGGCCTCTCGTCCGGCAAGATCGCGCGCCTGGCGGGCGGCGCGGCCCGCGACCTGCATCGCTTCATCGACCGTGCCGATGAGGTCGCGTCGACGCAGCTACTCCCCGAGCTGGAGCGCATCACGGCGGAGGCACGTTTGCTGCAGCCGCGCGTCGAGCTCGTCGTCGCCGGCGTCAGCTCGCCACCGACGGGCGAGCAAGCGTCGGCGCTGGCCGGGGCCGTTCGCGAAGCGGTCACGAACGCTGGCAAGCACGCACACGCTTCGCACGTCGTCGTCAGGGTGCAGACGACGGGCGACGGAACTACTGCGGTCACCGTGACCGATGACGGTGTCGGTATCGACCCGGACCGAGCGTTGGAAAGCAAGGGTCTGGGAGTCCAAGGCAGCATCGTCGGGCGCATGCAGCGCGTCGGCGGTCAGGCATCGCTGGAGGGTGAACCGGGCGGTGGGACCCGGGTCACCCTCGTCACCTCTACGCAGGAGACCTAAGACCATGAACATCCGTGTCGTCGTCGCCGATGATTTCCCGCTTGTGCGCGAAGGGGTCGCACGAGCCCTGAGCGACGACCCCGCGCTCGAGGTCGTCGGCCAGGCCACGACCGGCCGGGAGGCGATCGAGCTGGCCAAGAAGCTGCGCCCGGACGTGATGATCCTCGACCTGCGCATGCCCGACCTCGGCGGTCTCGAGGTGCTCGACAAGCTGCGCAACACGCAGCCGCAGATCCGCGTGATCGTCATGACCGCCAGCGAGCAGGCCAGCACGCTGCTGGACGCAATCGCCGCCGGTGCCGCCGGCTACCTCTCCAAGCGCACGACCGGCGAGGAGCTGCGCCAGGCCGTCATCACCGCCCACGGCGGCGGCTCGGTCATCACGCCGGCGCTCGCCAGCCACCTGCTCAAGGAGTTCTCAAGCTCGGCGCGCGGCGAACAGTCCTATGTGCGGCCGCTGCAGGGCCGCGAACTCGACGTCCTGCGCCTCGTCGTTCAGGGCAAGACCGACAACGAGATCGGCAAAGAGCTGTTCATCTCGCCGCGCACCGTCCAAAACCACCTCACGCGCGCCCGCGAGAAGACCGGCCTGCGCCGGCGCTCCGAGCTCACCCGCTGGGCCGTCGAACACGCAATCGGCTGAGCTGGCATCAGGCTGCCGCCGTCCACGCTGGCCTTCGGCCTCGGCGGCCGCGACGTCGCGAGCAAGATGCTCAACGACGCCTACGACGCCGGCCGGCGCAACAAGGACAAGATCAGGCACGACCTGCAGCAGGGCAAGCAGCGCGCCCAGCAGCAGAAGGCCCGCGTGGACGGCGGCAGCCCGCAGAGCGACTACCTCCCGGCACGGATCCAGTAGCCGGCCCATGCATGTGCCCGGACTCGCAGGCAAGTAGGTCTCTACGGCGCGTCGATCCCGAATCGCCGACGCGGTGCGCGACCAGGTCATCAAGCGCATCGAGGGCATCACGCCGAATGCCGCTGACCGGTGCCTGGCCGGGCAACCGACACGACAGGAGAGACCACGATGACGCTCGAACATCGCGACGAACGCGAGACCGTCGAAGCCAAGCGCGAGCGGCGCGGCGCGCCGCGTGGGCAAACGCCCGACAGCCCCGCCGACCTCGGCGGCACGTCGAAAAAGGACACGCTGAAGCGGACCCTCAGTGAGTTCTCGGCCGACAACCTCACCGACTGGGCCGCCGCTCTGACCTACTACGCGGTGCTGGCGCTGTTTCCGGCGCTCATCGCGCTGGTCTCGATCATCGGCCTGGTCGGCCCCGCGGCGACCGACCCGCTGCTGGAGAACATCGGCAAGGTCGCGCCGGGCCCGGCGAAGGAGGTCCTGACCGGCGCGATCGAAGGCCTGGCTTCGAGCGGCGGGGGCGCGGGCATCGCCTTCGTGATCGGGCTCGTCTTGGCATTGAACTCCGCGTCGGGGTACATCGCCGCGTTCTCGCGGGCATCGAACGCGATCTACGAGGTCGAGGAAGGCCGCCCGATCTGGAAGCTCAAGCCGGCCCAGATCGCCACCGCGCTGGTGCTCGTCCTGCTGCTCGCGGTCGTTGCGATCGCCGTGACGTTCACCGGGCCGCTGGCCAAGGAGGCCGGCAAGCTCATCGGCGTCGGCGACAGCGCCGTCAAGGTCTGGGACTTCGCCAAGATCCCCGTGATCATGCTCGTCGTGGCGTTCATGCTCGCCTTCCTGTACCTGGGCGACGCCCAACGTCAAGCAGCCCGGCTTCAGATTCATCAGCCCCGGCGGCATCGTCGCTCTGGTCATCTGGATCCTCGCGTCGCTGCTATTCACCTTCTACGTGGCGAACTTCGCCTCCTACAACAAGACCTACGGATCGCTCGGCGGCGTCATCGCGTTCCTGATGTGGCTGTGGATCACCAACATCGCGATTCTCTTCGGCGCTGAGTTCAACGCCGAGCTGCAACGCAGCCAGCAGCGCGAAGGCGGTCAGCGCGCCGCTGGACGAGCCGTTCCTCGAGCCGCGAGACACCTCGAAGCTCGAAAAGAAGGCAGCGAAGGGACGCTGAGGCCAACGGCGTAGAGGCGGGGATAGCCTTGCAGCCGTGCTGCGCGCCGCGGCGGCGGCGAGGTTCGCCAGTCGGCTCGACGTGCTGGCGCCGGCAGGTGCCCGACCTGCTCGAAGCTGCTGGTCTCGCGCTCGTCGACCGCGGCGTCGCTACGCAGCCATAGCGACTCGCTCCAAGGGACGGCTTCTCGCAGGGGAAACGAACAACTTCCCGCCACCTCTGCGGTTACAGTGCGTGGGACGACATGGAGGCCGGAGCACTTCGAGCACCCGCCGCGCTCAACCGGATCACGGTCACGGTGCCCCTGCTGCGGGTGCGCACCGACGAGCAGCTCGTGGCGCTGTTTCGCGCCGGCAACGACGCGGCCTTCGGCGTCATCCACGATCGCTATCGCCAGCGGCTGTTCGCCTACACGCGCCAGATGCTGGCCGGCTCGCGGCAGGATGCCGAGGACGCGCTGCAGGACGTCTTCATGCGCGCCTACTCCTCGCTGCGCTCCAACGACCGGCCGCTGTCGCTACGTGCGTGGCTGTATCGGGTCGCGCACAACCGCTGCATCGACCATCTGCGCAAGCCCATGCCGCAGCCGATCGATCTCTTCGACACGTCGCGCAAGCCGCTGCACGACCCGATCGCCGAGTCCGAGCGGCGCGAGGATCTGCAGCAGCTGATCGCCGACGTGCGGCGGCTACCCGACCAGCAACGCTCGGCGCTGCTCATGCGCGAGATCGACGGCCTGACCTACGCCGAGCTCGGCGCGGCGCTCGGCGTCACGCTGCCGGCCGTCAAGTCGCTGCTCGTGCGGGCGCGCATCGGCCTCGTCGAGGCGCACGAGGCGCGCGACACGGCGTGCCCCGAGATCCGCCTTGACCTGGCTACATCGTTGGACCGCGGCGTGCGCGCCAGCGGCCTCGCGCGGCGCCACCTGCGCGACTGTCCCGGCTGTCTCGCGTACCGCGCTCAGCTGCGCGGCGTGAGCAAGGGCCTGAACGCGCTCACGCCCTCCGGCCCAGGGCTCGCGAGCGCCGGAATGAAGCTGCTCGGGCTCGGCGGGGCCGGCTCCGCGAGCGCCGCCTCCGCGGGCGGCGGGGCCGCGGCGGGCAGTGGAGCGCTGGTGGCGGCGGGCGGTGGAACGATGGCCAAGGTCGCCGCCGCCGTCTGCTGCGCCGCGCTGACCGCCGGCGGCGCGGCGGAGGTACGGGACGTGATGACGAAACCGAAGGCCAGCGCGGCGGGCTCGAACCACGGTGCCGCGCAGGGCCCCGCGCCTCAGGTTCGGGGTGGCGCGCCTCCGTCAGCCGTAGGCAGCTCCCAGGCCGTCGTCGCGCGCAAGCGCTCGGCTGCGGCTGCCGCCAAGCGCAGGCGCGAACCCGCTGCGCCCGCGATGTGGGCGCCGGCTCCCATCGTCGCCAGCGAGCACGGCGGCGCTGCCGATACGACCACCGGCGGCGCGGCCGCGCCCGACGAGGAGGACGGCTTCGGCTACGGCATCGACGGCCTGACGCCGACGCCCGAGGCGGACCCGTCGCTCGACCCGATCGCGACCGAGCCAGCCCCCGCGGGCGACGATCGTCGGGCGGGCAACGATGCAGGCACCGGAAGCGGCCAAGGCGCCGGCTCCGCGCACACGCCTTAGCTCCCATCGACCACTACGTCGCCACCCTCGATCACGAGACGCTGCTCGTCCGCCGCGGGCACCGGTCGGGACTGTTCACGATGGTGGCCGTGCACTCGACGGTGCGCGGCCCCGCGCTCGGCGGCTGCCGCATGTTGCATTACGACGGCGCGCGCGCGGCCGTGCGTGACGCGCTGCGCCTGTCGCGCGCGATGACCTTCAAGTCGGCCGTCGCCGGGCTGCCGCTCGGCGGCGGCAAGGGCCTGATCATGGCGCCGGACCCGGCCTCCCCGGCGCGCCGCGGGCTGCGCGCCGACGCGCTGCGCGACTTCGGCGAGACGGTGCAATCGCTCGGCGGCAGCTACATCAGCGCCGAGGACGTCGGCACCTCAGCGCGTGACATGGAGGTCATCGCCTCGACGACGCAGCACGTGACCGGACTGTCACGCAAGCGCGGTGGGTCCGGCGATCCGAGCCCATGGACCGCGCTCGGCGTCGAGACCGCGATCCGCGTCAGCTGCGAGCTCGTCTTCGGATCGCCCTCGCTGGAGAAGCGCACGCTCGCGCTGGCGGGGCTGGGCCATGTCGGTCGCCGTGTCGCCCAGCTGTGCGCCAAGGGCGGGGCGCGGCTGCTCGTGACCGACATCGATCGCTCCAAGCGCGAGCTGGCGCGCGAGCTGGGCGCCCAGTGGATCGAGCCCGCCGCGGCGCTGCCGAGCGCCGCCGACGTGTTCGTGCCATGCGCGCTGGGCGGCGTGCTCGATCACGACAGCGTCGCGCGGCTCGGAGCGCCGATCGTCGTCGGCGCCGCCAACAACCAGCTCGCAAGCGATGACGTCGCAAGCGCGCTGGCCGAGCGCGGGATCCTGTGGGCGCCGGACTTCGTCGTCAACGCAGGCGGCATCATCAACATCTCCGTCGAGCTCGAGCCCGCCGGCTACGACCCGCGCCGGGCTCGCACGCTCGTGCGCGGGATCGGTGACACCCTGCGGCTGATCCTCGATGACGCTCGTGCCACGCATGTCTCTCCGCTGGCGGCTGCGATGACGCTGGCGCGCGCGCGCCTGGCGGAGGCGGCCGCGCAGAGCTAGAGGATGGGTGCCAGCCCGCCCGGCGGCGGCCACGGCGGACGCTGCACTCCGGCCGGCAGCAGCCCCTCCTCGTCGAGCTTGTCGAGGTGAGCCGCGAGCGTGGCGGTCGTGGCCGCTCGCAGGCTCGCGGGAGCGTCGTCCCAGACGCGGTCGAGCAGCTCGTCGACGCCGCGCAGGCCGGCCGCGAGTGCGGCGACGAGGCGGCGCTCGCGGTCCAGGCGGTGGTGCAGGTAGCTGACGAGCCTCGCGGACGGCTCCGCGACGTGGGGCCCGTGACCCGGGCACAGCAGGGCCGGCGCCAGCGCGCGCAACCTGTGCAGCGCGTCAAGATATGTCCGCATGGCCCCTGGGTCGGGTGCGACGAAGACGCTGCTCTCGCCCAGCACGGCATCGCCGGTGAAGCAGACCGCGCCGGCGACGAAGGCCAGGTGGTCAGGCGCGTGACCGGCGGTGGCGACGACCGTCAGCGGCCCGAACACCGCGCCGTCGCGCAGCGTTACGTCCGCGCCATCCCAGCGCGCCGCGCCGACCGGCGGCCGCCCCGCGCGCTCGCGCAGCAGCTCGGCGGCGTCGGCGTGATCGCCATGGTCGTGCGTGAGCGCGATCCCGCCGACGCCACCGCGCAGCCGGGCTTCGCCGAGCACCGCCTCGACGTGCGCCTCGAGCGCCGGGCCCGGATCGACGATCCAGCACGGGTCCCGACCGATCAGCCACGTGTTCGTGCCCGTCAGCGTGAGAGGGCCCGCGTTCGCAGCGCGCACCAGCGTGAGGTCATGGCGCTTGAGGAGCAGGTCCGCCATCGCGCCCAGCGTACGACGGGCGGCCGTCCGGGTCCGGTGCGCTCAGCCCGAAGTGAGGCGATAGACGGCGCCCTCGAGCGACACCACGTACACGCGTCCACGGGCGTCCTCGCCGAACGACGACAGTCCCTTGACGTTCGACAGTCCCAGCGAGCGGTCGTCCCTCGCGGTGCCCGGCGACAGCTTCGCGGAGCGCAGCTGACCCTTGCAGAAGTCGCCGTACACGTAGCGGCCCGCAAGCGCCGGCAGCGTCCTGTCGCGCACGACGTAGCCGCCGGTCACCGAGCAGTTGCCGTCGCCATGGCTGAGCTCGAGCACCGGCGGCACATGGCCGGGCGCGTTCTCGTCGAAGTTGCGCCGCGTGCCCTCGAACGGGCGCCAGCCGTAGTTGACGCCGACGGCCTTGTCGCGCGACGCGAAGTTGATCTCCTCGCGCGCGTTCTGGCCGACGTCGCCGATCGTCAGGTCTCCGGTCGTGCGGTCGAAGGAGAAGCGCCACGGGTTGCGCAGGCCGTAGCTGTAGATCTCGTCGGCGCCGTCGCGGCCCACGAAGGGGTTGTCGCCGGGGACGCTGTAGCGGCGGCCGCTCGAGCTGCGAGGGTCGATGCGCAGGATCTTGCCCAGCAGGTTGGCAAGGTTCTGGGCATTGCCACGCTCGCCATGATCGTCATTGCCGCCACCGCCGTCACCGGTGCCGATGTACAGCAGCCGGTCCGGCCCGAACGCGAGCTGACCGCCGTTGTGGTTGGGCTCCAGGTCGTCGTACTTGAGCACGAGCCTGGCGCTCCCCCTCAATGCGCGATCACCACTGCTCTTCGCGCGCCTGTATTCGACGACGCGCTGCAAACCCTGCTGGTCGGTGTAGTTGACGTAGAAGCGCCTGGAGCTGTGGTAGTCCGGCGCGAAGGCCAGCGACAAGAGCCCCTGCTCCCCGCCCGCGACCACCTTCGAGCGAAGGTCCAAGAACGGGCGCGACAGCTTTCTGCCGCCGCGCACGACGCGGATCGCGCCGTCCTGCTCGACGACGAACACGCGCCGCCGGTCCGCCGGTGGGGCCGCGACGTGGAGCGGCGCGTCGAAGCGTCCGACCGAAGCGAGCCGCACCCCCTTGGCGGCGGCCGCCGCGCGTGGCTTGTCGGCGGTTGCGCGCGCCTTGGCGTCGCCGGTCGGCGGGCGCTGATCGTCTGCGCGCGCGCCGTCGTCGGATCCGCAGCCACCGAGCGCAAGCGTCGCGGCTGCGAGCATTGCTGCGAACGCTGCGCGGGTCACACCAAACAGGATCGCATGCGGCCCGCGCGCGGGGCCCCGGTTGCCGTGTGAGGCGCTGCGAGCGCGTGCGCTGCGCTTGACGGCGACGGCTGAGCAGCCGGCGGAGCCGGCGAACGAAGCGATGCGATCGAGCGGATGTCGCAGCCGCCGCTCGTCACAGGCTGATCAGGCGCGTCGCCGTCGCCTTCCAGCTCGCCATCACATGAGCCCCCGGCGCGAGGTGCAGCCCGCCGACGGCCGCGCCCGTGACCTCGGCGACGAGCGGCTGCGGCACGGTGAGACCGACGCGCACGCGGTTGCCGATCTCGGTCACGGTCACGACCTCCGCCGGCAGCCGGTTCTGCGCCGAGCCGCCGGTCGGCGCATCGGCGGGCTCGAGCGCGACCTCCCACGGGTGGATGCTGAGCGCGACGGGCCCGCTGCGGCGGTCCGTGCTCCTGGCGAGGCCGCCACCGTCGAGCTCGACGATCGTCATCCCGTCCGGCCCCTCGCGCGCCGTCCCGGTCAGCACCACGGCCCCGGTGAAGTCGGCCACGAACGCCGACGCCGGCGACGCCGCGAGCTCGCCCGCGGAGCCCTGCTGCACGATCCGGCCACCGTCGATGACCGCGACGCGGTCGCCGAGCACGGCGGCTTCGGTGAAGTCGTGCGTCACGAGCAGCGCGGGCACGCCCGTTGCGCGCAGGACGCCGGCCAGCTCGCGCGAGGCGCTGGCGCGCGTGCGCGCATCGAGCGCCGACAGCGGCTCGTCGAGCAGCAGCGCGCGCGGCTGCGGTGCGAGCGCACGCGCGAGGGCGACGCGCTGGCGCTCGCCACCGGACAGCGTGCGCGGGCGAGCTTCGGCGAGCTGCGCGATGCCGAAGCGCGCGAGCAGTTCCTGGGCGCGCTCGCGGCGCGTCGCGCGCGGAAGCCGGCGCAGCCCGTAGGCGACGTTCTGCCACACGCGCAGGTGGCCGAAGAGCGCGTAGTCCTGAAAGACGTAGCCGCAGCCGCGCTGCTCGGGCGCGATGTCGCGCCCGCGGGAGGTGTCAAGCCAGACATCCTCGCCGCACGACACAACGCCCTCGTCGGGACGCAGCAGGCCGGCTGCGACACGCAGCAGCGTGCTCTTGCCGGCGCCCGACGGCCCCGCGATCGCCAGGCACTCACCCGCGGCGACCTCGATCGCGGCATCGAGCACGAAGCGCCCCAGACTCGTGCGCGCCTCAATGGACAGCATCGAAGGCCCGCCTTCCGCTGAGCAGCTTGATCGACAGCAGCAGCGCCGCCGACACGGAGACGAGCACCGCCGACAGCGCGAGCGCAGCGGTGAAATCGGTGCCCAGGCGCTCGTAGATCGCCAGCGGCGCGGTCTGCGTGCGACCGCGAAACGAGCCGGCGAAGATCAGCGTCGCGCCGAACTCGCCCAGCGCGCGGCCCCACGCCAGCGCGAGTCCCGCCAGCAGACCGGGTGCGGCGGCCGGGATCGCGATCCGTAGGAACGTGCGCGCCTCGCTGCAGCCGAGCGTCCGCGACGCCTCCAGCCAGCTGCGGTCGACCGAGCCGAACGCGACCTGCGCGCCGCGGACGTAGAACGGCGCCGCCACGAACGTCAACGCGACGACCACGCCGGCGGTCTCGAAGACCAGCCGCAGGCCCGCGTCCTCGATCGCGCCGCCGATCAGCCCCTCGCGCCCGAGCGCCGCCAGCAGCGCGACGCCGGCGACCGCGGGCGGCATCACGAGCGGTAGCTCGACGAGCGTGATGACGAGCTCGCGCCCGCGGAAGCGGCGCGTCGCGAGCAGGTAGGCGGCGGGCGTGCCGACGACGACGATGATCACCACCGCCGTGAGCGTCGCGCGCAGGCTCAGCCACAGGGCGTCGAGCACGCCGGGATCGTCGAGGCTGCCGACGAGCTCGCCGGGGCTCTCCTCGACGAGGATCGCAACGACGGGCAGCGTCAGGAATGTCAGCGCAAGCGCGAGCGCGCCGAACAGCGCGCTCGCGAACCAGCGCGCCCGCACTAGCTGCGTGGTCGTGCGGCCCCCGCCGCCATCTGGTTGTCGATCGGCGATGCAGCCATCTACTGCGGCGGTGCCTTGAAGCCTGCGTCGCGCAGTGCGTCGGCGCCGGCGCCCTTGAGCAGCCCGTCGATGAAGGCCTGCGCGGCGTCGCGGTTGGGCGTGCCCTTGACGACCGCCACGCCGTAGGCGACCTGCGGCTGCAGCGACTCGGGCAGCTCGATCGTCTTCAGCTTGCCGTTCGTCGCCTCGACGTCCGTGAAGTACAGAAAGCCGGCATCGGCGGCCCCCTGCTGGAGCTTGGCGGAGATCCCCGCCACGTCGGGCTCCTCGGTCTTGACGTTGGCGAGGATGCCCTTGCGCGTCCCGGCGTCGAGCTTCGCGAGAACCCTGCGCGTATAGGAGCCGATCGGCACCGCCGGAGCCCCGATCGCGACGCTGACCTTGTCGCCCGCGACGTCTTCGAGCGAGCGCACCTTGTCGCTGTCGGCGGGAACCGCGAGCACGAGCCGGTTGGAAGCGAAGACCGTCGGCTTCTCGACGAGCTTGTCGATGAACAGCTCGTCGGGCAGCTTCGTGTTCGCCGACGCGAACACGTCGGGCTTTGCGCCCTTGCGGATCTGAGCGGCCAGCTCGTCGGAGGCGGCGAAGCTGAACTGCGCCTTGGCCTCGGTGAAGCTGCCGCCGTAGCTCGTGAGCGCCGACTTCAGCGACGCCGCGGCCGACACGACCAAGTCGCCGCCGCCCTTGGATGATGAGTCCTTGTCGTCCGAGCCGCAGCCGGCGGCTGTGAGCGCCGTGAGGCAGACGAGCACGAGCAACGGACGGATCCGATGACGGGTAGATCTGCATAGGCATTGCATAGGCGGTGGATCCTATGCCCCGGCAGGCGCTCTTTGCAACCCCACGCGCGCGCTAACGTGGAGGGTCGTGCCGGGCGCAGCCGATAGCGAGCAGCTCACGCACCTCGACGCGGAGGGCAACGCGCGCATGGTCGACGTCGGCTCCAAGCCGGTCACCGAACGCGTCGCGATCGCCCGCGCGGTGGTCCGGATGACGCCCGCGACGGCCGCGGCCGTGGCCGCTGGCGACGCGCCGAAGGGCGACGTGATCGCCACCGCGCGGCTGGCGGCCATCATGGCCGCCAAGCGCACGGACGAATGGATCCCGCTTGCGCACACGCTCGGCCTGAGCTCCGTCGACGTCGACATAGACGTCGACGCGGCCGCGGGCGAGGTCGGCGTCACCACGACGGCGCGCGTGAGCGCGCGCACGGGCGTGGAGATGGAGGCGATGGTCGGAGCCTCCGCGGGGGCGCTGTGCGTCTACGACATGGTCAAGGGGATCGAGCGTGGGGTCGTCATCGAGCGTGTCGAGTTGCTCGAGAAGCGCGGCGGGCGTTCCGGCGTCTGGAGGCGCGATGAGTGTGGTTGAGCGGTTGGTGGATGGGCATGGTCGGTTGATTGGTGATGTGCGGGTGTCGGTGACTGATCGTTGTAATTTTCGTTGTCAGTACTGCATGCCGGCGGAGGGCCTTCAGTGGCTTGAGCGCGATCAGGTGCTGAGCTTTGAGGAGATCGAGCGCCTGGTGGGGTTGTTGGCGTCGATGGGCGTCAGCGACGTGCGCTTGACCGGTGGCGAGCCGTTGGTGCGGCGCGAGTTTCCGCGTTTGGCGGCGATGCTCGCCGCCGTCGACGGCGTGCAGGATCTGAGCGTGACGACCAACGGCTTTTTGCTTGAGCGCGACGCGCAGGCACTGGTCGCCGCGGGCGTCAATCGCTTCAACGTCTCGATCGATTCGCTGCAACGCGATCGCTTCTATGAGATCACCAGGCGCGACAGCCTGCCACGGGTCCTGGCCGGCCTGAAGGTCCTCGCCGCGTTTCCGCAGGCGCATCCGATCAAGATCAACGCCGTCGGGATCAGAGGCTTCACCGAGACCGAGATCCTGCCGATGGCCGCGTTCGCCCGCGAGCATCCCTACGAGGTGCGCTTCATCGAGTTCATGCCCCTGGACGCCGATCACAACTGGGACCCCTCAAGCGTGCTCACCGGCGAAGAGATCCGCCAAGCAATCCACGCCGTCTACCCCCTCCAAGCGCTTGAGCGCGAACCGTCGGCGACCGCGCGCAGCTACCGCTTCAAAGACGGCCACGGCACGATCGGCTTCATCAACCCCGTCTCAGAACCCTTCTGCTCAGACTGCAACCGCATCCGCATCACCGCCGAAGGCAAACTCAGAACCTGCCTGTTCAGCCTGCACGAAACCGACCTCCGCGCCCCCCTACGCAACGGCGCCACCAACCCCCAACTCCAACAGATCATCCGCGACGCCGTCTGGCAAAAAGAACTCAAACACCACGTCAACGACCCCGGCTACACACAACCACACCGCACCATGAGCCAAATCGGCGGCTAGAAGCACCGCCGATGCCCACCGCCGCGCTCCTGACGATCAGCGACACGCGCTCGGCCGGGACGCGCGAGGACACCACGACGACGCAGATGACCGAGATCCTCCAGGAGGCCGGCATCGAAGTCATCGCCACGCAGCTCGTGCCCGACGAGCACGACGACATCGCCGCGGCGATCATTCAGTTCGCCGACCAGGCCGACCTCATCTTGACCTCCGGTGGCACTGGCCTCGCCCCGCGCGACGTCACGCCCGAGGCCACGCGCTCGGTGCTCGATCGCGAGGCCCCCGGGATCGCCGAGGCGATGCGCGCCGAGACCGCCCGCCTGCAGCCGCTCGCGTGGCTGTCGCGCGCCGTCGCCGGCCAGCGCGGCACGACACTCGTCATCAACCTGCCCGGCAATCCCAAGGCCGTTCGCGAGTGCCTCGACGTCCTCGTGCCGATGTTGCCCCACGCGCTCAAGCTGAGCGCGGGCGACGGGCAGCACTGAGCATCGGTCTACGGCGCGGAATCGATGGGCAGCCCCGCCGCGCGCCAGGCCTGAAAGCCGCCGTCGAGATCGGTAGCCCGCGCGAAGCCGAGCTGCTGCAGCGCCGCAGCCGCGAGGCTCGACGTGTAGCTCTCGTCGCACATCACGATGACGTGACGGTCCAGGCCGCCGACGCGCTCGTCGCGCGCGTCAGAGCTGGGATCGCAGCGCCACTCGAGCACGTTGCGCTCAAACCAGATCGCTTCGGGCACGACGCCGTCCGCCGCGCGCTGATGCTCGGCGCGGATGTCGATGAGCAGCGCCCCGTCGCGCACCGCTTGGCGTGCCTCCTGCGGCCCGACGCGCTCCAGGCTTGCGCGCGCCTCGACCAGCAGCTCGTCGATCGTCTTGCGCGCCGCCATTCCGCGCATCAGGATCTCACGCCGGCGGCGTGCACAGCCCCGCTGCGCTACTCGGAGATTCCGACGCGCCGCGAGAACGGGCTGTCGAAGACCCCGCTGGAGTTGAACCTGCGGTGCACGTCCTGCCAGTCGGAGTGCGCGGATACGCAGACGCCACGAAGTCGGGGTCATCGTTGATCTGCCCCAGTGCGGACTACCTACGTCAGACGGCTGCCGTGCGACGTGCTGCGCCGCCGTCGGCGAGCACCCACGCGGCGAAGCCGGTGACGCCGGCCGCGAGCAGCACGGCGGGCCACGATCCGAGCGTATCGGCAATCAGATGCGAGACGGCGAATGCCGCGACATAGACGCCCAGCAGCACGCCGGCGCGGCCGGCGCCGGCGGCACGCCGCCAGCGCAACGTGCACCACGTGGCGGCCGCGACGAGGACGATCCCGCCGAGCGGCCGGATGCCCGTCGCCTGCGCGACGCCGAAGCCGAGCAGCAGGGAGCCGGCGGCGACCGGCCATGTGGGCAGACGATCCATCCACCCAAACGGTAGCCGGAGCTCACGCGGACCTGCCAGGAGCCCCGACGGCCGGCGCATCTGCCCGTGGCGGTGGGGCTATCGAGACCATCACGGGCATCGCCTGGTCCGCTTGCGGTTCACCGAGGGCTGTCCCGCGACCGCCCGCAGGGGCGGCCGCGGCAGCGGTCGTCGACTCAGGCGCTCACCGGCGCGAGCTGCTCGCGGGCCATGCCCACACCCTCCAGGCGCGCGGAGATCTTCTGCATCGCGATGTCGCGCGCGAAGTCCGGCGATCCGTGACTGGGCTTGACGTCGCGGCTGAACGGCGAGAAGCCGCAGTCGTCCGTCGCGCCCAGGCGCTCGACGGGGATGTACTTCGCCGCGAGGATCAGATCGTCGCGCACCTGCTCGGGCGTTTCGACCGTGGGGTCGAGCGGGTTGATGACCCCCATGAAGCACACCTGGGGCACGCCATCGGCGTCGTCGCGGCTGTGCTCGCCGCACAGGCGGTAGACGTTCTCCTTGTCATCTTCGCTGGAGCACTGGATGAGGAAGTAACCGGCATTGAGCTGGAACATCTTGCTCAGCAGCTTCTCGTAGGGCACCTCCTTGGAGTGCACCGAGTCGCAGTCGCCGCCGGGACAGGTGTGAATGCCGATGTTGGCGCGCTCCTCGGCGGAGAAGCGGTCGAGCACGCGGTTGTTGAGGTCGATGAACTCCTGCAGCATGTCCTTGTTGGTCCAGGGGTTGCGCGCGTCGTTCTTGTTGGCCAGCCGGCCCTCGGTGAAGTCGATCGAGACGCGCACCGCGCCCGCGTCGAAGCACTTGCGGATGTCCTTCTCGACCTCGTCGCAGAGGTCGTCGAGGAACTGCTCGCGGCTGTAGCCATCGATCTCCTCCTCGAGCGGGTAGAGCAGCATCAGCATCGACGGGGCGATGACCGCCTGCTTGACGTCGTGCGAGGCGATCGCCTTGTTCTTCTCGACGAACTCCGAGGCGAACGTCTTGTAGCGAAACGGGCCGCCCGTCAGCCGCGGCAGCTGGCGGTGATGGCCGTCGTCGAAGATCGCGAAGAACTGCCCGTCACCGGCCAGATTGTCGGCCAGGCCCGTGCCGGCGAGGGTGTCCGTGATCGGATACGTCGCAAAGCTCGACTCGCGCTGCTCTCCGTCGGTGACGATCGGCTCGCCGGTCGCCTCGAGGCGCTTGATCGAGTCGTCGGCGGCAGCGTCCTGCTGCTCCTTGAGCTGCTCCCAGGTGATCTTGCCCTCGTCGTAGTCCGCGTAGGCCTCCTGCAACTTCATCGGCCGCGGCAACGACCCCACGAGCTCAGTGGGAATGATCATGTGTTCTCCTCCTTGGTTGGCGATGAAGCGGGGGGCCGGCCGTGGCGCGCGTCATCGGCGCTGCGATAGGCGCCGCTCACGCTTGCTCGAACGCGATGACGAAGCGCGCGTTCGTGTCGGCCTGCTGCATCACGTTCCCTCGCATGGCGGACTAGAGACTGGTTGGTCTCCCCTCAGCCGAGACCATAGTCGACCTGCACCCCCTGAAGCACCGGCAGAGCTAGGCTCGGGACATGGCAGTAACGGCCCCCGATGCCCGCACGCGCATCCTCGATGCCGCCTACGACCTGTTCTCGCGCCGCGGCATCCGCGGCGTCGGGCTCAACGCGATCATCAGCCAGTCGGGCGTCGCGCGGATGACGCTCTACCGGCATTTCGCCTCCAAGGAGGCCCTCGTGCTCGCCTACCTCGAGCGCCGCGAGGAGCAGTGGACGCGGCACTGGCTGCAGGCGGAGGTGCAGCGGCGCGCGGCCGATCCTCGCGAGCGCCTGCTGGCGATCTTCGACGTCTTCGACGAGTGGCTTCACCAAACCGGCTTCGAGGGCTGCTCCTTCATCAACGTGATGCTCGAGACCGCCGACGACCGCGACAGCATCTACCGCGCCAGCATCGCCTACCTGGCCGGCATCCGGGGCTTCCTCGAGCAACTCGCCCGCGACGCCGCCATCGCCGACGGAGAGGCCTTCGCGCGCAAGTGGCACATCCTCATGAAGGGCTCGATCGTCGCCGCCGGCGAGGGCGACCGCGACGCCGCCAAGCGCGCGCGGCAGATGGGTCGGCTGCTCCTGAATGACGAAGGGCCAGCTGTCGCTGGCCCTTCGCGATCTGCGGTTTAGGGGCGAACAACCCCCACGGTCAGGCTCTAGGCGTTGGCGAGCTCGCGCTCGGCTGCCTTCAGGACGCCGGCGCGGTTCTTGTGGCTGCGCTCGTAGGAGCGAACCTGCTCAACGCGATCGTCGTCACCCTCGGAGAGGACGGCCTGCACCTCGTCGGCGGTCAGCTCGTCATAGCCGGCCCACGGCTCGTCGCCGCGCAGGGAGGTGATGCGGCTGAGGATCGTGGTGCGGTTCTGGTTCTTGCGCTCGTAGGAGTCGATCTTGGCCAGATCGATCTGCGAGAGCTCGGCCAGCTTGCCGCTGATCTCCTCGGCGGTGAGCTTGTCATAGCGCGCAATGGCCAGGTCGGCTTCGGACGCGACGGCGCCCTTGATCTGCCCCTCGGCCTGGGCGACACCCGGAACCTTACGGGCCTGGCGGGTGGTCCGCTTGGCCCGTGCGCTGGTCTCGCTTGCCGTGTTGATCGCTGCATCGCCGGCCTCGCGGACGGCATCGGCGGCGCCCGTGGTGGTCGCGTCGAACGACGGGTTGCCCTTGACCTCGGCGCGAACGACGGCCTCCGTGAGCTTGGGGATCTCGCGCAGGACGCGCTCGAGCATCTTCTCCTCGTCGGCGCGGATCGCCGCGGCCAGCTTGGCCGTCTCTTCGTCGCCGACGGCGCTGGCCAGGCGCTCGATCGCCGTGTACGTGGCGATCTCCAGAGCCTCTGAGGCGTAGGCGTCCTTGGCGTTCTTGAGCACCTTCTCCTCGCCGCCGGAGCCGCGCACCAGGTCGTACGGCGTCTTGCCGAAGGCCACCGCCTGCCCGACGCCCTTGGCGACGACGCCGACCACGGCGCTCAGCGGATTGCCGGTCTGTCCCAGCTCCTGCAGGCGCTCGCCGACGCGCGCGGCGTGGTCGCGCGTCTGGCGCAGGTGCTGCTC
>Ga0136613_10000343_pt1 | contig 20759 bp, 19 predicted proteins | sample AntDrymUQ2722106_2_FD_106649 | JGI IMG/M metagenome (GOLD analysis project Ga0136613, IMG submission 106649) | Polar desert sand microbial communities from Dry Valleys, Antarctica - metaG UQ272 (21.06) | ecosystem: Environmental > Terrestrial > Soil > Desert | place: Antarctica: Dry Valley... | reverse complement strand
GTGGGAGGCGTGAAGCTCCCGCTGGCGTTGGCGGAGCTGGGATTGATTGATGAGTACGAGTTCGTGGTGCAGCCCAGGCTTGCGGGCCACGGGCCGACGTTGTTCGCGGTGGATGACCTGGAGGCCGCGGCCAAGGTCTGAACGCAATGGAAAAGCAAAGGGCCCGCCTCTCGGCGGGCCCTTTTGTTCACTGGAACCATCTATGCAGTAGTGCGCTCCTTGGAGGCGTTGCCAGACACCGTGAACAGAGCCAGAGCACCAAGCACGAGGTGCAGGATGTTGTCCGGAAGTCCGTACTCGTGAGGGATCAGTCCGAACAGCTCGGGGATAAAGAAGGAAAGAATCCCTACGAGGAGATACACGACACCCAGCACTGTGACCACGCTCTTGACCATCGCGTTGGTGCCTTTGAATCCAACATAGGTCAGAAGACCACCAGTCGCCAGGTGGATGATGTCCTCCACGATATCGATGTTGAAGAGCCCCAAGAACGGCTCCTTGGGATCGCCCAGGATGACGCCTACTATTCCCACCAGCAAGACTGTGACGCCGACGATCTTTGCGTACAGCCGGGCTGGACTGGCTGCCATCGTTCCGGTACCTCCTGCTCTTGTTGCCACTTTGTCCCCTTTCGTTTGCCAATGGGCCTGATTCAGACGCCCTCCATTGTCATTCGGTTACGAGAGATACCCCGGATTGCCTCTGCCCGAAGACCCCTCGGAAGCCCCTCCGCGCCCGCGCTTTGCAGGGACTAGATCAGAGGTAACCCAGGTTGCGGAGCGATTCCTCGATCTGGGCTTCTTCCTCTGCCGAGTAGGCGGCGCTTCGGCCCCCTCGCCTGACCAGCGCACTCTCTATGTGGACCAGAGGAGATTCGAACTCCTGACCTCACCCGTGCGAGGGGTGCGCGGGCCGATTCCGTGACCTGCCGAAATGGCCTGGAAGCGCCTCTGAACTGCGGAAAGATGTGCTCGTAATTACGCAAAAGTAACTGCCATTATCGATACCAATGGCAAGCGTCATTTCCGGCATCGCCGACAACATTCGCTTCGTACGTCGAGGGACGTTCTACGGGGAGTTCACTCAGCGGGTCGCCCTGGGCAAGGGGCTCGACGTGGACGGGATATCAGCACGCTTCGACGTTGGTGTGCTCGAGCTCTCCATCCCCTACGCACCGGAAGTGCGCCCCAAGAGGATCCCGATTGATGGAGGCATCAAAACAGCCCTTTCTGGCTGAGATCGGGATTAGCAGGTCACCAAGTCCAGTCCGCCGCGCATTCACAGCATGATCTACAGCGCCCTCCTTTGGAGAAGGCTAGAACCAGGACGGCCAAGCAGGTCCTGTTCCGTCCACTGGATGACGTGTGTGAGTATCAGGTCGATGAGGCCCTTCTTTGAAGGCGATCGGAAATGCCAGTGCCTCCCTCAATGTTGGTGCAATCGTTCTGGCTTGAGATTGCTTAGATGGATGATCCATCCCTACTGGCATCGTCTTCCTCCTAAGGTCACTAACCCACCAAGTCACTGATACGCAGGCACGCCCGACGATGGAGGGGATTCGACGCGCAATGATGTTCGGAGGGGTGGAGGCGGGCGGCACCAAATTCGTTTGTGTTACGGGGAGCTCTGCGGAGGACATCGTCTCAGAAGTCCGCTTTCCCACCCGCGCCCCCGAAGATACCCTTGCCGATGCCGCCGGCTTCTTCTCCGAATTCACCTCCTCCGGGGGCGTGCTCGAGGCTGTGGGCGTCGCCTCCTTCGGACCGCTCGAGCTTCGCCTTACGAACCCCGAGTACGGCTTCATAAGGGCCACCCCAAAAACCGGCTGGTCCCACACCGACATCGCCGGGCACTTCCGCCGGGGGCTACGACTACCAATTGGCTTCGACACCGACGTCAACGGCGCCGCGCTCGGCGAGGGCCGGGCCGGCGCGGCCCGGGGACTCAGCACGTTCGTGTACATGACCGTGGGAACCGGCATCGGGGCGGGCGCAGTGATCAACGGTGAGGTCGCCCACGGCCTCGTGCACGCGGAGATGGGCCACGTCCTCGTACCCCGGCTGCCGGGCGACGACTACCCCGGCGGCTGTGTCTTCCACGGAGACTGCCTGGAGGGAATGGCTTCCGGGCCCGCTCTCGCGGCACGCTGGGGGCGGCCGGCCGAAGAGCTGGGCGGCCGCGACCTGCACGAAGCTGTCGAGCTAGAGGCCTTCTATCTGGCGGCGGGGCTGCGCAACGTCATCTACACGATCGCCCCGGAGCGCATCGTGCTCGGCGGAGGGGTGTCCCGGCTGCCCGGCCTACTGACTCGGATCAGGGCCAAGCTGCAGGAAACGCTGGCCGGCTACCCGGGCCTGGCCGAGCATGAAACTCCGGACTTCGTCGTCGGCGCGGCCCTCGGAGGTCGCGCCGGAGCGGTGGGGGCGTTAGTCCTGGCCGAGGTGGCCGCCCGGGAAGGATGAGCGCAGCGCGCCGCGGTCGACGAAGGCGCCCGGGTAATCCAGCGCGGCCCTCTTGTCCTCCGGAAGCTTCCACGGCTCGTGCACCGCGGCCCCCCTGATGCCGGACAGCTCTGAAACGTAGCGCCTGACGTAGTCCCCGGCTGGGTCGAAACGATGCGCCTGACGGATCGGGTTGAACATGCGGTTGGGCCTGGTGTCGTTGCCGGTGCCCGCCACCCACTGCCAGTTACCGGCGTTGTTGGCGATGTCGCCGTCGGCCAGCAGGTCCCAGAAGTGGGCGGCTCCCAAGCGCCAGTCGATATAGAGGTCCTTGGTGAGAAAGGAGGCGGTGACGAGCCTGGCCCGATTGTGCATGAAGCCCTCGCGTGCGAGCTGCCGCATGCCTGCGTCCACGATCGGGACGCCGGTGCGGCCCTCCTTCCACGCCTGCAGTCCCTGAGGGTCATCACTCCAGCGATGACCGCGAGGCCGGTAGTCGGCGCGGGGAAGGGTGGGAGCTGCAGCCAGCACCTGATGATGAAAGTCGCGCCAGCACAGCTGCCGTATGAAGGGCCCTGCCCCCGGTTTGCCCGCGGCGCGGGCGACCGCCTCCACGGGAGAGATACAGCCGAAATGCAGATAGGGCGAGAGGCGGGAGGTCTTATCGCCCGCAAGATCGTCGTGACGGTCTCCGTAACCTTCGAGGCTCGAGCGCAGCCATCGGCCCAGGCGCTTTCGTGCCTCCGACTCTCCTCCCGTGGATAGCTCCGGCGAAACCGTTCCCGCCACCAGCGAGGAGAGCGCGGGCAGGCGCCCCCTCGTAAGCCCCGAGGCCTCCGGCACGCGGCGCGGCGCCCGCAGCAGCGGCCGGGGAGGCAGTGCGCTCCACTTGCGGGAGTAGGGAGTGAAGACCTTGAAGTGATCGCCCCCGATGGGAACGATCGCTCCCGGCTCGATCACAGTTGCGCCGGGTCGCATCTCGAGCTCGATGCCGTCCCGGGAGCAGGCTTCCTCGAGCCGCCGCTGCCTCAGACGGGCATAGGAGCTGTAGTCCTCGCTCACCCACACCGCTTGCGCGCCCGCCCCGCGCACCACGGCCATCGTCTCTGCAACGACATCTCCGGAGCGCACAAACAGATCGCCGCCCCGCTCCCTCAGCGCGGCCCGCAGATCTCTCAGACAGTCGAGCAGAAACGCCAGCCGGTTAGGGCGTGCGTAGTCGCTCTGAAGGATGTCGTCGTCGAGGACGAAGAGCGGGACCACGAGCTCGGACGCTTCGACCGCTCCTCTGAGGGCAGGGTGATCGTGGACTCTCAGGTCCCGGTTGAACAGGACGACGGCCGTCGAAATGGCGTTTCCGTTGCTATTTTCCGAGTACGGCCCTGAGCGCAGACTCGAGCTCGGGATGGCGGAAGCGAAAGCCTGAGCCCTCGAGCTTCGACGGAACCACCCGCTGGCTGAAAAAGAGCATCTCCGTGGCCATCTCCTTGCCCAACACCACTTCGAGCGCGACGGGGGGAACCGACAAGAAGGCGGGCCGCGACAGCACCCGGCCGAGGACCGCGGTGAACTCGGCGTTGGTGACGGGGGTCGGGGCGGTCAGGTTCACGGCCCCGGACACGTCCGCGTCGAGCAGGTGTTGCATCGCCCGCACCTCGTCCTCGAGCGTGATCCAGCTCCAGTACTGGCGGCCCGCGCCCAGTCTGCCTCCCATGCCCAGCCGGAAGGGGATCAGCTGCCGCTTGAGGACTCCGCCGCCTCCATCGAGCACCAGGCCCGAGCGCATGGTCACGACCCTGATGCCGGAGTCACGAGCGGGGGCCGTGGACTCTTCCCATGCCTGCACGACCCCTGCCAAGAAGCCGCCCCCGGCGGGTGCGTTCTCGGTCAGGGCCTCGTCGCCCCGGTCCCCGTAGTAGCCGATGGCAGACGCCGACAACAGCACTGCGGGGGGCCTGTCGAGCTTCGCCAGCGTGCGGGACAGCAGTGTGGTGCCCTTGATGCGGCTGTCTCTCACACGCCGTTTGTGGGCTTCGTTCCAACGCCGATCGCCGATCCCCTCTCCAGCAAGGTGAACGACGGCATCCCAGCCCTCGAGCGCGACAGGGTCGAGCTCGCCGGAATCGGGATCCCACTGCACCGCGCTCGAATCGGCCGGGGCGCTACGGCTGAGCGCACTCACCTCGTGGCCCTCCTGCTCCAATACCCGGCGAAGGGCGCTGCCGATGAAACCGCTCGCCCCGCTCAAAAGAATGCGCATCTCTCGGCCCCTCGTGCTCTACCTGAACTCGTGAAGGGCAGTCAACCACGCGGGCGGTCCATTTGGTTTTGTGCAGGCAGGACCCCGCTCAGCGGGGCTGGCTCTGCATAGAGCGTCGGGGGCTGGGCTCGCGGCCCTCTCACAGCTCCAGCGACGAGTAGGCCACGACTCCCCGGTGCAGCGCGTCGGCGCACGTCCGTAGGCTCTCGAGCAGCTCGCCCTCGGGCACCGCGTCGATGAGCTGCCGCACGAGGTCGATCAGCTGCTTGGTGGAACGGACGAAGTCTCCGGGAGCGTCGTCGGGGCCCAGCACGTCTTCGAGCCCGGCGCCGGATGCCCACCGGTAGGCCTGCTGCGAGAAGCCGGGGTCGGGCTCGCGCGTAAGCTCGAGCCCGCCCAGCTGCTCCTCCGAGGAGATCTCTCCCCACAGCCTCACAAGCCGCTCCCAAGCACGCCCCCCTGCCCTCGTGGGCTGCAGCACAACCACGTCCAGCTCGGGGCCGCGGGTCTCGTAGACGAGGCTCGAGAGTAGGCCGGCGAGCTCGGCGGAGTCCAGGCCTTCGAAGATGCCCTCCTCGAGTGCCTCGACCACGAGCAGGTCGGATTCGTTATAGATGCGGGCCAGCGTCTCCCCTTTGGACGTCAGCGCCCAGCCGGTCACGCATCCGAGTCGCTGGAGCACCTCGAGAACCCGCTCGAAGCGGCGGCTGAGGGTCTGTGAACGGCGGCTCACACGACGCTCGATCCCGGCGACCTCACGCTCGAGCTTTACGGCCCGGCGCCAGAAGTGGAGGTGCCGGTTGAGCTCGGTGCAACCCCTGCTGGGATGCTCCTCGAGCGCCCGCTGAAGGTCATCCGAGGCGTCCTCTTCCTCGCTCGCCTGGGGCGCTCGCTCCACGTTCAGACGGCTAAGGCGCCGGGCCAGGAGGCGGCGGGAGCGCGCGTCCTTGGGTTGAAAGGCGGGAGGCAACCGCAGGCGCCCGGCGACGCGCGGGGCGGCGCTCAGGTTGAAGGGCTGCAGCCAGGTGACCGTTCGTTCCTCCGACATGACCTGAAGGCGCGGCCCCCTGTCCTGTCCTTCGCTGATGTCGATTACGACGTGGCGACCCCGCCGCTTGCCGCCCGGCAGGTCGACCACGTCTCCCGGGCGTAGGGCGCCTAGAGCGCCGGCGACCGCCTCGCGCGACGCAAGTCCTCGCTGCTCCTGGGTCTCCTTCAGGCGGCGTTGGAGCTCGACGTAGGTCCCGATATCGCCCCGTTCGCAGCCGGCCTTCTCGCGATAAGAGACAAGATAGCCGTCGAGGCGGGCGCGTGTCTGCTCGAGCTGGACCACCTCACGGTCGGCCTGAAACTGGGCGAAGGAAGAGTTCACCAGGTGCTCGGCCTCGGAGCGGTCGTAGTTGCGCATCAAATTCACTGCCATGTTGTAGGAGGGGGTGAACGACGACAGCAGCGGGTAGGTGCGCGTCGACGCCAGCCTCGAGATCTGGTCGAAGGACGCAATGCGCTGCAGAAGCACGACCGAATGGCCGAGCTCGTCGATCCCCCGGCGGCCGGCCCGGCCCGAGAGCTGCGTGTACTGGCCCGGAGTGATCATCTCGTGCCTCTCCCCGGTGAACTTCATCAGGCTTTCGATGACCACCGTGCGCGCCGGCATGTTGATGCCGAGCGCCAGTGTCTCGGTCGCGAACACGATTTTGATGAGCCCCTGCTTGAAGAGGTCTTCGACGGCCTCCTTGAAGGGCGGGATCATGCCCGCGTGATGCGCCGCCACTCCTCGCCGGAGGCCTTCGAAGAGCTCGTCGTAGCCCAGCACGGCAAGCTCGTCGGGATTGAAGTCGGCCGTGCGCTCCTCGGCGAGCTTCATGATCGCCCGCTGCTCTGGGGGCGTCGTGAGCCTGACGTTCTCGGCCACGGCGCGCTGAACGGCCGCATCGCAGCCGCGGCGGGAGAAGATGAAGTAGATCGCCGGAAGCATCCCCTCGCCGCTCAGTCGCTCCACGACATCGGTGCGGGCCGGTATCCGCCGTCGCCGCGTGTGGGGCCTTTTGCCGCCCCGCCGAGGACGCTCGGCGCCGTGGCTGCGGCGGGGGTCGAAGGCACGAGCCTGGGGGTTGGGAATGGGGCCTCCACCGGGGCGCTGAACGAACATCGGGAGGAGCTCGTCCGAGGCTAAGTACCAGTGCCTGATCTCGACCGGACGATGCTCCTCGATGATGACCTCGGTCGGCCCCCGGATCGTCTGCAACCAGCGTGCGAACTCCTCGGCATTGGAGACGGTAGCCGACAACGACACGGTGAGGACCTCGACCGGAAGGTGGATGAGGATCTCCTCCCACACGGCGCCGCGGTAGCGGTCCTGGAGGTAGTGGACCTCGTCCAGCACGACGCAATGCAGCGTGTCGAGGCCCTCGGAGTCCTCATAGATCATGTTGCGCAGGACCTCGGTGGTCATGACCACGATGGGCGCATCCCCGTTGATCGAGTTGTCGCCGGTCAGAAGGCCGACGTTCGTGGGCCCATAGAGGGCGCAGAAGTCGGAATACTTCTGGTTCGACAGCGCCTTTATGGGAGCCGTGTAGAAGGTCCGACCGCCGCCTCTGAGGGCCAGCCAGGCGGCGAACTCCCCCACCACGGTCTTGCCGGCTCCGGTAGGTGCGGCCACGAGCACCGATAGGCCTTGTTCCAGAGCGGCCAGCGCCCGACGCTGAAAGGAGTCGAAGGGAAAGTCGTAGGACGCCTCGAAGACCTCCGGAGAGATCCGAGGGCCCGAATCTCTAGCCTCCGCCGCTGCCCGCTCCCGCCCCCGAGCCGTCGCCCTGTCCTGAACCGGCGCCGGTTCCGTCTTGCGGCTGCGCCGGCGGGAGGCTGGGCGGAGTCAGCCCCGAAATCCCCAGCCCGACCTCGGCTCGCTGTTCGTCGAGCAGCACGGTGGCGCTCTGCCACAACTGCCCGCCCTGGTCACGTTGCTCGGCGGCACGCGCCAGCACCCGGTCGGCGTCGTCGCCCTCGATCTGTGCGGCGAGAGCGTAGGTCTTGCCCGCCGCCAGATAGATCTGCGCCGACTGCAGGAACAGGCTATGGGCGCTCTGGGCGGAGCTGGGAGACAACACTCGGGAGAGGTTCGTGTGGGCGCCCTCGATGGTCTCCGTCCAGGAGGTAGCACGTTCCCTGAGCGCTTTGCGGGTCTCCCGTTCGCCCACGCTGGTGGGAGCGGTGGTCATGTCGGAGGCCGCCGGCCTGAGCGACTGCAGGACGCCTCTGACCTCGCCGGTATAGCGATCGAGCGCATCGGCACGGCCTTGCGCGCCGGAGTCGTCCTGGGTGGAGGCGATGGCTGCGAATATCCCGCCCACCAAGGCCAGCGCAACGATCGCCAGCACTGCCCGGCCCGGCCCGGTGCGGTACCAGGCAGGGGGCCTGCGGGGCGCAACAACCGGGCGAGGGGCCTCAGCGGGCCGTCGTCGTCCCTGGCTCCCGCGTGCTTGTGCCTTCTTCTTTCCCTTTACCGGCATATCGCTCGAATCATATCCAATCCTACTAAGTCGGTCTCTAGGCCGGAGTGGGCTTGACGCGCCGCAGTATCAGGATCGTCACCTCGTAGAGCCCGTAGAGCGGGAGCGCCATGATCGACATCGTGTAGGGGTCCTGGCTCGGAGTGACGATCGCCGAGAGAGCGAAGATCCCCACCAGCGCGATCTTGCGGTTGTGCCGCAGCTGCTCTACCGTGACGGCACCGACCAGGCCCAAGAAGATCAGCAAGAGGGGAAGCTGAAAGGTGAGGCCGAAGGCGATCAGCACCAGGCCCACGAAGTTCAGGTACTTCTCGGCCGTGATGATCGGGTTCAGGCCCTGGCCGCCGAGCGAGATCAGGAACTCGACCCCCTTGGGCAGCGTGAGATAGGCAAACAGGAACCCGACCGCGAACAGCGTCACCGAGGACACCAGAAACGGAATCGAGTAACGCTTCTCCTTGGGGGTCAGCGCCGGCACGACGAACGAGTAGAGCTGATAGACCCACACCGGCGATGCAAAGGCGATGCCTGCCAAAGCGGTGAGCTTCAGCCGGAACTGAAACCCCTCGGTCACGCCGATGACGTTCAGCTGGCACCCGGTGGGCCCGAGGAGCCTGTCCGGCAGGCTGCACAAAGGCCTAGTGAGCAGAGTCAACAGCGGCTCGTAGAAGAAGAACGCGGCTATCGACAGGCCCACGAACGCCACCAGCGACACCATGATTCGGGAGCGCAGCTCTGAAAGGTGGTCGACCACCGACATCGCCACCTCGCGCCGACGCTGCTTGCGCCGGAGGCGCAACCGCAGCCGGCGGCGGCGAGTTTCGGCCGTATCGCTCACTCGCTGCGCTCGATCTTGGAATCCTCCGTGCGAGTTTCGGCCGCAGCTTCTGCATCCTGCTGTTGGCGGTTGAGGCGCTGGATGTCTTCATCTATCGAGGAGCGCTCCTCGTCTTCCACTTCGGCATTTGAGCCGCCACCAGCAGCGACCTGGATGGAGGAATCCTCGTCGCCTTGCGCTTCAGCATCGGAGTTGCCTCCAGCCGAGGCCCGGTTGGAGGAGCTGTTGTCGTCTTCCTCGGTATGGTCGTCACTCGAGCCGTCCTCGGTGGCGCTCTCCACCGCCCGCTGGATGGTGGACGGTCCGTCCTTCTCCTCGGCCACGTCCGCGGCCGAGTCGCCATCACCGGGCAACGCCCCGGCTGCGCGTGGGCGAGTGCTTCCCGAGCCGGGCGCGGGCCGGTCCTCCTCGTCGTCGTCGAGCGCGGTCGAGAAGTCGTCCTTCATGTCCTGGGCCATCCGCTTGAGCTGTGACGCCGTGCGCCCGAGGTTGCGCGCCATCTCGGGGAGCTTCTCGGGCCCGAACACCAGCAGTGCCACGACCATGACGACCAGGATTTCGAGCGGTCCAATTTGGGGCATAGGTTTCAGTCTAAGAGGAGGAACACTTTTGCATAGAAAAGGGCCGGAGCCCAAAGGACCCCGGCCCTGCTGCGATTGTGGAGATCACACGCCCTGGGGACCCACCAGCAGGTCGAACCAGTCGTTTGACTCGAGTAGCTCGTGGAACGCGAGGATGTCGTTGTGGTTGATCGGTGGGCCCACGTGGATCTCGAGGGCTTCGGCCGGGACGTGAACGGGGACCGGGACCACTCCGCCCGAGAGCAGCAGCCGAACGACTCTTTCGTCGGCGGGCTTCTCTACGAACTCCGCACAGTCGGGACAGGTGAACCCGTAGCTATTGACCGATCGTGTGGCACCGATTCTCAGTAAAACGTCCTCTGCGGTCAGATCGACCTCTCCGCAGTCCGGGCAAGTTGCCTTGATTGTGGTCATCTCGGAACCCCTTCTCGTGGATCATCTCGTTCCTCTTGTATCGGCCCGACCGGGGCGACATTTAGCCGCCTAGTTCGATGTACGTAGACGACGCTCAAAACGCAGGCGGGGTGCTCCGATAGAAGAGACATGGCTTTGTTCTCCCGTGCCTCACTTCCCCGCAGCCCGGACCGATGGAAGGCGGCATTGGAAGCTGCTCTGGAGGTTTCCGAGATCGCAACTTCTCAAGCGCCGCTTGCAGACGCGGTCGCCCAGATGCTGTCGGTCGCAGTCGAGTTGCTGGGGGCGGAGCGTGGCTCGATCATGCTCTTGAAAGAAGACGGACGCACGCTCGTCCTCATGGCCGGCCACGGACTACCCGGTGAGGTAGTCGTAGGTCAGCAGCAGCCGGTCGGCGAAGGTGTGGCCGGCCGGGTGCTGGCCACGGGACGGCCGCTTTTGCTCGGGGACGTTGACCAGGACGCATTCGTGAACTTCGTCCCCAAGGAGCGCAGGATCAACTCCAGCGTGGTGGTGCCTCTCAGAACACAGGGCAGAACCAACGGAGTCTTGAACCTCGCTACCAATCAACGGGGTTCTGCCTTCGACGAGGAAGACCTGCGGCTCGCTCAGTTGTTCGCAGATCAGGCCGGAGCCGTCATCCATCGGACAAAGTTGCATGAGCGAGCCGAGCGCCGTTCCTCCGACCTCATGGCGTTGGTGGAATCGAGCCGCGGGCTGCTCGGCTCCCTCGAGCTCGACGAGCTGCTGCAGCACATCCTTGATGGAGCGATCCGTCTGTCGGCCGCCCCCAGGGGCTTCGTCTGCCTTCTCGATGAGTCCCACAGGATCGAGCGCGGCATGTTCCGGGGGTTCACGAAAGACACCATCCGCGAGGTCATGGAGCACGACGAGGTGACGAGGGCCATCGACTTCCACACCGTGACGACCGTGGTGGGGCCGTGGCCCGACCTGCTCGTAGCCGTAGGCCTTCGCACCACACGCGGCACGAAGGGCGTCATCGTGGTGGCTCCCGAACCGGGTCCCGTTGCGGAGCGCCACGACCTCCTCATGGCACACGGGCAGCAGAGCGCCAGCGCGCTCAGCGCAGCCCAGCTCCACGCGGTTCTGCAGCGCAGGGAGTCAGAGCTCGAAGCGATCATCTGTGGCGTGCCCAACCCCATCGTCCTGGCCGGCTCGGACAGTAGGATCGTGGCGCTGAACCCCGCCGCAGAGATGCTGTTCGGGGTCTCGGCCTCCTTCTCCGCAGGCGCCCCGGTGGACGGCTCCCTCGCCCACCGTCAGGTCGAGTCCATGCTGCTGGCCGCAGGCGAGCAACAGGCCGAGGTCGTGGCCGGCAACCCGCCTCGCACCTACAAGGTGCGCCGCACCGACGTTCGCCTGCCCGGCGCGCCCACCGGCCGCGTCCTGATCATGGACGACGTCACCGTCGAGCGCGAGATCGCCCAGACGCAGCGCGATTTCGTCGCCATAATCGGCCACGAGCTCCGTACACCGCTGACCATCGTCACCGGCTTCGCCCGCACGCTGCTGACGCGAGGCGAGAAGGCCTCGCCGGAGGATACGAAGGAGGCACTCGCCACCATCGACGCCAAGGTCGGTCAGCTGGGGCGGCTGATCGAGGACCTCCTCTACATCTCAGGGGTAGAGACCAGGGAATCCGTACTCAAGCATGAGGAGACCAAGGTGGCCGAGCTATTCGGCGAAATCGCAGAGGAGTCGTTGGAGCGCTTCCCCGGCCGCGAAATCGAGCTCGACGTGCCTCGCAAGCTGGTGTGGCCCATCGACCGCACCAAGGTCGCGCTTGTGCTCCGCCACTTCCTCGCTAACGCGCTCGAGTATTCGTCGGAGCCCGAGCCGGTAACCGTGCGGGCCCGTGAGCTCGAGAACGAGGACTCGCTCCTGGTCGAAGTGCAGGACCGGGGCGAGGGCATCCTGTCGACCGATATGCCTCACATCTTCAAGCGGTTCCGGCAGATCGACAGCTCCTCGACTCGTGAGCACGGGGGCATCGGCGTGGGCCTCTATCTTTGTTCGCGGCTCATCAAGCTGCACCAGGGCCGGATCTGGGCAGATTCGAGCTGGGGCAAGGGATCGACGTTCTCTTTCGCGCTGCCCCATCCGCAGTCGGGCCGCAACGTCGTGCGCCTCAAGTCCCCCGGGGCGGCTGAGTGAGAGGCTTGGCGCCGCCCCCAGCCCACAGCCCGCCCCTACCGCAGCTCTTTGCTACATAGGGGGCGGATTCCGCACCGATTGAGGCACAAAACCATGCCAGGGGCGGGGCCGCACTCCGGCCCGGGAGGCTCTTCGGCGAGGAGGGTCAGGCGCGGTGGCGGGCGGCGATGGCGGCCGCCATCGTGCGCGCCTCTTCGCGGAGCTCTTCCGGCGCGATTGCCCGCACATGGGGACCGAGCCGCAGCAGCAGTGCTGCTGCTCCCGCTCTGCCGCCCGCTACCAGCTCGACCCTCAGCCAGCCGTCGGCGAGCTCGGTCACGCTCCGGCAGGGATACGCGTCGACGAACCAGCCGCTCGTCTCAGGAGAGATCTCAAAGCTAAGCACTTCCTGCTCGGGCCGCTCCCGAAAGATCTCGCGATAGGAGGAGGGGTCGAAATCCTCGGGGACCTCTGCAGCCTCGTCGAGCAACTCAGCCCCCTTGATGCGATCGACCCTGAACATCCGCTCTTCCGAGGAGAGGTGGTCGAAGGCGACCAGGTACCAGCGTCCCAGCGTCGCCACCAGCCCCCAGGGGTCGATCGTGCGCTCGGTTAGCGCAGCACGGGAGGCGGAGAAATACTCCATCCGAACCCGCCGGGAGTCTCTGAGGGCCTGCCCCAGAACTTCCATGTGGCGGGCGGGGCCGCCGGCGAGGTGGACCTCGACGGAGGACTCTCGTCCCGCACTCGCCCCGAGCGCCGACCCCAGCTTGCGGAGCGCCCTCCGGAGCGCCTCTGCCTCCTGCATTCCGGGCAGCTCGAGGACCGCCAGTCCTCCCGCATAGAGGGCGAGCGCTTCCGCCGGAGTCAGGCGCAGCGGTGCCCCGAAGTAGTCGGCGGTGTCGACGAAGACCTGGTCCCCGGTGAAGCTCACATCGATTAGGTCGCCGGGTCCGTAGCCGGGCAGCCCGCAGACATAGACCAGCTGCAGGTCCTCCGATACGACCTCCTCGGCGACCCCGAAGCGCTCCGCGAGCTCGCCGGTGGTCGTTCCCGGGTTCTTCAATAGGTAGGGGATGAGCAGCAGGATGCGGGTGAGGCGTTTGTCGAGCGCGCTGGGAGCGGCGGAGCTCACGCTTGGGTGGCCTCGAGAAAGGGTGCCAGGTGGTCGAGCAGCCGAGCCCGCACGGCCTCGGGCGACACGATCTCGGCAGCACCTCCGAAACCGATCACCCACGAGATAAGAGCATCGGGGTTGCCGACGGGCAGCTCGACCTCGAGGCCGTCGCCGGCCTCTCTAAGAGGGCTCGAGGCCATGTTCTGCTCGGCCCACCACCGCATCCCGGCGTCGAAGCGGACCACCGCAGGCTGCGAGTCCTCGCCGATCTGCCACGCCTCGCCGAGATGGGCCGCGGCGTCGAAGTCCTCGGGGACCTCGAAGGAATCGTCTGAGAGAGCGACCTTGGGCTTCATGCGCGACACGCGAAAGGCGCGGATCGCGTCCCGCTGCCGGTCGCGCCCCACCAGGTACCAGTGCCCGTTCCGATGAAGGAGCCGGTAAGGCTCGAGGATGCGGCGCGCCCCGGCACCGGTGGCGGTGGTGTAGTCGAAGCTCACCACCCGGCCCTGGGTCACCGCTTCGTAGAGCACCGCCAACAGCGGCTGCTCGGCGGCGAGGTCCGCGCCCCACACCAGACGCGTTCCCGCCTGTGCAGGGGGCGCGTCGAGCGACAGCTTGAGAAGCGCCGCCCCGGCCCGCTCGCCCGGCCCCAACAGGATCTCAGAGGCGATCCGCAAGGCCGCCACCTCGTCGTTCTCGAGGTCCAGTTGAGGAAGGTAGTAGCGGTGCCTGGGAATCGTATAGGCATCCAGCGCCTCGGAGAAGGGGTCGGTGGCCCTCATCTCGATCGGAACGCCCATGGCGCGCAGGGACTCCTTGTCCCGCTCGAAGGCCCGCCTGAAGGCCTCGTCCGTCGGCTGGTCGTAGCCTGCGATCCTCCGGCGGATCTCCTCGGCGGTCATCGGCCGCGGCGAGTCGAGCAGGGCGGCGATGAGATTGATTAGGCGCTCTATGCGGTGCATGCGCCGAGGTTAGCGCCGGAAGATCGGGGCCGGGAATAGGGATCCGTAGTGGCAAAAGCGAACCGTGCACCTCTGCCCACCGAAAGTTGTGGGTAGAAGCGAACCCAGGACGTTAGCCACCCCGGCCTCCAGGCCCCGGGAGACAGTGGGGAGACTGCTGTCCGGTCAGGGGGTCAGGCCGCGGGCGGCCGCGCGGCCGGCCGCCGCCGCGGCCAGAAAGGCTTCCGGTGACTCGCTCAGGCCCCTGCCCATCGTGGTCGGCCGGAGCATCAGTGACTCGAGCAGCTGGAGCCCCGGCCGACCGTCCTCCTCGGTCAGGTCGTGGCGGTCGCCGAGGGCCGCAAGCTGGCGCCGTATGAGGTCCATCTCCTCTTCGCCGAGCCGGGGGACCACCGCCGTGGCCCGCTCCCGGGCGGCGAGGCCCAGAGCGGTCAGCGTGTGATGGCTCACGCCCCGATGGCGGGCACGCGGGTCCGAAAAGCTGATCCGCAAGCAGGCGTATCCCCGTCCCTGCAGGGCGAAGGCTGCGTCGAGGACCTGCCCCTGATCGATCCCCGAGAACCCCAGCGTGGTCGCCGTTCCCACGACCCCCGGCCCCAGGCTGACGACGGCGACGTCGACCGCGGCCGCGTATCGCAGCGCGGCCAGGCCGGAGAAAACGTTGACCGCCTCGAGGTCGCCGCCGAAGGCATGCCCTGTTGTGCAGGTCGCCTGAATCAGCCCGGCGGCACGAAGCTCCGGGACGAGGCGGCTCCAGGCGAGCGGGAGCGCACCTCCATCGGTCATGAGGTAGCCCACGCGCGCCTCGGGCGCCATTGCTCTGATCCCGGCCGCAACCCCTGCGATCTGGGAGTGCAGGCCGCACGCGATGACCGGCATCCCGCCGATCTCCGACACCTGGGCCAGGGCCTCGTGGTGAGGGCTCTCGGGGGCCTCCGCCGCCGCCACGTTCATTTGCCACGGCGTGTAGCGAAGCTTGACGACGTGACCGGGCCCCCTGTCTTGCGGCCCTACTCCATCGAGGTTCCACAGCACGAAACCGACCCCGCCGGTGCCGAGCCCGAGCTCGATCCCGGTGGTGTTGACGACCATGCGGTCTCCGAGATGCAGAGGGCCGAGCATCGAGGGGAAGCCCGCCGCTTCGAACTGCCGGCCGCCCGCCGCCACCCGCACAAGCACGAGCCCGGAGCTTTCCTCAAGGATTTCCAGCACCTCGGCCTCGACAAAGGTAGCCACCTTCAGCCCATCAGTAACGGTCGCGGCCGGCCATCACCGGAACGTGAGGAGCTGAGCTCACCACTACAACGAGGCGATGAGCTTCTGCACCCGCTCGTCCTGGGAGCGAAACGGGTCCTTGCACAGAACCGTGCGCTGGGCCTGGTCGTTGAGCTTGAGATGGACCCAGTCGACCGTGAAGTCGCGTCGCTTGCGCTTGGCCGCCCCAATGAATTCGCCGCGCAGCTTTGCCCTGGTCGTCTGCGGCGGATGCTCGGTGGCTCGCTCGATGTCGGCCTCGTCGCAGACGCGCTCCATCAGCCCGCGGTTCTCGAGCAGGTAGTAGAGGCCTCGTTTGCGATTGACGTCGTGATAGGCGAGATCCATCAGGGCGATTCGGGGGTGTGCCAGGGAAAGGTTGTGGCGCTCTCGGTACTGCTCGAGGAGCTTTCGCTTGGCGATCCAGTCGACTTGTTTGTCGAGCCTTGACTGGTCCTCCTCGAGGGCGACGATGGCGTGCTGCCAGTTCGCGGCGATCTCCTTGAGCACGGGGTCGTCGCGATAGTCGACCCACTTCAGCGCCTTGTCCAGGTACTCCTTCTGCATGTCGAGCGCAGACGCATCGCGGCCGTTCGCCAACCGCACCCGGCGCCGGCAGGTAGTGTCGTGGGAGATCTCCCGTATCGCCCGGATCGGGTTCTCGAGGGTCATGTCCCTGATCTGGACGCCCTCCTCGATCATCCGCAGCAGCAGCGCGGTAGTCCCGATCTTGAGGTAAGAGCTCCACTCACTCATGTTGGAGTCGCCGACGATCACATGCAGCCGCCGGTACTTCTCGGCGTCCGCATGAGGCTCGTCGCGGGTATTGATGATCGGCCGGGAGCGGGTGGTCGCGGAGGACACGCCCTCCCAGATGTGCTCGGCTCGCTGGGAGATGCAGAACAGCGCCCCCCGAGCCGTCTGCAGGACCTTTCCGGCCCCGGAGAAGATCTGACGGGTGACGAAGAACGGGATCATCGCATCGGCGAGGCGGCCGAACTCACCGAAGCGGCCCACGAGGTAGTTCTCGTGGCTTCCGTAGGAGTTTCCGGCAGAGTCGGTGTTGTTCTTGAACAGGTAGATGTCGCCGGCGATGCCCTCCTCCCGAAGGCGGGCCTCGGCAGCCTTCAGAAGCCCTTCGAGGATGCGCTCGCCGGCCTTGTCGTGGACGACCAGGTCGTAGACCGAGTCGCATTCGGGCGTGGCGTACTCGGGATGGGAGCCCACGTCGAGATAGAGCCTCGCCCCGTTCTCCAAGAACACATTGGAGGAACGGCCCCACGACACCACCCGGCGGAACAGGTAGCGGGCGACCTCGTCCGGCGACAGCCGCCGCTGGCCCCGGAACGTGCAGGTAACCCCGTACTCGTTCTCGGTGCCGAATATACGCCTTTCCACCCAAACAGGATAGTCGCCAAGCCGGGCTCGGGCCGCCGTCGAGGGGCGGGCGCGGTGGCAAAAACGGACCGAGGACGCCTGACCACAGAAAGCCATGGGTAAACGCGGACCGAGGACGTTTACCACCGCGTGGGAGCCCGAGGTTGCGCGCCTTGGTTAGCTAGGTTAGCTAGGTTAGCTAGTGCAGCAACTCCTCCAGGGCCTCGCCGCGCAGGCGGCGGAACTTGCGCCGGCCGCGGGTGCGGTCGAGCACCGCCACCTCGAGCCCAGACCCCTCGAGCTCTCGCTCCTCGACCGTTTGCAACGTGTCGAGTGAGATGTGGAGGGCCGCCGAGAGATCAGGGGCCGAGCCCGGATAGCCCTCTGGATAGCGCTGCTCGAGCTCGGTCAAGAGCCGGTCGGAGGCGCCACCCATGGCGACCCAGCCGGAGCGGTCCGCGACCGAGCCATCGTAGAGGATGTGGAAGAGCTCGTTGTCCTCGGTCCTGTCCCCCACCGCACCCACCAGGATCTCGCACTCGAAGGGCTTGACCTCGGAGGTGAAGATGCTTCCCAGACTCTGCGAGTAGGCGTTGGCAAGGCCCTTTGCAGTTACGTCCTCACGCGAGTAGCTGTATCCCTTGATGTCGACGAGGCGGATACCGCCGATCCGGAGCTGTTCGAACTCGTTGAACTTGCCGACACCCGCGAACGCGATGCGGTCGTAGATCTCTGAGATCTTGTAGAGGGTCGAAGACGCGTTGGGAGCGACGAAGAGGATCCCGTCGACGTACTCGAGCGCGACCACCGAGCGGCCCCGGGCGATGCCCTTGCGGGCATAGTCGGCCTTGTCCCGCATGAGCTGCTCGGGAGAAACGTAAAAGGGCATGGGCACGGCTCAGCCCTCCTCTGCGTGGCGCTGCATGTCGGCGGGGGGGCCTTCGGGGCCGCGCATCTCATCCGCCCGCTCGGAGATCAGCTCTTCGAACAACGACCTGATCTCTTCCTCGGGAACCTCGGCGATGCCCGCAATAGAGATCGCGCTGACGGTGGGAAAGATCCCGCGCATGAGGTCGGGGCCGCCGGTCCCAACATCTTCGTCGGCGGCGTCGAACAGTGCTTCGATGGAAACCTTGATGGCGTCTTCGCGGCTGAGGTCGGTGCGGTAGCGCTTCTTGAGCGAGGAGCGCGCGTCCTTTCCGCCCGAGCCGGTGGCGTGGTAGTCGTCCTCTTCGTAGCGGCCGCCGGTGACGTCGTACTTGAAGATCCGGCCCTGGTTCCTGCGATCATCGAAGCCTGCGAACAGAGGCACAACGACCAGCCCCTGCATGGCGGCGGGGAGGTTGGCGCGGATCATCTGCGACAGCTTGTTGGCCTTGCCCTCGAGCGACAGACGCTCTCCCTCCACCTTCTCGTAGTGCTCCAGCTCGGTCTGAAACAGACGTACCATCTCGACGGCGGGCCCGGCCGCCCCCGCTATCGCCACCGCCGACATGTCATCGGCGGCGAAGACCTTCTCGATCGAGCGATGGGCGATCTGAAAGCCCTCTGTGGCGCGCCGGTCACCGGCCACGACCACGCCCAGCTCGTAGCGCAAGGCGAGCACCGTGGTGCCCTCGGGAGCTTGCAGGCCCCCCGGGAGCTGGCCCGGAGACGAGGATGGAACGCGCGCGCGCAGCAGCTCCGAAAACGAGGTGCCGGGACCATGCACCGGCATCCGTAGGAAGTCCGAGCTCGGGTCCGTCCCGGGCCTCGAAGAGGGGACGCCGAACGCCGAGATCACTGACCGCCCTTCTGGATGTAGCTCCTGACAAAGTCCTCGGCGTTAGTTTCCAGAACCTCGTCGATCTCGTCGAGGAGGTCGTCGACTTCCTTGGTCGCGTCCTCCTTCGTGGATGCCGCCTCGGGCTGCGGCTGGGTCTCCTCTTCCTTGTCTCTCCTCTTGCGCGTCTGTCCTCCGCCGGAGCTCATGTCGTCACCTTCCTTGTGTCTCGGCTCCCACTCAACGCGCGGTTGTGCGCTGCACTAGCCGAGTCCTTGGCTGAAATGGTAAACGGGGTCGCCTCGACAGACTGCGCCGCGGTCACGCCCCCAGGTTCGCAATCAGATCGCCCGCCCTGGGACTGGCGTCCAGCAGCTCCTCGACGTGCGCCTTGGTGCCGCGTCCAGGCTCGAGGGTGGGCACCTTGCGAAGAGGCTCCTCTCCGACGTCGAAGATGAGCGCATCCCAAGACGCGGCCACGATCGCCCGGCTGTAGCGCCTGAGGCACTCGCCCCGGAAATAAGCCCTGGTGTCCTCGGGGGGATGGTCGATCGCCCACTCGATCTCTTCCTCGGTCACCAGCCGGTCGATCTTGCCGGCCCGCTCGAGCTTGTAGTAGAGGCCTCGCTTGCGACTGACGTCGTGATACTGGAGATCGATGAGCCTGAGCTTGGGATGGTCCCACCCGAGGCCATCGCGCGCCCTGTAGGCCTCGAGCAAGACGAACTTGGCGACCCAGTCGAGACGGTGGGACTGGGACGTGGGGTCGCTCTCGAGGCCTTCCAGCACCTGTTCCCAGGCGCTCAGAACTTCGGCGGCCCCGCCGTCCGTGTCGTTGTCCTCGGAATACTTCGAGGCCAGGCGCAGATACTCCCACTGCAGCTCGATCGCACTCAGCCGGCGGCCGTCCGAAAGGTCGATCGTCGCCTTGCAGGAGGGGTCGTGGGAAACCGTGCGGATGGCCCGCACGGGCTCTGTCAAAGTGAAGTCCTCGGCGATGAAGTCGTCCTCTATCATCCGCAGCACCAGTGCCGCGGTCCCCAACTTCAAGAAGGTGGGCAACTCTGCCATGTTGGCGTCGCCGGCGATCACGTGAAGGCGGCGGTAGCGCTCCGGATCTGCGTGAGGCTCGTCGCGGGTGTTGATGATCGGCCGCTTGAAGGTAGTTTCCAGGCCCACCTCCACCTCGAAGAAGTCGGCCCGCTGCGAGATCTGAAAGTCGACATCGCGCGAGTTCGCCTCGGCCCCCACCTTTCCCGAGCCGGTAAACACCTGGCGAGTGACGAGGAAGGGGATGAGATGGTGGACGAGGTTGGGAAAAGGCGTCTTGCGGTCGACGAGATAGTTCTCGTGGCAGCCGTATGAGTTTCCCTTGCCGTCCGAGTTGTTCTTGTAGATCGAGATGCCCTGCCCGTTCGGCACGATGGCTCCGGCGGCCTGGATAGAGGCCTCGAGGATGCGTTCACCGGCCTTGTCCCACACCACTCCGTCGTGGGGATTGGAGCACTCGGGGCTCGAGTACTCGGGATGGGCGTGGTCGACGTAATAGCGCGACCCATTGGGAAGGATGACGTTCACGAGCCCCGTCTCGTCCTCTACCGTGGCCCCCTCGGCGGGGGCCCGCTCGAACCCGCGGGCATCCCGCAGCGGGTTCTCTTCCTCGTAGTCCCACTTCACCCGCCGCAGCGCAGGCTTGGCGTAGGCGTTGATAAGCAGGGAGGATGCCACGATCGGGTTGAAGTCTGAATGGTCTCGCACCGATATGCCGTACTCGGTCTCGATCCCGCAGATCTTGGGGATGGCCATGGTCGGCTGGTCGGCTACAAGTACTGGCCGGTCTGGACCCGCTCGACCTGGCGAGGGCTTTCCCCGTCTTTGTGCTCGGACACCAGCGTTCGGATGTAGACGATGCGCTCGCCCTTCTTGCCGGAGACCCGGGCCCAGTCGTCTGGATTGGTCGTGTTGGGAAGGTCCTCGTTCTCCCGGTACTCCTGATGGATGGCCGACAGCATGTCTTGCTCGTTGATCCCTTTGGCCTCGCCCGAGATCGCACGTTTGATTGCCATCTTCTTGGCCCGCCG
>Ga0136613_10000342_pt1 | contig 20763 bp, 24 predicted proteins | sample AntDrymUQ2722106_2_FD_106649 | JGI IMG/M metagenome (GOLD analysis project Ga0136613, IMG submission 106649) | Polar desert sand microbial communities from Dry Valleys, Antarctica - metaG UQ272 (21.06) | ecosystem: Environmental > Terrestrial > Soil > Desert | place: Antarctica: Dry Valley... | reverse complement strand
GCAGCTCGCCGAGCTACCGTCGCCGGTGGATAGCAACGTGATCGCGTTCGACCATGCGGCGGCCACCTTGCTCCCGTTCGGCGCCCTGATCGTGCGTACTGAGCCTGAAAATCAAGGCGAGCTGATCCGCGACATTGTGGAGCGCGTGGTAATCGAGGCCGGAGAGGTACGCGATATCGAGCCGCGACTAGAGGCCCGGCCATTCTTCGCGGCCATGCGCAACCGTATGGCAATGGCGCCCCCGGAGGGATTCGAACCCCCGACGCCCGCCTTAGGACGGCGGCGCTCTATCCACTGAGCTACGGGGGCGGCGCCACTCCGATCCTACCGTATCATCCGGCACATGCCCGCACGACCGGTTCTCTATGTCCGGCACGGCTGCCACCTCTGCGAGGACGCCGGCGTCCTGCTCGACAAGATGCTCGGGACCGATGGCTGGGACGCGGTCGACATCGAGGCCGATGACGATCTGCTCCTGCGCTACGCGCACCGCATCCCGGTGCTGGCCGTCGACGGAGAGGACGTGGTGGAGCTGACGATCACCCGCCCGGACCTCGAGGCGGTGTTGGCGCGATGATTCCGGCGGTCCTGCGCCGCCGGCGCGGGAGCCTGCTCTGGCTCATCGGTATCGTGGTCCTGGCGATCGTGCTCGGCGTGCTCGCCACGATCCCGCTGCTGCGCGGGACGCCAGACGGGCGCGGCGGCGCGTTGGTCGGCCAGCCCGCACCTGCGCTGGCGTTGGAAGGGCTCGACGGCCGGACATGGTCGTTGTCCGATGCCGACGATCGCCTGGTGTGGGTCAACTTCTGGGCCACCAGCTGCGAGCCGTGCCGCACCGAGATGCCGACCATGCAGCGCCTTGCCGAGGCGTATCCCGACCGGCTGCTCATCCTCGGCATCGACTGGGGCGAGGGACGCGAGGCGGTGTCGGATTTCGTCGACCGCTACGGCGTGGAGTACCCGATCCTGCTCGACCCGACGCTCGACGCCTACTACCGCTGGGCCGGGGCGGACGGCCTGCCCCGGCATTACTTCATCGGCGCCGAGGGAACGGTCCTGCGCGAGGTGATCGGTCCGCTCGAGCCGGCACGCATGGTCGCGATCCTCGACGAGCTGCTCGCCGCCGGCTGACGCGCCAGGCGGGGGCCTACGCCAGGTTCACACCACGGCGGCGCGCGGGCGTCGTTTCTTGCCGGAAGGGCTGGATTCGGCCTCCGGGGCACCGTCTTGACGGCTGGTGTGTGAATCCGGGTATGCCGGCGCGCTTCCCCGTGTCGTGCGTAGGCAGGGTGTGAATGTGGTGCTCACGCGGAGCTCCAAGTCTGCACACCGAACGAGGCGTGCAACGCGCACGCCTCGTGGTGATATCTGGTGGTCCCGCCGACGTCAGGCCTCGACGACGACGGATCCGGTCATGTCCGGGTGAACGTCACAGACGAAGAAGTACTCGCCCGCATCCAGGGCCGGGACCTCGACCTCGACGGTCTGGCCCTCGTTGATGACCTCGCCCTTCACGATCTCGTCGCCGCCCTGCTCCACGTACACGGCGACGTTGTGCGGTGCGGTGTCATTGTTCGTGAAAGAGATGGTGAACGCCTCGCCGGCCGGAGCCTGGATGACGTTCGCGTCGAACGCGAGATCGGCGGCGCTCAGCTCGACGGCGCCATCGGTCACGGCGACCGTGCCGCCACCGCTGTTACCGCCGCTGTCGGCGCCGGAATCGGCGGGGGTGCTGCACGCGGCCAAGAGCGCAACAAGCGCGATCGCCGCGGTGAAGCGGGAGCCTCGGCGCAGCAAAGTACAAATGGTAGTCACAGGATTGCGTCCTTTCGAACGAACGTTCGGGTCAGAAGTGGCTACCCAATTCTAGCAAATAGCGCATGATCCGCCCGCCAGCATGCTCGAAGGAGAATCAGGAAACCGCCTGGAAGCCGCCCATCTCAGTGGCTCCAATCCGTACCGGCAGCGCCCCCGGATCGTGGGTGAAGTAGCACCACCATTTCTCGGCGGCAGCCCTCGCGACGAGCTCCCGGCGGACCTCGATCGCGTCGATCGGGTAGTCGTCATACGCGGAGGTCCAGCGCACGGGGATCTGCCAGCGAGTGGGGATCAGGTCGCCCCAGAAGATGGCGCGGTCAGTCGGGTCGCCGGCGCGACCACCCGGACGCTCGACGCCCAGGAGCACCGCCTGCGATCCGCGCGTGTGCCCGCCGGTGCGCAGCACTCGCACGCCGGGGACGAGCTCCACCTCGCCGTTCACCTCGGCCAGCTGTCCGGCGGCGCGGACCATGTCGAGCTGCTCGGCCTCCATGATGCCCTGGAGCCGGAGCTCGTCGCCGTGGGCCGCCTCCGCCTCGTCGCGCTGGATGACGTAGCGGGCGTTCGGAAACGCCGGACGGCCATCGAACCCGATCATCCCGCCGGCGTGGTCGTAGTGCAGATGGGAGACGACCACGAAGTCGATCGACGCCGGATCCTCGCCTACCGCGCGGAGCGCCTCGGCCGGGTCACCTCCCTCGACGCCCTTGATGTCGCGATCCTTGTCGGTCATGCGGACGCCGGTGCCCGTCTCGACCAGGATCCGCTTGCCGCCGGCCTCGATCAGCAGCAGGTTCAGGCGACAGCGCAGGCGGCCGCGATCATCTGTCTCCACCAGCCGGCTCCAGAGCGGTCGCGGCACGACCCCGAAGAACCCTCCGGCGTCGGGGCGAAACCAGCCGGCCCGAACCACCTTCACCGTTACGCCACCGGCATACGCACGCGCCTCCCCGATCTCGTGCAGCGGCTCGTTCATCGGGTCACGCGGCCGCGCTCGAAATCGGCGTGATAGCGGCTGGCGGTCGGATCGGTCTGTCCGCGGTACTTGGAGCCGATGCGCTCGTCGCCATAGCCGACCTCGACCGGTGAGGAGAGCCGCTGAAAGCTGATCTGGCCGATCTTCATGCCGTCGTACAGCTTGATCGGCAGATTGGCGACGTTGCTGAGCTCCAGGGTGAGCGTCCCTTCCCAGCCGGGATCCACGTAGCCGGCGGTCGAGTGGATGAGCAGGCCAAGGCGCCCGAGACTCGACTTCCCTTCGAGCCGAGCCACGAGATCATCCGGAAGCGCGACGCGCTCGAAGGTGGCACCGAGCACGAACTCACCCGGATGAAGGATGAATGGCTCGTCGCCGGTGATCTCGACCAGCTCCGTCAGCTCCGGCTGATCAGCCCGCGGATCGATAACCGCGGTGCGGTTGTTGCGGAACACGCGGAACCGGTTGCCGAGATGCAGGTCGACGCTCGAGGGCTGCACGGCATCGGGTGTGTATGGGTCGACGACGATCCGTCCGGCGTCGATCTCGGACCGGATGTCGCGGTCGGACAGGATCATTCGCCGCTGATCTTACGTCCCCGCGCGTTGCCTGATGAGCCGATCCACCTCGCGCTGGAGCGTCTCGATGTCGTCGTACGCGTGGTAGACCGATGCAAAGCGGATGTAGGCCAGCTGATCGAGCTCACGCAGCGCATCAGTCGCCAGGCGGCCGATCTCGGTCGAGGCCGTCTCAGCGTCGCCACGAGCGCGCAGCTGGCTCTCGATCTCGTCGAGGGCGACCTCCACCCTGTCGAGCGTGACGGGGCGCTTCTGGAGCGCCTTGAGCAGGCCGGTGCGCAGCTTCTCGCGATCGAAGTCCTGGCGGCTGCCATCGCGCTTGACGACGACGAGGCGCGCACCCTCCGCCCGCTCGTAGGTGGTGAAGCGGTACGAGCACGCCTCGCACTCACGACGCCGCCGGATGGTGCTCCCGCTCTCGAGGTCGCGCGAGTCGATGACGCGCGTGCCGGTCGCTTCGCAGCGTGGGCATCTCATCTCGTTCGCGTCGCCTCCTGAACGGACTACACCAGTGGTTGTACCGCGGCGCAGCATACCACAAGATGTGCCGGCGTTTCAGCTCTCGCGGGTGCGTTCCAGGCGAGACGTGACAGAGGCGTCGGCCGGCGTGCCGGGTTCCCAGACCAGCATCACGTCGACGATCTCGGCCATCCGCATCCGCGCGTGGGTCACGTTGGAGTGGCCTCGCTTGTAGTAGATGAAGGGCTCCTCGTCGTCGGGCGGCCGATGGGGCAGCCGCGTGATGGCGCAGCCACGCTCCGCGGTGACGATCCCGCGCAGCGCGCGTTCGAGGTTCGCCTCGTACTCCATGTGCAGGCCGTGGAGCTCCTCGGGCGCCATCATCGCCTGCAACCGGGCAACCTCCTCGTCGAGCAGGTCCTCCTGCGCACCGAGGCGGGTGACCGCCTCGTCTGGATCCAGGGCCCGACGTCGCAGCGCGTCGATGTCGTCGGCGACGGCCGCCAGCAGCGAATCGATCCGCTCCGTGATCTGGAACGCCTCGGCGCGATACTGGCCGAGCTCGTTGCCGTGCCCGAACACACTCCGTCGCCGACCACCGAACAATGCGCGCATCTGCGTAGCCTACCCCCTAGCTTCCCTTGCGCCGTCGAATCTCGTCCGTGAGAGCCGGCACGATCTGAAACAGGTCGCCGACCACGAACAGGTCGGCGAACTCGCCGATCGGCGCGTCGGGATCGCGATTGATGGCGACCACATGCTCGGCGGTCTGCATCCCGACCCGGTGCTGGATGGCGCCACTGACGCCGGCACCGATGTAGAGCGCCGGCTTGACCATCTTTCCGGTCTGCCCGATCTGGAGCTGGTACGGGATCCAGCCAGCATCGGCCGCGGCGCGCGAGGCCCCGACCGCGCCGCCCAGCGCGGCGGCCAGGTCATGCAGCGGCGCGAAGCCCTCCTCGCCCCCGACGCCGCGGCCCCCGGCCACGATGATGGTCGCCTCCTCCAGGTTGACGACCTTCGCGTCCGCCTCGTGACTCTCGGCGATGGTCGCCTTTCCGAAGGCGGAATCCTCTGCCTCCGGCGCCTGCGCGACCTCTGCGCTGGCGGTTCCGCCCTCCGCCGGTGCGAAGGTACTTGCCAGGACCAGCGCGATTGAGGGTGATGGAGCGCCATCGGTCGGCCGGGCCGTGGTGATCACGCTGCCCTGGAGGGTCGACTGCTCGGTCTCGAGGACACCGTCGACCACGCGCGCCTCGCGGACCGGTCCGAACGCGGGCACGTGGAGCGTGCCGACCAGCGCGGCGGCCAGGTCACGCCCGTTGGGCGTGGCCGGCGCAAGGACCGCCAGCGGGGCGGTGTCGCGCACGGCCGCCACGGTGGCCGCGGCATAGGTGATGGCCGGCCGGTCCTCGTCGCCCAGGACGATGGCGCGTACCGCGCCGTGCGCCCCGAGCCCGGCCGCCCCGGCGGCGGCTCCGGGTCCGTAGGCGAGCGCGATGGCCGATCCGCCGGACTGACCGGCCAGCTCGGCCGCTCCGGTTGCTAGCTCGAGCGCCGAGCGCGCCGCCGTACCGGCGACGAACTCGGCAAGAAAGAGGATGTCGTTGCTCATCGGTCTCAGATCAGCTTTCTCAGCTCCAGCCAGTCGGCGATCTTCGTCGCCGCCTCGGCCGGTGGAAGGTTCTCGATCCGTTCGGTCGGCGGCTTCTCCTCCGGAGGACGGGTGTCGGTCACCCGGGTGAGCGCGCCCCCGGCGAGGTCGTCGGCCGGCAGGTCGAGGTCCGCCAGTGACCACGTCTGCATCGGTTTGCGCTTGGCGGCCATGATCCCCTTGAGGCTGGCATAGCGCGGCTCCCCCACCTGATCGGTGACGGTCGCGACCAGCGGCAGTGGGGCGGAGATCCAGTCGAAACCGGTCGCCGACAGCCGGCGCACGCGCGCTTCGCCATCACCCACCTTCAGCTCGGCTCCGTAGCTCAGCATCGGCACCTGGCGCATGGCGGCGACTGCCCCGGGAACGAGCGAGCCTCGCGCGTCGTCGGACGCCATCCCCATGAGCGCCACGTCGGGCGCAAGCCTGTCGAGCGCCGCGGCGAGGACCTTGGCGGTGGCCCACTCATCGGCGCCGGCAAGGGCCGGGTCGGTCACCAGCACCGCCTCGTCGCCGCCCATGGCGAGGGCACGGCGCAGCGCCTCGGAGGCCTGCTCGGGGCCCATCGACAGGTAGGTGACGCTATCGACGCTTCCGTCGTCGACCAGGCGCAGGGCCTGTTCGATGGCGTACTCGTCGAGCGGGTTGATGATGGCCTCGACGCCGGACCGGTCGAGACGCAGGTCATCGGTATAGCGCTTGTCGGCGCCTGTGGCTGGGACCTGCTTGACGCATACGACGATCTTCACGATTCGCCTGCTCGGTTCCTCACTGCGAGCCTCGATGCGCGACGCCTGCCCGCTGCAGGAGCTGGCGCGCGACGATGAGGCGTTGGATCTGCTGCGTCCCCTCGTAGAGCTGCGTGATCTTGGCGTCACGCATCATGCGCTCCACGGGGTACTCGGTGATATAGCCGTATCCGCCGAGCACCTGGACGGCATCGGTGGTGACGCGCATGGCGGTGTCGCCCGCCACGAGCTTGGCGCTGGAGGTCCAGTACGGAAGGTCGGCCGCCTTGCTGTCGACGCGAGCCGCAGCGGCGTAGGTGAGCTGGCGGGCCGCCTCGGTCTGGGTGGCCATGTCGGCGAGCATCCACTGGATCCCCTGAAAGTCAGCCACGCGCTGACCGAACTGCTGCCGCTCCGCGGCATAGGAGACCGATGCGTCGAGCGCTCCCTGCGCGATGCCGACGGCCTGGGCCGCGATGCTGAGCCGGCTGCGGTCGAGCGTCGCCATGGCGACCCTGAACCCGTCGCCCTCCGCGCCGAGCCGGTTCCGTTCGGGCACCCGGACGTCATCGAACGTCAGTTCGGCCGTAGGCGAGCCACGGATCCCCATCTTGTGCTCGACGCGCGGGGCCGCGAAGCCGCGGGTCTCGGTCTCGACGATGAAGCAGCTCATCCCCTTCCTGCCTCCGGCCTCCGGGTCGGTCAGGGCGAACACCGTCAGCACGTCGGCCAGAGATCCGTGGGTGATGAAGCGTTTCGAGCCGTTCAGCACGTAGTGGTCGTCGTCACGGACCGCCCGCATCCGGTTGGCGGCCACATCGCTGCCGGCGGCGGCCTCTGTCAGCGCAAAGGCGATCAGCCACTCGCCGGACGCAAGGCGCGGCAGGTATCGGTCCTTCTGCTCGTCCGTGCCGGCCTGGATGATCGGGAGCGCACCGAGCTTCTGGACGATCGGGATCAGGCTGGTGGTGGCGTCGGCGCGTGCGATCTCCTCGACGAGGATCGCCTGGGCAATGGTGTCGAGCCCCGTTCCGCCGTGCTTCTCCTCGAAGCAGGTTCCGAGCAGATCCTGCTGCGCCAGCAGCTCCCTGAGATCGTGCGGGAACTCCGCGGCGTCGTCGATCTGGGCGGCGCGAGGCGCGATCCGCTCCTGGGCGAGCTGCCGCACAACCGCGCGCAGCTCGTCGTGGTCGGCGGTCGGCAGGTAGGTCACGCGGGCTCCTTGGACACGGGACACGGGCGGGCAGGGGCTCGGGAGACCCGAGTCTAGCCGATCGGCCGCGCGGGTCGAGCTAGTGATGCGGGCCCTGGAGCTCCACCTGGTCGCCGTTGATGCGAGCCCGGTACGACACCTGCCGGGAGCCGGCCGGGCCATGAACAACCGAACCGTCGGCCAGCCGGAAGGTCGAAGCGTGCCAGGGGCAGCTGATCGTATCCTCCGTGAGCTCTCCCTCCGAGAGGGGGCCTCCCGCGTGCGAGCAGGTCTCCTTGAGGGCATGAACGAGCTCACCACGCCGCACCAGCATCACCGCGGTCGAGCCGAAACTCACCTTCGTCGGCACCCGCTCGGGCAGCTCCGCTGCGAGCATCACCGGCATGAACTCCTTCGCCCGCTTTCCCCGGCTGAAGGCGTTGTGGTCGACCATGTAGCCGTACTTGTAAACGACATGCCCGCCGATGTAGGCGCCGAGCGAGATGACCAGATAGCCGATGAGGAACACCCAGAAGGCAAGATCGTGGTTGCCGGCAAGGCGCTGGAAGAAGGAGGCCGCGAAGATCGCGGTCCCTGCGATGTTCGTCACGCCGTGGAGGCCGGCGATATCGCGCTCGCTCCCACCCGGTCCGGTGTCCTTGAAGTCAGTGAGACCGGTGATGATGGCGCCGATCGCCGAGAGCCACACGAGCCCCACGATCCAGGTGCTGGCCGTCTCGAGGCCTTCGACCCCGAAGAGGACACGCAGCACGTCCAGCAGCAGGGCCGCCGTTGCCCCGCCGACCACCACATCCACGATGACCGCGTGCAGGGAGTGCCCCAGCCACGAGCCATTCAGGACGTCCTGGAGGAGCTTCCCCGGCCGCCCGAGCGCCCCGAAGATCGCGTCCATCACGGACGCGGTGCCGTTCCATAGACCGCGGAGCGGCCGCGCCGTACGTTCGAGCATCACCCACCTCCTCGGTCAACCATACGTCGCGGCCTCCGCCGCCGCATCACGCAGGGGCTCAGGCGGTCAGCTCAGCCGCAAAGGAGCCGAAGACCTCGACGTAGCGGTCGATCTCGTCATCGGTGTGCTGGACCGATAGCGTCCACTGGTCGTCCGGACCGGGCGGGAGCAGGATCCCGCGGTTGGCCAGGTAGAAGAAGCTCGCGCCCCAAAGCTCCGAGTCCAGGCCGATAAAGCTGCGGTAGTTCGTCACGCGATCCGGCGTGAACATGACGCAGCCCTTGGGCCCGACGTTGATCGCGTATCCGGGCAGGCCGTACTCGTCCAGCACGCGCTGGCTACCGTCGGTGAGCCGATCGGCCATGGCGTGCAGCCGCGGGTACACGTCCTTCGTCAGGATCTGCGTCAGCGTGACCAGGCCGGCGGTCATCGAGAGCGGATTGCCGTTGAACGTTCCGAGGTGGGCGACGCGGGTCGCGCCGCCGGGGATGGTCGAGCGCTCGATACCGGTTCCAAGCGCGCCGCCCATCCCGGCAAAATGCTGGCTGCCCTCGAGGGTTTCGATCACGGCCATCACCTCGCGCTTGCCGCCGAAGGCGCCGATCGGGATCCCGCCGCCGATGCTCTTGGCCAGGCAGAACAGGTCGGGGCGCACGCCGAAATGCTCGTACGCGCCGCCCCAGGCCAGCACGACGCCGGTCTTCACCTCATCGAAGATGAGCACGATGCCGTGCTCATCCGCCAGCCCGCGCAGGCGCTCCAGGTAACCCGGGTTCGGCGGCACGACGCCGATGTTGAACTGGACCGGCTCCACGATCATCGCCGCGATCTCACCGGCATTGGCCTCCAGGATGGCGGCCAACATCTCCGGCTCGTTATAGGGGGCGATGACGGTCTCGGCGATTCGCGAGCGAGGGATGCCGGCCGAGGCGGGCACCGTGGTCGGCGACTCGACCGGGCCCATCGCCTCTCGCGGCGGCTGGATGCTGACCAGCACGTCGTCATGGTGACCGTGGTAGCCACCCTCGAACTTGATGATCTTCTCGCGGCCGGTGTATCCGCGCGCAACGCGGATGGCGTCCATCGTCGCCTCCGTGCCGGAGTTGCTGAATCGCACGAGGTCGGCACCGAATCGGGCCCGGATCTCCTCCGCCAGTGCGACGCCGTCCTCGACCGGGAACGTGTAGCAGGTGCCGTTCGCGACGCGATGCTGGAGCGCTTCCGTCAGGAGCGGGTGCGAGTGGCCGGCGGCCAGGACCCCGAAGGCCATGTCGAAGTCGATGTATTCGTTGCCGTCCGCATCCCGGATGCGGCTGCCGCGCGCATCGGTCATGAAGAGCGGATACGGGTCGTAGGCCTGGAACGAGCTCGCGACACCGAGCGGCAGTGATTGCCGTGCGCGGTCGAAGAGTGCGGCACTCTTGCGCGTTCGATCCTTGTAGGCCTGTTCTTCGCGCGCAGCGATCTCCGCGATGCGCGCCCGATCGAGTTGGCGGTCAGTGACCGTCACAGTCGCCCTCCTAGCGAGCACCCCACTGGTAGCTTTCCTTGACGAAGCGCAACTCGACGAGCGTCTCGGTCGAGCGGATCCCCTTGATTTCGGCGAAGCGATCGGTCAGAACCCGGAGCAGATGATCGTTGTCCTCGCACACGACCTCGCAGAACAGGTCGTAGCGACCCGCGGTGATGACGACGTAGGTGACCTCGTCGAGGGCCGCGATGTGCTCAGCGATCACGGCCAACTTGCCGGGGTCGACCTTGAGACCGATGAGCGCCGGCTGTTGGAAGCCCATCGCCAGCGGATCGGTCACGCCGACGATCTGCACCACGCCTCGCGTAATGAGCCGCTCAGCGCGCTGACGAACCGTGGCCTCAGGGACCTTGAGCTGGCGACCGATCTGGGCGTAGGGGCGGCGTCCGTCAGCCTGGAGGCACTTGATGATCGCCTTGTCGAGATCGTCGAGCACCGGTCGGCGCCCGATGGGCTGCTGGATGCTGCGCATCGCCATGCCTGAAGCGTAGTCTGTGCCGCCCATCCCGGTCAATATTCCGCAAACTTGCACGGAGAATCCTGCGGATTCCGCGCCTTGTGGCGGATTCGGTGGCCACGGCAGCAGGGTCGGCTCAGTCGGGCCGGGCGCCCGGAGGCTCGACGACCTCCCGCTTCCAGGCCCCGGTCGCGTCGGCCAGCAGCTCGGCGACGTCGCGGACGGCGACATCGGTCCGTTGCAGATCCGTCGTGCCGTCGCGCAGCATGATCAGGCAGAAGGGGCACGCGGTTGCGATCTCGTCGGGCGACTTCTCCAGCGCCTGCTCGACGCGCTTGTGGTTGATCCGCTGACCTTCCCTCTCTTCCATCCACATCCGCGCGCCGCCGGCGCCGCAGCACATCCCCTTTCGGTGGTGGAGGTCCATCTCCACCACGCTCTGGCCCGGCACGGACTCGACCACGCGGCGGCCCTCCTCATACACCTCGTTGTAGCGGCCGAGGTAGCAGGCGTCGTGGTAGGCGACCACCGCCTCGTGGTGCGCCGATGCCACCAGCCGGCCCTCCGCAACCAATCGGTCCAGCAGCTGCGTATGGTGGATGACCTGGATGCCGGTCAGTCCGAACTGCGGGTACTCGTTGCGAATCGTGTTGAAGCAGTGGGGGCAGGTGGCGACGATCGTCGAGATGCCGTGCTCCGCATGCGCCGCGGAGAGGGTCGCCACGTTCTCCTCGGCCAGCATCTGGAAGAGGTACTCGTTGCCCGCGCGTCGAGCCGGGTCGCCGGTGCAGGTCTCGGCCGATCCGAGCACCGCGAACGGCACGTCGGCCTGCCGCAGCAATTGCGCCATGGCTCTCACGACCTTGCGGTTACGGTCGTCGAAGGCGCCTGCGCAGCCGATCCAGAACAGGACACGTCCGGCGAGCGGGTCCCCCATCGGCGCAGTCGAGTGAATCGTGCGCCATGGCTCGTCGCCCGTTGCGGAGCGCGCTGGTGCATCGGCCGCGCCGACGACCGGCACCTCCAGGCCCTTGGCCCAATCCAGGCGGGACGACTTCGGCTGACCCCATGGGTTGCCCGCGCTCTCCATGTTGCGGAAGGCGGCATTGAGCTCCTTCGGGAAGCGACTCTCCTCGAGAACGGCGTTGCGGCGAATCTCGACGATGGTGTCGACGTGCTCGATCAGGACCGGGCAGCCCTCGACGCACCAGCCGCAGGTCGTGCACTGCCAGACCGCCTCCTCCGGTATGGCGTTGTCCATGAGCGGCAGGCTGAGGGCCTCCTCGGCTCGTCCGCGGGCCAGCTGAAGCGCATCCTCCGAGGCCGCCGCTCCCCCGTTCGCCCCGCCCTTCCACGCTCGCTGCGCCGATGCCGCGGCCGCCAGCGCCGTCTCGGCCGCCGCGATCTGGTCGCGCATGCCCTCCATCAGGTGCTTTGGGCTGAGCGTCTTGCCGGTCATCGAGGCAGGACAGAACTCCATGCACCGGCCGCACTCGGTGCAGGCCATCGGGTCGAGAAGGTGTCGCCAGGTGAGATCCTTGAGGCCCTTCGCACCGAAGACCGGCAGCTCGTCGCCCTCTTCGGGCTCGGCCTCCAGGTCCATCTTGCGCAGCGCGCCGCGCGGTTCGAGGCTGCGGAAGTAGACGTTCGGCTCGCTGCTGATGATGTGCAGGTGCTTCGAGTAGGGCAGGTAGGCGCCGAAGCCGAGCACGAGCACGATGTGCGCCCATCCCATGACCCCGTAGCCGACGGCGGAAGCCTCTGCGCCGATGCCCTCGAGCGCGAGGCTGAGCGGTCCGGCCATCATCGCCCAGGTGCGTGACGGGCTCTCCGGCTCCACGACGTAGGCGAACGCGTCACCGACCCACTCCGTCAGCACGATGCTGAAGATGAGGCCCAGGATGATGAACGCGTCCCTTGTCAGTGCCAGCCGTGGCGGGCGCGTCAACGTCCGTCGGATCACGTAGTAGACGACCGATGCAAGGACCAGCGCCACGAAGACGTTGGCGAAGAAGACGATGACGCTCCAGAAGAATCCGCCCAGCGGCCAGGCCACGACCGTCTCCACCAAGCCGTTCGTCAGGTAGTTGCCGGTGGTCGCCAGCAGCACGAGGAAGCCCCAGAACACGAAGGCGTGGGTCAGCCCGGGACCGATATCCTGGAGGAGCCGCTTCTGGCCGAACACGAAGATGCCCAGCGCCCTGATCCGCTCGGGGACTCGGTCGAATCGGTCGAGCGGGCGTCCAGTGCGCAGCATGGTCATGTGCCAGCGACCGCGACGCCAGAACAGGACGATCGCCGTGGCGATCGGCACGACGATCAGCGGGTAGAACGGAATGGTGGCTTCCATACGGCGGTCATGGTAGCCGCGAGCGTGGGGCCCCGGTCGTGCGCGCGGTATCACCCGCTCCACGGGGCTAGTGACGAACGAACGCAGGCTCCGGCGCGACCCCGGGGCGCGGGTCAAGGCGCGATCGAGGTGTACCTCCTGCGTCCCTCCCTGGCTGTAATCCCCGTGGGACGGGTGAATCGGGGGACTAGTGGTCGCCGCCTGCGAGCTGGTCCAGGGCATGGCGCAGCACCGGAAGCAGGGCGGCCAACGACTCGGACGCGCCATTCGGCGACCCCGGCAGGTTTGCGATGAGCGTCGCGCCGCGGGTGCCAACCACGCCGCGCGAGAGAGCGGCCATCGGCGTGGACGTCAGGCCTGCGGCACGCATCAGCTCGGCGAGGCCCGGCGCCTCACGCTCGATGGCGCGACGCGTCGCGGCCGGCGTCACGTCGGTGGGCGTCAGACCGGTCCCGCCCGTGGTGATGATGAGCCGATGACCTGCGTCGACCAGGTGCGTGAGCAGGGATGCGATCTCCGCCTCGTCGTCCGCGACGACTATCGCCTCGGCGACGACATTGAAGCCGGCCTGGCGCAAACCCTCGACGAGCAGTGGTCCCGACGTATCCTCCCGCTCACCAGCGGCGGATCTATTCGAGCAGGTCACGACCACCGCCTCGTGCTCGGCGCGCGGAACCTCGTCGAGGGAGTAGTCGCCCGTCCGGCCGCCGGACTTCTGGACCAGCTCGATCCGCTCGATGACGAGGTCGCGCTGGAGCGCCTTGGCCATGTCATACAGCGTCAGGGCCGCGACCGAAGCCGCGGTCAGCGCCTCCATCTCCACGCCGGTGCGCGCGGTGGCGCGCGCCTCGGCACGGATGGTGATGGTGCCGGCCGCTCGGTCCGGATCCAGCTCCACCACCACGGTGTCAAGCGGCAGCGGATGACAGAGTGGGATCAGCTCCGACGTCCGTTTCGCGCCGCCGATGCCGGCCAGCTGCGCCGTCACCAGCGCATCCCCCTTCGGCCCGCCCGCGTCGAGCAGCGCACCAAGCACTTCGGGCCGCATGCGAACGATCGCGGAGGCAACGGCTCGGCGAGACGTGATCGGCTTCTCGCCCACGTCGACCATGCGCGGGGCGCCATCGGCTCCGAGGTGGCTCGGTCCGGTCATGCGATGCCTCCCAGCAGGATCGCCTCGTAGGCAGCGCCCGGCTCCGTGGCCGGCACGCCCTCAGGGACGACGAGCAGTGCATTTGCCGACGCCAGCGGCAACAGCTGAACCGATCCCTGGCCGCCGGCAGACGTGGCCCGGTAGCCCTCGGCCGCGCAGTCGACCCGCACCCGCAGGTAGGCGCGTCGGTCGGGATCCTTGCCGATCGCCTCCGAGATGCGAGCCGTGACCCGGATGCGCCCGTCACCGGAGAGGCAGAGCATGGCGCGCAGCATCGGCCGCACGAAGAGCTCGAAGGTGACGAGCGCGCTGACCGGGTTGCCGGGCAGGCCGACGACGGGCACCTCGCCGATGCGTCCGAAGGCGAGCGGCTTGCCCGGCTGCACCGCGATCCGCCAGAAGTCGAGGCTCCCCAGCCCCTCGATCACGCCGCGCACGTGATCGTGCTCTCCCACGCTCACCCCGCCGGATGCGATCAGCAGGTCGGCCGACTCCACGGCCGACCGCAGCGCGGCCTCGATCGCATCGGGCTCGTCCGGCGCACGCTCGAGGATCCTCGGCAAGCCTCCCGCCTCGGACACGGCGGCGGCCAGGGCGGGCGCGTTGGCATCGTAGATCTGCCCATAACCCAGCGATGCACCCACGTCGCGCAGCTCGTCGCCGGTGGAGAGGATGGCAACGTGGGGGCGGCGGCGCACGTCGAGATCGGCGTGCCCCATCGCGGCCAGCAGGCCGATCGTCGACGGCGTCAGCGGGACGCGCGGCAGCGGCACCGCATCGCCGCGGCACACATCCAGCCCGGCCGCGCGGACGTGCATTCCCAACGATGGGGCGGCCGCCACGTTGACCACGCCATCCCGTTCCGACGCGTCCTCGATCGGGACGATCGTATCGGCGCCGTCGGGCACGGGCGCGCCGGTCATGATGCGCACCGCCGTACCGGCCTCGACCGATGGGGCAGGTGGACCACCGGCGCGCGACTCCCCCACCACCTGTCGGGGCGCGTCGCCATCGGCGAAGCGCAGCGCAAAGCCATCCATGGCGGAATTGGCGAATGGAGGCACGTCGAGAGCGGCCACGAGATCCGGCGTGGCAGGCACGCGTCCCAGTGCATCGGCAAGCTGAACCCGTTCGCTATCGGTCTCGCGGAGGCCCTCCAACAGGCGGGCGAGCGCCTCGTCGACCGTCAGCATCGGACCATCGCTCAGACGCCCAGCTTCAGGCGTGCCTCGATGAGGCGCAGGATCCCGCGCCGCGTCACCAGGCCGAGCGGCTGACGGGCCTCCACTCCGATGACCGGCAGCTGACCAACCTCTCGCTCCTGGATCAGGCGCAGGGCGTCGGCGAGCGGCTCATCGGGGCCGATGGTGGCGAGGTCGCCATAGCGCGTCATGATGTCCGTCACCCGCCGTTCGGCCCAGGACTCGCGCGGCAGCCGGCGCACGTCACCCATGGTCACCATCCCGGCCAGGCCGCCGTCCTCGTGCCGAACCAGAAACGAGCGCTCGTCGCCACGCAGCATGTGCTCGCTGACCAGATCCGCGACGGACTCGTTCGGCGAGATCACGGCGGGCGTCAGGTCCATGGCATCCCGGACCCGGATGCCGCTCAGCGACTTCTCCACGCCGGCCTGCTGCATCGTGGCCTCGGCGGCGGTCGCAAGGAACCAGCCGACCAGGGCCAGCCAGAGCCCGCTTCCGATATCTCGCGATCGGAGCGCCCAGTAGATGCCGCCGGCAACCATCAGGTAGCCGATGACCCGCCCGACGATGGCCGCCTGCCGAGTGGCCGCCAGCGGATCGCCCCGTACCCGCCACAGGATAGCGCGCAGGACGCGTCCGCCGTCCATCGGGTAGCCGGGCACCAGGTTGAAGGCGCCCAGGACAACGTTGATGACGCCGAGCCAACCCACGATCGCTCTGACTTCCGGCTGCGGCATCAGCGCACCGATGCCGAGCAGCGCCGCGCCGATGACGAGGCTCATGATTGGGCCGGCAAGCGCGATGAGCGCCTCGTCGCGCGCGCTGCGCGAATCGGTCTCGATGGTGGTGGCACCGCCGAAGATGAAGAGGGTGATGCCGGCCACCTTGAGCCCCAGGCGGCGAGCGACGATGGCGTGTGAGAACTCGTGCGCGAGAACCGACGCAAAGAAGAGGAACGCGGTGCCGAGGGCCAGCAGCCAGTACTGGCCGGTCGACCAGCCGGGGAGGAGCCGCGGGAAGAACGCATCGGCCAGCGAGAAGGTCAGCAGGAAGGCGATCACCAGCCAGCTGGGGTGCACTGCGAGGTCGATGCCGGCCAGCCGGCCGATCTTCGATCCTGAGCCCATGGGCGGAGTCTAGATCAGGCTCGGCGGGACGGCTCGGGGCGCCCTCGCCATCGCGCAAAACCGACGGCCGACACCACGAGCGCGGTCACCACCATCGTTGCGCCGGCGATCAGCGCTGCGTCGAACCAGAACCCCTCCGGAAAGAGGACGATCAGGTTCGAGCCCTCGCTGAACAGGTAGGTGCCGGGCGGGAAGAAGACGGCGTGGAACGCTAGGAACGCGGGCTCGAATGCAACGGCGAAGATGCCGGCCAAGAGCACGGCCGATATACCGATGATGGCAGCGGCGACGAGCATGACCGCGCCCTGGCGGCGTGGCTCGTGGCGCAGCCAGGCTCCGGTTACGACGGCGACGACGAGGGCGACCACGGCAATCCCGGCCAGCAGCTGCACGAGCCGCGAGACGTCGGACATGTGCGAGCGCTCGCGCTCGTCCAGAAGCGGCGCCCGGCCCTCGAGCGAGGCATCGAAGCTGCCGTTCACGTAGAGATCGCCGAGGATGTCGCCGGTGACACGATCGATCTCCGCCCGGGAATTTGCGAACGCCTCGGCCACCTCGTGCCGATCCTGGAGCGCGGAAGTGGACCACGGGTTGAAGAGGAGAAGCGGGCCGGTCAGCGTGATCGCGACGGCCAGGGCAATGCCGAAGAGCAGCCCGACGGCGGTCGGAGCACGGGCGTCGCGGCCCATCGGCGCTCGATCCCGAGTGATCAGAGGACTCGCCGAGCCACGCGTCCCGTGCCGAGCAGCATCGAGAGCAGCATCCCGACGATGCTGATCACGATCGAGCCGAGGAGGGCGGCGAAAAAGCCACCCACCACCAGGGTCAGGCCGAGCTCGTCGGAGATGGCGCCGGTGAGCATGAGCATGAGTGCGTTGATGACGAGGAGGAAGAGGCCGAGGGTCACGATCGTGATCGGCAGCGTGAAGATGCGCAGGATCGGTCGCACGAACGCGTTGACGAGGCCGAAGATGAGGGCCACGAGGAAGAACCTGACGAGCGCCCCGTCGCCCTCGAATGAGAAGTCCAGATCGGGAACGAGCAGCACGGCCACGTACAGGGCCGCTGCGCTCACGAGGATCTGGATGGCTCGGTCCACCGACGTACCCTAGCCGATGCGCCAGCGCACGTCGTCCGGCCCCGCACCAGGGGCAGCAACCAATGAACCCCGGCACCCTGGCGCTCCGCCCGCACCACGGGGCTAACGACCAAGATAGGCGAGCTCCGTGGCGATCCGCTCGTGGTACGGGTCGAATCGCCGCGGAACGCCGCCAGTCAGCGCCCTTCGTTAGCTGCTAGCCACGCACCACGGGTCAAACCATGTCGAGCAGGCGGCCGCGCACCCAGGCGCCGCGCACCATGTTGGGATGCGGCCGGAAGACGAGTCGACTGGCCACCTCGTCGGCGGCCGATGGCGGATCGTCGGTCGGCAGCGGGTTCGTGAAGCGCGGGTCGATGGCGATGAGATCGGCCTCCTTGCCGACCTCGAGAGAACCGATTCGAGCGTCCAGGCCGAGGACCCGTGCCCCGTCGAGCGACCCGAGCCGGATCCAGTCGAGCGGACGCAGCGCATCGGCGGCGTCACCCTGACCCGTGAGCTCCAGCACGCGCTGCGTCACGGCGGCGGCGCGCATGACGCTGAAGATCGAGACCTCCGGGCCGGCGGCCACGTCGCTCCCCAGGCCGACCGTCACGCCACTCGCGCGGTAGGAACCGAGCGGCATCATCCCGCTGGCGAGGAACAGGTTCGATGCGGGGCAGTGGGCGACCCGCGACTCGCTCTCGACCAGGCGACCGACCTCCCGCGGCGCAAGGTGAATCGCGTGCGCCAGGATCGTCCGGCCCCCCAGGGCACCTGCCCTGTCGTAGACGTCGAGGTAGTCGCGGGCCTCCGGGAAGAGACGTCGAACCTCCCCAACTTCTCCCGCGTCCTCCGAGAGGTGCGTCTGCCAGTACGCGCCGTGGCGCGCGGCCAGCGCCGCCGACTCGCGCAGCATCTCGTGCGAGCAGCTGACCGCGAAGCGTGGAGTGAAGGCGTAGAGGAGGCGGCCATCGGCCGCCCCGTGCCAGCGGGTTGCCAGCTCATCCGACTGTCGGAGGCTCGTTTCGAGGATCTCGCCCGGGTCGATCTCAGTATCGTAGGTGAGCCGGTCCATCATCACCTTGCCGATCACCGCGCGGATACCATGGGTCTCCGCAGCACGGAACGCCGCATCGGTCGAATCGGCCCAGAGGGCTCCGTAGGCAACAACCGTCGTCGTGCCGGCGGCCGCGAAGGCACGGAAGGCGGCAGGCGCCTGCCGCTCGGCGACCGAACGGTCGTACGCGCGCTCGAGGGGGAAGATGTAGCGGTCGAGCCAGCTCAGGAGGTCGAGCCCGCTGCCCAGGCCGGCGTTGGGGATCTGCGGCAGGTGAGCGTGAAGGTCGACCATGCCCGGCATCACCAGCATGGGACGCAGATCGAGAACCGCGGCCTGGGGTTCAGCCCCCGCCCAGGCACCCGCATGGCCGATACGTCCCCGCGCATCCACCTCGATCAGCCCATCCGGCTCGTCCAGGAGCGTACCGTCCGCCAAGGGCGACAGGAGTCTGGCACGAAGGGCGAAGGGGGGTGTTGGCGGGAGCGCCGTCATCGGGGCCGATGCTACATGCCGTAAGCGAGTATCCTTATGGTTCTACCGTTAGGAGGCCTCTCATGGCCAATGGTTCTATCAAGAAGATCGTTGCCGATCGCGGCTTCGGCTTCATTACCGGCGAGGATGGCAAGGATTATTTCTTCCACCGCGACGGGCTCAGTGAGTCGATCGACTTCGATCGTCTCGTCGGCGGCGAGGCGGTGACCTTCGACGTCGAGTCCAACCCGCGCGGTCCGCGCGCATCGAACATCAAGGCGACCGAGTAACTCACTCGCCAACCTTGCGATCTTGAAGCGGCTGCCGGCGCCCCACGGGTGTCCGCCAGCCGCTTCTTGGCGTCCCGTCAGCGGGCGCGCATCCGATTGTTGCGCGGGTTGTGCTCGACCTCCACCAGGCCGAGCGCCTCCAGCAGCGGCGGCAGGTACATGCCGAACCGGCCGCGGTAACCCTTCCGAAGCCCGTACCACCCACCGACCGGGTTCTCCTCCGACCGACCCCAGGCCTCGACGCTGCCCTCGGCGGCCACCTTCTGCTCATCGGCAGCGCCGAGCGGCACCCAGTCGCCCTGGTCCTTCAGCCACGCGTGCAGATCCTCGATCGCCCGCGCCTGGTAGGTGAGCCTCGTCGAGCCAACCTGGCAGACGATCTGCGGCGGATCGGCCGTATCGTCGCGGTACATCTCGTACTCGCTCGTGCCCGGCGGCGTCTTCAGCCGCCACGGATCATGCTTGGTCCCCGCTCCCATCGCTGCATCGGTCATGATCGAGCCCTCCGAATGCGCCTGATCGCTTCGGTGTGACTGTACGCCGATGGACCCGTCGGCGGCCTTGACCGCAGCGAACCGGTGCGCACCATGGGACTGCCATGCCGATGAAGATCACGCTCACCACGACAGGCCGCACGACCGGCAAGCCGCGCCCAGCGACCCTCTATGCGTTCGAGGACGGTGAGCGGCTGGTGGTCGTCGGTTCAGTCGGCGGCGCGGCCGAGGATCCGGCCTGGGTCCGCAACCTGCGGGCGGATTCGCGTGCCACGGTCACCATCGGCCGCACGACCCGGCAGGTGCGCGCCGCAGAGGTCGTTACCACGGAACGGGATCGGCTCTGGGCGCTCGTCTGCTCGGCCTTCCCGCTCTACGCGACGTATCAACGTCGGACGGCACGCACCATCCCGCTCTTCGTCCTCGAACCGGACGACGGACACGGCGACGTCACGAGATGAGGACCGATCGGCGCAGGATCAGGGGCTCCCAACGGCAAGGCCGGCGTCGCTCGTGTGCGGCTCCCAGGGCCGCGGATCGGTCCGCAGGAGGGAGAAGAGCAGCACGTCGTGGTTCCGGCCACCGTTGAAGAAGGCCCCGCGCACCGTTCCCTCCAGCGTGAAGCCGCATTTCTCCGCGATCCGCCGCGACGCGGCGTTTCCGGGAACGATGACCAGGTGGATTCGGTGCTCCTTCTTGGTCGCGAACAGGTAGTCGGCGAGCAGCTGGACCGCCTCCGTCACGTAGCCCTTGCCGGCATGGCGGTCGTCGTAGAGCTGGTATGAGAGCTCGAAGGCGTCCCAGTACGAGACGGGCCGGAAGAACTCGATGTGGCCGGCGACCTCACCATCGGGAGGCACGATCAGCAGCATGCCCTCGGTCTTCTGACAGAACCCGTTCTCCGTGAACTCCGGCGGAAGGCGGGCTCGGACATGATCCCGAGCGGGTAGTAGGCGCCGCGGGCACGAATGGCGGTGTGCGCGTCGTACAGGCGGTCGAGGTCGGCTTCCCGAACCGGCCGCAGGCTGATCCGGCGTCCTTCCAGCATCGTGCCTATCGTACCGGGGCGTGAGGGAAGGAGTGCGCGCATCGGCTGCGGCTCGCCGCCGGACGCGCCGCCGATGATCGAGACGCTGTCGGGCACCTCAGCCGGCTGGCCCACCGAGCTGAAG
>Ga0136613_10000341_pt1 | contig 20794 bp, 17 predicted proteins | sample AntDrymUQ2722106_2_FD_106649 | JGI IMG/M metagenome (GOLD analysis project Ga0136613, IMG submission 106649) | Polar desert sand microbial communities from Dry Valleys, Antarctica - metaG UQ272 (21.06) | ecosystem: Environmental > Terrestrial > Soil > Desert | place: Antarctica: Dry Valley... | reverse complement strand
GGGGCTTCGGGCGCCCGGCTCGCGCCCCGTCGTCCTGGTCTTTGTCAAGGGCCTTGGAATCGGGGGCGCCGAACGCCTGATCAGCGAAGCGGCCCGTTTTTGGGATCGCGACCGTTTCGACTACCGAGTTGGCTATCTGCTGCCTTGGAAGGACCAGCTCGTCGGAGATTTGGAAGGGGCCGGGGTCCCGGTGACGATGCTTGGTGGGAAACGTGGCTCGGACCCGTTGTCAGGCCTCCGTCTCCGCCGCTTCATTCGCGACGAGAAGGTCGACTTGGTCCACGCCCATCTTCCATCGGCGGGGATCCTGGCGCGAGTCTTCTCGCCCGTCCCGGTGGTTTACACCGAGCACAATCTGGTCGCCTCCTACCGCCGGCTGACACGAGAGCTCAACCGACTCACGTATTTCCGAAACCGCGCCACGACTGCGGTATCTCCCGAAGTCGGAGAGGCGGTTTCGGGTTACCGAGGCCCGAAGGTGGAGGTGATCGATAACGGTGTCTCGGTGGTCGTTGGCGACGACGAAGTCGCCGCCGTCCGTGACGAGTTGGGCATGCAACCGGGCCAGCCGCTGGTGATCCATGTCGGCAACATTCGCCCCCACAAAGGCCACGGCAACCTTGTGGCCGCCGCCCGCTGGCTGGCAGATCGAGGGGAGGACGCTTTGTTGGTATCGGTTGGAGGCGAAAAGTATCCGGGTGACCTCGATCGAGTCCGCGACCTGGCGCGCGAGGCGGGGGTGGAAGGGACCCTGCGCTTCCTCGGCCGCCGCACCGAAGCGAGGGCCTTTCTCGCCGCCGCCGACGTGGTCGTGAACCCCTCGGACTTCGAAGGTCTCCCGGTTTCCCTGCTCGAGGCAATGGCCCTGGCCCGCCCGACGGTGGCGACGGCGGTTGGAGGAGTGCCGGGGCTGATCGAGAACGAAGTCTCCGGCTTGCTCGTCCCTCCCGGCGATCCGGCCGCCCTTGGCGCCGCCGTCGTCAGGCTGTTGGGCGATCGCCAACTCGCCAGCGACCTTGCCGAATCGGGTCGGCGTCTGGTCGAGGCCCGCTATGGGCTGGCGCCAATGGTCCGATCCTTCGAGGAGCTTTACCTGCGAGTACTCGCCAGCTCGATTTCCAATGGCTGAGACGATCGCGGTCCGGCCCTTTGTCGATGAGGACCTCCCAGCTGTGCTCGAGGTCTTGCGGATTTCTCTCGGTGAGCCTCCGGGGCTGACACGCACCGAGCAGCTCTTCGCCTGGAAGCATTTCAACAATCCATTTGGACGTTCACTGCTCCTGGTGGCCGAGGAGGGCGGTCGCCTGGCGGGGATTCGAGCGTTCATGCGTTGGGACCTCGCCGGTCCCGATGGGGGCTATCTCCGATGCGTTCGGGCGGTCGATACCGCTACACATCCCGACTTTCAAAGGCGCGGAGTCTTCCGTCAGCTCACTCTGGCCGGGCTTGACCTCGCGGCGTCGTCGGGCATCGACCTCGTCTTCAACACTCCCAACGAGAAGTCGGGGGCCGGGTATTTGACGATGGGGTGGAACGAGGTCGGGCCGGTCGGGGTGATGGTCCGGCCTGGCGCAGGGCTCCTCCGCCCAAACGAGGGCGCCTGGGAGCCCGGCGGGTCGGCGCCTACCTCCGAATCGCTTGCGGCTGCCGGCGAGTGGCTCCATCGACCTCCCCGAGGATGGCGCACCCCGCGGACGCCGGAGTATTTGCGCTGGCGTTTCGCCTCTCATCCCACGGCCCGCTACCTAATCAGCGGCGTCGCCGACGGGGTCGCGATCGGTCGGGCCAACCGCCGCCAGGGTCGCCGGGAGCTGGTCCTCTCCGAGCTCGGGGGCTCGCCGGCCGCGATCCGCACGCTTCGCAGGGCGGCAGGCCCCGATTACACCGTCGGCTGGTTCTCGGCGGGAACCCCAGAACGGAGCGCGGCTTTTCGAGGAGGATTGCTGCCGGTGCCTCGAAAAGCCGCCTTGACGGTGATGGCTCGTCCGCTCCGTCACCTCGACGTCGATCTCGGCTGGCAGAATTGGGACCTGAGTCTGGGCGACATCGAGTTGCTCTAGCTACTGATTCGCCCAATAGCCGGGTCGGGTGGCGCCGAGCCCCTTGACCAGCAGCAGGGCAATGCCACCGCCGAGCAGAAGTAGCGCGACCAGAGCCAGGGGTTGAGGCAGGATTCGATCGGCGATCAGCACCGCGGTGACGAAGGCGAGCTCGAGGGCGCCGCTGGCGAGGGCGATAGTGGGGATCGGAGTGCCGCGATCGGCGAGCCGGTCGTAGAGATGGAGGCGATCGCGCGAAAAGAGGGGTTGGCGGCCGAGCATCCGTCGCAGCAACGTCGCCGCCATGTCGATGAGGAACACACCAAGCAAAGCCGCGGCCACCACAATCCCTCCCCGGTCAACGCTCACGTCGCCGAATCCATAGACCAGGAAAAGCGCAAGGACGTAGGCGCCGTTGTCACCGAGAAAAAGCCGGGCGGGGTGCCAGTTCCAGACGAGGAATCCGACTAGGGCCGCAGCCACCAGCAAGGCGAAGGTCGGATCGGCTCCCCGCACGACAGCCAGGGCGCCGATCCCGATCGCAACCGCCAAACCCGAGAGACCGGCGAGACCGTCGAGACCGTCGAGCAAGTTGACTGCGTTGACCGCCACCACGACCAGCGCCGCCACTAGCAGCGCATCGCCCCATCCTTTTCCGCGGGCGAAGCCGAGCACCAGGCCGGCGGCGGCTTCGACTCCGAGGCGAGCCGTGGGTGGAACCGGGCGGCGATCATCGACGAGGCCGACCCCGAGCAGCATCGACGATCCCACGAGAAGGGCGGGCTCGGTAATGCCGGCGACAAAGGTGGCGAGATTCACCCCGAGCCAGACGCCGATCCCACCGAGAGGCACCGCGGCAATGCGATGCGCTTTCAGCGCTTCGTCGTCGGGCTCATCGACCCAGCCCAGCGTCGGTCCCAACCGGATCATGAGCGCGCCCAAAAGCGCGGCCGTCACCCCCGCCACTCCGATGCTGATCAAATCCCGAGCGTCGAGGCCAATCACAAAGGCGCGAAATCCGGGTGTGGCTATGCTTGCCGCGGGCGTGGACTGAGAGGGAGGGAGCGCATGGCTGGATGGATCCTAAATTGGAGACCGCGGCGGTCAGTGGTGGTTCTCGGAACTGTCGCGGCCCTCATCACCACGGTCCTTCCGGCGACCGTTGCTCTGGCGTCCCAAGGCGAGCTGGTGCGAGTCAGCGTCTCGTCGAGCGGGGTGCAGGCCAATGGCTTCTCCAGTGCAGCGGAGATCTCGGGCGACGGACGGTATGTGCTTTTCGCGTCCAGCGCCTCGAATCTGGTGACGGGGGACACCAATGGACGGAGCGACTTTTTCCGCTTCGATCGCTTCACTGGCGAGGTCCTTCCCGTTTCGGTCACCGCCTCGGGCCTATTTGTCGAAGCTGTGCATTCATCGGCCGAGATGTCAGACGACGGCCGGTTCGTTGCCTTTTGGAGCGACGCCTCTTTTGACACCGCCGACCCGCTCCGCACCGCTGACGTCATTTTCAAAGACATGCTCACAGGGGTGGTGGAGCGAGTATCGCGGGCGCCGGACGGCTCGAACAAGATCGGGGAAGACCGGCTCAATGGCCGGGAAACCCTGGCCATCTCCGGTGACGGTCGCTGGGTGGCGTACAACTCGGTAGCCACCAACCTGGTCGCGGGCGATACCGAAGACTCCCAGCCGGACACATTTCTCCGCGACCGGGTAATCGGGGTGACGACGCTCTTGTCGTCCGAACCAGGGGGCGTGCCCGGCCCCAGCTTTGGCCTCGAGGTTGTGATCTCCGGGTCGGGGTCCTCGGCCGCTGCCGCTTTCAGCGTGCAGACACCCGAGCTGGGGGTGACCCGCCAGGTCATTCGCCTCTTGGAGAGCGGCGTCGAGACGGTCGTTGAAGGTTTGGTGGGGGCCCGTTCGACTTTCCTGGCGGTCGCGCCGGGCGGCGGTTTTGCCATTATCGCCAGCGGCACCGGAACCGCTCCTTCCGAGTACGAGGTGGCCACGGGACAGCTCACCCTTCTCCCAGACAATGTCGATTGGACGCAAGCCGTGCCGCAGTCCTTCTCCGCGGACCTTCGCCATTACGCGGTTGCCGATGCGGCGACTTTCACCTTCGAGGTCTTTGACCGCGACACCGAGACGTTGACCGAGCTACCGCATTCCTCGACGGGGGCGAGTCCCGATGGAGACGTCCTTATTCCTTCGATCTCCGACGACGGGATCTATGTCGCCTTTTCGAGCCTGGCCACGAATCTGGTGGCAACCGACACCAACGCCGTAGAAGACGCCTTCTACGTTCGCGTCGGCCTCGGCACCTTTGCCGATGACGACGGAAGTATTTTCGAAGCCGACATCGAATGGCTCTTCGAGCAGGGGATTACCTTCGGCTGCGCGGTCGACCTCTTCTGTCCCAAGGCGCCGGTGACACGAGAGCAAATGGCCTCGTTCCTCGTCCGGGCGCTCGACCTTCCGTTCTCAACTACCGACGCCTTTACCGATGACGACGGGTCGCTCCATCAGGCCGACATCAATGCCCTCGCGGCGGCGGGGATCACCCAAGGTTGCGGCGGGACCAACTACTGTCCGAAGAGTCCCGTCTCACGCCAGGAGATGGCCTCCTTCCTTGTTCGGGCGCTCGACCTTCCTGCGGCGACGCTCGATTACTTCACTGATGACGCCGGCTCGATTCACGAAGCGGACAACAACTCGCTGGCCCTGGCCGAGATCACTCTGGGCTGTGAGCCGAGCCTTTTCTGCCCGACGGCCACGGTGCTTCGCGAGCAAATGGCCGCGTTCCTCCATCGGGCGCTCGGTTAGGGAGAGTCGTCGTTAGGGCTGGCCGGCAGCGCCGCAGGGTTTCGACCTTCGCGACTCCCAGTCTCGATCACACGAATCAACAAAGGGAGAGCGAACTGGCGACGGGTCGGTTCGGCGGGGCTCCCGGGCCGGGTTGAGGGCCTTGCCGGGAGGTCAACATAATTTGTCGTCACAGGAAGCCGATTCTCGTAATTTGTCCCATAGCGTGTCGTGCTCGTGCTTGTGAGGACGAATTACGTTTTGAGGTTTCGCCACAGGACAAATTACCGCGCGGTCGAGCTGGAGTTGCCTTTCTTAGCCGATCCGATCGTTAGGACTGGCCGGCGGCGCCGAGAACTTCATCGGTGATCGAGTTCCGAAGCCAAGCCACCGTTCCTTCGGTGAGCTCGTTTTGGACCGAGATCGTCGGGAAACCTTCAATGCGTTTGGGGAGGAGCAGCGAACCCGTCCCTGGCCCGGCCGACTCGAGAATCGCCCGAAGTCCCTTGTCGAGCGCCTCTTCGTAGTCGCCTCGAAACCCATCGTCTCCGTAGCAAAAAAGCATCGGAACGCCTGCTTTGACCAGGGACTCGACCTTGCGGGCGAAGAAGTTGGTATTGGTGCCCCCCACTCCGGTAATCGCCGAGGCTCTGGCTTTTGCGAGCTTGGCGTACCTCTGGCGGCGATTGCGATTCATCAGTCTTCGCCAGGTCAGGTGTCGCAGGCGATCAGTCCACCACCTCCATCCGGCTTCCTCGGCTCGAATCTCCTTGTGGTCGCGGCGGATCGGGCAGTTGTAGGCGACCAATCCCGCCAGGTCTGGCAGCTGATTGAGGGCGTGCAGAGTCGACCAGGCGCCGAAGCAGTTGGCGATGATCACCGGTCGGACCAAACCCTGGGATGAGAGCCATTCGTAAACGGCGACGATCTCCTTAGAGAAAGGCTGTTCCAACACCGGAGTGCGATAGTGGCCGTCGGCTTCTCCAACTCCGGGATAGTCGAACCGGAACGAGTGATAGCCGAGTTGAGCGATCTCTCTGGCCAATCGAGTCCGGAATTGATTACGGGCAGATGAGGGAAACACGCCTGCTCCCCACGCCACGATCGCGGTTCTCCCGATCGGGTTGGACGGGATAGTCAAGACCCCCGCGAGGGTGTTCTCGCCAAAGGGGAAGAAGACGAGCTCTTCTCGAAGCGTCGGGTCGATCTGGTTCATCGCTTTTCCAATCTTCCGACAAGCCAGTCAGCGGTGACCGCGATGAGGTCGGCCACGTTGAGCATTGAACCGCTCCCGAGCCACGACGACTCAGGCTTTTGGAAGTGGCTGATGCTCACGTCGTTGCCGCGTGCCCTCAAGTCCTCGGCGAGGGAGTCGAGCTTGGTCCGGCGGCTTCCCAAGCCGGCAATCAACACCGGCCGCACTTCGTCGCCGAGGAGCCCCGATATGTCGAGATTTTCAAGGCTTTGGACCAGAGGCGCCCACAAGTCGTGTCCGAGGAGGTCGATTCGCCCATCGCGGTCGAGGTCGGCCCGCCACTGGGAGAGATCGGCAGTGCCCGAGCGCTCGAGAAAGGTGATCTTGCTCGCCAAGCGAGCATCGTTGACGAAGCTCAGCGGTTCGACGGCTGGCTCCCAGAGGACCAAAGGGGCGCTAGGGGTTCTGGCTGCGATTGCGGCTGCCACCAAGGCTCCGAGTTGGGTGCCCATAATGGCGACCGTTTCGAAGCCCAGCGAAACCGCCTTTTGGAGTGCTACTGCGGCGTCGTCGCACATTGACTCAAAAGACACATGCCTGCGGTCGCCGAAGCTGTTCCCCTCGCCGGCATAGTGAAAACGGACGACGCCCAAGCCACGGGACAACAGCTCCAGGGAAAAGTTTCGCTCCCGGTGGTAGTTGGAGGCAAACTCTCCCAGAACCGAGCTGCAAATCAATATCCCGGAGGTCGTTTCGGGACGGCGGGCACTCCATGCATAGAGCAAGCCGTTAGGCCCCTCCAAGTGCTCGAGGGTCTCCTCGGCACCAGTTTTATCATCAAGCTTGAGTGCCATCCTCCGCCCCTCGTCGCGGTTTCGATAGCAACGCTACTAGGAGCCCTCTTCCGCTCCTATGGGTCTATGGCCGCTAACGGACTGGATCCCAAGTGAGGACCGCCGATGTCGCTCCGCGGTGGACTTCGATTGTCGAGAATCGCTTGAACCCCATGCGTTCGTAGGCGCGAATGGCGCCTAAATTATCCGACCCCACCACCACTTTGACGGGAGCCTCCATCTCCTTGAGCAAAGCCACGCCTAGGTCGGTGCCAAGCCCCTGACCGCGAAATTCGGGGCGGACGGCCATTGCCAGCAACTCCGCTGAGGGGGTGTCGACGCCTTCCTCCTCGTCGTTGTATTTGAGAGTCTCCCAGGCTTTGCGAGCCTGCGACGGACGCCACAGCCGGGGCAGAGCGGCCCATCCGGCCGAAAGCCCGCGCCGGCGGAGAAAGTGCTTGTAGAACTCGGCGGTGTCCTTGACGCCGGCGACGAACCCAACCGGGACCGACCCGGCTTCGGCCACGAGCACCACCGCGTGCGGCCAGGCGATAAGCGACTGGTAGATGAGATCGATGAAGCCCACGCCCAATGTCGCGAGGAAGCCGGTCGCAATGCTGTCACTGTGCATCTGAGCGATGAGCCTCGTTTCGTGAGGCAAGGCCGGACGCAGGGTAGGGGCACCCCGGTCGCCTAGCGAGCTTGCCAGTAGACCGAGTCCCTTGCGGACTGCCACGTCCCGATAGGTTGCTAGGACCCTGGCAACGACAACCGTCTCGTCGAAGAGACGACGGGCGCGATCAATGCCGGCTGCGCCCATCTTGCGCCTCAACTCCGGATCTGATCCCAGTCGCTCGATTGCTTCGGCTAGCCGCTGAGGATTGCGCACCGGGACCAAAATCCCGTTCACGTCGGCCTCAACCACCTCCCGGCAACCGCGAATGTCGGTCGCAACCACTGGCAGACCGCTTGCGGCGGCTTCCATGGCTGCTCGCGGGAAACCCTCGCGGTGTGACGGGAGGACGAAGAGGTCGAGGGCCCGATAGATGAGATCGATGTCGGTCCTCATTCCGAGAAAGCGCACTCCGCCAGCACGTGCTTGCTCGATCAGGGTCGGGCTCAGGGCATCGGCCTTGTCGGCGTCGTCGGGACCTATGGCAAATATGACGTAGTTTTCGGGAAGCTGTGGGACGGCCTCGAATAGCTCGGGAAAACCCTTTTCGGCCACGAGGCGGCCGACCGCGCCGACCGCGATCTGATTCGGATCCAGACCGAGGCCTGCCCTGATCTGCTCTCTTTCGGCATCCTCGACAGGGGGACGAAATTTGCTCAAGTCGATGCCGTTTCCCAGGAGATCGACTCGCGATCGAGGGGCGATCCGCCATTTCTTGATCAAGGCCAGGTCCTCCGAGCTTTGCACCAGTTCGGCATCGGAGAACCGTGCGGCCAGGGCCTCGAGGAGGTAGACCAGCGCGCGTTTGCCGGCCGGGGAATCGGGAGAGGCGTAGAGACCATGGACGGTGTTGATCACAACCGGGGTGCCGGAGAGACGGCCGATGATTCGCCCGTAGAACCCTGGTTTCGGATTGTGAGTATGGAGGATGTCGGGCTTCTCGCGCCGCAGGACCCGCCAAAGCTCGACCGCCGCCCTGAGGTCGTCGGTGAGCGCCATTCCTCGGGTCGACGAGTGGAGCGGGATGTGTCGAATACCGGCGGCTTCGATCTCGTCTACCCATGGGCCCGGGGAGCTGATGCCAAGCGCCTCCCCACCGGCGTCGAGCACGGCCAGCATCTGCGGAAACACGAGATAGCGCAGGCTCAAGTCGACCGTGGTGAGGTGCGCAACCTTCATGGCGGGGACGTCAGGCTGGTCAGGGCCGCGTCAAATGTGCGGGCCGCGGCTTCGATTGTGAAACGAGCGGCAACCATCTCCCGTCCGGCGGCTCCGGCTCGCCGGGCTTCGGCCGGGTATTCCGAGTATCGAGCAAGGGCCGCGACCAACCCCTCAGCATCGCCTGGCGCGATCAGACGCCCAGTAACGTCGTCGATAACGGCTTCTCCCACCCCGCCGACATCGTACGCGACCACCGGGCGTGAGGCAGCCGCCGCTTCCAAGACCACAGCCGGCAGCCCCTCGGTTTGCGACGTCAAGAGGAGGGCGTTGGACCATTCGAGATGCGGCTCGATCCGGTCGACCGAGCCAGCCAGCTCGACGCGAGGCTTGAGCCCTAGGGCGGCGATCTCGGTTCGCAACGAGCTCTCCAACGGACCGGCGCCGAGTATTCGCAGACGAGCGTTCGAGCTCAGCTTGGCGAAGGCCCGGAGTGCGGTCATCGGGTCTTTTTCGGTCGAAAGGCTCCCGATAAATAGGACCCGAAACTCATGCTGCTGATCCATCGGGGGAATTTCGAGCAACGAAGCCGGCACCCCGGTCGGAGTGACTCTCAGCTTCTGAGCCGGGACGCCGAGGGCTTGGCCCAATTGGCTGCTCATCCGCGCCGACACCGAGAGGACCAGGTCCACTTGGGTCAAGAGCGCCCGATAGCTGGCTCGCTGATGAGCTCGGCGAGCCCAATAGAGCGGCTCACCGATGCTGGCGTAGGCCAAACGCGGACGGTGTTGGAGAAGGCGAGTTGCCAGCACCCCGTATTTCAGGGTCGACGAGCCAAAGGCGAGGAGCACCGACGGTCTTCGCCGCCGGAGATGGGTGCGCAACGCCCGCACCGTCGGCAGGTCGAGCTTTCCAAGCGCGCGGCCAGTGGAGAGGGGCTGGGCTCGAACTGAGGCACCGTCTGCCTGAGCAAGGGCGACCAGCTCCGTGTCCCACTCTTCCTGGCGCAGGGCATCGCTCAACAGCTCGCAAAAGACTTCGGCGCCGCGTCGTTGGGTGCTTGCCACCAGGATCGTTAGCGATTTTCCCGGAGCCACAGGCGGAGCAGGCTAGACGGGATGGCAGAATGCACCAGGAATGAGCCGGTTCCTCACCGTTGCGGCCGCGCAGATGGGTCCCGTCGGTCGAGAAGAACGCCGCGAAGCTGTCGTCGATCGTCTGTTGCCCTTGTTGCGCGAGGCCCGCGAGCGCGGGGCGGAATTGGTGGTGTTCCCCGAGCTCGCGCTCACCACGTTCTTCCCGCGCTGGTTTCTCGACGACGAGGTCGAAATCGACACCTGGTTCGAAACCGAGATGCCGGGGCCGGCCACGAAGCCGCTTTTCGAGGAGGCTGCGCGTCTCGGTATTGGCTTCTCACTGGGTTTTGCCGAGAAGTCAGTGGACGAAGGCGGAGAGTCTCATCGATTCAATACCCAAATCCTCGTGGCAGGGGACGGAGCAGTGGTCGGCAAATACCGGAAGGTGCACATTCCCGGCCACGACCAGAACGAGGAGTGGCGGCCGTTCCAGCACGCTGAGCGGCACTTCTTCGAGCCGGGCCGGGAGTTTCCGGTGTGGCGGGCGTTCGGCGGCATCGTCGGCATGGCGATTTGCAACGATCGCCGCTGGCCCGAAACCTATCGGGTGCTGGGCCTGCAGGGCGCCGAGCTGATCCTGATCGGATACAACACGCCGCTTTACTACGCGCCTGATCCGCAGCAGAACGCCTTGCAAGGTTTTCACAACCATCTGGTGATGCAGTCCGGCGCCTATCAGAACGGTGCATTCGTCGTCGGAGTTGCCAAAGGCGGAGTTGAGGAGGGCGTCGATTCGCTGGCCCAATCGGTGATCGTGGCCCCCTCCGGCCAGATCATCGCCCAGAGCATCACCACTGGCGACGAAGTGGTCTTGGCCAAGATCGACCTCGACTTCTGCGACCTCTACAAGAAGACCCTGTTTGACTTTGATCGCTATCGGGTCCCCGAGGCCTACCGGCTGATTACCGAACGCCGTGGCGCGGTGCGACCCTCATGACCACCGTGGCCCGCGGCGTGGCTTTCCGGCTGAACGGATCGGAGGTATCGGCCTCTGCCGAGCATCCGCATTTGCTGGCCGCGCTGCGCGATGAGCTAGGTATCGCTTCGGCCAAGGACGGCTGTGCCCCTTCGGGTCAATGCGGCTGCTGCACGGTGCTTGTCGACGGCAAGGCGACGATCTCTTGTCAGATGTCAATGGCGAAGGCGGCGGGTCGCGAGGTAGTCACCCTGGAGGGTTTCGACCTGGCCGAGCGTGATCGATTCGCGCGCGCGTTTGCGTCGACTGGCGCGCTGCAGTGCGGCTTCTGCACGCCGGGGATCGTGGTGAGGACTAAGTCGCTGCTCGCCCAAAAGGGCAACGACCTGGACCGGGCGACCATCCAGAGCCGGCTCGGTGCCCACCTCTGCCGCTGTACCGGCTACACGAAGATCGTCGAAGCGATTGAATTGCTGGCGAGCGGCGATCCCATCCCTGAGCCCGCCCTTCCAGGCGGGATTGGGAAAGACGGAGCCAAGTACGAAGGGCTCAAGCTGGCGCTAGGCGATCGCGGATTCATCGACGATTTTCGGATTGAAGGCTTGCTCCATGGGGCCCTTCGGCTGACCGATCACGCCCGAGCCGACGTCCTCGACATCGATTCAAGCAAAGCCCTGGCCGTGCCGGGAGTGGTTGCCGTGTTCACCGCTCAGGACGTTCCTGGCGAGTTGAAGGTCGGTCTTATCCACAAGGACTGGCCGATTTTCATCCCGGTAGGGGGGCGCACCTCCTATACCGGCGACGTGCTGGCGATGGTTGTGGCAGAGGACGTTCGCATTGCGCAAAAGGCCGCGGCGATGGTCGAAGTCGAATACAAAGTGTTGCCGGCGATCAGCGATCCGGTCGCTGCCCTGGAATCCGAGGAAGACGCGGTCTGGGGGCTGACGGGCAACCGTCTCTCCACCAGCGCCTATAAGAGAGGTGACTTCGAAGCCTCGTTCGCAGCCTCCGCGTTCACCCTGCACGAAGTCTTCGAAACCCAACGGGTCGAGCACGCTTTTCTCGAACCGGAGTCGACCTTGGCGATCCCCTACGGCGACGCCGAGCTCTACGTCTATTCGGGCGGCCAAGGGGTATGGGACGACCGCGACCAGATTGCCGCTGCCCTCGGGATCGAGAAAGTCCGGGTGACAGTCGAGCTTGTCTCCAACGGTGGAGCATTCGGCGGAAAGGAGGACCTCGCCAATCAAGCCCAGACCGCGCTCGCCGCGTTCCTCCTCGACCGACCGGTGAAATGCACTCTCACCCGCGAGCAGTCTTTCCATGTCCACGCCAAACGCCATCCGATCCGGATGGAGATCTGGGCAGGCTGTGCCCGAGACGGCATGCTGACCGCGTTCAAAGCCAGGATGATCGGCGACTCCGGGCCCTACGCGTCAGTGGGGATGAAGGTTCTCGAGCGGGCCGCAGGTCACGCGACAGGCCCCTATCAAGTTCCAGCCGTCGACGTGGAGTCGATCGCGGTTCGCACCAACAACTCGGTCGGCGGGGCTTTTCGCGGGTTCGGGGCCAACCAGGCGCAATTTGCCATGGAGGGCGTAATTGATCGGCTGGCCGAGAAAGCCGGGATCGATCCCTGGCAGATGCGACTCCGCAACGTCATCATCCCGGGGTCGATCTGGGGTCCGGGCCAGATAATGGACGATGGCTGCCTGGGGGCGGGCTTGTGTCTGGAGGCCATCAAGCCGCATTACGACAAGGCTCTCGCCGATGGAAAAGCGGTCGGCCTTGGTCTCGGTCTCAAGAACGCGGGACTGGGGAATGGCTTCAAGGAGTGGGCGAAAGCCGTCGTGCGTTTCGAAGCCGACGGCACAGTCGAAGTCCGCCACTGTTGGACCGAGATGGGACAGGGCATCCACACCGTCGCCCTCCAGGTCGCGGTCGAAGAACTCGGGATCGATCCCAACCAGGTAAAGGTCGCAGTCGACACGTCCCGCGAGCTAGGAACTGGTCAAACGACTGGTTCCCGGGGGACACTGATGGGAGCGGGAGCCGTGGCGGATGCTTGCCGGGTGGCCAAGGAGGACGGCTGCCAGGTAGGGATCGACTACATGGGCGAGTATCGAGTCGATTGGACCAACAGCCTGTCAGAAGGTCTCGAGAACCCGGTTATCCATTCGACGTTCTCATACGCCGCTCAATTGGTCATCGCCAATCGGGAAACGGGATTGATTGAAAAGGTGGTCGCGGCTCACGATGTCGGCCGGGCCGTCAATCCGATCCTTTGCGAAGGCCAAATCGAAGGGTCGGTCCACATGGGTCTGGGGTACGCACTCTCGGAGGACTTTCCCTGTGATAAAGAAGGCCGGCCCACCAACATGACGTTGCGATCCCTTGAGATCATCCGTCCCAAAGACATGCCCCCAGTCGAGGTGATTCTAATCGAGTCGCCCCAGCCCAATGCCCCGTACGGCATCAAGGGGGTCGGAGAGATCGGTCTCGTTCCCACCGCGGGCGCCGTCGCCTCTGCCTATCACTCCCTCGACGGGATCTGGCGCAACCGCCTTCCCATCAACAAGCACCAGCCTCTCTCGCGCTGACCAAGGGGGGTGCGCACGTTTCGGCGAACGTCGAATCGGGTATCGCGCGCTCACTCAACCGTAGGGAGGAAATGGATAGTTTTCGACAAGGCTTGGAGGATGCATGGGCCCGCATCGCGGTGTTCCTGCCCAAGCTGGCAGGTTTCCTGCTCATCCTGATCATCGGATATTTCATCGCCAAGTTACTTGGAACGGCCTTCGACAAGGTCCTGGAGCGAGTCGGCTTTGACAGGGCCGTTGAGCGAGGCGGGGTGAAGCGAGCACTCGCTCGAACCAAGTACGACGCCAGCGATCTGGTCGGAAAGCTCGTCTTTTACGTGCTCTTCCTGTTCGTGCTGCAACTGGCATTTGGCGTTTTCGGTCCCAATCCGATCAGCGACCTGATCCAGGGAATCATCGCCTATCTGCCCAAAGTGGTGGTGGCGATCCTGATCATCGTGATTGCCTCGGCTATCGCTGCGGCGGTCAGGGAGCTCACGGACGCCGCTCTCGGCGGTCTCAGCTATGGACGGATTCTCTCCAACATCGCGGGAGGAGCCATCCTCACTGTGGGAGTGTTCGCTGCAATCTCCCAGCTGGAAATAGCCCCCGACATCGTCAATGCCCTCTTCTATGCGATTCTCGTCCTCTTGGTCGGAACCCTGGTCGTGGCGATCGGCGGCGGCGGGATCCAGCCGATGAGAGAGCGTTGGAACCGGGCGCTCACGAGGCTGGATGAAGAACTCCCGAAGGCTCGTCAAGAACTCGAGGGAGCAGACGATCGGGTGGAAGATCGCATCAAGCAGGCCAAGGACAAAGTGCTCACTGAGCCGGATCGGATAGCCGGTCGTACCGCGCCCCAGAAGTAGCACGCCCGAAAAGTTGCAATCGCGCATCGAACGCAAGCCTCGCTTGCGTTCGATGCGCGAGAACGGGTGATCTTCAAGCGTTGATACGGGCGAGAAGCTCCGTGAAGCGGTCGTGGCTCTCATTGAGGCCACCTTCCATGCCGGACATGAGCATGCCGTCGCGGTCTTCGACGCTGTCGAAGCGAGACACTCCCCGTATCCGGGTGGTGTTCTCGTCGATCGCTTCGAAGTAGGCCGTCTCCACGATGACGTGGCCGGGCATCCCGTCCCATTCGAACGTCTGGACGACCGAGTCGGGAGGGTTGATCTCGCGGAACTCGCCCGAGAACCCGCTCTCGTTGCCATCTCCATCGATCTGAACGAAGCGCCAGGCGCCGCCGGGTCGCACATCCATTGCATCGACTCTGGTGGTGTTCGACCGAAGGCCCCACCATTCGGGGATCAACTTCGGGTCTATGAACGTGTCCCAAACCAGCTGCCGAGGTGCGTTGAAGATCCGCTCGGTGTGAATTTCCTTGTCGCCCACGGGGGTGACGGTGGTCGTGGTAGTCATTTGTTCTCTCCTTTTCTCCTGTCGATCAGCTCGCCCAGACGATCGAGGCGTTGATCGAGTAGTTGTCGGTAGTTCTCGATCCAGGCGAGCTCGTCCTCGAGACGCCGGGGGCCAAGCCGGCAGAAACGAGTTCTTCCCACCTTTTCAGTCGTCACCAGACCCGCCGCTTCCAGGACCTGCACGTGCTTCTTGGTCCCGGTGAGGGTGATGTCCAACAGCGTCGCCAGCTCGCTGATCGTCGCTGCTCCTCGCCCCAACCGTTCGACAATGGCCCGACGACTCGGGTCGGCCAATGCCCCGAAGGTTGCATCGAGAGCAGGTGAATACTGAACCATCGAGTTCACTATATGCCAGGACCCTATTGGTTGTCAAGAGGCTTGGTCGAGCTAGATCTCGACTTGGAGCTGGGCGATGTGGCTCTCGTCGTGGCTGGCGAGAATCCCGGTGAAGCCGTCGAAATCCACCCGGCCAAATGCAGGATGGATCGCGCCCCGAACCCATTGCGCATCGGTGAGAGCGGCGAGAAAGCCGAGGATCTGGCGGCGGTTTTGAGCGAAAGCTGCGAGGGCGAGGTGGGGGTCGTTGCGGGCGTATTGGCGCTGCTCAACCAGGCGCACCTGGTCGAAGAGCGCTGCTCCATCCTCCAACAAACCCCAACGCTCGCGATCGGTGGGAGCAGTGGAAGAGGGAACCATGGGCTCGTCCATCTGGATCATCATCCGGAAACGAAGGAGGCTCAGGTCATCCACGTCCCGCAAGTGGCAGATCACTTCCACTGGCGACCATTCCTCATCGTCCGGTCGCTCGGCCAACTGTTCAGGTGTCTTATCCGCGATGACCGCTTCCAACTCATCGGGAGTCCTGCTGAGACGGGTGAGCCGCTCCTCGCGTGACCGGTCGATCCATTCTTGAATCCGCGGTGGAGGAGCGCTTTCCATCGACCGACTGTACAGAATGCGAGGTCCCGTGTCTTCAGTCACTCCCGGTCTCGTCTGCGCGCATCACCATCTCTACTCAGCGTTGGCGCGGGGGATGCCCGCACCCGCGTCGGCGCCCACGAGCTTTGGACAGATACTCGAACAGGTTTGGTGGCGGCTTGATCAGGCGCTCGACCTCGAAATGCTCGGATGGTCTGCGAAGCTAGGGGCGGTTGAGGCGCTTGAAGCCGGAACCACCGCCATCATCGATCACAACGAAAGCCCCAATGCGATCGAGGGCTCGTTGACCGTGATAACCGAAGCGTGTGCCGAGGTCGGTGTTCGCGTGGTCGCGAGCTATGGGGTCAGCGACCGCAACGGCCGCGATGAGGCCCGCAGAGGGCTGGAGGAGAACCGGCGATTCCTGGCCGAAGGAGGGCGCGGTCTGGTGGGCATCCACGCGGCCTTCACCTGTAGCGACGAGACTCTGGCCGCGGCTGCCGCTCTCGCCGAGGAATTTTCGGTTGGAGTCCATGTCCATGTATGCGAGGGACCAGAGGACATCGAAGCGCCCACTCGCCTCGGTGATCTGTCGAAAGCGGACTGGCTGCTCGCCCACTGCGTCCACCTGGCGACCAACCATCATCTGCAAGGCACCGTGGTCCACAACCCCGCTTCGAACCTCAACAACGGGGTCGGTTATGCCGCCCCTCACCGATTTGTGAACCCGGTGGCCCTAGGCACTGATGGGATCGGCGCCGACATGCTTGAAACCTTTCGCCTCGCTTTCTATCTGCACCGCTCTGTCGACCTCGGCGCTTCTCCGGAACTGGCCTGGTCGTGGATGACGAGAGGTTGGGACCTGGTCCCGGAGGCTCGCCAGGACCGGGTGACCTGGTCCTATGAGCCGATGGATCCCTGGCACCTCGCCTATACCCCGACAATCCGGCCGCTCGAAGTCGAGGTTGGTGGCGAAGTCGTGCTGCGCGCAGGAGTCCCCACCCGGGTCGACGGCGCCGAGATCCGCGCCAAGGCGGCCGAGCAGGCCGCCAGACTGCATCGCCGATTATGAGCCAACGCCTCGCTCTCTACCTCCAGGACGCCCACACGATCCGCGAGGGGATCGAGATCGCCCGTTATGCCGAGGAGCGCGGTTTCGAAGCGGTCTGGCAGGCCGATTCCCGCTTGGTCCGCGACGCGATGATCGCCATGGCTGCGTTTGCCACATCCACTGAGACGCTTCGCGTCGGCGCGGGTGTGGTCGATGTCTGGTCTCGCAACCCCGCCCGCCTCGCCTCGACCTTTTCCACTCTCGATGACCTGGCCCCTGGGCGGATCATCGCCGGGTTGGGAGCGTGGTGGGACCCGTTGGCGGCGAAAGTCGGGATCGACCGAAGCCATCCGTTGGCGATGATGAGAGAGGTGGTGGCTGTCCTCCGGGCCCTTTTCAACGACGAGAACGTCACCTTTCAAGGAGAGCATGTTCACCTGGACGGGGTGGAGCTCGACTACGTCTATCAGGATCGGCGCCGAAAAGACATCCCCATCTACATCGGGGCGACGGGGATGAAGATGATGGAGCTAACCGGCGAGATCGCCGACGGGGTGGTCCTCAACTATTTGGTTTCCCCGGATTACAACCGCCGGGCGCTGGAAGCCTTGGAGGTCGGCGCCAAGCGGAGCGGACGTTCGATCGAAGATCTCGATCGGCCCCAACTCATCGTCTGCTCAATGGATGACGACCGCGCCACCGCGATCGACGCGGCGCGGATGTTGGTGACCCAGTATCTCGGACAACAGCCCCACATCATGAAGGCCTCAGGGGTGCCCCAAGCCCTGCTCGAGGACATCGGTCGCGTCCTCACCTGGCCGGCGACTCACGAGCAGTTGGTCGAGGCGGCCAGACTCGTGCCCGATGACATCGTGCAGATGATCTGTGCGGCCGGCACTCCTGCAGAGTGCGTGGAGAAAGTCGCCGAGTATCGGGCCAACGGTTGCACCAGCCCGATCCTCTACCCGTTGGGCCCCGACGTTCGCCTGATGATCGATACCTTCGCTTCCAAGAAGTCGTCGTTGACGGGTTCACCCGGCTCGGGCGAGTGATTTGGTCGGTCTTAAGGGAGGCTCAAATGAATCGCAACCGTTGGACCGTCGCCGGTGTGCTGGTCGTCGCGATAGCTTCCCTCGCTTCCCCATTGGCGGCCGCGGATTCCGTTCCCCCGGGTGCTCCTATCACGCTGAGTCAAACGGTTCCGGTCAACATCGTGTTTGTGGGGTACGAGGAGGCCGATCTCGACGTTGCGGCTCTGGAGAGCCGGCTCCCCGCCAAGTCGGACCCCATCGTCCGGCGGCCTGACTTTTACGGGCTTTCCGGGCGGGAGCTCGGGCTCCTCTTTCGTTACGACTATCGCCTTCACTGGGCGAGCCAGGCTTTTGAGAACCAGTTCTTCGGTTATCTCGCCACCGCCGGGAGCACAGGTGATCCGACTGTGTGGCAGGAGTTTTACAACGATCAACAGAGCAACGTGTTGGATGTGACCGGCCCGGTGCGATACATCGACGGCCCGGCTACCGAACGGACCTTGGAAGCCATGGCTCGCCAACAACTCGGCATCGACACCCGACAGAGTTACACGATTTTCTTTGTCAATTGGTTTGGACGGGCTGACTTCCAATTCCACGTGTACACCAAGACCGACGAGGCCGATCCCGACACCGGATACAACTGGGGCGCGGCACAAGGTTCACGCAAGATGATCGCGTGGGGTGGGACATGGACTCGGACCTGGTTTTACGATCTTTCGGCCGGCCCCCACGCTTGGACGTACAACTGGGTCGTCGACTTCGTCGATCTCACTGGCGACGGCATCGAGGAGTATCGCATGCCTCCCATCTGGGAGTACACGGAGGGCGGTTATCGAGAGCCGTCGCAGCTAGGCGGGGATCTCGGCTTGGTCGCACGCTTCGTCGCGATAAACCTCTTGTTCACTTCCTCGCCGTATGTCGACCCGCTGGTCACAACTCCCGGGGCGGGCGGGAACAAGGTCGCCCACATCGAGATGCTCGAGGATGATCCCGCCACCAACGGCCTCGCTTGGATCGATGAGGGATACATCCTCCGGGAGTTGAGGGACTTCGAGCCCTATTACCGATGGCAGTCTGGCCTTGAGGACAACCTCCCCATCGACCGCGGGGCCAAGCAAGCCCTGACGATTGCTGGATCGGCGAGCCCACCTCCGGATTGCTGGTCGACCTACGGAATTCCTTTAGCTCAGCTCTATTGCTATTTCGACCAGAACATGGCGAGGTACGTCCCTCCCTATGGGCCAACCGACTCCGTGAACGAGGCTTTCGCCTACAACACGACTGCCGAGAGCATGGGTTTGCTCGCCGGGGAGACCGGCTTTGCCCTCGATAACTTTGTCGATGGCACCCAGACCCACGTCGTGGTGTTCGACGCCGCCGCATACCGAGAAATCGGTTTCGGATTCAGCGCGACCACGATCCACGAGTTCGGTCACCATTTTGGAATGAGTCATCCTCATGACGGCTATGACTCGGAGCTCGACCTCGGCTATGGACCGGCCAGAGCGTATTTCTTTGCTTGGTCGGGCGACGAAAGCGATTCGGTGATGTCTTATACCCGTGTGTCCAACGGCTTCGGGGTCTTCGATCGAGACAACATGTATCGATACGAGACCGCGGGATATCTCAACTGGGCGAATGGCCTGCTGGACGACATCCTCGCGCACCCGGAGGCGAGTTGGGTGCAGCCGCAGATCGCGACGATCCAGAAGGCGATGGCAAGGGCGACGGTTCAGTTCCACACCTGGAACTACCTCGCTGCGGCCACCAGCGCCTATTCGGCATACGACGTAGCGGTTTCCCTGGCGGGCCAGCTCGGTATCGAGGCTCCCGCCGTGAGCAGGCTGGCCGGAGGAGCCGGAATGGCTCCGCATGATGGCGATCCGATTCGGTTCCCCGACGACACGTTTACCCCCGCCGACTGAGCATTCGAGCGAATCGATCTAGAGGCTGGCTGCCAGCTCGGCGACCAGTCCCGAGGCGCCGCCCATGACCGGGTCCCCATGCCCGAAGTAGAGGGTCTCGTATTCGAACCCGGCCATCTTGCTGACGGTGGCCAGAGCCTGTTGGTGATCCTCGCTGAATTGCGGATTGGGTCCTTCCACCCCAACGCCACCGCCGTTCAACGCGTCGCCGGCCACCAGCACCGAGGCGGCTGAATCGAAGAGGCTGATGTGCCCGGCGGTGTGGCCGGGCGTGGCGATGACCTGGAGGCCGAAGATCTCCTCGCCTTCCGCCACCGCGGTCAGCTCACGCGGGCCGTTGACGTTGTCGATGTCCCCCTGTCCCACGTAGCCAGTGGCCTGGGCGGCGGCGTCCATGACAGCCGACAGGCTGCCGACGTGATCGGGGTGATGATGGGTGAGGATCACGTGACCCACCGCGGCCCAGTCGAGACCGACCTCACCGAGCCCGGCTTCGATCGCCCCCTCGCTACCGGCCACCCCGGTGTCGACGACCGCCGCCTCCGAACCGCGGACAACGAGGTAGGCCGAGACAAAGTCGATCGGGATCCTCACGAACTGGGCGGTCCCGGCTGCCCCCGTCGTTGAGCTGGCCCCGACAGTGGACGAAGTTGAGGCGCCACTTGTCGCCGTGGTTCCCGACGTCGTGGACGATCGAGTCGTTCCCGAGGTTGTGGACGATCGAGTGGTGCTCGAACTGTCATCGGCACACGCCCCGAGCACGGCCATCGCCAGTGCCCCTTTGCTCAACCGGACAAGGAAAATCCTGCGATCGATTCGGATGAACTCGGCCATCTCACCTCCTGGTCGTGGCCTCGACAGTACGTAGGGATCGCGCTTATAAGTTCGGTTTTCGCAGGCGAGCGCGTATTTGATGAACTAGCTCCGGCCAGAGGAAAACGTCGCGGCGGGCATCGATCAACATCCGCTCGCCCATCGCCGCCGCGGTATGGAGGCCGGCTCGATGTTTCCAGACTGGGTCGGGTGATATCTCCGCCACGATGGTTTCGGCGAACGAATCGGGCGTGAGAGAGTCGATCCGGCAGATGGTCAAGGAGCCGCCATAGCTAGTCGAGTC
>Ga0136613_10000333_pt1 | contig 21105 bp, 14 predicted proteins | sample AntDrymUQ2722106_2_FD_106649 | JGI IMG/M metagenome (GOLD analysis project Ga0136613, IMG submission 106649) | Polar desert sand microbial communities from Dry Valleys, Antarctica - metaG UQ272 (21.06) | ecosystem: Environmental > Terrestrial > Soil > Desert | place: Antarctica: Dry Valley... | reverse complement strand
CCTCTTCGAGCGCACGCCCGAGCGGCTCGCGGTCGACCACGTCGGCGGCATCGCGCTCCTGACCCCTCGCGCCGCGAACCCGAAGGGCCTCGCGATGGCCGTCAAGTACGCGTTCGACCGGATCGCCGCAGCCTTCCTCCTCCTGCTCTTCCTGCCTGTCTTCGCCCTGCTCGCGGGCGCCGTGCTCGTGACGATGGGCCGGCCGGTCTTCTTCCGGCAGGCGCGCGTCGGCCTGGACGGCCGCGAGTTCGGGATGGTCAAGTTTCGGACGATGCGCGGCCGTCCGGAGGATCGCGGGGAGGCCGACGCGGAGTGGGCCGACCGCGCGCTCGGTGTCGATGCGGCCGAGGCGCTCGAGGCCGCGCAGGAAGACCGTCGAACGCCGCTCGGGCGCTTTCTCCGCACCGCGTCGCTCGACGAGCTCCCCCAGCTTTGGAACGTGCTCGTCGGCGACATGTCGCTAGCTGGCCCCCGCCCGGAACGAGCGCATTATGCTCGGCGGTTCGAAGGGAGCATCTATGGGTACGCCGAGCGTCACCGCGTGAAGTCGGGGATCACCGGGTGGGCCCAAGTGAACGGCCTGCGCGGCAAGACCTCCCTCGCGGACCGGATCGAGTGGGACAACTACTACATTGAGAACTGGTCGCTGCGGCTGGATCTTTGGATCCTTGCTCTGACGCCGCTTGCCCTCCTGCGGCGAAGCGAGGACTGAGCTCGTGACGCCCACTCTCGTCGAAGAGCTGAACGCGGCCGTCGCGGAGGTCGCCGAGCGCGGGCGCGCGTTCTGGGGAGCGCCGGCGGCCCCGGTCGAGCGTGCAGTTCTCCACGTCGCGGCCCCGCCCGACGGCGGGGTGCCGCGCTACGTCGCGAACCTCGTCCGCGACCAGCTCGAGCGCGGCTGGTGCGTCGGCGTCGCGAGCCCGCCCGGCGGCGACCTCGAGCGGCTGCTCGAGGGGACCGACGCGGAGCTCTTCCCCTGGACGGCGCGGCGGGCTCCGGGCCCGAGCATCGTCAGCGAGGCCGTCCGCCTCTCGGGGATCGTGCGCGAGCTCGACCCGGAGGTCGTCCACCTCCACTCCGCCAAGGCCGGGCTCGTCGGGCGCCTCGCCGTGCGCGGTTCGCGCGCCACGGTCTTCACCCCGCACGCCTGGTCGTTCGAGGCGGTGGACGGGGCAATGCGGAGCGCGACGATCGCCTGGGAGCGCTACGCCTCGCGCTGGGCCGACGCGGTCGTCTGTGTGAGCGAGGCCGAGCGCCAGCGCGGCGCCGAGACCTTCGACGCGCCGTGGCGGGTCGCCCTCACCGGAGTCGACCTGAACGCCTTCACCGAGTGCACGGAGGACGACCGCTTCGCCGCGCGCCGGCGCCTCGGCCTCAACGGGGCACCGCTCGCAGTCTGCGTCGGGCGCCTCTGCGAGCAGAAGGGCCAGGACGTGCTGCTCCGCGCCTGGGGCTCGGTCGTCGAGCGCGTCCCGGACGCCGAGCTCGTGCTCGTCGGGGACGGGCCGAACCGCGCCGACCTCGAGGCGATCGCCGGCCCGGGGGTCAGTCTCGTCGGCGCCCGCGACGACGTCGCCGACTGGCTGACCGCCGCCGACGTCGTCACCCAGCCCTCGCGCTGGGAGGGGATGTCGATGGTGATGCTCGAGTCGATGGCCTGCGGGCGCAGCCTCGTCGTCACCGACGTCGACGGAGCGCGCGAGGCGATCGACGGAAACGGCGCGGTCGTCCCGATCGGCGACACGCTCGCGCTCGCCGACGCGCTGGCGGAGCGATTCCTCGACCCGGCGCTCACGGCAACCGAGGGCCGGGAGGCGCGGCGGCGCGCCGAGACGTTCCACGAGTTCGGCTCGACGGCCGAGGCGATCGCCGACATCTATGGCGACGTCCTCCGCTCCCGCTCGGCACCGGCCCCGGCGGGCGAGCTCGCGGCGCCGGTCATCTGAGCCTTCGGGCCGACGACCGCCGCGAGAGGACAATCGGGCCCGATGAAAGCCGTATTCCTGGCGGGGGGCTTCTGACGACCTCGGCCTTGTAGCGGCTTGGGCCGGACGGCGGTCTCCTCACTCAGGCGCGTGCTCGACGCGCCCTGGCGCGTGATCCGGAACGGCGTCCAGCTCGACGCCTTTCAGCCTGCAGGGGAGGAAGACCGACGGGCCGCCCGGGATCGCCTGGGCCCGAACGGGCACCCTGTGGCGGTCTGCGTCGGCCGCCTGAGCCGCGAGAAGGGGCAGGATCTACTCATGGAGGCCTGGCCGAGCGTCACACGGCGGGTGCCAGGGGCACAGCTCGTGCTCATGGGCGACGGCCCCGACCGCAAGGCGCTCGAGGCGACGAACGACGAGTACGTCCTCTTCGCCGGCCATCGGGACGACATTCCCGACTGGCTGGCCGCAGCCGACGTCGTCGCGGTGCCTTCCCGGCGCGATGGGATTGTCCCTCGCGACGCTGGAGGCCATGGCGTGCAGTCGGAGCGTGGTCGCGTGCGACGTGGGGGGTGTTCGTGAGGCGCTCGACGAGACCTGCGGCGCGCTCGTTCCCGCTGAGCGGGCGGGCGACTCGCTCGCGGACGCCCTCGTCGAGCGCCTCCGCGATGCGCGCCGGAGCGAGGAGGAGGGCCTCGAGGCTCACCGCCGTGCCACGGCTTTCCACGACTTTTGCGCGGTGGCGACTCCATGGCCGAGCTCTACGGCGACGTCGCGCTAGGCCGCACGAGCCTCGGCCCTGTGGGCGACGTCGCCCACGCCGCCTAGCGTCTGGCGAGCCCGCGGTAGAGGGCCAGGTAGGCCGCAATCTCGGCCCCTTCCTCATAGCGCGCGGCAACCTTTCGGCCGGCGCCCGCCAGGCGGGCGGCCAGCGGGGCGTCGTCGAGCAGGCGCCTCACGGCGCCGGCAAGGGCGCCGGGGTCGTCCGGCGGCACGATGAGGGCATCGACCTCGTGGGTCAGGAGCTCGCGCAGGCCACGAACCTCGGTGGCGACCACGGGCGTGCCGGCGGCAAGGGCCTCGAGGACGACCCGCGGATGGCCCTCCCAGCGGGACGGGGCGACGAGGACGTCGGCGGCGCCCATGATCGCCCGCGCATCTCGCCGGCCGCCGGCGAAGACGACCCGCTCCGAGACGCCCGCCTGATCGGCGTCCCGCACCAGGTCCTGCTGGAGGGCTCCTGCGCCGACGACCACGAGCCGCGCGCCCGGCACCTCCCGGAGCGCGCGGAGGGCGAGCCCGAAGTTCTTCTGGGCGGCCAGCCGGCCGACGGCGAGGATGAGCGGCGCCCCGGTCGGGAGCCCCCACTCCGCCTCCAGGCCAGCCCGCTCGGCAGCCGGGGGCGCCGACGAGACGCTCGTCGGGACGACGGCCTCGCACCTGACGCCATGATCCCGCAACCCGGCTTCCACCCCGGGGCCGCAGGCGACGACCGGAAGGCGCGCGGCCCGGAGGATGCGGGCCGCGGACGGATAGTCCTCCTCCGGGACGCCGTGCACGGTCACCAGCGCGGCAAGACGCCTCCGCCGCGCGGGGAGGGACGCGGCGATCGCCATGCCCGGGTTGTGGCAATGGATGACGTCCGGCCGCCAGCGGCGCACCGTCTGGTCGATGCTCCAGGCCGCCCGGGGAAGTCGCCACGGCCGACGGCGTAGGAGCGGCAGCGGGAAGAGCGGAGCCTCGAGCTCGCGTGCGAGCCGGCCGCTCGCCGCGGCCACCGCGACCTCGTGCCCTTCTGCGCGTGCGCCGCGAACCAGCGAGAGGACCGTTCCCTCCGCCCCTCCGATCTCGAGCTCCTGGATCACCTGGAGGATGCGCACAGTCCCTCGTACAGCGCGAGCATCCGCCGTCCTGCCTCGTCGGCGTCGAACGCGGTTCGCGCCCGCTCGGCCCCCGCCCGGCCGAGACGCCGGCGCTCCTCCTCGTCCCCGGCCAGCCGGTCGAGCGCCGCGGCGAGGGCCCCCGCATCGTCCGGCTCGACGAGCAACCCCGTCTCGCCGTCCTCGATCATCTCCGGAATGCCCCCGACCCGCGTCGCCACCACGGGCAGTGCGGCGGCCAGTGCCTCGAGGACCGAGATGGGAAAGTTCTCCGCGCGCGAGGGCAGGACGAAGACGTCCAGGTCTACGAGGCGATCGCGGACGTCGCTTACCGCCCCGTGGAAACGGGCGTCGAGACCGAGCTCGCTCGCCTGCCGCTCGAGCTTCCCGCGATCCGAGCCCTCGCCGAAGACCTCGAGACGCATCGCGTGCCCGACACGCCCGAGCGCCGTGAGGAGCGTGTCGAGCCCTTTCCAGTACTCGAGGTTCGCGGCCGTGCCCACGACGAGCGGCGTCCGCGCTGGCCCGGGTGCGCTTCGCCGCATGTCGATCGCATTCGGGAGGACGTGGATCCGTTCCGGAGGGATGCCGTGCCGCGCTAGAAAGGCCGCCATCGCGCGGGAGGGGCTGACGACGGTTCCGAGTCTCGCGAGCGCGGCCTCGATCCGCAGGTAGCCGTGCAGGAGCCAGAAGCGCCGGGCCGAGGACGTCCCCGGTGCCGAGCGCAGTGCCGGGCGGCCGAGCTGGACCGCGATCTCCTCGGGCAGCCCGTGGTAGGTGTGCACGACCGACGCGCCGCGCATTCGCCCGGTCGTCCGCGCCAGGAGGCCTGCCCGCCGGTCGTGGGTGTGCACCAGGTCCGCAGCGCGGAGCACCGGCCAGAAGCGCCCCACGGCAGCCGCGTCCAGCTTGTGGCGGGCCGGCACGACACTCACCTCGAGACCGAGCTCCGCGAAGCCGGCGCCCACGGCCGGGTCGCCGCAGACGACGTGGACGTCGGCCCCGGCGCGGGCCACGGAAGGCGCGAGCAGGCGCAGGTGGGACACGGGGCCGCCCCGCGAGAGGGTCGAGACGTAGACGACCTTCACCGCCCGGCGCCCCGGGCGAGGGCGCTCCTCAGCGGCCGTCGCCCTCGACGAGGGGTCCGAACGCCTCCCGCACGAAGGCGTTGTACGTTGCGGGAAGGAAGCCGTCGGTATCTGCCGCGGCGCGCAGGTAGCTCAGGAGCCGGCGCCACTCGAGGAGCCGGTCTTCGTTCTCGCTCTCGGCGACGAGCTGCTCGAGCTCGCGCAGAGCCCAGCCGCGCCGGGCCGGCCCGCCGCTCCCCTCGAGCTCCTTCCGCACGACCTCCGCCTCCCGTGCGGCGAGCTCCTCGGTGCGGCGGTCGAGGATCTGCTGCTCGGCCCGCAGGGCCCGAACCTGCGCCGCGACTCGCCGCTCGCGCTGCTCGACGAGGCGCTCGCGCATGTCCAGATCATAGTCCGACTCGTCCGGGGCCTCCGGCTCGGCCGGAGGTGTCTCTCCCAGGCGCGGGCCGCGCACGATCAACGGCGTGAGAGGCCGTTCGCCGCCGAGCTTGCCCTCGGCCCAGAGCGCGGTCCCGAGCGCGCCGAGCAGCCAGAAGGGCGCGTAGTACTGCTCCGAGAGCGTGATGGCGGAGAAGCTGGCGACCACGAACGAGAGCCGCACCGCCGACGCGAACCCGGGCAAGCCGTTCTCCCACCGGCGGGCGAGTGTCATCCGGATGAACACCTGGACGAGGTAGGCGAGGAAGAGGACGAGCGCCGGGACGCCGAGCTCGGCCGCCACGTCGAGGTACGCGTTGTGGACGACGCCGAGCGCCTCCGCACCGGGCGGGATTCCCGCGACCTCGCCGTAGTGCGCGCGAAAGTTCCCGGGCCCGACCCCGAGGAGGGGGCGGTCCGTCGCGAGCTTCACCGCCGCGTCCCAGGCCTCGAGGCGGGTGTCGACGTTGTACGAGGCGACCTTGGTCTTGGCCTGGATCCCCTCCTCCACCCGCTCGGCGTTGGTCTGGAGGAACGCCATCGTCGCGAGCAGGCTGACGAGCCCGCCGACGAGCACGATCTGGACGCGCCGGCGCTCGGTGGCGAGCAAGAAGAGCGTTCCCGCCGCGAGCCCGAGCAGGGCGCCCCGCGAGTACGTCAGGAGAATCGAGAGGGAGATCACACCGATCATCGCGGCGACGACCGGCCGGAGGATCCAGCGCTCCCTCATCAGCCAGATCGTGAGTGGGAGCGTCGTCGCGAGCGTGAAGGCAAGATCGTTCGGATCGCCGTAGGCCAGCGTCGCCTGGTATGACGCCTCGTCCAGGAAGGCCTGCACCGCCAACACGCCCGCGATCGCCGAGGAGATCGAGAGGACCCAGGCGAGCCGGCGCTGGAGGGTGTAGTCGCCGATCAGCTGGCTGACGACGATGTAGAGGGCGACGAAGCTCGCGTAGCGGACGGTCGTGCTGAGCGCGGGCTCGAACTCCCGCGCCTGCAGGGTCGAGAGGAGCGCCAGCGCAAGGATCAAAAAGACGATGGCGTGCGTGCGGTCGAAGCGCAGCCGGCGATGCGAGATGACCGCGTAGATGGCGAAGCTCGCAAAGCAGAGAGCGCCGGTCACCTTGGTGACCGTGATGAGCGGGTTGTCGCTGATCGAGAAGGCCGCCTCGAGCGGCGTGGCGGCCACCAGGAGGAGGAGCGCGATGTCGACGCGGAGCACGCAGACGGCCACGACGAGAGCGGCGACGACCGCGAGCACCACCCGCGAGGGGTCGACCGCGGCGACGAGCCCGATCGGCGTCGCTACGAGCAGGAGCGCGAGCGTGACGCCGGCGGCGAGGCCAACGCCTCGAGCGCGCCCGGGCTCGCCCAGTCGCAAGGGCCAGGTGCTCACTGCCGGCCTACCGCCTCGCCCGGGCCTGCTTCGCCGCCAGAGGCCCGAGCATCAGCTCTAGGTGTAGTAGCCCTTGGGGCGGAACTTCGAGTTGTTGAGGACCACGGCGGTCGGTGCGACGGAGATGAGGTTCAGCCGCTCGATCGCCTTGCGAACCTGGCGCCTCGTCACGGACTCCGCGCTCGCCACGACCACCGTGGACTCCGCGAAGCTCGCGATGATCCTTGCGTCGTTCACCGGGATGAGCGGCGTCGAGTCGATCACGATCACCTCGTACAGCTCCTCCATGCGCCGGAGCACGTTCGGAAACTCGGTCTGCAGGAGCTCGCCCGGGTCGTCCATGCGCTTGCCGCCCGTCAGGAGGTCGAGCATCTCGAGCGACGTCGGCTTGATGACCTCCTCGAGCGAGGCTCCCCCCAGCACGTCGATCAGGCCGGGCTCGCGCTCGACGCCGAGGAGCTCGGCGATCCGTCCACGGCGCAGATCGCCGTCGACGAGCAGCGTGCGCGAGCCGGCCCGGGCGAGCGAGACGGCGAGGCCGAACGAGACGGTCGTCTTGCCGTGGCGCCCCTCCGGGCTCGTCACGAGGATCGACTTCAGGTCCCCATTCGAGAAGCGGAGGTTCGTGCGCAGGTCTCGCAGCGACTCGTACACGGGCCGGTAGGACGCGTCGGTCGTGAGCACCTCGGGTGTCTTCAGCCTGCGCACCGCGGGCTCGGCCGGGATCTCGGCGTAGCAGGGGACGCCTGCCAGGTTCGCGAGGTCGTCGGAGGTCTCGACCTTGTTCGTCAGGTTCTCGCGGAGCAGCGCGGCGCCCATCCCGAGAGCGCTCCCGAGGAGGATCGCGACGGCAATCGAGAGCGAGTAGCGAGGGAAGACCGGCTCGACTGCCGCCTCGGGCTGGTCGATCAGCCTGACCTCGAGGGACGGGACGCCGATCCCGCCCTGCTCGACGCGCTCGATCAGCGTCTCGCTGACCACTCGCGCCGAGTTGCGGGCGTGCGCGGGGTCCGGGTCGCGCGCCCGAATCGTGATGATCGGCGTGTCCTTGAAGGTCTGCACGCTGATCGCCCCGATCGGGCGGCCGAGCTTCTCGCTCGCGAGCGCGTACGTCGTCCTGGTCGTCGCCGCGTTCGAGTAGATCGGGACGATCGCGTCGAGGGCGTAGAAGAAGCTGAAGTCGTCGTCCTTGCCCTCCGGCCGGAGGACGAGCGTCGCCGTCGACTCGTAGATCGGCGTGACGAGGCGCAGCGCCCCGATCGCGGCGCCGACGACGAGCAGCGCGACGGCAAGCACGATCAGCTTGCGCCGCCACAGGACATCGATGAGTTCGCGAAGTTCCAAGTTCCCCCTTGCCGGGTGACATCGGCCCGGGCCGTCTCGAAGTAAAGCAGTACGCCGCGAAGCCCAGGTTTCCTGGGCCTCCTGCCGCGGCCGGCGCGGGCGGGGACGGATCGTGTCCGGGGTCCGGAGGCTCCCCAGAAGGGGGGTTTTCCACTTGATGCCTCGGATGAGTGAACGACGGCGCGACCGGCTCTCCGACGTAAAGGGCGGAACCCGGAGACGGCCCAGCCAGGGCCTTCTCCCGACCGCTTCGCCCGCCGATGCCCACGAAACCACTGGCGGCGCTCGCCGCCGCACTCAGTCTCGTCGCCCCGTCCGCCGCCCAGTCCGGGACGCCGGCCGGCTTCGCGCGCGTCGCGATCGGAAGCGATGCGGCGTTCCCCGACGTCGCCCGAACGGCTCGCTCGCACGAGTTCGTCGTCCTCCAGTCGTGGCGCTCCGACGTGGCGCGAGCTCTGAAGAACGCAAACCCGAACGTGAAGGTCCTCGTCTACAAGAATCTCTCGTTCACCGCCTGCGGTGACGTCTTCACCCGCGCGCAGTACGTTCCGCAGGGGGTCCGCTGCGAGGCGGTCGAGCGAGACCACCCGGGCTGGTTCCTGACGGATTCGCGGGGTAGCCGGATCAACTCGCCCCCCTATCCCTGGCTCTGGCTCATGGACACCGGAAACGCCGAGTACCAGCGCGCCTGGACCGACGCCGTCGTCGCCGAGGCGAAGCGGGACGGGTGGGACGGAGTCTTCATGGACGACGTGAACCCGACGCTCAGGTACGCGCTCGATGCGAGCCGGGTCGCCCGCTACCCGACCGACGCAGCCTGGCGGGCCGCCACCCGGTCCATGCTCGCCGCCGCCGGGCCGCGCATCCAGGCGGCGGGGCTCCTCGCAATCCCCAACCTCTGCTGTGCGCGGGAGTTTCCGGGAGTGTGGGAGGAGTGGCTTCCCTACGTCTCGGGCGCGATGGACGAGATGTTCACGAAGTGGGGCGAGGACCCGGCGACGGGCTACGTGTGGGACTGGGGCGCAGACGGCTGGCTCGCGCAGGTGAACGAGATCCGCCACGCCGAGGCGAGCGGGAAGTTCTTCATCGGGATCGCGCACTCGGCGGCAGGCGACGCGAACGCGGCGCGGTACGGGCTCGCGAGCATGCTCCTCGCCTCGGAGGGCCGTTCGAGCTTCGCGCTCGCCCAGGACTACGTCGGCGAGACCTGGTTCCCCGAATACGATATCGCCGGTTCGCTCGGCGCCGCGCGGGGTGCGATGTACCGCGTCGGGAGCGCGTACAGGCGCGAGTTCGAGCGGGGGACGGTCGTCGTCAACCCTTCGCTGGCCCCGCAGTCCGTCTCGCTCGGCGCCACCTATCTCGCCGCCGACGGCTCGGCGACGAGCTCGGTCGCGCTTCCGCCGACGAGCGCGGCGATCCTTCGCACGGCGGCGACTCCTGCGCCCCCGCCTCTTCCCGCAGAGCCGGCGCCGCCCGCTCCTCCGGCACCCGGGACGACCGACCCGATCTCGCCCGCCCCCGGCGGCACGGCGCCCCCGACTCCCGCGGCTGAACCCCCGCCGTCGGCCCCGGCTGCGACCGGCCCAGCCAGGGCGAAGCAACGGCGCGTCACCCTCGTCGTTTCCCGTCTCGCAAAGGCGTCTCACCGTCTCGGGCCTTCGGCGTGGCGCCGAGGAGCCTCGGTCTGGCGAGTGCAAGGTGTCGTCTACGCAGGGCCCGGACATGCATGGCGTGTGGCCGGGGCAGCCCGGGCACGGCGGTGTGCGGTCACCGTCTTCGTCTGGCGCGGGAGGACCTGGATTCCGCTCCGGCGCGCCTGCACGACCCGCGGCGGCTACTTCTCCGTGCGCGTGGTCGCCGGCCGCGCTCGGCGGCCCGTCGCCGTCCATGCGATCGCCCGCTACGGCTCGCTGATCGTCCGCTCGCCGGTCCTCGTCCCACGCCGGCCCGCCTGACGGCGCCGCGTGGTCAACGCGGAGCCGGCCGCCCCCTCATCCGCCTGAGCTGCCGCACGGCGTCCCCGAGAACCGACGGGTCAACCACGCGCAGCACCCCGAGGTAGGCGGTCGCACCCGCACAAGCCGCCAGAAGGAGCGAGAGGCCCGGCGCGGCTCCTTCGCTGACTTCGACCAAAAGCCGTGCGGCGAGCCAAGCCGCGGCGCATGCGAGCGCCAACGCGCGGAGCGCGACCAGATGCGTGCCGAGCGCGAGGCCGACGTGCCGGCGCACCGCCCACGCAGCCCAGGCCGTCGAGGCGCAGACGTGCCCGAGCATGACCCAGGCCACCGCCGTTGCCCCGCCGGCCGCCGCTGCGACGAGCAGCAACGGGACGAGCACGATGAGCGAGACGACCCCGATCGCGGCGAGGATGCCGTGTCCCCCGGCGGAGTTCAGGAGCCAGTGCACCGTCACCAGCACCGGGCGAACGGCGGCCCAGAGCCCGAGGACGGCGAGCGGCCCGATCATGGGAAGCCACTCGCCGCCGAAGACGGTGCGCGTGAACGGATCGGCCGTCGCACTGAGGAGGATGCCCAATGGGCACGCAACGAGTGCGACAAGGCGTAGCGCGTCGAGGTAGGCGGGAATCACGTCCTCGCCGCGATGCCGCATCTGCGCAAACGCGCTGAAGGTCACTCGTGCGACCGGGTCGGCGACCGCCATGCTGGGGAGGTCGCCGAGCCGGTAGGCGAGCGAGTAGAAGCCGAGCTGCCTGACGCCGAGCGCACGGCCGATCGCGAAGTAGTCGGCGTTCTCCAGGCCGAACGCGACGATCCCCTGGGTGAGGAAGTTCCGACTCGGGCGGTAGACGGAACGCGCCGCGGCGAGGTCGAAGGCGGGCCGGACCCGACCGGGTGCGAGCGCCCACCCGACGAGGGCGAACGCGAGGATGGCCACGCTCTGCGCCGCCACGAGGCTCCACACACCGGCCCCGAGCACGGCGGAAAGCAGTCCGGCAGCGGTGAAGGCGAGACCGAACGCAAGATGGGCGAAAAAGCGGGCGCGAAACTCGAGCTCGCGCTGAAGGATCGCCTCGTAGAAGTAGCCCGCCATCCAGAGGACGACCGTGAGCGAAAGCGCGGCGATGACCGCGGTGAGCTCTGGCTCGTCGAAGAGGTCGGCGACGAGCGGTGAGAGCGCGACACCCAGGGCGGCGAGCAGGCAGCCGCCCCCGAGCATGACCGTCAGGATCGTTCCCTTTCCCCGCTCGGTCAGCGTCTGGTCGAGGACAAGGGCGTTCGAGAGCCCCGAGTTCCCGAGCACCGTGAGGAGGGTGACGACGAGACCCGCGAGAGCGATCAGGCCGAAGTCGCCCGGGTCGAGGAAACGCGCGAGCGCGACCGTCGTGACGAGGGTCCCCGCCTTGTTGGCTCCGTAAGCGGCAAGCGTCCAGGGAACGCCGCGTATCGCCCGCTCGTCCACCCGCGCGCCTAGTGCGTCGTCAGATCGGGAAAGGCAGCCGCCACCTCGGGTGGCGGGACACGGCGCCAGGCGAAGGGCGCGAGCGCTCGGTTCTTCGCGTCGACGAGCATCCTCCTGGCCTCGTCGGCCAGCCCGAGGGCCGTTCGCTCGCCCCTCAGGGAGGCTATCTGCGCCTCGCGCAGACGCATCCGTGCCGCCGCAAGGTCCCGGATCGGTTTTGCCACCCCGTACTCCTCGGCCACCAGCCTGAAGACCTCATGCTCGCTCGTCAGCATGAGGTGCTCGTCGGTCGAGAGGGAGCCGGCGCGCTTGCGGTAGACGGCGAGAATGCCTTGCGCGCGGGCGGCCCGGTGCCCGTGGGCGGCGATCCGGAGCCAGAGCTCGTAGTCCTCCGCGGCGCGCAGCGTCCCGTCGTACCCGCCCACGGCCTCGAAGACCGAGCGCCGCACCGTGGCCGCCGTGAACACGAAGTTGCGGCGGAGGAGCGCGTACAGGAGCCCCTCGGCGTCGGCAGGAGGGCTCACAGGAGGATCCTGATAGTGCATCGCGGTCGCCCGGGCGATCCGCCGCGTGCGATCGTCGAGCACCCACGCGTCGGTGTAGGCGAATCCCGAGGCAGGATCGCGCGCGAGGGCAGACCCCATCTCCTCGAGGAAGGTGGGCAGCCAGAGGTCGTCGCTGTCGAGGAGCGCGAGGAGCTCACCGTCCCCGTTCGCCGCGCCGGTGTTCCGCGCCGCGGCGAGCCCGCGGTTCTCCTGCCGAACGAGCTTGACGCGCGGGTCGTCGAAGCCGGCCGCCACGGCGGCCGTCCCGTCGGTCGAGCCGTCGTCCACGACGACTAGCTCGAAGTCCCCCCGCGTCTGCGCGAGCACGGAGCGAATGGCCGGTCCGATCGACCGCTCGGCGTTGTACGCCGGCATGACGACGGTGAAGGCTGCGCCCGGCACGGGCTCAGGATAGGGCGGGGTCCGGCTTGGAGCCTCGGGAGGCCAGGAGGCGGGCGTAGCGTGCGACGACGTTGGGCGTCACGTTGACGAGGCGCCCAGAGCTGCCCCCGCGCGCGAGTAGGTCGGCGAGCCCGTAAAGACGCGAGCCGTGCTCCTGCACCTCTCCCGAGAGGGCGAAAAGCGGACTGTCGACCGTAGTTGCGAGCCAGCCCGCGCCTCCTCGGAGCAAGCGCTTCTCGGCCCGGACGAGGTCGCGTGCGCTTCCGGCCGTGTAGAAGGGAGACCAGCCGTCCCAATTCCCGGCGGTCAGGGAAAGAGCCACGAAATCCCCTGCGCGGAACGGGACGCGGGGGCGGCCGAACGAGGCCTTGCTCCACATGTACGAGAAGCCGGCGGCCGAGACGGAGGCCGCGATCGCCCGGTCGAGGTCGCCCGGCCGCTGGTCGTCGAAGGGCCGACGTTCCTCGAAGAGGGCCTCGAGCCCGAGGCTCCGAACCGCGCGACCTGCGAGCGCCCTGGCGTCGCGTTGATCTCCTCCGTTCTCGTGCTCATCCGGGGCCGCCGGCTCGCCGCGGGGGGTGAACCTGACCGCGGGTCGACCCGAGCGAAGGGAGACCGGGCTCGAGCGCACGGACCGGAGCGGCGCGTCGAGGAGCGGCCACCAGCCGCGCGGGTGAAGCGGCGGCGGGAGCCGGCTGACCGCCTCCGCGCGCGCGTCGGAAAGCCCTGCGGCGAACTCTTCGGGCGGCATCTCGGCCTCGGCGGCGACTCCCCGTCCGGCGCTCCCGAGGAGCGGCTCGAGCTGCCCGAGGACCCCCCCACGCTCGACCGGCGTGGCCAGGAGCTCGACGAAGGATTCGTCCGCATGCGCGATCGCCTCCGAGGTCAGCACGAGGCCGGCGCGAAGGCCCGTCAGGGCCACCAGGTCGATCAGCCGCGGAAGGCAGTCGACCTCGCGGATCATCCCTGACCAAAGGAGGACGGTCGCGACGACGGTCTTCTCGGCCGCCCACCGCTCGAGCTCGTCGTCGGAAGGCTCGCCTAGCTCGACGTGCTCGTGCTCGCCCGCCGCGGGAGAAGGCGCACGCGGCCGCCACGCCGAATCGAATGGCGGCCCGGGGTCGACGACCTGGAGGCTCTTTCCGAGGCGTCCGAGGGCGAAGAAGTCGCGGTCGTCGAACTGGCGGCCGAAGACCGGGTCGGATCCCGCGCGCACGACGTCCCGTGCACGCTCGATCACCTCGACCTGCGGGCGTCCGTAGAGCGGAACGAGCCGCAGACGAAGCGCCTTCGGGAGCTGTGCCGCAACGAGCTCGGGGTCACCCAGAAGGACGCCGCGTGCCCACCCCGCATGGCGATCCGCCAGCTCGCTCGTGAGCTCGGCATACGTCTTCTCCCCGACGTCGCCTTCAACTCCCTCGAGCCCACCCTGGAAGGAGCGTGCGCGCTCCGGGCCGACGTAGAGGCCCCGGAACGATTTCGCGCCGAGATGCTCGAGCGCCGCGTGCAACGTCGGGCCCGCAGAAACGTCGATGCCGAGCGCAGGCCCGCCGGACCAGAAGGCCGGGTAGAGGTACGGAGCGGAGACGACCTCGTTCGGGCCTTGTGTCCCCCGGTCGAGGACGAGGACGCGAGGAGGGACGTCCTCCCCGAGACGCCGAAAGGCGGACGCGTAGAGCTCCGCGGGGTCGAGCGAGCGGGCAAGCGTCTCCGCGCCGGCCGCCTCGAGGGTGGGCCAGAGAACGGAGCTCGGGTCGCCGAGCGCAGTCAGGCGGTAGCGCGCTCCGAGCCGGAGGACGCGCTCCAGGTGCAGTCCTCCGGCCACGAGGCCGCCCGAGGGCCAGCCCGGCCGCGCCTCTCCCGGATCGCCGCCGCCGAAGTGCCGACCTTTACGGAGCGCGTCGTAGTAGCACTCGAAGCCCCAGCCCGCCCGCTCGGCGACGGCGGCGAGAGCTGGGGCGACGGCGACCGCGTGCGGGTCGCTCGCATGCGCTACGTAGAAGAGGAGGGGCTGTCCGCTCAAGGCTTGCTGGTCCACCAGAGGTGCCACTTGGCGGCCCAGCGCGGTCCGAACGCCTGGGACTCGCGAAGGCGAAGGTCGAACGACGCGATGGCCGCGCGGACCTCGTCCGCACGTTGATGGCGAACGATCTCGCGCCACTCGGGCAGCACTCCTTGAGCCCGCATCGTCGCGAGCAACCGCCGCGGACGCCAGTTGACGTACGCCGGGTAGGCGAGCACCCACCACGGCGCGGCGTTCGTCGTGTCGAAGATCACCTCTCCCCCCGGCCGCACCACACGCGCCAGCTCGCCGATCCCGTCCCTCAGATTCGGCAGGTGAACGACGAGGTCGACCGCGATGACGGCGTCGAACTCTCCGTCGGCGAAAGGGAGCTCGCGGGCGTCGGCGGCCACGATCCGCACATCCGCAGGGCAACGGCGCCTCGCCTCGTCGAGCATTTCCGGCGAGAGGTCGCAGAGCGTGACGTCATGCCATTGCGCCAGGGGCGCAGCGAGTCGACCGTATCCCCCGCCAACGTCGAGGACGCGCATGCGCTGGAGGCCGGCGAAGTGCGTGACGACGGCGTCGCGCTTCGCCTGGTACAGCCGGTGAAAGGGGTCGGCGCGATCGTCCGCCTTGAAGTAGCGGCGATATCCCTGCTTGTAGATCGAAGGCTTGAACGAGGCCCGGTCATGCTCCAGCACGCGCTCGTAGAGCGCGACGACCTCGTCGATGACCACGTCCACGCCGAAGTCCTCGGCGCGCCGACGGGCCGCCTCACCGACTCGCCGAAGCCCTGCGGGATCGCGAAGGCGCGCCTTGAGCGCCGCGGCGAGCTCGTCGCTCCGCCCGGGTGTGACGAGCCAACCCGTCTCCTCATCCTCGATCGTGTCGGCGAGCCCGCCTGCCCGGGTTGCGACGACGGGTCGTCCGAGTGCCATCGCCTCCACCGCGACGTACCCGAAGCTCTCCCAGAGCGACGGCAGCACGACGAGCTCCGCGCGAGCAACCGTCGCCATCGCGTCTTCGAAGCCGAGCTCCCCGACGACGTGGACGCGCTCGCGGACCGAGCCCACGGCAGTCCAGAAACGCTCCATGAGAGCGCCTTCTTCCTCGCTCGGATCTCTCCCGATCAGGATCGCCTCCACATCAGGATGCGCTTCGAGGACGTCGGGTAGGGCGGCACCGAGCTCCTCGATCCCCTTCCTCCGCTCCAGGCGCCCGATGAAGACCAGCGGCCGCTTGGGAAGCGGCCTGGAGGGCTCACTTGCCCCTGCCTTCCGAACCGCCTCGATGTCGACCGGGTTCCGGATGACGTCGACCGAGCCCTTCTCGAGCCCCCAGTCCGCGGCGACCCGTTCGGCGATTGCGAAGGTGGGGGCGAGGACGGCGGCGCTCCGGTGAGCTTGGTCACGCTCGAGGCGACGGACGAGCCTTCTTCGTTCATTGTCCCGCCATCCGTTCAGCTCCTCGAGAATGTAGGTCGGTGTGGCGAGGCGCGTGACCACCGGGATCGACGTCCACCTCGCCAGCCACCATGCTTCCGCTTCGTACTCGACCGCCTGGACGATGTCCGGTCGGAAGCGCCGCGCTGCGGCCCCGGTCATCCGATTGGCCAGGAGCCGCTCCAGGGTGGGAGAAGGGACCCAGCGGCGGCGGAGACGCACGACCTGAACCCCTTGGTCGGTATAGGCACGCCCATCGCCACGAGTCACGACGCAGACCTCGTGGCCGCGGGCGACCAACGCTCGTGCGGTCGTCGCGGCGTTCGTGCCGACGCCTCCGGTTGGGCCGGTGGGCGGGTATTCCGGCGTCGCTAGAACGATCCGCATCAGCTGGCGCGAGCCTCGCCCACGGGCGCAAGCTTAGGCGGGGGGCCGACGGTTACGCTGGTCAGCCGTGACGGGTCGCACGAAGATCACGCTCTGCGTCGTGACGCGCGACCGGGCCGAGACTCTTGCGCGCTGCCTCCTCCCCGGCCTGAGGGACCTGCTCGCGGAAGGGTTTCCGATCGTCGTAGTCGATCAAAGCTCGGGCTCGGAGACGGCCGGCCTGGTTGGCGACCTCCCCGGAGCCACGTACCTTCGCAGCGAGCCCGGCCTCTCACGAGGGCGCAACGTCGCGATCGGGAGCACGAAGACGCCACTCCTCGCCTTCACCGACGACGACGTGTCGCTTCCGCAGCGGTGGCTCGGGACGATCGCGGCACTGTTCGACCAGACAGAGGACGCGGGGGCGGTGTGCGGGCGCGCCTCCACTCCAGAGGGCGAGCTGCTTCCTGGGAAGTCGGCTGGGATCTATCGCTGGCCGGCGAGCCCCTTCGGGCTCGGAAGCGGGTTCAACCTCGCCTTCCGACGGGAAGCGCTGGACGCCGCAGGGCCTTTCGACGAGGAGCTCGGAGCCGGCGCACGGTACCGCGCGGCGGAGGACACGGACATGCTCTACCGAATCCTGCGCGCCGGCTGGTCAGTTGTCTGTTCTGACACTATCTCGGTCGTCCACCACGACACGCGGACTGGAGGCGACGAGCGCAAGCTCCACCATGGTTACGGACTCGGCGCCGGGGCGCAGACCGCGAAGCATCTCTCGGCCGGCGACTCCGCCGCGCTGCGGATCGCGCTGCGCGAGATTGCCGCTCATCTCGCCTGGTTCGCACGCTCCATCCTCACGCTGCGCCTCCGACCCGCCCGTTTGCAAATCGCGTTCGCAGCGGGCCTCCTGGCCGGCTTTCGGGAACGGCGCCGCGCTCAGCGCCTGTAGGCCGAGCGCCGAGCCGCCCATCCGACCATGCCCCCGAGCCGGCCGCCAGCGACAGCGCCGATCCAGTCCGCGTCGTCCGCAGGGATCACGCGCAGCCCGAGCGTAAGCACCCCGAGCAGGATCGCTCCGGACGCGGCCCCCAGGGCAAACCCGCCCGCGCCTTCGAGCAGATGCACGCAGAGCCACGCCGCTCCACCGGCGATCGCAGAGACGAGCGCGACGCGCCAGAGCGACAACGGGCGCCAGCCGGTGGAGCCGACGACACGTGAGGCGTAGATCAGGATCGGCACTCCGACCGTGACCTGAGCCGCGAGGTTGGCCAGCGCGGCTCCGACCGCGCCGTGATCCGGGGTCAAGAGGACCGCCAAGGTGATGTCGACGGCCGCGGCCACCGCTCCGAAGAGGAGCGGGAGCTTCACGAGCCCGAGCCCGGCGAGCACCGAGCGCCCCATCGTGACGAGCGGGAAGACGGGGAACCAGAGCGCCATGATCAGGAAGACGCGGCCCGTTCCCTCGAAGTCCTGGCCGTAGACGAGCCGCAGAGCGGCCGGTCCGAGGGCCAGCGCGGCAGCCGTGATCGGCAGCGAGAAGAGCAGGACGAGACGGAGCGCCCGCTCGTACCCCGACCGGATCCGCTCGGAGGCGCCCGCCCCGAAAAGAGTGGCGACGGCCGGTGAGATCACGGCGCCGAGGGCCGACGGGATCTGTGCAAGAGCGAAGAACGCGGCGAAGGGAATCGAGTAGAGCGCGATCTGCGTGTCCGTCGAGTAACGGTCGAGGAAGAAGAGCTCGGACCGGCGCCAGACGATGAACGTGATGACGACGCTCATCGACGCGTAGAGGGCATAGCGTGCCGTCCGCCTGCGAAGCTCAGCCGACGGCTCGGCGCGAGGAGCGATCTCGAGGAGAGCGCGCCGCGCGAGCACGGAGGTCCAAGCCAGGTTGACCACCGACACCGCGGCCTCGACGGCGAACATGCCGGTGATGCCTCCGCCCGCCGCCAGGACCGCGATCGTGGCCACCATCGAAACGGCGCCCGTCAGGAGCCCCACGATCGAGGCTGCCCGCCAGCGCTGCGCCCCCGCCAGGAGCGCGCTCGGGACGTTGTGGACGATGCCGATCGCACACGCGACCGCCGCAAGCAGCCACGCTCCCTCGGGATCGGCCCCGAGGAGGGCCGCGCCGACCAGCATCGCCCCTCCCGCGGCGGCCCCCACCCCTTCGATCAGCCAGGCCCACGCAACCAGCCCCCGGACGGCCCCGGGCTCGCCACGGCCGATCGTCTCCCCGATGAACCGCATCACGGCCATGGGGAGACCCGCCGTGAAGAGCAGGATGATCGAGAGCTCGACGAACGCGATGAAGCTCTGGCGGCCGAGACCCTCGGGACCTAGATAACGTGCGGCCGCGACCGAGATCAGGAGCGTGTAGAGGTGCGGCACGAGCCGGCCGGCGATGCTCCAGAGCCCACCGCTCACGACCGACGCGCCCGTCGTGGCCGCTGCCGCGTCCCTGGTCCCGGTCGGTTCCGACCCCTTCATCGGGCCTCACGGGGAGGCGTCCCTAAACTGTCCATCCGCGTGCCGGTAACGCGAGCTGACACGAAAGCTCGAGCCGACGTTGGAACATAGGGCCGACGCGCTCTTCGCGCTCCCGCGCATACCGAGAACGGCGGCCGTCTTCGGCGAGCTGGCCGGCTGGAAGGAGGACCTCACCGAGCGGGAAATCGCTCTCGTTCTCGAATCTCCGCGAGGCGATCGCCCCGACCTCGCCGTCGCCACTGCAGATCGAGTCCAGGAAGCCGTCGCGAGCGGGGCGGCCGGTGTCATCGTCGACGGAGCCCGAAGCAAAGGCTCCGCGCTTCCGGCTGCGGGTTTCGCGACCAGGCGATTGCTGCCGCTGCCCGTGCGAGGGTCGCCCGTGCTCTACGTCGATCTCGATCACCGCCAGGCGGCACGATACGGCCTCCACTACGGGATCACGCACACCGAGCGCTGGCGGGCGGCCCGAAACCGCGTCGCGGGCATGTTGGCGGGCGCCGGTCTTCTGCCGAGCTCCGATGGGCTCGTCGCGGTGAGCTCCCGGACGGCCGGTGAGCCTGCCCTGCTCCAGGCCGCCCAGGAGCTCGGGATCGACTCCGGGGGCGGCTGGCTGATGGTCGTCTCTCCCGGCAGCGTCGTGAGAAGGAACGCCTTCCTCGTGTTCCCGCTGGAGGCGAGAAAGCCTGGCCACGTCGTCAGGTTCGCTCGCCGCCCGGGGCTCACGATCCCATTCGAGCGCGACGCGCGAGGCGCCGCGCTCGTCGCTGCAGCGGGCGGGTCACTCGCGGCTCACGCCCCCCGTTATCTCGGACGGGTCGAGGTGGACGGCTACTGCGCCGCGATCGAGACGGCCGCCCCCGGCACCAAGCTCGCGGGCCTGCTCCGCACACCCATGGCGCGCCAGAGGAAGCTCGCCGTCGTCGAGATGATCGCCGACTGGCTCGTCCGGGTAGCGAAGGAGACGACCGCGCCCCCCGAGACGCTCGAGAGCGAGCGCGAGCGGTTCGCCACGGACGTCCTCCCCTTCTGGTCCAAGCGGGGCGTCGGGGACGACCTCCTCGCCGGCCTGCCGCGTGTGCCCGCCGCCTTCCAGCACAACGACATGGCCGAGGAGAACGTCGTCGTCGACCGCGGCGGATTCATCGCACTCGATTGGGAGTGGGCCCAGCCGCACGGCCTCCCGCTCGGAGACCTCGTGTACTTCGGCGTCCACGTCCTCCGGCTCGTCGACGGGCGCCTCCTCGAGGGAGAGCGCGACCCGCATTTCGAGGAGCTCGTCACGGGACGTGCCCCGACCTCACCCGTCTTCTTTCGCTGGATCAGGGAGCTCGTCGCCGCCTTGGAGTTGCCGCCGGAGAGCATCGGCCCCCTGGTCACGCTCTCTTGGCTCGATCGCAGCAGGCTCAGCACGCTCGAGCGCGAGCGGGCCGAGTCGGCCACCGGCAAGCCGCTCGGCGAGGCGTATGCAGAACGGTGCGCGCGCACGTGGCTCTCGCATCCCGCGCTCGGCCCCGGCTGGGACCTCTGGCGCCGCTAGTACCGGTTTCGCCAGACGTCGACTGCGATCTCGTCGCAAAGCTCTCCGAGCGGGCGCAGACCGTCGAGCCGGGTCGCGCCGAGAGCCTCACAGACCTCGCGATAGAGCGCCGCCTGCTGGGCCAGGTCCTCGGGGCCGTACTCCTCGCGTCTTCGGCCGTACGCCTTCTCCGGCGGGACGTCGACGAAATAGGCGCGCACCGGGGAGGGAGAGATGAGTTGCATGAGGCGGATCTGGAACCGAAAAGAGCGCGCCGCGCCGTACCGGAAGCGGAGGTACGCCGCCGCATCCAGCGTGTAGCGGTCGCAGATCACGAACTTGCCCTCCTGGAGCAGGGGCTTCGTCGCACGGCGCTGGGCGGCGCCGTGGACGAGCACCACTAACGTCGTCCAGACGTTGGAGACGAGGGCGCTCCGCTCACGGAGAGATTGCGCTGGGTCGTAGGCAGCCTCCCACGGCAACGCCGGCGATGGCGTCCCACCCTCTTTCTCCGGCCGGTGCGTTCTCCGGACCCTCTCGAGCACCCTGAGCGAAGCCTTGACCGGCCGGGAGACCAGATCCAGGTAGCGGTTCTCGAACAGCGTCGACCATTCGAACCTGGACCAGACGAGGGCGGTGTCGAAGCCGAGGCGCTCCAGAGTGGCGCGCAGCGCCTCCGCCTGCGTGCTCTTTCCGGCCCCGTCGACGCCGGAGAAGCTGACGAGGTTCGACGGCCGGCTCGACGGCCTGAGGACCTCTCGCCAGGCGAGCGCGCGAGCGCGGGGGGCGCTCATGCCCGTAGCCGCGAGCCCCTCGGCGCGGGCCTCCGCGCGGACTGAGCGCGAGAGCGTCTCGCCCTCCTCGTG
>Ga0136613_10000330_pt1 | contig 21162 bp, 19 predicted proteins | sample AntDrymUQ2722106_2_FD_106649 | JGI IMG/M metagenome (GOLD analysis project Ga0136613, IMG submission 106649) | Polar desert sand microbial communities from Dry Valleys, Antarctica - metaG UQ272 (21.06) | ecosystem: Environmental > Terrestrial > Soil > Desert | place: Antarctica: Dry Valley... | reverse complement strand
GTCGGTGGCGAACATGGTGATCCCCAGCCGCACCGCGCGACCGTAGCGGTTCCACCAGTGTTTTGGCGTCGCTGAGGTACAACAATTGGACCTGGGTGACGCCAAAAGACAAGGAAGGGCTCAGTCCGGCAGCGGGAAGAGCGCGACCACGAAGGCGGCGGCGGCGATCGCCGTCGTCGACAGCGTCGCCATGCGTAGGCGCCGGTCGGTGCTGGGCTCGGCCGACGCGCCCGGTCGCACCCGTCGGGCGGCCAGCAGCGCGCCCGCCCAGGCCGCCCCGCTGACTCCGAGCAGCACCATGAGCGCGGCGAGCTCGGCGCCGGGCTCGACCGGCACGAAACGTCGGGCGACGAGCGCGGCGCAACCGAGCATGGCTAGACCGCTGCGGCTCCACGCCAGCTCGGTCCGTTCCGCCGGCAGCCCCGGGTCGAGCTCATCGTCGACTGCCATCCCTACCCGCCGCCCCGCCCGCCCTCGGCGAACGCGGCCAGCACGAGCGCGACGACCGCGACGACGGCGATCCCGCCCGCGAGCAGCACCGGGAGGGCGGACCGGGGCGGTGGCTCACCCCGTCGCAGCGCGCGCTGGTTGGCCTGCCAGCGCCGGTACGACGCGACCGACACGAGCGCGCCCATCGCGATCAGCGGCAGGCCGAGGAGGCGCCGGCCGAAGTCGACATCGAAGGCCGGCAGGAGCTGCGTCGCGGCGACGCCGGTGGCGATGAGCGCGAGCGCAGTGCGGTTCCACGCCAGGAACGTGCGCTCGTTGGCGTACGTGAACCGCACGTCGGGTTCGCCGCCGCCGGTGTCGCCGCCGCCCGCGTCCCCGCCCGCCTCGTCAGTCACCGCAGCTCGTTGGTGTAACGATCGCTGCCCGGGACGGTGGACAGGAACGGCGACGCGAACACGATCGTCCCAAGCCCCGCCGACTCCAGCGCCTCGCCCATCCCGGCGAAGTGCTCGTCCCACACCGCGAGGGGATCGCCGTCGACGAACCACATCATCAGCACCCGGTTGGTCGCCGTGTCCTCGGGTACGTCTCCGGGACGGTCGGCGAGCAGCGGGAGCGGCGTCGCCGCCACCATCACCTCGGCGGGCAGGTCGCCGCCGCGATGGTGCGCGAGCAGCGCGTCGGGGTCGACGCCGTCGGCCGGTTCGGCGATCGTCACCACGAGCCCGGGGAAGTGACGGTCGAGCGCGAGCTCGGCCGGGCACCCGCCCGGATGGGCCTGCAGCTCGCCGGCGTAGCGGTACAGCAGCGTGTGGATGTGGTCGCGCTCGGCGAACATCCGCCCGTTGGCGTGCAGCCAGTTGACCTGGTCGACGCCCCACCGGTTCCACTCGTCGTGGTGGCCGTCGAGGATCCAGTAGAGCGCGAGGAACGACCCGGCGAGCGGGTCGGGCGTGATCGGCGAATCGATCGGGTAGCGCCGCTCCTTGCACGCACGGGTCGCGACGAACCGCCCGCCGCCGAACGTGGCGGCGCCGATCATGCACCCGGCATAGAAGTGGTCGCGCTCGTACCACCGGTTGTACGCGACCTCGTGGCCCGGATGCGGCTCCACCATCGTGAACAGCAGCGATCCCAACCGGATCGGGCGTTCGGGGCGCGGGACCTCGTCGCGGGTGACGGCGGAGGTGGACGGACTGGACGGGCTGTCGGTCATCGGGGTTCGGCTCCCTTGCCGGCGTGATGGGCGAGGCTGCGCTTGTCGACCTTGAGCATCGAGGTGACGGGCAGGGTGTCGACGAGCTCGATTCGGTCGGGTGACTTGTAGTCGGCGATGCGGTCGCGGCACCAGGCGCGCAGCGTGGCAAGGTCGGGAGTGCCCGGGCCAGGGGCGGCGACGACGTACGCGACGCCGATCTCGCCGAGCACCGGGTCGGGGGTGCCGACGACCGCGACGCGCGCCACTGCCGGGTGCTCGGCGAGCACATGCTCCACCTCGGCCGGGTACACGTTGTAACCGCCCCGGATGTACAGCTCCTTCGTCCGGCCGACGATGTGCAGGTTGCCGGCGTCGTCGCGCCGGCCGAGGTCGCCGGTGTGGAGCCAGCCGGCGGCGTCGATGACCTCGGCGGTGTGCTCGGGGTTGCGCCAGTAGCCGCGCATCATGGCCGGTGACCGGCACCACACCTCGCCGATCCCGGTGTCGTCGGCGGCGATTCGGAGCTCGACCTCGGGCGCGGGTCGACCCGCGCTGCGCTCGGCGACGTCGGCCGGATCGTCGAGCGCGGTCGACGTGGCCACGCCCGCTTCGGTGCACGTGTAGCGACTCACGACGGGGCACCCGAGCGTCGCCCGCATCCGCCGCACCAGCTCGGGCGCGATCGCGCCGCCGCCGATGGTGATGACCCGCAGCGCCGGGAGCGTCACCGCGCGATCATCGAGCTGGTCGAGCAGCAGCGACCACTGCGTGGGGACGCCGGTCGCGATCGTGATCTGCTCCTCCACGAGCAGGCGCGCGCTCTCGGCCGCAGACCACGGTTCGCCCACGATGACGGTGGTGGTGCCGTTGGCCAGCTCGTCCCAGATGCGGGTCATGAACCCGACGTGGGGGAACGGGAGCATGAGGAGGCGCCGGTCGCCGGGCTGGGTGAGGCTCCCGATGCTGCGCGAGATCGCGGCCATGGCGGCGTGGTCGAACACCGCGCCCTTGGGGACGCCGGTGGTGCCGCTGGTCCACACCACGCACGCGGGGTCGGAGGGCGCCATCTCTGGGAGCGCGGCGGTTGGTGCGGTGGAGAACGCGGCGTCGAGATCGTGGAGCCGCAGCACGGTGCCGGGGCTCACCCCCGACGGCGGCTCGATGCCGTCACCGGTGACCGTCACCACCGGCTCGGTGCGCTCCAGAATGCTCGCCTGCTCGAGGGGACCGAGACGCAGGTTGATGGCGGAGGTGATCGCGCCCGCCCGGAGCGCGCCCAGGTAGCAGGCGGCGAGCTCGGTCGACGAGCGCAGCAGGAGGCAGACCGTCGATCCGGGGCCGGCACCCAGGCCGGCGACCGTGGCCGCGAAGCCGTCGGCAGCCCGGTCGACCCAGCCGTAGGTGACGCGCCACTCGCCGTGCACGTATGCCTCGCGGCGGGGGTGAGCAGCCGCGGCGGCGCGCAGCACCTCGGCAGTCGTACCCACCGGCCCGCGAGGGCTGCCCGCGACGGCGTCCGTTGCCACGGATTCGGACCCTACGTTAGGTTTCGCCGCCGAGGCCACGGACCACCCGCGGCGCATCCTCGATCAGCTGGTGAGAGGGGCTCAGCACATGGCACGTTTCACCGACCGTGTCGCGGTCGTGACCGGGGGCGGATCCGGCTTGGGACGAGCGACGTCGCTCCTCCTCGCGTCCGAAGGTGCCGAGGTCGCCGTCGTCGATCTGGTGGGCGACGCCGCGGAGAAGGTCGCGGGCGAGGTTGCCGAGGCCGGCGGCAGCGCCCGGGCCGTGACCGCCGACGTCAGCGATCCCGAGCAGGTCCGCGCCGCGGTCGCGGCGGCCGCCGAGCTGGGCCGCCCGGCGGTGCTCGTGAACTGCGCTGGCATCGGCAACTTCGCGCACACCACCGAGCTTGCCTTCGAGCGGTGGTCGACTGTGCTCGGCGTCAACCTCACGGGCACGTTCCTCATGTGCCAAGCCACGCTTCCCCACCTGCTCGAGGGCGGCGGGACCATCGTCAACATCGCGTCGAACGCCGGGTTGATGGGCGTGCCCTACTCGGCGGCCTACTGCGCGTCCAAGGGCGGGGTGGTCAACCTCACCCGCGCCCTCGCGCTCGAGTACATCAACCGGGGCGTGCGCGTGAACGCGGTGGCCCCCGGTGGTATGAACACCCCGCTGGTCGCCGGCTTCAGCGCGCCCGAGGGCGTTTCCATGCGGGAGTTCGCGCGCATCACCTCGCCGCTCGGCTACAGCGAGCCGGAGGAGGTCGCCGGCCTCGTCGCCTTCCTGGCGTCCGATGACGCTCCCTACATGGTCGGCAGCATCGTGTCGATCGACGGCGGGATCACCGCGTGAGCGGACCCGCGCTGATCGACGACGCCCGCAGTCTCTGGGAGCTCGTCGAACGCCGGGCCGAGGTGACACCGGATGCCCTCCTCGGTACCGACGAGGATGGCCGCACGCTCACGTTCGCCGCCTACCGCGCCGCCGCCGAGCGCGCCGCCGCTGGGCTCGTCGCCGACCACGGTGTCGTCGAGGGCATGGCGGTGTCGTGGCAGCTCCCGACGTGGTTCGAGTCGATGACGCTGGTGGGGGCCCTCGCCCGGCTCGGCGCGGTGCAGAACCCCATCCTCCCGATCTACCGCCAGCGCGAGGTGGGCTTCGTCGCCCGCCAGACCGGGGCGTCGTTGCTCGTCGTCCCGTCGACGTGGAAGGGCTTCGACTTCGAGGCGATGGCGCGCGCCATCGCCGCCGACGTGTCGGGCCTCGAGGTGCTCGTCGTCCAGCGCGGGCTTCCTGACGGCGACCCGGGTTTGCTCCCCCCGCCGCCCGCCACGCCCGACGACCCGGCGGAGGCGCCGGTGCGCTGGGCGTTCTACACGTCGGGCACGACCGCCGACCCGAAGGGTGCCAAGCACACCGACCGCACCGTCATGGCGTCGGCGTACGGGATGGCCAAGGTGCTCGACCTGGGGCCCGACGACTCCAACGCCCTGCTGTTCCCATTCACCCACATCGGGGGCATCGGCATCCTCATGGCCGGCCTCATGTCGGGCGCCCGCGGGCTCGTGGCCGAGGCGTTCGACCCACCCACCACCATTCCGTTCCTCGCTCGCGAGGGCGTGACGCTCGCCGGCTCGGGGACGCCGTTCCACATGGCCTACCTGGTGGCGCAGCGGGCCGCTCCCGATGCGCCGCTGTTCCCGGAGGTGCGGGTGTTCCCCGGCGGCGCTGCGCCGAAGCCGCCCCAGCTCCACTACGACATGAAGGCGGAGATGGGCGGGGTGGGGATCGTGTCGGGCTACGGGCTCACCGAGTGCCCCATCCTGGCCATGGGCACGGTTCACGACACTGACGACGACCTCGCCCACACCGAGGGCGCGCCCACCCCGGGGGTGAGCGTGCGGATCGTGACCCTCGACGGACCGGTCGCGGGGCCGGGCGAGGAGGGCGAGATCCGGGCCAAGGGACCGATGTTGTTCCGTGGGTACGTCGACCCCAGCCTCGACGCCGACGCCCTCGACGACGACGGCTGGTTCCGCACCGGCGACCTCGGCAGGCAGGGACCACAGGGCCACCTCACCATCACCGGGCGCCTGAAGGACGTGATCATCCGCAAGGGCGAGAACATCAGTGCCAAGGAGGTCGAAGACCTGCTCTTCACCAGCCCGGCCGTCAACGACGTGGCGGTGATCGGCCTGCCCGACGCGGCGTCGGGGGAGCGGGCGTGCGCAGTGGTGGTGCCAGCCGACCCCTCGGCGCCTCCGACGCTCGATGACATCGCGGCGTTCTGTCGTGACGCCGGGCTCATGACCCAGAAGATCCCCGAACAGATCGAGATCGTCGACGTGCTGCCGCGCAACCCGACCGGCAAGGTCGTCAAGCACGAGTTGCGCTCGCGCTACGGGAAACAGGCGTAGCCGTGCCGCTCCCGTCCGAGCTCAAGGACCTGGCGGCGCAGCTCTCCAATTGGGGCCGGTGGGGGAGCGACGACCAGCGCGGCACGCTCAACCTCATCGACGCCGACGCGGTGCGCCGGGGTGCCGCCGCGGTACGCAGGGGGGTGAGCTTCTCGCTGGCGATCCCGTTCGACGAGGACGGCCCGCAGACGGGCGTGATCCCCGGGCGCACCAACCCCGAGCGCGAGATGCTGATGGTCAACGCGCCGTTCACGGGCGACATCGCCGACTTCTGCACGAGCGACGACACCGTGCGGATGGGCGTGCAGGCGGCCACGCACTGGGACGCGCTGTCGCACGTCGGGTACGAGGGGAAGCTCTACAACGACGTGCCGTTCTCCGCCATCACCGACGCGGGCGCGTCGAAGCTCGGCGTCGAGGCGTTCGGGGCTGTTGTGACCCGGGGCGTGCTGCTCGACGTGGCGCGCGCCCAGGGCGTCGATCACTTCGACCACGGCTTCGCGATCGGGGCGGCCGAGCTCGCGGCGGCCGAGGAGCAGGCCGGAGTGACCGTGCTGCCGGGCGACGTCGTGTTGGTTCGCACCGGGCAGATGCACTGGTTGCGCCAGGGAGACAAGGCACGCTTCGGCGACCCGAGCCCCGGGATCGGTGTGGGTGCGCTCCCGTGGCTGCACGACAAGGGTGTGGCGGCGGTCGCCACCGACACGCTGGTGTTCGAGGTCTGGCCGTGCGAGGACCCGGCGGTGATCCTGCCGGTGCACATGATCGACCTGCGTGACATGGGCCTGGTGCAGGGCCAGCTCTGGTACCTCGACGACCTCGCCGCCGACTGCGCCGACGACGGTGTGTACGAATTCCTGCTCGCCGCCACCCCGCTGCCCCTCACCGGCGCGGTCGGAGGCCCCGTCGCTCCTACTGCGACGAAGTAGGGGAGGCGCCGTGGGGGCCCACACCATGGTCGGCTCGCCTCGACGGCCGGGATACCCGGCCGTCGCCCCTTCGGGTCGGCGCACCTCCTGCTGCGCTCGCTGCCACTCGCTCCGCGGCCGCTAGTGATGCTCGTGCAGTCGGACGATCACGGCCGGCCGTCCGGAGCGGGGGGCCGCGCCGCGCGGGCAGCTCGGGCACTGGTCCTCGAGGCGCCGGGCACGCTGGTCCAGCGGGAGCTGGTGCGGCCGCCGGCGGAGCCTGGTGGCGCGTGGCTGCGGGTCGAGGCATGTGGGCTGTGCGGTACCGACCACGAGCAGTGGAGCGGCGAGCTGTTCGGCGGGTTCGCCTTCGTGCCCGGACACGAGACGGTCGGGGTGGTCGACGAGCTGGGGCCCGGAGCGGGCGACGGCCTGGGCGTCGCCGTCGGGCAGCGGGTTGCGGTGGAGGTGTTCCGGCAGTGCGGGCGGTGCGCCGCCTGCACAGCCGGGTCGTACAACCGCTGCGAGCACCACGGGATCGCCGACATGTACGGTTTCGTGCCCGTCGCCACCCCGCCGGGCCTCTGGGGCGGGTACGCCGAGTACCAGTACGTGGCGCCCGACTCGCGGCTGCTCACCGTTCCCGACGGGCTGGGACCGGTGGATGCCACGCTGTTCAACCCGGTCGGCGCGGGGATCCGCTGGGCGGTCACCATGCCGGGCACGCAGCCCGGCGACATCGTGGCGGTGCTGGGGCCAGGGGTGCGTGGGCTCGCGGCGGCGGCCGCGGCGCGCGAGGCCGGCGCAGGGTTCGTGATGGTGACCGGAGTGGGACCAGGGGACGTGCCGCGCCTGGCGTTGGCGTCTCGCTTCGGTGCGGACCTCGCCGTCGACGTGGTGATCAACGACCCGGTGCGTGTCCTGCGGGACGCGACCGGTCGGGGTGCCGACGTGGTCGTCGACGTGACCGCGAAAGCGCCGGCGGCGTTCGCCCAGGCGGTGGCGCTGGCTCGGCCGGGCGGGACGGTGGTGGTGGCGGGCACCCGGGGCTCGCCGGACCACGGCGCGTCGGGCGCGCCCGGGTTCGCCCCCGACGCCGTCGTGTTCAAGGAGCTCCGGATCCTGGGGGCGTTAGGGGTCGACACCGCGTCGTGCCGGGCCGCGCTCGCGCTGGTCGCGTCGGGCCGCTACCCGTTCGCCGAGCTGCCCTGCCGCGTCGCCGGGTTCGGCGATCTCGCCGCGTTGCTCGGCGCGATGGGCGGTACGGGCGACCCGTCGGCCGAGCCCCGGCCCGTCCACGGGGTGTTCGTCCCGGATCGATGACCCCGCGTTGGGTCACTCACGTACCCATGGTGTCGGTGAGTGACCCAACCGAGCGCGGGCGGGGCGCTGTGGGACTCGTAGGAGCGTCGACGCGCGCGGTCACGATGGAAGGAGCACGGGGAAGCCCATGAAGGCGCCATGCTACCGAGTGACCGCCGCCGATCCCGGGCACGGGCCGCAGGTTCTCGCCCGTACCCTGCGAGTGGGCCGACCAGCGAGAGAGGGGCCGTCATGACCGACACTCCATCCGCCACCCCACCCGGAACGCAGCCCGATCCCGACCGCACGAGCTTCCTCCACGACGCCATGCCGTTCGCGGTTGCGATCGGCGTCGAGGCGTTGGGTGCGCCCGACGGGGAGGTGCACGCCCGGGTGGCGTGGGACGAGCGGCGCTGCACGTCGGGCGGCGTGCTGCACGGAGGGCTGCTCATGGCGCTGGCCGACACGTGTGGCGGCGCCTGCGCCTTTCTCAACCTCCCGGACGGAGCGGTCGGCACCACCACCATCGAGTCGAAGACCAACTTCTTCCGGGCGGTGCACGAGGGGCACGTGCGCGCCGCGGCCCGGCCGCTGCACACGGGCCGCACCACCGTCGTGATCGTGACCGACCTCTTCGACGACCGCGACCGCCTCGTCGCCCGCGTCACCCAGACCCAGGCGGTGCTGACCTGACTCGGTCGCTCGCTGGCGGCCGGGATACCCGGCCGCCGGACGCTCGCTCCCTGGCGAGCTCCACTCGCTCCGCTCGCTTCGCCGCATGGCGACACGTCTGGTGTCGTACTTCACGGTGCCCCCCGTCCTCGGTCCTCGCTGCGGCCCGGCCTCAGCGGGATGGGCGGGCCGCCTCGGTCACGAAGGTGTCGAAGAGACGTTGCTGGACGGGGTCGGTGGCGGCGGTGTCCTCGGGGTGCCACTGCACGCCGACGACCCACGTGTCGGAGTCGCCGAGCTCGACGCCCTCGACGATCCCGTCGTCGGCCCAAGCGACGGTGGTGAGCCCGGCGCCGGGGCCGTCGATCGCCTGGTGATGGTGCGAGGAGACCTCGCACCCGTCGACACCGAGCGCGCCGGCCACGCGCGAGCCCGGCTCGACCCGCACCGGGTGCATGGTGGCACCGCCCTCGACGCCGGGCAGGCCGTGGCTGACGCCGTCCTCCCCGCTCGCGAGGTGCTGGTGCAGCGTGCCGCCGAGCGCGACGTTGAGCACCTGGTGGCCCCGGCACACCCCGAAGATCGGCACGCCCGCGTCGAGCGCCGCGCGCGCCAGTGCCAGCTCGAACGAGTCGCGCCGGGCGGTCACGCCGTACACCTCGGCAACGGGGTGGGCGCCGTAGGTCTTCGGGTCGAGGTCGCCCCCGCCGAGGAGCAAGAGCCCGTCGAAGCGGTCGATCAGCGCGCCGGCCGGTTCCTCCGCCAGCTCGACGGGCATCAGGACCGCCCCCGCGGCGCCGGCGCGCTGAAGTGCCTCGAGGTAGGGCGCAGGGGCGGCCGCGCCCGCCGCCCGCCATCCCGAGACGCGGCCGGGGCGCACCCAGTAGGCCGGGACCGCGATCAGCGGCCGCGCCATCACGTCCGCTCGAAGTTGCGCCGCCGCTCCCAGTCGGTCACCACCTGGTTGGCGGCCGCCCACTCCTGGCGCGCCGTGTTCAGCAGGTGGAGGTGCACCTCGTCGCCGAACGCCGCTCGCGCCAGCTCGCTTCCCTCGAACAGCGCGATCGCTTCGACGAGCGTCGCCGGGACGCGCGGGACTCCCGTCGCGTCGTACGCGTTGCCCACGAACGCGTCGCCCGGCTCCAATGCCAGGTCGATGCCGTGGAGCCCGGCGGCGATGGTGGCCGCGAGCGCGAGGTACGGGTTGCAGTCGGCGCCGGGGATGCGGGACTCGACCCGCAGGGAGGGGCCGTGGCCCACGATCCGCAGCCCGCAGGTGCGGTTGTCGGTGCCCCACACGACGGCAGTCGGAGCCCACGACCCGGGCTGGTACCGCTTGTAGGAGTTGACGTACGGCGCGAAGCACCACGACAGCTCCCGGCTCGCGGCGACGAGTCCGCCGAGCCAATGGCGGAACGGCTCGGCGAGGCCACCCGGCGCGTCGACGTCGTGGTCGAGCGGTTCGTCGCCGTCGGCGCTCCACAGGCTGGAGTGCAGATGGCACGACGAGCCACACTCGTCCATCGACCACTTGGCCATGAAAGTCACGGCGCGCCCGTGCTGGGCGGCGATCTCCTTGGCGCCGTTCTTGTAGATCGTGTGGCGATCGGCGGTCTCGAGCGCGTCCGCGTAGCGCAGGTTGATCTCGTGCTGACCGGGCGCCGCCTCACCCTTGGAGTACTCGACGGGCACGCCCGCGCCGTCCATGCCGTTGCGGATTGCCCGGATGACGTACTCGTCGCGGGTCGTCTGGAGGATGTGGTAGTCCTCGTTGTAGCTCGCATGCGGTGTGAGTCCCGACCACGACCGCGCCGCCGCCTCCTCGTAGGACTCCCGGAACAGGAACAGCTCGAGCTCCGAGCCGCACTTGACGGTGAACCCCCTCGCGGCCGCCCGCTCGACCTGGCGCTGGAGGATGCGCCGCGGCGACACCTCGACCGGCGCGCCGGTGTCGACGTCGACGAGGTCGCACAGCACGAGCGCGGTCTTCTCGAGCCACGGGACGGCACGCAGTGTCGTCAGGTCGGGCCGGGCCCGGAAGTCGCCGTACCCCTGCTCCCAGTTGGCGTACCGGTACCCGGGACGCGGGACCATGTCGACATCCACGGCGAGCAGGTAGTTGCACGCCTCGATCCCGCGCGCTCCGTCGGCCACCTCACCGAGCACGTCGTCGGCGAAGAAATGCCCCGTGACCCGCTTGCCCATGACCCGACCCTGGAGGTCGGGGAACACGACGAGCACCGTGTCGATCGCGCCCGCGGCGATCATCTGCGTGACCTCGGTGCGCGAGAGCCGTCCGTCCATGGCGCACGAGGCTAGGGGAGGAGCGGCCTCGGTCACTCCGGAGTCACGTACGCGGCCGAGATGCCGCCGTCGACGACGAGCGCGGCGCCCGTCATGAAGGACGAGTCGTCGCTGGCGAGGAACAGCGCGGCCCGGGCGATCTCCTCGGGCTCGCCGGGACGACCCATCGGGATGTGGACCAGGCGCCGCGCCGCCCACCTCGGGTCCTGCATCAGCTCGGCCATCAACGGCGTGTGGACCGGTCCGGGACAAAGGGCATTGGCGCGGATGCCCTGGCGGGCGTGCTCGACCGCCACCTCGCGGGTCATCGACAGCACACCCCCCTTGCTCGCCGTGTACGCGATCTGCGGGGTCGCCGAGCCCACCAGCGCCACGAGCGACGCGACGTTGACGATCGACCCGCCGCCCGAGGCCCGCAGCGCGGGGATGCCGTACTTGCACCCGAGCCAGACGCCCCGCAGGTTGACGGCCATTACCGCGTCCCAGGTGGCCACCGGGGTGTCGAGGGTGCCGGCGTCGTCGGGCGGGAGGATCCCGGCGTTGTTGTAAAGGACGTGCAGTGCACCGAACGTGTCCATGGCGAAGCGCACCATCGCCTCGGCGGACGTGCTCTCGGCGACGTCGGCGTGCACGAAGGCGGCCTCGCCGCCGCTGGCCCCGATCGCCGCGGCGGCCGCGGCGCCCTCGTCGTCGAGCACATCGGCGACCACGACTCGCGCCCCTTCGGACGCGAACAGCTCGGCGGCGGCGCGACCCAGGCCGCCGGCCGCGCCGGTGATCAGCGCGACCTTTCCCTCCAGCCTTGCCTGCGATCGGCTCATCAGTGGCTCCCCTCGACGGCCCGCGCCCGAGTCTGGCCGCGAGCGCGCCCGGCGCGCCTTTTGGCGAGTGGACCGGGCCGTATGCTCGACGCCATGTCCGCGACGGCACCGCGCTGGCTCGTCGCGCTCCTCGCCGGGGCGTTCGTGGCCGCGGCGTGCACCACGGGCGGCGATGACTCCACCCGCGTCACCGTCGACGACGAGCCCGCCGCCACGACCCCCTCGACGGGATCCGACGGCGCCACCCGACCACCCCGGAACCCAGCCGACGACCCGGTCCCTGCCGACCTCGACTGGCGCGACTGCGACGGGGGCGAGTGCGCTGAGCTCGCGGTTCCCCGCGACTACGACGAGCCCGACGGACCGACGATCGACGTGGCCCTCATCCGGGTGCCGGCGTCCGAACCCGACCGCCGGATCGGCTCGCTGCTCGCGAACCCCGGGGGGCCGGGCGCGTCGGGTGTCGACTTTGTGCGCGACGCCTTGGCCCTCTTCCCCGCAACGCTGCGGGAGCGCTTCGACATCGTGGGGTTCGACCCGCGCGGCACCGGCGACACGATCCCGGTCGACTGCACCGACAGCCTCGACTCGGTGCTCCACCACGACTACTCGCCCGACTCCGCGTTGGAGCGGGCCGACCTCCAGGCAGGCGTCGAAGCCTTCATCGCCGAGTGCGAGATGCGCAGCGGCGACGTCCTTCCCTATGTCGCCACCCAGGACACGGTGCGCGACATGGACCGGATCCGGGCGGCGGTCGGCGACGACAAGCTCACCTACCTCGGGTACTCGTACGGCACGTACCTCGGCGCGCTCTACGCCGACTTCTTCCCTGACCGGGTGCGGGCGCTGCTGCTCGACGGCGCCGTCGACCCCGAGCTGAGCGCCCTCGAGTCCAACCTCCAGCAGGCCCAGGGGTTCGAGGCCGGGCTCAACCGCTTCCTCGATGCCTGTGCCGACGACGAAGCGTGTGACTTCTTCGGCGGTCGCGACACCCACGCGGCGTTCGATCGACTGGTCGAGCGCGTCGACCAGGAGCCCCTCCCGGCGCGCGACGGCCGCGAGGTCGGGCCCAACGAGCTCGACCTCGGCGTCGCGCAATCCCTCTACCTCGGCGAGCTGGGATGGGACCGCCTCGCTGCCGCGCTGGCCGCCGCGACCAACGGCGACGGCACCCGCTTGCTCGGGCTCGCCGATGACTACACCGGCCGCCTCGACGACGGGAGCTTCGACTCGTTGCTCGAGCCGTTCTGGGCGATCGGGTGCGTGGACGGACCGCCCCTCGCCGCGCCGGCCGAGCTGCTCGACCTCGAGGCGGAGTTCGAAGCAGCCGCCCCTCGCCTCGGAGTGACGTTCCTCTGGTCGGCGCTGATCTGCTCCCTGTGGCCGGAACCACCCGCACCGGATCCCGGGCGCCTCGACGGCCGCGGCGCCGATCCCGTCGTCGTGGTCGGCACGACGGGCGACCCGGCGACGCCGTTCCGGTGGGCCGAGGGGCTCGTCGACGTGCTCGAGCCCGCGGTGCTCGTCGAGGCGGAGGGCGGCCAGCACACGTCGACGTTCTTCGGCCTCAACCCGTGCGTCGACGAGATGGCGCTGCGCTACCTCGTGGGGTTGGAGGTACCCGACGACGGCACCCTCTGTTCGCTCCCGTAGCCGCCGCTCCCACACGGAGCGACCGGGAGCGCGGCGTTACCATCGGGCGCGTGAGCGAGCTGCCCCGGATCATCAGCGTCGACGACCATGTGGTGGAGCCGCCCCACGTCTGGACGGAATGGCTCCCGGCGCGCTTCGCCGAGCGTGGCCCTCGAGTCGAGCGGCGCGGCATCGGTGCCATGCGGCACGTCGGCGGCGGTACCTACGAGCAGTCCTTCGACCCCGACGGCCCGCCCGCCGACTGCTGGATCTACGAGGACCTCGTCTACATCCACAAGCGCCACGTCGCCGCCGTCGGGTTCGACCGCGACGACATGACGATGTCGCCCATCACCTACGACGAGATGCGCCCGGGCTGCTACGAGCCCAAGGCCCGTCTCGACGACATGGAGCTCAACTGGGTCGAGGCCTCGCTGGCGTTCCCGACGTTCCCGCGGTTCTGCGGCCAGACGTTCCTCGAGGCCGAGGACCGCGAGGTCGCGGCGGCGTGCGTCACCGCGTACAACGACTGGATGGTCGACGAGTGGTGCGGCGACTCGGGCGGCCGGCTGATCCCGCTGTGCCTCGTGCCGCTGTGGGACGCCGATGCCGCGGCGGCGGAGGTGCGTCGCAACGCGGCGCGGGGCGTGCACGCGGTGTGCTTCAGCGAGATCCCGCCGCATCTCGGCCTGCCGAGCATCCACTCGGGCGAGTGGGACCCGCTGTTCACGGCGTGCGCCGAGACTCGGACAGTCCTGTGCATGCACATCGGGTCGTCCTCGAAGATGCCGGCGACATCGGGCGACGCGCCCGTCGCCGTGGCCGCGACACTCAGCTTCAACAACGCCATGGCGTCGCTGGCCGACTTCTTGTTCTCCGGGGTGCTCGTGCGCTTCCCCGAGCTGCGGCTCGCCTACTCCGAGGGCCAGATCGGCTGGATCCCCTACGTGCTGGAACGGGCCGACGACGTCTGGCGCGAGCACCGGGCGTGGGCGGGGGTGGCCGAGACGGTTCCCGAACCGCCGTCGACGTACTACTACCGGCAGGTCTACGGCTGCTTCTTTCGCGACCGTCACGGCATCGAGTCGCTCGATCGCGTGGGCGTCGACAACACGACGTTCGAGACCGATTACCCGCACACCGACTCGACGTGGCCCGACACGAAAGAGGTCGCCGAGGACCTGCTCGCCGGTCTCCCCGACGACGTCCGCTACAAGATCGTGCGGGGTAATGCCATCCGGATGCTCTCCCTCGATCGGACCTGAGCCTGGATGGACCTCGTCTACTCCGAATCTGACGAGGCGTTCCGCGCCGAGCTCCGGGCGTGGCTGGCCCGTACGCTGGCCGAGCTGCCCGCAGTTCCGGCTCGCAGCAACTGGGACGGCCGGCGCCGCTTCGACACCGACTGGCAGCGCCGCCAGTTCGACGCCGGGTACGCGGGCCTGTCGTGGCCCGAGGAGTACGGCGGACGCGACGCGTCGCCGTCGGAGCAACTGGTCTTCTACGAGGAGACCAGTGCCGCCCGCGCGCCCGGTGTGGGCGTCAACTTCGTCGGGCTGCTCCATGCCGGGCCGACGCTGATCGCCGAGGCGAGCGACGAGCACAAGGCTCGCCATCTCCCGCGCATCCTCCGGGGCGACGAGGTGTGGTGCCAGGGTTTCTCCGAGCCGGGTGCCGGATCCGACCTGGCCGCGCTGTCGACGCGCGCGGTGCGCGAGGCCGACGAGTACGTGGTGAACGGCCAGAAGATCTGGTGCTCGTTCGGCAACGTGGCCGACTTCGGCGAGCTGCTGGTGCGCACCGATCCTGACGCGTCCAAGCACCGGGGCATCTCGTGGCTGATCCTGCCGATGGACGCTCCTGGGATCGAGGTGCGGCCGATCGAGACGGTGCTCGGGTCGTCGGAGTTCAGCGAGGTGTTCCTCGACGACGTGCGTGTGCCCGTCACCAACCGGGTGGGGACCGAGAACGACGGCTGGCGGGTCACCCAGGTCACGTTCGCGTTCGAGCGGGGCAGCTCGTTCGTGAGCGAGCTGGTCGAGGCCCGCCGGATCCTGGACGATGTTGCGGGGTTGGTACCCGAAGGCGTACCCGATCGACGCGAGCTGGGTCGAGTCGCGGCCGAGCTCGACGCGCTGTGGGCCATGACGAAGCGCAACGTGTCGCAGGCAGCGGCGGGGACGAGTGGGGACGGGGCCCTCATGATCAAGCTCGGCTACTCCGAGGCCCGCCAGCGTCTCGGTGACCTCTGCATGCGGGCGATCGGCCGGGGCGTGCTCGACATCGGGGGCGCCGAGGCGGGCGAGATGGTGGAGGAGCGCCTCCGCACCCTGAACCTCACGATCGCCGCGGGCACGTCGCAGATCCAACGCAACATCATCGGCGAGCGGGTGCTCGGCCTCCCTCGGGAGCCGAGACCGGCGTGAGCGCCAGCGACCAGATTGGAGGTCCCGTGCCGGGGGACGGAGCGAGCGGAGTCAGCGGAGCGAGCGGCCCGAAGGGCGCCGGCGGGGTATCCCCGCCGGCGAGGCGAGCGGAGCAAGAGAGAAGGTGAACTTTGATCTCACCGGCGACCAGGTGGCGCTGCGCGACGGGATCCGCAGCCTCTGCGCCGGGCGCTTCGGCTCCGAACGGGCCCGTGCCGGGTTCGACCGGCCGATGTGGGACGAGCTGGCGGCGGCGGGTGTCCTCACCCTGCGTACTGACGGGTTCGGGTTCGCCGACGCCGCCGTCGTGTTCGAGGAGCTGGGCCGGGCGCTCGTCCCCGGGCCGGTCGTGTGGGGCTACCTCGCCGACGGCCATGTCCCCGATGGCTGTGTTCCCGAAGGGATCGTCGGCGGGATCGACGTGGCGCCACCCGGGCGCCGGGGTCCCTGTCTGGTCGAGCACCTCGATGTGCTCGACCATCTCGTCGTGCTCGACACCTCGGGTGTGCGGATGGTGCCGGCCGTCGACGTGACCGGCGACGTCCCCGGGCCGGTGGCGTGGCCGCTCGACCCGCTCACGCCCGTGCACCGGGTGAGCGCCCTGCCCGAAGGGGAGCGCATCGGCGGGCCCGAGGCGATGACCGAGTGGCGCCTCACCGGCGCGACGGTCACCGCGGCGTTCCTCGTCGGGGTGGCGGCGGGCGCAACCGGCCTCTCGGTGGCGTACGCCAAGGAGCGGCGCCAGTTCGACCGGGTGATCGGCTCGTTCCAGGCGGTCAAGCACATCCTTGCCGACATGGCAGTGCGCGCCGAGCTGGCACGGGTCGCGGTGCACGCAGCCGCGTGCACGCTCGACGGTCGGGGGACCGAAGAGGTCACCCGCGCGGTGTCGAGCGCCAAGCTCCTCGCCGGCGAGGCCGCGCTCGCCAACGGCAAGGCCGCCGTCCAGGTGCACGGCGGGATGGGCTTCACGTGGGAGGTCGACGCCCACCTCTACCTGAAGCGGGCGTTCGCGCTCGACACGCTGTTCGGCTCGACGGGCACGCACGCCGACACCGTCGCGGGCTGCCTCGACGGACCGTCACGCGTCCCGGCTCCGCCGTCGTGAGCGGCGAAGACGGGAGCGACTGGCGCCCGCTGCTCGACGATCTCGCCGCTCGGCGTGCCACCGCCCGGGCCATGGGCGGGACCGAACGTCTCGAAGCCCACAACCGGAGCGGGCGCCGGCTCGACGCCCGCGCCCGGGTCGACGGCCTGCTCGACGCAGGGACGTTCGTGGAGCTGGGCGCGCTCGCCGGGTCGGTCGGTCGGGGGGTCACGCCGACGGCGCCCGCCGACGGGCTGGTCGCCGGGCATGGCCTCGTCGAAGGGTGTCCTGTCCTCGTCGGCGCCGAGGACTTCACGGTGATGGGCGGCTCGATCGGCCTCGCCAACACCGCCAAGCGGCACCGCCTGGTCCAGCTCGCCGGCCAGGAGCGGGTGCCACTCGTGATGCTGCTCGAAGGCGCGGGGGAGCGGGCCCAGAACGCGTTCGAGCGTCGCGGGGGCGCGCCCAACGACCTCCAAGCGCTCGCCGCGCTGTCGGGCATGGTGCCGACAGTGGCGGTGGTGATGGGACCGTCCGCCGGGCACGGCGCGCTCACCGCGCCGCTGATGGACCTGGTGGTGATGGTCGAGGGTGCGGCGCTGTTCTCCGCGGGGCCACCGCTCGTGAAGGCGGCGACCGGCGAGGACGTCGACAAGGAGACCCTCGGCGGCACTGCCGTGCACACGGTCGTGAGTGGGGTGGCGCACAACGCCGCGAGCAGCGACGCCGACGCGCTCGCGCTCGTGCGCCGCTACCTCTCCTACTTCGGGTCGAGCGCGTGGGAGCGCCCGTCGCGCCGCGAGCCGGGTGACGAGCGCGCCGACGGCGACACCATCCTCGACCTCATCCCGGCCGATCCGCGGCGGGGCTACGACGTGCGCCCCGTCATCGAGCTCGTCTGCGACCGGGGCTCGGTGCTCGAGGTGCAGCCGGCGTACGGGCGCAGCATCGTCGCCGCGCTGGCCCGCCTAGGCGGCGAAGCGGTGGCGGTGGTCGCCAACCAGCCGGCGGTCAAGGCGGGGGCGGTCGACGCCCCGGCGGCGGGGAAGGCGGCCCGCTTCCTCGATGTCGTGGATGCGTTCCACCTGCCGGTGGTGTTCCTCGCTGACAACCCTGGGGTCATGGCCGGTACCGCTGCCGAACGGGCGGGCGCGCTGCGTGCCGCGGGGCGCATGTTCGCGGCCCAGGCACGGATGCGCGCACCCAAGCTCCACGTGACGTTGCGCAAGGCCTACGGGTTCGGCAGCTCGCTGATGGCGATGAACCCGTTCGACGCGCAGACGGTCACCCTCGCGCTACCGGGCGCCCGCCTCGGCGCCATGCCTGCCGAGGGCGGAGCGGATGCGGCCAAGCTCGAACCCGATGCGAGCGCACTCCTCGACCACGCCGAGCTGGGTGGTGCCTACTCGGCCGCCGACACTATGAGCTACGACGACGTGGTCGACCCGCGCGAGCTGCGCCCCGCCCTCCTCGCCGCGCTCCGCCTCGCCGGGACGCGCCGGCTAGGCCCCGTCGCGCCCCGAGCCCACCCCGGCATCCTGCCATGACCCCAGGCGCGAGCGACCGAGACGGGGTCGTGACGCAATCCGGCGCGCCGCGCGCGCAGACGACCGTCCTCGACGCCCTGGCGGCGCGCCTCGCAGCCGACCCCGACGGGCCGTACCTCGACTTCGAAGGCGTGGCGTACACCGCCCGGGAGATGGACGCCGAAGCGAACCGGCTCGCCCACGCGCTGCGCCGCCTGGGCGTCGTCCACGGCGACCGGGTCGCCACCCTGCTCGAGAACTCGCCCGCCCAGGTCGTCACGTTCTTTGCCGCCCTGAAGCTCGGCGCCATCCAGGTGCCGGTGAACACCGCGTACAAGGGCGAGTTCCTCCGCCACCAGCTGGCCGACTCGGGTTCGCGCGTCATCGTCGTCCAGGGCGACTTCACCGGACGGGTCGCCGAGGTCGCCGGCGACGCCACCCCCGAGACCGCCGTCGCGATCGTCGTGGGTTCCCCTGCCGACGAGATCGGGGCGATCGAGGCCTTCGACTGGGACGAGATCCTGGAGTCGGCGCCCGACATCCCGATCACCGGGCTCGACGTGGCGCCGTCCGACCTGGCCTGCTTCATCTACACCGCCGGGACCACGGGTCCCTCGAAGGGCTGCCTGCTGCCCCACAACTACATCGTCGCCCTGGCCGACCAGATCGCCCGGGCGTGGCAGCGCCGCGCCGACGACGTCGTGCTCACCCCGCTGCCCTTGTTCCATTTCAACGCCATCTCGGTGTGCGTCGTGGGGACGCTCGTCGGCGGCGGGAGCGCCAGCATCGCCCGGCGCTTCTCGGTGTCGCGCTTCTGGCCCGAGGTGGCGCGCACCGGCGCGACCATCGTCTCGATGCTCGGCTCGCTGGCGATCCTGATCGCCGACGCCGACGACCATCCCGACCAATCCGGCCACCGGCTGCGCCTGTGCGCCGCCGCCCCCATGCCGCCGGCGATCGACGAGATCTGGCGCGACCGCTTCGGCTGCGCCACGTTCAGCGCCGGCTACGGGCTCACCGAGGCGTCGCTGATCTCGATCCTCCCGGCGGGGGAGGCCAACCCGGCGGGCGCGGCCGGCAAGCCCAATGACCACGACTTCGACGTCCGCCTCGTCGACGACGACGACGTCGAGGTGCCGGTGGGCGAGATCGGCGAGATCGTGTGCCGCCCCCGCGGGCCCAACCTCATGTTCGCCGGCTACTGGCGTCGCCCCGACGCCACCGTGGCGGCCACCACCAACCTGTGGTTCCACACCGGCGACCTGGGCCGGCTCGACGCCGCTGGCTTCCTCTTCTTCGTCGACCGCAAGCAGGACTACCTGCGCCGGCGAGGCGAGAACATCTCGAGCTTCGAGCTCGAGCGCGCCTTCCACGAACACCCGGCGATCAAGGACGTCGCCGTGCACTCGGTGGCGAGCGACGTGGGGGAGGACGAGGTGAAGGTCACCGCAGTGCTCCAGGAGGATGCGACCGCGACCGAGGAGGAGCTGTGCGCGTGGTCGGTCGACAAGGTGCCGTACTTCGCGGTGCCCCGCTACATCGAGCTGCGGGCCGACCTGCCGCGCAACCCGGTGGGCCGGGTCCTGAAGTTCGAGCTGCGCGACGACGGGGTGACCGATGCGACCTGGGACCGGGAGGCCGCCGGCTTCACCTTCGAGCGTCGGTGAGCGCGGCGCTGATTCACTGCCGCTCAGCCCTTGCGGGCCTTCCAGATCTGCTCGGCGGGCCAGCGGCGGGCCCAGGCGGCGTCGACATACTCGGTGTAGGTCGTGGTCGCGTCAGGGGGCGCCCGCAGCTCGATGAGGTCCTCGACCTCCATGCCGTGGGCGCGGAACAGGCGGATCCACTCGCCGTAGGGCACACAGAAGTCGATCGTCCCCTCGCCTGACCAGTCGAAGCGGCGCATGCCGAAGTAGTCCTGGTGCAGGTGCTCCGTGGGCCGCTCGCCGTCGTCGCACAGGAAGCGGAGCTGGGTGCTGTGACAGAACGCGAGTAGCCCGCCGGGCCGCAGCACCCGCGCCGCCTCGGCGACCGCGCGCGCAGGATCGCAGAACGACATGACCCCGTGATCGCAGAACACCACGTCGAACGACTCGTCGCGGAACGGCGTGCGCTCGCCCGCGGCCTGCACCAACCCCACCGCCGCAGTCGCGGCGGCCGCGCTAACGCCCGATCGGGCGTGGGCGAGCTGACCGGCCGACAGGTCGAACCCGACCACGCGGCGCGGCCCCCGGCCGGCGAGCGCGATCGACCACTGCGCCGCGCCGCAGCCGTACTCGAGCACGTCGCGCCCGGCGACGTCGCCCAGCACGTCGAGCTCGGTCTCGGGGATGCGCCAGACCCCCCAGGCGAGCGGCGCGGCGGCGAGCCCGTCGCCGTGGATGGCCTGGTAGTCGTCGGCGTCGGCGTCCCAGAACTCCTGGTTGTGCCGCTCGTAGTCGTGCGCCACCCGGCGAGGCTACGTTCCTCCCGCGCCGGCGTGGGCGGGCGGTACTGTCGCGCGTCATGGTCGCCACTGACACCCCGATCCGCAACTTCATCGACGCCGACGGTCACGTGCTCGAGCACCCGACCGCCATGCTCGACTACGCGCCCACCGCGCTCCACGACCGCATCTGGCACATCGACACCGACGCGAAGGGTCGTGAGTGGGTCGTCTTCAACGGAGAGCGCGATCCCGCCAACGTGTTCGCGTTCGCCGGCACCGGCGGCATGAGCTCCGAGGAGCAGGCCCGAGCGGTGGCAGGCGAGCTGAAGTACAGCGAGATCCGGCCGGGCGCCTTCGAACCCGGTCCGCGGCTCGCCGACCTCGACACCGAGCGGATCTCGCAGGCGGTGCTCTACCCCACCAACCTGCTCGGCATCGCCGGGGTGGCGGATCTCGAGCTCGCGGTCGCGCAGTGCCGCGCC
>Ga0136613_10000328_pt1 | contig 21209 bp, 19 predicted proteins | sample AntDrymUQ2722106_2_FD_106649 | JGI IMG/M metagenome (GOLD analysis project Ga0136613, IMG submission 106649) | Polar desert sand microbial communities from Dry Valleys, Antarctica - metaG UQ272 (21.06) | ecosystem: Environmental > Terrestrial > Soil > Desert | place: Antarctica: Dry Valley... | reverse complement strand
TGTCCTGGCCGCTGCTCGAGGTGGGAGGCGTCGTCGTGTTCGACGATTACCGGTGGGCGCTGCTCGGTGACGATCCACTGCTTCGCCCGGGACAGGCGATCGACGCGTTCGTGGAGCTCGTCTCGGTGCACGGAGAGGTCGTCTTCCACGACCGCCAAGTCGCCCTGCGAAAACTCGCCTGAACGTAGACTGGGCGACTCGCCATGTCGATTCGCGAGCAGCAGCCGGAGGTCGAGCAACAGACGACGCCTGACCTCGGCGCGGCGCTGGCGGCGACCGATTCCGCTCTGAGACAGCTGGACGTCGCGAAGGGCCGTGAGAAGCACCTGCGCGAGCAGGTGGACAAGCTCGAAAGGCGCCTGCTCGAGAAGGAGAAGGAGCTCACGGGCCTCCAGCGCGAGCTTCGCGCCCGCTCCGAGATCGTCGGGGATCTCCAGCGCACGTTCAGTTGGAGAGTGACGAAGCCCCTGCGGGCCGTCAGGCGACTGCTCGCTCGCACGTGACGCCCACGCTCTGCTTCGTCGGGGCTCGGCGGGGAAACGCTTTCATGAACGAGCTCCTGGGTGCGGTCGCCCACGAGGTCGAGGCGGCGGGTATGCCGACGGAGCTCGCGTTCGACGCGCTCCCGGAGGATGGTGGCTCGCGCGTCTACGTCCTCATCCCGCACGAGTACTACGAGTGCGTTCGCGAGGAGCTGCATCCGACGCGCGCGCAGCTGGGTCGGACGATCGCCTTCTGCACCGAGCAGCCTGGGACGCACTGGTTCGACCTCACCCGGGCGCACGCCGCTTCGGCCGGAGCCGTTGTGGACATCTACCCGGAAGCAGTCCGCGAGCTGGGACGGCGCGGGGTGAGCGCTGAGCATTTCCGGCTCGGCTACAGCGGCTTCTGGGACCGCTGGGAGCGGGACGAAGAGGGAGAGCGCCCGGTCGACGTCCTTCATCTGGGAACGGTCAACGAGCGGCGTCTCCACGCGCTCGCGGGGTACGCGGGGACGCTTTGGCCGCACCGAACGCGGCTCCTGATTCCCCCGGAGAAGCCCAAGACGCGTGAGCGGGCGGACTTCCTCCTCGGCGACGCGAAGTGGGAGTGCCTCCGCTCGGCGAAGATTCTCTTGAACGTACATCGCCAGGAGAGCGCGTACTTCGAGTGGGTGCGCGTCCTCGAGGGAATCGCGAACGGCTGCGTTCTCGTCTCCGAGCACTCGCCCGACTGCGCTCCGCTGGTTCCGGGCGAGCACCTCGTCAGCGGGACGCTCGAGAACCTCGCTCTGCTTGCGGATTGCCTCCTGCGAGACGAAGAGCAGCTTGCCGCGATGCGGCTCACCGCCTACGACCATGTGCGCACGGAACTACCTATGCGGCCTGCGGCGGAGAAGCTGATCGCGATTGCGGAAAGCCTCGACCGCTCACCGCGCCGCAGTCGGGCGAAGCGCGGTCAGACACCGCAGAGCCCGCGACCTGCGCCCCGGCACCGGCTGCGCTCCTATCTGCGAAGCGGCCCCGATCCACGGCTGGACGGTCTCTACGAACGCCAATGGAATCTGGGGGAGTGGAGCAGGCGCTCGGACGCGGTTCTGAAAAGGCTGGTGATCGGGCAGATCGAGCTGAACCGCCGACTGGCCGCCCATGAGGTCGCTCTCCGACACGAGGACCCGGCGGCGATCCGCGTCGTCGCGCGGACTCCCGCTTACGGTCGCTCCGCCCCGCGCATCTCCGTGCTGATCCCGCTCTACAACCATGGCGAGGAGGTGCGTTCCGCCCTCGAGAGCGTCGCCGCGTCCGAGTACGAGAGCCTGGAGATCGTCGTTCTCGACGATGCTTCCGCCGACCGCTCCCAGGAAGCGGCGCTCGACTTCCTCGACGTGCATGCCCATCTGCCGGCGATGCTTCTCCAGCACGTCGTCAACCGCGGCCTCGGACGAACCCGGAACGACCTCACGGCAGCAGCGCGAGGCGAGCTCGTCTTCATGCTGGACGCGGACAACGAGATCTACCCGACGGCGCTGTCGCGCCTGGTGGAGGCGCTCGACGAGGATCCAGAAGCGTTCTTCGCATATCCCATGCTCGAGGAGCACATCGACGACGAGCCCGACACGCTCCGCTCATTCCTGCCCTGGGAGCCGGGTAGGCTCGCCAAGTCCAACTACATCGATGCGATGTCGCTGCTACGCCGGCGTGGCCTCGCCGATCTCGGCGGGTACACAGAGGATCCGCGGCTGCACGGGTGGGAGGACTACGACCTTTGGTGCCGGACTGCGGAGCGCGGCCTGCGCGGCGTCCTTGTTCCCGAGATCCTCGCGCGGTATCGCCGCGCTGCCCACTCGATGCTCTATTCGATCACGAACGTGGACACTTCGGAGGCCGAGTCGCTCTTGCGATCCCGGTATCCGGTGCTCGCTGCGAGTCGCGACGAGGACGAAGAGCACTCGTAGGGGCGAGGCTCGCCTCACCCTCGTTCGAGGGTGGCGCCTCGAGGGCGAGGCAAGCCTCGGCCCTACGAAACGGCGTAGCGAGCCGGCGCGTCGAGCTCGTCCGGCGAGCCGGTGAACTCGTAGCTTCGCTCGGTCAGCGACGCGAGCGAGGCGGGCGACGAGTAGGTGACGGTCGCCAGCACGCGCGGATCGGTCGTTCCGAAGCCGCCGCGGTGGAACCCGGCGGTGTTGCAGAAGATGAGCGTCGCCTTGGGAGCGACGAACGCGTGCACGGCCGAGCCCGGGATCCGTTGCTCGAGCTCCTCTTCCGTGGGGTAGTTCTGGCCCAGCGGGCTCCAAGGCCACACGTCGGCGTACGGCCCACCGGGTTGGCTGCCGGGCACGTACTGGAACGGGCCCATGTCCTCGTCGACGTCCACGAGGTAGAGAAAGGCTTTCAACAGGTGCTTGTCGTTGTAGTCCCGATGCCACCGCTGCGACGAGACGCGCTCGCTCCCGGCGGACTGCGGCACCGAGTACCAGACGTCGATGTACTCGAGCTTCGACCACATCCGGAGGTACGCGTTGGCGACGTCGAGCATCCGTCGCGAGCTGCACGCCTTGAACCAGGGATCGTCGAGGCCGAGCTCGACCTCGTAGCTGTGCAGCCGAACGACGAATTCCTTGCCCTGGCGGACGCGCACGTTCTCCCCGCCCGCGGCCAGGTCGGCCTCGGTCTCGGCGACGAACCGGTCGCGCTGAGCTTCGATGTCGTTCCAAGCCTGCGCGTCTGAGAAGAGCTCACCGAACGGGAGCACGGAGTACCCCTCAGCGTCGACCTCGGAGACGATCCGTCGTTGAACGTCGTCGAGCTCGGGGAGGTCGTGCGAGAACCTGCGCCGGCTCTTGCGGTTCGAGAGGACCCGATCGTGGAGCTCGTAGGTCGCGCGGATCCCACGGCGCTCGAGAGCGCCTGCGACCCTGTTCACCCGGTGTGAGAACTTCGTCTTCTGCCTGTGCATCGTCGCTTCGAGCGTTGCCGTAGCCGGTCGCCTACCTTACCGCCGAGGCCATGACCGCCGTTTTCTTCACCTTTCGTGACTCGGTCGAGCGGCGGCGCGCGCTCGAGGCGCGTCCGGGGAGCGCCGAACGGTACGTGCTTTCCGGCTTGGATCAGCTGGCGGCGCGTGGGTTCTCCGTGGGTCACAACCTGGAGCGGAAGGGAGCTCCACCGCGCAGGGCCCGCGTGGCGGGAGATGCTCTGAAGTGGGGACTCGAACGGGCGGGAGGCTACGGCGGGGACTTCACGAGCGTGCTTGCAACGCTCGCGAGGGCGAATCGCGCCGATGTCGTCTTCTCTACGGTGGACACGGTCGGGATCCCGCTCATACTGCTCAAGCGCGCGGGCCGCCTGCGGCCACCGCTCGTGTACGTCGCGATCGGCCTCCCGGAGCGTCTTTCGCAGCTCCGCTCGGAGCGGATGCGCCGTCTGTATGCCTCGGCGCTCGGCTCTTGCGCGTCCGTGATCGCGTACAGCGAGTACGAGGCGGGCGTGCTTCGAAGCTGGCTCGATCGCTACGGATTCGCCCAGCGGGTTGAATTCGTCGCCTTCGGGGTCGACGTCGCAACCTTCAGCCCGCACCGCGAGCCCGCGACGGTCGATGTCGTCTCGGTCGGCGCCGACCCGCACCGCGACTTCCCGCTCCTGCTCGAGGTCGCAGGGCGCATGCCCCATGTGAGCTTTCGGATCGTCAACAGCGCAGACCATTCGCGCCTCCTTGTGACCGTGCCGGACAACGTCGTGATCGAAACCGCCATCCCGTTCGAGGCGATGCGGCAGAGGCTCAGCGAGGCGCGGGTCGTCGCGCTGCCTGTGCGGGAGAACAGCTACTCCGGCGCGACGACTGTTCTCCTGCAGGCGATGGCGCTAGGGAAGCCAGTGATTGTCACGCGCACGCAGGCCATCGCCACTGGCTACGGGCTCGTGGACGGGGAGAACTGCCGACTGGTGGCTCCGGGCGACGACGCGGGGTTCGAGCGCGCATTGGGCGCTGTGCTCCGAGACGAGTTCCACGGGCGCGCTCTCGGCTCGAGCGCCAGGACGACGGTCGAGCGGGAGCTCACGTGGGAGCGCTACGTCGAGCGGATCGACGAGCTTCTTCGCGAAGCAGCCTCAGCACCGCGGCCATCGCCGTCGGAATCTCCCTGAAACCGACCGGCTCGAGGTGCGCCGCCAGCTCGGCGGCGGTGCACGGCGCCCACTCGTGCATCTCGACATAGAGCTCGCTCACGCTCGCCCACGCTTCGGGCGGTGTTCCGAGCACGATCCCGCACTCCTCACCTTCGGTGTTGACTTTCACGACCAGCTGCGAGCCCTCGTCGCGGAGCGAGGCCATCTCGTCGAGGATGTCCACCATCGCCTCGACAAGAACGCGTTGCGTGCCGACCCCGTACTGCGCCCAGGTGTCCGGTGGGTGCAGCGAGTGCGCCCAAGAGCCCTCCATCACCCGCAGCACCGCCTCGCCTCGCTCCGCTCCCACGGCGGACGGGCGGATCCGCCAGTCGGCGCCGAGCTTTCGGTACGCGGCTGCCGCGCGCTCGAGGAGCTCGAGATTCGCTGTCTCCGGCTCGAAGGAGACGACGAGGCGTGCGCCGCGTGCGAGCGCGTGAGCCCCGTAGTACCCCTTGTGCGCGCCGAGATCGAGGACAACGGCATCGTCGTACTCAGTCGGGTACGCATCGTCTGCGACGACCCACTTGAACGACTCCCAGTCGATCGCATAGTCGGAGTGAGAGAGGAAGACGACCCCAAGGGCCGTAGCGGAGCGCGTACGCGTTCTTCGGCCGGAGCCTCCGGCGCAGCTCGGCGCGAAGCAGGTCGGTGCGAGTGCGACGAGGAACCCGTCGCCGGAGGAGTACGCTCGCAAGACGGCCGGGTGAGGGCATCGGTCAGCGCGCGACGTTACCGTGTACAGATGCTTGATCGGGAATTCACGGCGGGCCGGAGGACGGCCACGATCCGGCTTGGTCGTGACCGCCCCCGGCTGCGCGTCAATTCCCGATCACGCATCTAGCGTGGAGCGTCGGAGCGTTCCGCGAGCTGCCCGACGTGTTGGTCGTGAGCTCGCGCGCCGAGCAAGCATCGAGGCGGACTGGGTAGCCTCCCGCCGCGGACGAGCGGATCTCGCTCTCTTCCACGACTTCGCCCCGCCGCCCTCGGGAGGGGGGCATCAGTTTCTTCGTGCTCTCGTCGGCGAGCTCGGGGCTCGGGGAATCGAGATCGAGAACGATCGCCTCTCCGCGCAAACTCCCGCGTGCCTCTTCAACTCGTTCAACTTCGACTTCGCGCGCCTCCGGCGATTCGCGCGGGTCGAGGTGAGGATGGTGCACAGGGTCGACGGCCCGATCGGCGCCTACCGCGGCTTTGACGACGGCGCCGACCACCGGATTGCGGCGATCAACGACGCCCTGGCCGGCGCCACGGTCTTCCAGTCGAGATACAGCCTCGACAAGCATCACGAGCTGGGAATCGAGCTGCGAAACCCGGTCGTTATCCCGAACGCGGTGGATCCTGCGATCTTCCATCCGCCGGAGAGCCGCGAGCCGCTCGGCGGGCGGAAGGTGAGACTCGTTGCCGCGAGCTGGTCTGACAACCCACGCAAGGGCGCCGAGACGATCGAGTGGCTCGACCGCAACCTCGATTGGGAGCGCTACGAGATGACGTTCGTAGGTCGGGCTCCGTCTCGGTTCGAGCGGATTCGCGCGGTCGGGCCGGTCGCTTCGGCGGAGATCGCGGAGCTCTTTCGCAGCCGCGACGTGTACGTCGCGGCGAGTCGCGACGACCCCTGCTCGAACGCGCTCGGAGAGGCGCTCGCGTGCGGGCTGCCTGCCGCGTACCTCGAGAGCGGCGGTCATCCCGAGCTCGTCGGTGAGGGCGGACTGCACTTTCACGCGGATGAGGAGCTGCCGCAGGTGCTCGACCGGCTCGTGCAGGAGATCGACCTGCGTCGGAAGGCGATCTCCACCCCGGCGATCTCCGACGTCGCCGATCGCTATCTCGAAGTACTGGGCCTCGCAACAACGTCTGGCTGAAGCCAGACCTCTCCGTCAGGTCCGGGGTCTGGCTTCAGCCAGACCTCCAGTGCCTTTCCATAAGATCGCGGGCGCCATGGCGAACTACGTCCGGCGAGCAAGCAAGGCCGCTTTGTTCCGACTCGGGCGCAAGCTCGACAGCGCGGCTGTCGCGCGCGCGCACGACGTCTTCTACGCCTCGAACGCGTGGACTCGGGCCACGTGGCTCGGGAGCCAGGCGCTCAAGAACCCGCTCGACCTTTGGATCTACCAGGAGATCATGGCCGAGACCCAACCTGATGTCGTCATCGAGACGGGCACCTATCGAGGCGGGAGCGCGCACTTCCTGGCGTCGGTCTGCGATCTGCTCGGCTCGGGTGAGGTGGTCTCGATCGACATCGAGCCGGTGCGCGACGACTACCCGCAGCATTCCCGCATCACGTACATGGGGGGCCGCTCGTCGACCGATCCGGACGTCCTCGGGGAGATTCGCGCCCGTGTCGATGGTCGACGCACGATGATCGTCCTCGACTCCGACCACACGAAGGCACACGTCGACGCCGAGCTCGATGCGTACGCGCCGCTGGTGCCGATCGGGTGCTACCTCATCGTCGAGGACTCGAACATCGGGCAGATTCGCAAGGACCTGATGCCGGGGCCGCTACAGGCGATCGAGATGTTCATGGCCGCACGGAGCGACTTCGAGATCGACCGCGAGCGCGAGAAGTTCCTGCTCACGTTCAACCCCAGCGGCTATCTCAAGCGCGTGCGCTAGGCGCAGTCCGCGGTGCGGACTTCCGCCGTGGTCTGCGCTCCGACAACGCTGACCTCGCCGTCCGTCTGCCAGAGCACGAGGCCGGCGGCCGTTCCGGTGGCGAGCTCCCGTCCGGCGAGCTCGATCCCGGGCTGCGTGTAGACGAAATCCGCGACGAACGGGGTTCCGTCCTCGAGGACCAGTCGCCCGCTCTCGACCTCGACGCGGTCGAGTGGGATCCCGTCCGGGATCGAGTCGCCGATGTAGGCGGCGCGGTCGACGGAGACGTTGAAGAACTCCGTCGCGAACAGCGCGTGGCGCGTGAGGCTCGAAGCGGGGCAGGCTTCGGACTCGATGTAGAGCTTCGTGACGCTCGCGTCGTCCGGGAGTATCGCGTCAATCCACGCGGGTTCGAGCCCGCCTTCGAGAACGGCGTTCTCCGGCGCGTCGATCATCCGATCCCAGGCGAGAACCGCGGTGGCCGCGAACACTGCGAGCACGCTCGCGGGGAAGGCCAGGCGCCAGCCGCGTGGCAGGAGGAGCCCCGCCACAAGGAGACCTACGACGAACACCGCGAGCACCAGCCGCCCCGAGATCGCGCCCGGTCCGGCCGTCTGGCTCTCGAGCCAGACCCAGAGCGCTCCTGGCACCGTGTCGATTCCAGCCTCGTTCGCAAGCTGGCGGAACGGCAGGATCGCCGGCAGCGCAAGAGCAAGGACGACTCCACTTGCGGTAGCGACGAGCGGGCGCGGCAGCCCGTCGGCGAGCCAGACGACGAGCACGATCAGCCAGAGCGGGACGAGGTAGAACGCGTAGCGGTCGTGCAGCCGGTCGTAGGCGTAGGGCGTGCTGTTGAAGGCCGCCACGACGAGGAGGCCGATCGTGTTTGCCGACAGGAAGAGCGCGGCGAAGGCCGCGGATGCCTCCGATCCGGCCCGGCCGCGGCGGATCAGAGCAGCGAGCACGATGGGGGTGACCGCGAGCGGCGCGACCGCGAGGTAGATCTCGAAGTCTGCCAGGTGGTACACGAGCCACTTCGCCACCTGGAGCGGGTCGTAGCCGCGCCAGAGCTCCCAGTAGGCGCCGAAGGACTCCCTGGGGGAGCTGCCGGATACGAGGCGGCTCGCCAGGCCTCCCGCTGCGAGCACGAGCGGCACGGCGCTCGGCCACAGCCGTACGAGATCCGCGCGTGTGTTCGGCCGGCTCGTTGGACGAATCCACCAGACGAGCGCGAGTCCGATCAGCCACGTCACGTACAGCGCGCCGAACTGCGGACGGGTCGCGAACGCGGCCGCTATCGCGGCGAGCAAGGCGAATTGGCGACCAGTCGTGGGGCTCTCGAGCGCGAGCATGATCGCGTAGAGCGCCCACGCGGCGGTGAAGAAGGCGAGGCTCTCGGTCATCACGGTCGCGACCGAGATCGAGGATGGGATCGCGACAGCCAGCCCGGCGGCCGGAACCGCCCACCACTCGGACACCAGTCGCCTGGCGAGCAAGTACACGGGGATCGCAGTCAGCGCGAAGAAGAGCGCGTTCGCAGCCTTGAAGAGGTCGTACGCGGCAGCGAGGCCCGAGGTGAACAGGAGGATTCCCGCGAGGACGAGCGCGTACAGCGGCCCGAAACCGTACTCCCCGCCGCGCAGGGAGAGCCCTTCTCCCTCGACCAGGGACGAGCCGGCGATCGCGTACCGAACCTCGTCCGGATGCACGCGAGGGACGTCGACGAGTGACGCGAGCAGCGTATACAGGCTGAAAGCGAGGAGGATCGTCGCGGCCAGGGCCAGCGACGGCCCATGTCTTTGCCACGACGGCATCGGCGCGATGCTACCCCGGCGTGGGGAAACCTCCTCCCCGGCCCTGGGGAGCGATCCGCGTTGACCTTTCACGCTTAGAACTCGAATCAGAATAACGTTCGTCGCCGTTCCGGCGGCTCAAGGCTTCATTTTGATTCGAGTTCTTACTGGGACAGGCACTGTTAAGACGGTCCGCTTGCACAGGCCAGCCGAGGCAGGTCCGTAGCTCGACCGGCCTTTCGGATTCGTACGTCTCCGTCCACCTTCCAGAGTGTGAGTCCGACCGTCGTGCCGGTCGTCACCGCCTGCCCCTCGAAGTCGAGCCCAGGGAGGGTAAGGAGATACTCGACGCTGACCGCCTGGCCGGACTCGAGGAGCAGCGTGCCGTCGGGCGCCACCCTCGCCGGCGGCGAGGGCAGCAAGCTTCCGTCAGGTGTAATCGCGTGGTAGCCGCGGCGGACGGAGCTGTTGAAAAACTCGGTGAGAAGCAGCGCTTCGACCGCTCGAGATAGCGCGGGACACGACGTGGGGATATACAGCGAGACCACCGAAACATTGGGCGCCAAGGCATCGTTGACCCAGCCTCGATCGGGGCCTAGTGTGCGATCTCTGTCGCCCGACGCGCTTCCGGCGCCTCGCCACGCGACAGTGGATGACAGCACGAGCAAGGCCGCGACCGAGACGACGAGCGCCGGGCCGAGCTTCCTCGGCAGCAGGACGATCGCGGAGGCGAGCGCGACGACCAGAGCGAAGAGCACCCTTTCCCCGACAGCTCCTGGGGCGACACCGCGATTGCAGCGTCACGGATAGCTCGAGCGAGGTGCGCCGTCACGGCGTCGGTCTCTCCTCCGTTGTCGCTCGCCAGCCGTGCATACGGCGTGATCACGGGCAGGACAACGGTGAAGCCGATGCCAAGCACCGTCGCGATCAGGGGTCGTGGCAGCCCGTCGCGAAGCCAGACGACGAAGGCGACGAACCAGAGCGGCGCAACGTAGAAGAGGTACCGGTCGTGAAGACGGTCGAGCCCCGCCTCGACGCTCGAGAACACCGCCGCGACGAGCAGCAGCGTGATGCTGAGGGTGACGAAAGCCGATGCGAACGCGGCTTCGCGCACTCCGCCACGCCTCGCCTCTGCGAGGAGCCGCCAGACGGCGATAGGAGCGACTGCGAACGGGACGATGGCGAGGAGGAGCTCGAGCGCGGTCAGGTGGTAGACGAACCACTTGGCGACCACGAGCGGGTGATAGGAGCCCACAGCTCGTCGTACGCATCGAACCAATCGGAGGTCGATGTGCCCCGAGCTAGCGCAATCGCCAGGGCACCGACGACGGCGAGCCCGAGCGCGGCCGCAGTTGGCCAGAGCGGAGTGAGCCGCGCCCAGCGCCGGGCTTCGGTGCGAGGCAAGATTACCGACTGGAGAGCGAGCGCAGCGATGAACGCCGGAAGCAGCGCGCCGAGCTGGGCGCGCACGAGAAACGCGAGCGCGATAGCGCCAAGCGCCGCGAGTTGTCGAGACGGACTCGGTCTCTCGAGGGCGAGCACGAGCGCGAGAATGGCCAGCGCCGAGAACGGATACGCCGGGTTCTCGGTCAAAACGAGCGACACGTACACGGAGGACGGGATCGCGATCGAGAGCGCCGAGACGCCGATGCTCCACCAGGGCGGAAGCAGCCTGCGCGCGAGCAGGTAGACGGGGATCGCGGTGAGCGCGAAGAGCAGCGCATTCGCGACCTTCAGCAACGGATAGGTCGTCTCCCGATCGGGGAACAACGCCAGGATCGGCGCCAGCAGGGCGGGATAGACCGGGCCGTAGCCGTACTCGTCTCCGCGCAGCCGGAAGCCGTCTCCCTCGGCGAACGAGGCAGCGGCGATCAAGTAGCGAAGCTCGTCGGAGAGGATGTACGGAGCGGGAATCGCGATGGCGAGCCCCGCCAGCACGAGGGTGGCGACCAGCACCGTCGAGGCGACGGCGATCGGTGGTCCACGACGGCCGTGGGCCCGCAGGGACGACACGCCGGGCGATGGTACTCCTCGTGTCCGCGGTACCTCGAGTCCGCCGGCCTCGCTAAGGTCCGACACCGTGTCCGCGAAGCGCGCGCTGATCATCGGCATTGCCGGGCAGGACGGCTCGCTGCTCTCCGAGCTCCTGCTCTCCGAGGGCTACGAGGTCATCGGTGTCGTCCGTCAACCCACGTCGACGCGGTTCGAGAACCTCGAAGCGATCCGCGGGCGGATCGAGCTGCAGCAGGCGGACGTTCTCAGCGAGCTCTCCCTTGTGGACGTGCTCTCGGCCTCGCAGCCGCACGAGGTGTACAACCTCGCCTCCCCGTCCTTCGTCCCGATGTCCTGGAAGCAGCCAGTGCTCACGGCCGAGTTCGCCGCGGTCGGCGTCACGGCGCTGCTCGAGGCGATCCGCCGAGTCGACGACGGCGTTCGCTTCTACCAGGCGTCCTCGAGCGAGATCTTCGGCGAGTCTCGGGAGGTCCCGCAAACGGAGGAGACACCGCTTGCGCCGGTGACGCCTTACGGAGTCGCCAAGGCGTACGGCCACTTCATCACCCGCAGCTATCGCCGCCGCTACGGCCTCTTCGCGTCGTCCGGGATCCTCTACAACCACGAGTCACCGCGTCGGCCTCTCGACTTCGTCACGCGGAAGGTCTCGCACGCGGCTGCCGCGATCAGCCTCGGGCTCAAGAGCGAGGTGCTGCTCGGCAACCTGGACGCGCGCCGCGACTGGGGATACGCGGGGGACTACGTCCGCGCGATGTGGCTCGTGCTCCAACAAGACGAGGCCGACGAGTTCGTGATCGCGAGCGGGGAGACCCATAGCGTGCGGGAGCTCGCTGCGGCCGCTTTCGCGCACGTCGGGCTCGACTGGGAGGATCATGTGCGTGTAGACGACACCCTGATCCGCGGCAAGGCGGAGCTCTACGACATCGTGGGCGACGCGTCGAAGGCGCGTGAACGGCTCGGGTGGTCTCCGGGCGTCGACTTCGACGGCCTCGTCCAGCTTCTCGTCGATGCGGATGTCGAGCGCCTCCGCTCCCGGCTCGAGCCGGTCGAGACCCTCGCCGACATCTAGCGAGAGTGACGTGACGCGGAAGAGAGCGTTGCGGGCGCGAAGCGCACGCCTTCAGGGATTTTCGCGCGACCGTAATCTGCGCGAGCGGATTCCGGTCTTGCGCCGACAGGTTGCTAGGCCGCTCCGCCGCGCCGCTGTGGGCCTGCGGACGCACAGCTGGGCGCCGCACTCGCGGCTCTTTCTCGCCTACGACGTCGAAGGCTGGGTGCTCGAGTATGAGGCGCGCCAACTCGAGCGGAGTGCGCGAGCGCTCGGAGTGACGCCTGGTCCCGCGCGTTGGGTGAAAGGAATCTCCCGGCAGTCGATCTTCCACCTGAGCCAGTTCACGCTCCTCCTCCACGACTTCGAGCGGCAAGACAACCGTCTCGGTTTCGCCTATTTCCACGGCCGTCCGGGCACGCCGGGCATGCCCGAGTTCGACGCCTGCTTCGAGACACTCCGCCGCCGGCATGCGGAGATCGACCGCGTGCAGGTGACGTCGAGCGCGATGGAGGAGCTCATCCTGGAGACGGGCATCGCGGCCGAGAAGCTGCACCGCATTCCGATCGGGATCGACACAGAGGCATTTCGGCCTCGGACGTCCGAGAGCCGTGCCACCGCCCGTCAGGAGCTGGGGCTGCCCGAGTCCGCCTTTGTGGTGGGCTCGTTCCAGAAGGACGGCGTCGGCTGGGGCGACGGCCTCGAGCCGAAGCTGATCAAGGGCCCGGATGTCCTGCTCGAGGTCGCCCAGCGTCTCGGCAAGGAGATTCCCGAGCTCGTCTTCCTGCTCACGGGCCCCTCGCGCGGGTATGTGCGAGCCGGGCTCGAGCGGCTCGGGGTTCCGTACCGTCACGCGCTGCTTCCCTCTGTCGACGCGGTCGCGCAGGCGTACGAGTCCATCGACGTGTGCCTCGTCACTTCGCGCGACGAAGGCGGCCCGCGCGCGGTTCTCGAGGCCATGGCGACCGCGGCGCCGCTCGTGACGACGCGTGTCGGGCAGGCGCTCGACCTCGTGCGGCACGGGGAGAACGGCTGGATGGTGGATGTCGAGGACGTCGACGGGCTGGTCGCCTGGACGACTCACGTCGCACGAGCCTCAGCGAGCGACCTCGACGACATCCTCGCTGCCGGGCGGGCTACTGCTGCGGCAAACGCGTACGAGGCGCTGCGTCCGCTCTGGCGCCAGCTCTTCCAGGGGTTCGTCGCGATGCCCGAGCTCAGCGGGTGAGCAGATGGACCTGAGCATCGCGCGGGCAGGTCGGTATGCGCGACCGGCGGCGCGCTGGGCGCGTCTTCTCGTTCGAGGGCAGCCCGCGCCTGGCGTTCGTGTCTTCTACGGCCACGATCGCGTTCCGGCGGCCGGGGAGAGAGCGGCGGGCGGGACGGCGAAAGCGCAGAAGCTCAGCGGGCGCTTTCCGAGTAACCCCACGAACTTCTCCCTCCTATATCTCGGATCGACTTGGCTCCCACGCGACCTCGGTTTGCTGCTTCGCCTTGCGCGCCGACGCGAGATCCCCGTCGTCCTCAACCAGGACGGCGTCGGGTATCCGGGGTGGGCCGGCGACCAGACCGAGGCGTTCAATCGGCCGCTACGCCACGCTCTTCTCGCCGCGGATCACGTTCTCTATCAGAGCGAGTTCTCGAAGCGCTCGGCTGATCTCTTCCTCGGCGAGGCGCGGGGATCGTGGGACCTGCTGACGAACGCGGTGGACGTGAATCACTTCACGCCGGGGGAGAGCCCGCCTACGGATGGTCCCGTCCTCCTTCTGGGCGGCGACCAGACGCAGACCTACCGGCTCGAGTTGGCCCTGCGGACGCTTGCCGCCCTCCTCCCGCGACACCCCGGCGCCCGCCTGCTCGTCACGGGCCGTCTCGTCTCGCCGGTGGAGCCGATCGTCGACGAGCTGGGGTTACGAGGTCGCGTCCAGCTCGTCGGCGAGTACGCGCAGCGCGATGCGCCTGTTGTCTTCCGCCGCGCGCACCTGCTCCTGCACACGAAGGTTCTGGACCCCTGCCCGACTCTTGTGCTCGAGGCGATGGCCACTGGGCTCCCTGTCGTCTACCCGGCGAGCGGCGGCACAGTGGAGCTCGTCGGCGACGAGGGCGGGGTCGGCGTACCGCACCCGGAATCGTGGGAACGCGACGAGCCGCCTGCGCCCGAGGCGCTCGCTGACGCGGTCGATCTCGTGCTCGCAGACCTGTCCGGGTACGCGGCGAGGGCGCGGGCCAGAGCGGTCGAGCGGTTCTCGCTCGAACCCTGGCTCGATTGTCACTCGGCCTTGTTCTCGGAGCTTGTCTCGCGGTAGCCGCGAACCCGTCCGCGGAGCGTCGCGGCGTGAGCGCGAGCTCGTGTCCCGTCTCGATGCGCGACGGAGACGAGCGCGCCACCGGCGGGGCGAACGAGCATGCGCGCGAGCATGCGCTTCGAGTAGCGGTGCTTGCGCAGCAGGTATCCGACGCTGGCCCCGTCCCGAAAGGCGGTGTCGTCGTCGCTCCTGTCGTGGCGAACCGTCAGCGAGGGGTCGTACCGGATCCTGGCTCCGCCTCTCACCGCGCGAATGAGGTAGTCGATTTCCTCGCCTGACGACCATGGCTCGGGGGAGCCGAGCCCGAGGCGCTCGTCGAACATTCCCACCCGCTCGACGACCTCGCGCCGGAGGAAGATCGTGTACGAGATCGCGCGGTTCCAGAGGTTGCCGTCTGTCAGGAGCGCAGCGTCGCGCTTCCACGAGGGCGAAGACCGGCCGCCGCGGTCGACGCTTCGTCCGGTCAGGCCGTCGAGTCTCGGATCACGGGCGAGGAGTCGGCTGACGTGCGCGAGGAGATCCTGGTCGTAGGCGCAGTCGTCGTCCGGAAACGCGACGATGTCGGCGGTCACGTGGGCGAGACCGGCATTGCGGGCGCGCGAGAGCCCGGGCTCGGATCGAAGATGCAGGACGTCGAGGCTGGTTGCTTCGACCACCTCGTCCAACCGGTCGTCCGGGTTCTGGTCGACGAGGATCAGCCGAAAGAGATGATGCGTCTGGAACTCGAGCGCCGTGAGGAAGCGCTCGAGCTGCTGCACGCGTCCGACCGTCGCGACGACGAGGTCGAACGACGGAAGCTCTTGGTGCACGCGCCGTAGGCTACGGGACGTCCGTGCCCGCCGCCCCGCTCGTGTCCGTGCTCCTCGCTGTCTCGAACGGCGAGAAGTACCTGCGGGCGGCGCTCGAGAGCGTGCTTCGCCAGACCGTCTCCGATCTCGAGCTGATCGTGGTCGACGACGGCTCGACGGATGCGACTCCGGAGGCTTTGGCCCAAGTCGACGATGCGCGAATGCGCGTGCTTCGAAACGACGAGCGACTGGGGCTCGCCGCGTCGCTCAACCGCGGGCTCGACGAGGCTCGGGGGCGCTACGTCGCCCGGCTCGATGCCGACGACATCGCTTTTCCGCGACGGCTGGAACAGCAGCTCCAGCGGATGGTGTCGGGCTCCTCGGTCGCCGTTGTGGGCAGCGCAGTGCTGGATCTCGATGCGTCAGGTCGTCCTGGGATGCTCCATCTCATGCCGTTCGGCCCGGCAGCGGTTCGCTGGGCGGCGCTCTTCAGCTCACCGTTCTTCCATCCGAGCGTGCTCGTCGACCGCGAGGTGCTCGAGCGGCACGGGCTGCGCTACGACCCGGAGTACCTCGAGAGCGAGGACTACGACCTGTGGACGCGGCTGCTCGCACACGCCGAGGGCGACAACCTGACCGAGCCGCTCGTTCTCTATCGCGTGCACCCCGGCCAGGCATCGCAGGCCCGTCGCAGCATTCAGCGCGACTTCCAGCAGCGCGTGGCTCTGCGCGAGATACGCCGTGTGGCGCCCGAGCTCGATCCCGCGCGCGTCGAGCTGGCCTGGCGCGTCGGCGCCGGCGAGAAGGTCGCGGTGGATGAACTGGAGGACGGCGCAGCCGCGTACGTCGAGCTCCTGCGCGCGTTCGAGCGCACCTTGCAACAGTCTGTTACAAGGTCCCGCGGCGCTCGTGAGGCGGCAGGGCGAGCGGTGGCGCACCTGGCTATCCAAGCTCCAGACGCGTCGCGTCTGCGGATCTTAGGCCGGGCCGCCTCGCTCGACCCCTTGCTTCCAGCGCATGCCGCGATCCGTCGGGCTCGTCGCGGGGCGGCGGCGCGCAGGGCGAGGCGGGAAGCGACCGGATGGCTCGAGGAGACGCGCGAACAGGGCTTGCTACAGGCTGTTACAAGCTCGCTGGGCGCTTTCAGCACCAGCTCGAGCGCGATCCGGGTCACCGCGGTCTTCCCCGAGCCGACGCCGTACCGCGCGCCGTTGCTCGACCGGGTCTCGGCGTTGTCGGAAATCGACCTGACGGTGCTCTACGCCGCGAAGACGGTCGCCGGGAGAACCTGGCGCGTGGATCTGCGGCACCGTGCCGTCTTCCTCCGCGGCGCTCGTCTGCCGGGCGCGCAGAAGCTTCTGCACCACGACTATCCGGTCACGCCGGGTATCACGCGCGCCCTCGCTGCCGCGCGGCCGGACGTCGTCGTCGTCTCCGGGTGGAGCACGTTCGCCGCGCAGGCCGCGATCACCTGGTGTCGCCTTCGGCGCGTGCCGTATGTGCTCATCGTCGAGAGCCACGACGAGGGTCCTCGCCCAGGGTGGCGGCGCAAGGTGAAGGGGGCGGTCGTGCCGCGGGTGGTGGAGGGGGCTTCCGGCGCGCTCGTCACGGGGACACTCGCGCGGCGCTCGATGATCACGCGCGGCGCGCGGCCCGAGCGTGTGCGCGTGTTCGCGAACACGATCGACGTCGAAGGATTCGGCGAGCAAGCCGACCGACTGAGTGACCGCCGGGTTGAGCTGCGCGAGGAGCTCGGGGCTGGACCCGACGACGTGGTCGTGCTCTCGGTCGCCAGGCTCGCGCCGGAGAAAGGTCTCGACGTTCTCATTCACGCCGTCGCGCAGGCCGGCGACGCGCGATTCCTGCTCGTCGTCGCCGGGGATGGCCCGGAGCGCGAGCCGCTCGGGGATCTCGCCGGCGTCCGCGGTGTGCGACTCACGCTGGCGGGTGACCGCGAATGGAAGCGAATCGTCGACGTGTACGTAGCTGCCGATGTATTCGCGCTCCTTTCGGAGCGCGAGCCGTGGGCGGTCGTCGTCAACGAGGCCGTCGCCTGCGGGCTACCGCTCGTACTATCGGATCGCGTCGGCGCAGCCCACGATCTTCTCCGCGACGGCGAGAACGGGTTCCTTGTCGCGGCGGGAGACGTCGACGCCGCGTCGACCGCCCTCCGGCGCCTGGCAGCGGACCCGACTCTGCGGCGAGCCTTCGGAGCACGCTCGCGGGAGCTCGCCCAAGACTGGGGCTACGGCCCGAGCGTCGCCGGCTTCCTCGCCGCCGTGCGAGAGGCGGTGTCAGACACCCAACGAAACCGCACGAACGCCGCCGACGAGCTAGTCCGGCGTAAGACATGGCTCTAGACCTCTGCGCCTTATTTCATCGCGTTGGCCTGTGGAACAAGAGACACGGTTTCGACGCACTTTGCTCTTGACAAGAATCGGTGTCTGACACCGCTAGCCTTGCCGCGTGTCTCGCGACGGCCGGCGGCGGCGAATCCTCGTCCTCAACCAGTACTACTGGCCCGGCGTCGAGGCGACCGCGCATCTCCTGACCGAGCTCTGCGAGGCGCTTGCGGAGGACTACGAGGTCGAAGTCGTCACGGGCGTCCTGCACGGCCACGAGGACGCGCCGCGCGGGGACGAGCACAACGGTGTCCGGATCGTGCGGGTCGCCTCCACGTCATACGAACGGTCTGAGCTGGGCCGGCGTGCCGTGAACTACTTCTCCTACCTCGGCGCCGCGCTCGCGCATGCGCTGCGCGGCCCCGCACCCGACCTCGTCCTCTGTATGACCGACCCCCCGATCGTGGGCGATCTCGGGGTCGCGGTGGGCCGACGCTTCGGGATCCCGGTTCTCGTCATCAGCCAGGACGTCTTCCCGGAGATCGCCACGGAGCTCGACCGGCTCCGCAACCCTGCCGTGGTTGGCGTGCTTGGCGGGCTCGTCGGCGCCTACCTGCGTCGCGCCGACCGGATCGTCGCCATCGGCGAGACCATGCGCGATCGCCTCGAAGCGAAAGGCGCGCCTCCGGAACGTCTCCGCGTGATCCCAAACTGGGTCGACACGCGCGCGATCACGCCTCAGCCCCGCGACAACGAGTGGGCGGGAACCCACGACCTGGTGTCGCGCTTCGTCGTCATGCATTCCGGCAACGTGGGGCATGCGCAGGACCTGGACAGCTTGGTCCGCGCCGCGACGTTTCTCCGCGACCGGAACGACCTGCGGATCGTGATAGCCGGCTTCGGCGCGCGTCATGCGGAGATGGTCACTCTCGCCGACACGCTCGAGGTCGACGACACGGTGCGTTTCCTCCCGTACCAGAAGCGCGAACGTCTGCCGCTCTCGCTCTCGAGCGCTGACATTCACGTCGTCGGTCTCGCAAAGGGCCTCGCCGGCTACGTCGTTCCGAGCCGCCTGTACGGGATCCTGTCCGCGGGCAGGCCGGTGATCGCGGCGGCCGAGGACGAGAGCGAGACCGCGCGCCTCGTGCGGGAGGTCGGCTGCGGCGTCGTCATCCCCCCGAGCAGACCCGAGCTTCTCGCTCGAACGATCCGAGCAGCCGCAGACGGCGAGTACGACCTCGCAGAGATGGGGCGCCGGGGGCGCGACTATGTCGAGGAGGAGGCGGATCGTGTGGTGGCCATGGAGCGCTATCGCGCGCTCGTTCGAGAGCTGCTCGCCGCGTGATCGCAAAGGCGCTTTTCTGGGGATCGCTCGGCGCTCTCGCCTGGACGCATGCCGGCTACCCCGCCGCGATGGGCGTCCTCGCACGTGTCCGTCCCAGGCCGGTGAGGCAGGAGGACGTGACGCCGTCCGTCACGCTCGTCGTCTCCGCCCACGACGAGGAGGATGTGATCGGCCGCCGCCTCGAGAACCTGCTCGAGCTCGACTATCCACCGGAGAGCCTCGAGATCGTCGTCGCCTCGGACGGCTCCACCGACGGCATGGACGCGCTCGTCGAGCAGTTCGCCGCTCGCGACCCGCGGGTGAGACTTCTCCGCTGCCCGCGCGAGGGGAAGGTCGCAGCGCAGCACCGCTCGGTGCGGGAGACGACGAGCGACGTGCTCGCCTTCACCGATGCCAACACGGAATGGAGGCCCGACGCGCTCCGCAAGCTCGTGCGCAACCTCGCCGACCCTGACGTCGGCTACGTCTGCGGGCAGCTCCGGCTCGAGAGCCCTGACGGCGCCAATCTCGAAGGCCTCTACTGGCGCTACGAGGTGTGGGTGCGCGAGCAGGAGTCCAAAGCGAGCTCGATCACCGCGGGCAACGGCGCGATCTACGCGGTGCGCCGCGAGGCCTATGTCGAGGACGACCCCAAGTTCGGCCACGACTTCGGGTTCCCGTACTTGATGGTGCAGGCGGGCCGGCGGGCGGTGTACGACCCCGAGGCGGTCGCCGTGGAGAAACCGGCGAGCGAGCCGGAGGACGAGTACGGGCGAAAGGTGCGCATGAACGCTCGCTCCTGGGGACACTTGATCACGGGCCGGATGTTTCGCCGCACACGACCGCTGTACATGGCGGAGCTCGTCTCGCACCGTGTGCTGCGTTACTCGAGTGGCCTTCTCCACGTCGGACTGCTTGCCTCGAACCTCACCCTCGTCGGCCGCGCGCCCTTCTACCGGCTCTTCCTGGCCCTCCAACTCGGGGGGCTCGGGCTGGCGGCTGCGGGCCGAGCACGGACGCCGATCCCGGGAGCCCGTCTCGCCTACTACTACTACGTCGTCACGAAGGCGACCGCGGCCGGGCTCGTGCGCTACCTGCGCTCCGGCACGCCGCAGACGTGGGACAAGGCGAAGGGGACGAGGTGAACCGCGCGGTCGACGTTGTCGTCGCGAGCGTCGGACTCGCGCTCGCGAGCCCGATCCTCGGTCTCGCCGCGCTCGCGACAAAGCTCGAGAACGGAGGCCCGATTCTGTATCGCCAGTCGCGCGTGGGACGGAACGGCGTGGACTTCGAGGTGCTGAAGCTCCGGTCGATGGTCGTCGGGGCGGAGAAGCTCGGTGCCGGCTATGCCGTCGACCAGGGGGACAGGAGGATCACCCGCGTCGGCCGCATCCTTCGGCGGACGTCGATCGACGAGCTGCCACAGCTCTGGAACATCCTTTGCGGTGACATGAGCGTCATCGGCCCGCGGCCGACGCTCCGCTTCCAGGTCGAGCAGTACGACGAGCGCCAATGGCGACGCCTGGAGATCAAACCGGGGTTGACCGGGTGGGCGCAAGTGCGGGGTCGCGCCTCGCTCCCGTGGGCCGAGCGCATCGACCTCGACGTCTGGTACGTCGACCACCGCTCGCCGCGCGTCGATCTCGAGATCCTGCTGCGGACGCCGCTGGCGCTCTTCCGCGGAACCTACCGAGGCGCGACCGGTGGCTGGAGGTAGGGTCGGATCATGGTGAAGCGCGCCGGTGCCGTCGTGCTCGCGGTCGCTCTTGCGCTAGCCGTCGCGGCGGTGAGCCATGGCGGTTCGCGTTCTCGATCCGCAACCCACGTGGATTCGCGCTCGTATCTCGCGCCCGCATGGATCCTGGCTTGCTTGGACTCGCGCCCGATCCGGCGTTACGTCTGCGTCGCCTCCAGAAGATGGTCGCGAAGAGCATCCGCGCTCTCGTCTACGGGTATGCGCTGAGCAGGAACCCGCGAAGTGCCATGTTCGACACCATCCTGAGCGTCGATGACCTCGACTTCATGACCGAGGAGTTTCGTCCATTGGCTGCGAGTGGTACGAGGCGGAGCTGGCTGTCGCGGTCGAGCGGGATCTGCGAACAAGGGGTTGCGCAGCTCGAGAAGCTCATCGCGCGGTCGGGCATTGCCACCTCGGCGGATCTCATCGCGTACCTCCAGGAGAGCCTGCGAATTCAGGATGATCGGCGTTCGGAGCTCGCCGCAATCGCGCCCGCCCCGCGAGGACAAGGTTGCTGTTCGGACAATGCTCGCGCGCCTCGGGCGCGCGCTGAGCCTGGATCGGGTGACGCTCGGGAAGCTCGACAGCAGTTTGAGCGAGCAGGCCTTCAAGAGCTGGC
>Ga0136613_10000326_pt1 | contig 21281 bp, 22 predicted proteins | sample AntDrymUQ2722106_2_FD_106649 | JGI IMG/M metagenome (GOLD analysis project Ga0136613, IMG submission 106649) | Polar desert sand microbial communities from Dry Valleys, Antarctica - metaG UQ272 (21.06) | ecosystem: Environmental > Terrestrial > Soil > Desert | place: Antarctica: Dry Valley... | reverse complement strand
GCGTACCGACCCCAGGAACATTCCCTGGCTCCGTTCGTCCCCGAGGTGGGCCCGGTCCCCCTCTGGACCGAACTCCGCTCCCCATCACTCCACTTCGCGCCACCCTAAACCCCGCAGACCCACCTGTCAACCTCCAGACCCCAGTCGCCGGCCTTTTGCCTCGCTCGCTGCGGGGCGGGATACCCGCCCCGCAGGCGCTCGCTCGGACGCCAGACCTGCCGTGCAGAAAGTCGGTGCTGCCGCACCCAAACCTTCTGCCTCGCTCGCGGCGGGTGCGGTAGCGCGCGGTGGCACCGCAGATACGGCGTCCGAGCGTTGTGCGGACGAGCGGCCCCGAAGGGGTGGCGCAGTGTGCGGACGAGCGGCCCCGAAGGGGTGGGCGCCGGGTATCCCGGCGCCCAGCGAGGGAGCCAAGGAGCGGTATCCCGGCGCCCAGCGAGGGAGCCAGGAGGCAGGCCAGCGGGCGGGGTATCCCCGCCCGCAGCGAGTGAGGCAGTCCGTGAGGTATGCTGGCATACATGCAGCGCACCACGGTCAAGCTGCCCGATGCGCTCGACGCGCGCCTCCGCCACGAAGCCACGCGGCGCGGGGTCACCGTGTCGGAGCTGACGCGCGAAGCGATCGAGGGCCACCTAGGCGGACCACGGGTGCGCCGTCGGCTGCTCGCCGCCGCCTCGGGCTCCAGCGGTCACACCGACATCTCGGAGCGGATCGACGAGATCCTCGCGGCCGAGGTTCGGCCATCGCGCTGATCGTCGACTCGGGGCCGCTCTACGCCACCATCGACCGCGACGACCGGCACCATGACGCGAGCCTCGAGCTTCTCGAGACCCACCCCGAGCCGCTCGTGGTACCGACGTTGGTCATCACCGAGGTCTCGTACCTGGTCGCGACCCGCCTTGGGGTCGAAGCCGAGGTCCGGTTCCTCGGTGACCTCGCCGCGGGCAATCTCATCCCCGAACCCGTTATGCCCGCCGACTGGCTCCGAATCGCCGAACTCGTCGCCCGGTACCGCGATCTGCCTCTCGGTACGGTCGACGCGTCGGTGATCACCGCTGCCGAACGAATGGGCATCACCGACGTGGCGACCCTCGACCTTCGGCACTTCGGCGTCGTGCGCGCTCGATCACCACTCCGCCTGTTGCCGTAACCCCCGGGCGACGCACCCGGCCCGCAGCGAGCCAGGTAGAAGTCTGCGTGCGGCAGCACCCGACGCTCGGCGCCGCGGATTCGGCGTCCGAGCAAGCGCCCGCGGGCGGGGTATCCCCGCCTTGCGTGCGGCAGCACCAACGCTCGGCGCCGCAGATACCGCGTCCGAGCGAGCGGCTGCAGGGCGGGTATCCCGCCCCGCAGCGAGTGAGGCAGTGGAGTAGCCCCCCTATCCCGCGAGCCAGGGCTCCCATTCGGGGTCGATGGCCCCGGCGGACGCGACGAGCCACAGGCTGGCGTGCGGCGCCACCGGCGGCTGGCCGAGGGTGAGCCCGCACTCGGCGAGGAGGTGGTCCTCCTTGTGGGCGTTGCAGGCGCGACATGACGCCACCACGTTGTCCCACGTGTGGGTCCCGCCGCGCGACCGGGGCACGACGTGGTCGATGTTCTCCGCGGCGCGGCTGCAGTACTGGCAGCGGTGGCGGTCACGGGCGAACACGGCTCGGCGCGAGAGCGGCACCCGGTTGCGGTAGGGCACCCGCACGAAGTTGGTGAGCCGGATGACCGACGGCACCGGCAGCGTGAGGTGCTCCGAACGCACCTCACCGCCGTTGCGGCTCACGATCTCGGCGCGCTCCTTCACCACGAGGACGACCGCTCTGCGGATCGGAACGACGCAGAGCGGATCGAAGCTGGCGTTGAGCAGCAGGGTCCTTCCCAAGTGCCCGTCTCCCTCCGCCGCCTGCGGCCGCTGCTGCCCGTGCAGGGTAGCTGCGCCGCACCCGGCCGCGACGCCGGAATGACGAGTGTGATCAGCGAGCGCGGCGGCCCCGAGCCGTCTCACGTGACATCGCGCGGCACCACTCGAGGTAGGTGACGAGATCGTCGGGATCGAGGCGGGCGTCGTCCCCGTACTGGGCCCGCAGGCGGAAGCGGAGATATGCGGGGTCGGGGCGAGGCAGGAACGGGGGGCGACGCCACCAGCCTCGCGGGACCAGACGCGCGCCCTGGACCAACGCAGTACCCCACAGCGACGGGCGGCCGGCGACCTGGCGCGCCGCGCCTGTCCACGAGCCGGTGCGCACCGCCGTCACAACGTGCACGGTAGCGACGCGAGCACCGCAGGCGGGCCGATCCCCACGCGCGGGCAGGATCACGGGGGTCGCCTCTAGCATGATCGCTCGCGGTCCGCCCCGTCCCGAGGGCAGCACCACCGGAGGGAGACGCTCGCGTGCAACCGGCCCCGGTGTCGCGCCACCCGTCGTTCGAGGCGCTCTTCGACGCGCTCCTCGACAACGTCGAGCGGGTGATCCAGGGCAAGCGCGACGCGGTCCGCCTCGCGCTGGTGTGCCTCTTCGCGGAGGGCCACCTGCTGATCGAGGACGTGCCGGGGGTGGGCAAGACGTCGCTGGCCAAGGCGATCGCCCGGTCGATCGGGGGGACATGGCGACGCATCCAGTTCACCCCCGACCTGCTCCCCTCGGACGTGACGGGCGTGTCGGTGTGGAACCGCCACACGAGCGAGTTCGAGTTCCGGCCCGGCGGCGTGTTCGCCAACGTGCTCCTGGCCGACGAGATCAACCGGGCGTCGCCCAAGACGCAGTCGGCACTCCTCGAGTCGATGGAGGAGCACCAGGTGACCGTCGACGCCCACACCTACCCGCTCGAGCGACCGTTCATGGTCATCGCCACCCAGAACCCGATCGAGCTCGAGGGCACCTACCCGCTGCCCGAGGCGCAACTCGACCGGTTCCTGCTCCGCATCGAGATGGGGTATCCCACGCGCGCAGCCGAGGTCGAGATCCTGGAGACGCACGGGAGCCACGCCGCCGTCGAGGATCTCCGGCCGGTGGCGAGCGCGGCCGACGTGTTGGCGGGCGCGGAGCTGGTCGCGGACCTACACGTCGCGGCGGGCCTTCGCGGGTACGTGGTCGATCTCGTGGAGGCGACCCGCCGCCATCCCGACCTCGCCCTCGGCGCCAGCACCCGGGGCGCGCTGTCGTTGCAGCGGGCGGCCCGGGCCCTCGCGGCGAGCCTCGGGCGCGACTACGTGCTGCCCGACGACGTCAAGCGGCTCGCCCCGGCGGTGCTGGGCCACCGCGTGCTGCCGGCACCCGACGCAGTGCTGCGCGGCGTCGCACCGCCCGACGTGATCCGCTCCCTGCTCGAGGTGGTGCCCGTGCCGGGTGCGACCGGCTGACGCGTGGCCGTCGAGCCTTTGCCGGCCAGCACTGCGAGCCGGGTGCTCACCCGCAGCGGTTGGACGCTGCTCGGCGCGTCGGCGGGCCTGCTCGTGGCGGGCCGGATGCTCGGCACGGTCGAGCTGGCGATGCTGGCAACCGGCGCGCTGGCCCTGCTCGCCTGGGCGGTGCTCGTCGCCTCGGTTCGCCGGGTCGAGCTGCGGGCCTCCCGCACGCTGCGCCCCGCACGGCTGGAAGCGGGCGCCGTCGGGCGCGTCGACCTCTTGGTGAGGAACGAGGGGCGCCGCACGACGCCGCAGCTCAGCGTGACCGATCCGGTCGACGGCGGCCGGCGCGCCGCCCGCCTCCTACTGCCACCCCTCGCCCCGGGCGCCTCCGCCCGGGCCGCGTACCGGCTGCCCACGCCGCACCGGGGTCGCCACCGCGTCGGGCCGCTGCTCGTCGCCGCCACCGACCCGTTCGGGCTCGCCTGCCGGACTTTGAGCCTCGCCGGCGTTGACACGGTGACCGTCTACCCACGGCTCTTCGGGCTGGTCCCGCCCACGCTCGGTGCCGGCGGGTTCGAGCGTGCCGTGCGCCAGCTCCGGAGCCGGGCGGTGATGACCGACGCCGCCGACGACTTCCTGACCTTGCGCAAGTACGAGGCGGGCGACGACCTGCGGCGCGTGCACTGGCGATCGAGCGCCCGAGCCGGTGAGCTGATGGTGCGCCAGGACGAGGTGCGGCGACAGAACCCGACGGTCGTGGTGCTCGATGTGCGGGGCGGCGCCCACGACCGCGCGTCGTTCGAGCGGGCGGTGGAGGTGACGGCGTCGCTGTTCGAGTCATTGACTCGGCTGCACCGCCCGGTCGAGGTGGTGACGAGCGCGGGCGAGACGCTCACGGCGACGCGGACGGACCGTTCCGGTACCACGGACGCGAGGGTGCGCCTCTGTGGTCACACCGTCCTGGAGGCGTTGGCCGTCCTCCAGCCCGGCGGGAACGACCGGATCGCCGCGGTGCTCGCCACCGCCGCCCACCGGGCATCACTCGTCGTCGTGGTCGTAGGAGGGGTGACGATCGAGACGCTTGCAACCCTCGGCGAGCTCGCGGCGCGTCAGGAGGTCGTGGTCGCGGGCACGCGGGGCGGCCCGCTCGCGCTGGCCGCAGCGACAGAGATCACCCACGTCGACGTGAGCCAACCGACTGTCGCCGATGCATGGAACGGGGCCATGGCCGCGCGCGCGACCCGCTCGGCGCGCCGGTTCAGCGCGAGCCGACGGACGGCCCGCGCGGGCGTGCCGTGAGCGCGGCACGTCCCAGCGCGGCGACGAGCCTGGCACTCGCAGCGGTCAGCGGGGCTAGCGCGCTCAGCCTCGGGCGCGTCTTCGATGGCGCCCGCTTCGTCCTCCCGGTGTTCGTCGTCGCGCTGCTCCCGCATGCCGCCGGGCTGGCCTGCCGCGCCCGGCACGTGCCAGTGCTCACGACCATCGCCCTGACGCTCGTCGCCACGGGGCTGGTGGCGAGCTGGGTCGTCGAGGGCACGACGACCGCCTACGGCGTGCCGGCCCCGGCCACCCTGACCGCGCTCGGACGTGACCTCGACGCGGGTGTCGAGGCGCTGCGACGTGCGGTGGTCCCGGCTCCGGTGACCGACGGGGCGCTGCTCCTGGCGATGGTCGCGGTGATCGCGGTGGCGCTCACCGCCGACCTGCTCGCGTTCAGCACGTCGGCGGTGAGCCTCGGCGCGCTGGCGCCATCGCTCGCGCTGGTGGTCTGGACGGCGTCGCTCGGCACCGCGGACCTCCGGACGCGCGCCGTCCTGGGTTATGGCGCGGCGTGCGTGGCGTTCCTCGCAGTGGAGCATCAGGCGGGCCTCGCGTTAAGCCGGGCGCGCTTCACGGGTGGGGACCTGCGGTCTGGATCATTGGCAGTGCGAGTCAGCGCGGGCGCAGGTGCCGGCGCGCTGCTGCTCGGCGCTCTTGTCGGACCTAGCCTTCCGGGAGCGAACGGCGACGCGCTGATCAACGTCCGGGCGCTCGGCGACGGCGGCGACACCGGAGGAGGGAGCTACAACGCGGCGCCGCCTTTGGCGCGCATCGGTGCCGGGTTTGCCGAGCCTCGCGAGGTGGAGGTCTTCACGGTCGGCGCGCCCGCCCCCGAGTACTGGCGCACGGTCGCGCTCGACCGGTACACGAGCGAAGGCGGCGGTCAGTGGACGCTCGCCGCCGAGGGCCCGGGCGAGGTCGATGCGCGGCTCGATCGCGTGACGCCCGACGACGCACTGGTGCAGGACTTCGAGATCACCGGACTGGCCGACCGGTTTCTGCCGGCGGCGTACGAGGCGACCGACATCGACGGCACCGACGCCCTGGTCGTGCGCGACTCGACATCGCTCGTGAGCACCCGCACGGGGATCCGTGGCCTTCGCTACACGGTGACGTCGGCGGTCCCGCCCGACCCGCGGTCGAGCGACGATGCCACCGGGCGGGCGCCGCCGCCCGATCTCCAGGCCTTCACCGAGCTGCCTGACGACTTCCCCGACGACGTGCGAGCCTTGGCGCGCGACATCGTCGCGTCGAGCACCAGCCCGGCGGAGGCGGCGCTCGCGCTGGAGGCGTTCTTCCTCGACCCGGCGCAGGGTTTCGTCTACGACCTCGGCGTCGAACTGGGCGCCGGGGCCCAGAGCGAAGGCGCCATCCGCCGCTTCGTGCTCGGCGAGCGACGCGGCTTCTGCGTGCAGTTCGCGGGAAGTTACGCGGCGATGGCGCGTGCCGTCGGCCTCCCGGCGCGGGTGGCGGTCGGGTACACGCCCGGGACCTTCGATCCCGACTCGGATCGATACCGGGTGACCACGTGGGACGCGCACGCATGGCCCGAGGTGTGGTTGTCGGGCATCGGGTGGGTGCGCCTCGAGCCCACGCCGCGCAGCGGGTTGCCCGGCGGCAGCGATCTGCCGAGCGCCACGGACGCGACGCCGGAGGTGGACAGCGCGCCGCCGCCGACCGCCGCGACCGCGCCACCGGCGTCGTCATCGGCGCCGAGCTCGCCTGCCGAGGGCGATCCGGGCAGCCCGGCGCGCATCAGCATCGACGCCCCGGCGAGCGAGACGCCCGACCGGACCGTCGGCGTCCGTCCGAGCCTGGCGGTGCTCGCAGTCGTCGCCGCCGGCGTGCTGTTCGCCGTCCCCGCAGCGGGGGCGGTGGTCGTCGTCGTCGTGAAGGCGCGCCGCCGCGCGCAGCGGCGCGCCCGTTCCGACCCTGGCGCGGCGGTCACGGGCGCATGGGAGGACACCGTCGACCGGGTGCGAGAAGCGCGCATCGACTCCGACCGTGCGTCCACCCCTCGGGAGCTGGCGGTCCGGGTCGAGGCCGCGCATCCCGACAGTGCGGTGGGCGATCCGATGCGATCACTCGCGGTCCGGTACAGCGAGGCGCGCTACGGCGCGGTGACGCCGACCGAGGCGACGGCGCGCACTGCCTGGACCGAAGCCGAAGCAGTGCGGGCCGCGCTCGACGCCGGTTGCGGACGACTGACGCGCTGGCGCCGCCGGGCCGATCCCCGCCCCCTGGCCCCGCGCGGCGCCGAACCTGCAACCACCGTCACCACCGAGTAGTGGGTGCGGACGAGCGTCCCGCGGCCAGGTATCCCGCCCTTGGGTGCGGCAGCACCAACGCTCGGCACCAAAGATACGGCGTCCGAGCGAGCGGCTGCGGGGCGGGTATCCCGCCCTTGGGTGCGGCGGCACCGACGCTCGGAACCGCAGCCATGGCGTCCGAGCGAGCGGCTGCGGGCCGGGTATCCCGGCCCGCAGCGAGCGAGGCAGTGGATCAGGAGCTCTTGGGGCCTTCGCCGCGGCGCCAGCGTTCGCGGAGCCGCTGACTGAGGTCGCCGAGCCGTCCGGGTACGGCGCCGCCGCGCATCGAGCCGGTGAGGCTCTGGATGCCCGCCTTGCCGATCTTGCGCACGTTGCGCTCGATGACGAGCAGGCAGGCGAGCATGATGAGGAACCCGACCACCCCGAGCACCAGCGTGCTGGTGAACGTGAGCAGCAACAGCGCCAAGCCGGCCGCGAAGCCCATCACCGCCCACTTGATGGTGCGGGTGGCGTGACGGTAGAGCGTCGTCTCCGAGACCTGCTGGACGAGCGCAGGGTCGGTCGCCGACAGGTTCGCCTCGATCTCCTGGAGGATCCGCTGCTCGTGTTCGGAGAGTGGCATCGTGCCTCGCGGGTGTACACGCCGGAGCGCGATGGGAGCGGGCGGCCGGACAGGCCTCCGCCATTGTCGCGCAGCCTGACGCCCCCCGCTACGCGAGCGGGCGCTCCTCGCCCGAAACCGGCTCGCCGGTTCCACCGATCTGCTCCCGGGTCGGTGCACCCACCGGTGCCGGCGGGACCGCTCCCACCCGCACCGCCCCGTCGCCGAACCGGGCTCGCGCCCGGTCGGCGGCCCGTTCCACCGCACTCTCCCGGCCCCGGCGCCGCTCGTCCCGACCCGAAGGCGCCGCCGCCACCGACGCGTCGAGCGTCAGCGCACCCACCTCCCCAGGACGCGCCGCGAGCTTGGAGACCGACACGCCGAGCAGCCGGACGCCCGCCGCGACGTCGAGCTCGGTGAGGAGCGCCCGGGCGACGTCGCCGATGACCGCGCCGACATCGCTCGGCGCGGCGAGGGTGCGGGCGCGGGTGATCGTGCGGAAGTCGGGGTAGCGGACCTTGAGGTGCACGGTGCGCCCGGCACGCTCGGCGCGCCGGAGCCTCTGGCCCACCCGGTCGGCGAGGCCCGCCAACGCCTGCTCGAGCTGAGCCCGGTCGGTGAGGTCACGCGAGAAGGTCTGCTCGTGCCCGACCGACTTCACCTCCCGGTGGGGTTCCACCGGGCGGTCGTCGCGATCACAGGCGAGCCGGTGGACGTGGCTGCCCTGCGCCGACCCGAGTGCGGCGACGAGGGTCTCGACGTCGAGCGCCGCGATGTCGCCGACCGTGCGCACCCCGAGCCGCTCGAGCTTGGCGCGGGTGGCGGGGCCGACACCCCAGAGGCGGCCGATGTCGAGGGGGTGCAGGAAGTCGATCTCGGAGCCGGGTTCGACGACGAGCAGCCCGTCGGGCTTGGCGGCCTCGCTGGCGAGCTTGGCGAGGTGCTTGGACGTGGCGACCCCGACCGACGCGACCAGGCCGGTCTCGGCCTTCACCCGCTGGCGGATGGCCGCGCCGATGGTCGGGCCGTCCCCCTGGGTGCGCTGCGCGCCACTCACGTCGAGGAACGCCTCGTCGAGCGAGAGCGGCTCGACGAGTGGCGTCGCGTCGCGCAGGATCGCCATCACGTCCCGGCTCGCCGCGGTGTAGGCGTCGAAGCGGGGCGCGAGGAACACGGCGTCGGGGCAGCGCCGGCGCGCCCGGCCGGTTGGCATCGCCGAGTGGATCCCGTACCCGCGTGCCTCGTAGCTGGCGGCGGCCACCACCCCGCGCGGGCCGAGCCCGCCGACGACCACGGGACGGCCCCGCAGCGCCGGATCGGCGAGCTGCTCCACCGACGCGTAGAAGGCATCGAGGTCGACGTGCAGGATCGACGCGAGCCTTCGCGGGGACATGGCTACGGCGACTCGACCCCGTCGATGCCGGTACGCACGACGCGCAGGTCGCTCCGGATGGTCCCGTGCACCGTGTAGCGGTAAGCGCGGGCATCGACCGGACCCCACCGCTGGCTGAGCCAGTCGCCGAGCGGCTCGCCGACCCACCGGGCGCACCCGGAGAGCAGGTCCGGGCACTCATGGTGCGGGACGAACTGGGCGTCGACGACGATCCCGTCGGGATCGGCGACGCGCAACGCCCCGCCGAAGGCGACCGCCCGATGCACCTCGCAGCGCATCGACCAGCCCAGGTCGGGCGCGACCGCGTGGACCTCGTAGAGCGGGCCCTGCCACGCCGTGACCGTGAGGCCGGTCTCCTCCTCCACCTCGCGGCCGAGCCCGCCGAGGAGCGACGGATCGGTGTGGTCGATCACCCCGCCGGGAGTGCTCCAGTCGGTGACGCCACCTCGCCGCTCGTTCCGCACGAGGAGCAGGTGATCGGCCCGTTCGACGAGCGCGCCGGCGACGACCCACTCCCGCCAACCGGCGTCCGAGGCGCCCACGCCCGAGACGCCCTTGCCCGAGGCCATGGGCACCAGTGTGACACTCGCTCGTGACCGCCGGTCGCGTCGTTCGACGGACGGACGGGGGCCGTACCATCGCCGCGATGGCCGACTCGCCGAGCCCGGATGACCTCCACTTCGAAGGCCCCGACGACGCGATCCCGCCCGACGACGCGATCCCACCCGTCCCGACGCGGGCTGCCTACCTCACATCGTTCGCGGCGGTTGTGCTCGCCGGGCTGTTCGGTGCGACGATCGGCTACGGCATCGTCGACGTGAGCTGCACCGGAGACTGCGGTGCCGCCACTGCGAGCGGTGCCGTGGTCGGCGCGATGAGCGCGGCGATCGGCGTCGGGGTCATCGCCGTGCTCGTCCTCCGGGCGATGGCCGAGTGGAAGCGCACCCCGCCCGATGTGCGCGCCCGCCCCCGGCCCCGCGGTCCGTCCTGACCCTCGCGCCCCCGGAGTGGCGCATCCCGCACGTCAGTCGCGGGCCCAGTCCCGGCTGCGGTCGAGGGCGCGCTGCCAACCTTGACGGCGGCGCGCCACCTCGTCCGATGGCATCGCCGGCGCAAACGCGGCCTCCTCGGACCAGCTCGCCGCCGCTTCCTCGGGCGATGCCCACACGCCCTCGGCGATCCCGGCGAGGTAGGCGGCGCCGAGCGCGGTCGTCTCGGTCACCGCAGGGCGCCGGACCGGCACGCCGAGCACGTCGGCTTGGAACTGGCAGAGCACATCCATGACCGACGCACCACCGTCGACCCGCAGCTCGGTGGTCTGGGTGCCCGCCGCCGCCACGATGGCGTCGACGACGTCGAGCGTCTGCCACGCCATCGACTCCACGACTGCACGGGCGAGGTGCGCCCGGCCGGTCCCCCGCGTCAGCCCGAAGATCGATCCGCGGGCCCGCGGGTCCCACCACGGCGAGCCGAGCCCGGTGAAGGCCGGCACCACGTACACACCCCCGGTGTCGTCGACCGACGCGGCGAGCGGACCGGTCTCGGCGGCGTCGGCGATGATCTCGAGGCCGTCGCGCAGCCACTGGATCGCCGCGCCGGTCGCGAAGATGGCGCCCTCCATCACGTACGTGGGGGCGGACGATTCCCCGAGCTGCCACCCGACGCTGGTGAGCAGTCCCGCCGTCGGTGGCGGGTGCTCGGTGCCGATGTTCACGAGCACGAACGAGCCGGTCCCGTAAGTGTTCTTCGTCATCCCCGGCTCGAAGCAGGCCTGGCCGAACAGCGCCGCCTGCTGATCGCCGGCGACGCCGCTCACCGGCAGCGCGAGCCCGCCGGCGCGCGCCGGCACGGTGGTGCCGAAGCGGCCGCTCGTCGGGCGCACCTCGGGCAGGCACGATCGGGGCACCCCGAACAGCTCGCACAGCTCGTCGGACCAGGCGAGCGCGTCGAGGTCGTAGAGCATCGTGCGGCATGCATTCGACGGCTCGGTGGCGTGCACGCCGCCGTCGGGCCCGCCGGTGAGGTGCCACAAGAGGAAGCTGTCGACGGTCCCGAAGCGCAGGTCGTCGTCGACCTCGACGCCGCCAACGGTCAGGAGCCACTCCAGCTTGGTCGCCGAGAAGTAGGGATCGAGCACCAGCCCGGTGCGCGCCCGCACGAGCGGCTCGTGCCCCGCGGCGCGCAGCTCGTCACAGCGGTCGGCCGTACGGCGGTCCTGCCACACGACGGCCCGGTGGCGAGGCGTGCCGCTGCTGGCGTCCCACACGACGGCGGTCTCGCGCTGGTTGGTGATGCCGATGGCGGCGATGGTCTCGTCGCGCTCCGCTATCCCGGAGGCCACCTCGGCGAGCGTTGCGAGGGTGGCGTCGAGGATGTCGGCGGGATCGTGCTCCACCCACCCGGGCTGCGGGAAGTGCTGGGGCAGCTCGCGGTAAGCGAAGGGCCCGAGGTTCCCGTGCTCGTCGACCGCGACGACCCGGACGCCGGTCGTGCCGGCGTCGATGGCGAGGACGCTCGTCACCGTGCCGCAGGGTTGTCGGTGCCGTTGGCCCCCGCGCCGGCTGCGCCCGATGCCGCACCGGGCTTCTCCGGCAGCGGGGGCCCGGGAAGGAGCGCCCGGGGCGCCTTCACCCGGCCCCGGGGGACGTACCCGAGCGCGTCGAGGATCTGGCGGGCGATACCGCGGTCGCGGGGCCGGAACTCGAGCACGAGCACCTTCCCGCTCTCGGCCCGCAGTCGGATCTGGAGGAGCGGCGCCGCCCGCCGGACGTGCACCACCGAGAACGTCGGCCAGCGCTTCGCCAGCACCAGGTCGCTGGCGCCGAGGCGGCGGCTTCGGCGCGGCGCTTGGAACAGCATGAGTCGCTGATCGGTGACGGCGATGAGGTACGGGTCGCGCGCCCGCAGTAGGAGGGGGACGTGCCCACGCTTCTCCACTGCCCAGACCGGCCCGAGGCCGCTCACCCGCTCCCTCGACACGAGCATGGGCGCCGCGACCTCTTCAACCTGTCGGCTCAACCCCTCCCGGTCCATGCCTGGCCTTCCTCTCTCGGTCGCTCGCTGGCGGCCGGGATACCCGGCCGCCGGGCGCTCGCTCCCTGGCGAGCTCCGCTCGCTGCGCTCGCTCCGCCGCACGCCGCACGTGTCGCGACCAGGTCACCAGCTCGCTGGCGGCCGGGATACCCGGCGCCGCCCCTTCGGGGACGCTTGTCCGCACATCGCTCGGACGCCACATCCGCGGTGCCGGACGTCGTTGCTGCCGCACTCGCTGCGGCGCAGGGTACTGCGGTGTCAAGCGGCGGTCACCCGCGGACGAGCGACCGGAGGGAGCAGGAGCGCTCGTCGGGAAGCGAGCGCTCGCGGGCCGAGTATCCCCACCCGCCGGCGAGCGACCGAGAAAGGACGGCGGCTAGCCTGCCGCGCTGATGCGGATCGGGATCCTCACGGGAGGCGGCGACTGCCCGGGGCTCAACGCAGTGATCCGGGCGGTGGTCCGCAAGGGCGAGCTGATCCACGGGCACAACTTCATGGGGTTCCGCGCCGGGTGGCGGGGCGTCATCGAGTGCGACACGGTCGAGCTCACCGTCTCCAACACCCGCGGCATCCTCCACCGGGGCGGGACCATCCTCGGCACGTCGCGCACCAACCCGTACCAGCAGGACGATGGCGTGACCCGCGTGCTCGACACGCTGCGGCGCGAGCGGGTGGAGGCACTCGTCGTCATCGGCGGCGAAGACACGCTCGGGGTCGCCCGCAAGCTGGCCGCCGACGGCGTGAACCTCGTCGGTGTCCCCAAGACAATCGACAACGACCTGTCGGCCACCGACTTCACCTTCGGGTTCAACACCGCGGTGCAGATCGCCACCGACGCCATCGACCGCCTCCACACGACGGCCGAGAGCCACGACCGGGTGATGGTCGTCGAGGTGATGGGCCGCCACGCCGGATGGATCGCCACGTACGCCGGTATGGCAGGCGGGGCCGACGTGATCCTCATCCCCGAGGAGCCCTTCGACATCGACGAGGTGTGCGAGCGCATCCGCCACCGCCACCAGCGCGGCGCGGGCTTCTCGATCGTCGTGGTCGCCGAGGGTGCGGTCCCTGCGGAGGGCACGCTCACCACCCAGACGGGTGAGGTCGACGCCTTCGGCCACATGCGGCTCGGCGGCATCGGCAACCAGCTCCAGGACGAGATCGAGCAGCGCACGGGCTTCGAGACGCGCGTCACGATCCTCGGCCACGTGCTGCGAGGCGGCACCCCCACCGCGTACGACCGGGTGCTCGCGACCCGCTTCGGGGTGGAAGCCGTCGACGCGATCGAGGAGCGCGACTTCGGGAAGATGGTCGCGCTGCGGGGGCTCGACATCGTGCGGGTACCGCTCGAAGCGGCGGTCACCGAGCTCAAGACCGTCGACGACCGGCTCTTCGACGCCGCCGCCGTGTTCTTCGGCTGACCCGAGCTGACGCGATGGGCCAGGCATTGGACGAGATGCTCGCGCTCTTCGAGCTCGAGACGCTCGAGGTGAACCTCTTCCGGGGCAACAGCCCCGACGAGGACCGTCAGCGGGTCTTCGGCGGGCAGGTGGCAGCGCAGGCGCTGACCGCGGCGGGCCGCACGATCGGCGACCCCGACCGGCGGGTGCACTCGCTCCACGCCTACTTCCTCCGCCCCGGCGACCCGACGGTGCCGATCATCTACGAGGTCGACCGCGCCCGCGATGGGCGGAGCTTCACCACGCGCCGCGTGGTCGCGATGCAGCACGGCCGGCCCATCTTCACCCTGTCGGCGTCGTTCCAGGTGGTCGAGGACGGTCCCGAGCACGCCGAACCGATGCCGGACGTGCCCGCGCCCGAAGCCCTGCCGTCGTGGGAGGAGCGGGTCGCGCCCTACGTCGCGCGGATGGGGCGCGAGCAGAGCGGGTGGCTGCTGCGCGAACGGCCCATCGACTCCCGGCCCGTCTCGGATCCTCCGTGGCTCGACCCGACGCCGCGCGAGCCGCGCCAGGACGTGTGGATCCGCGCCAGCGGCACGCTCTCCGACGACCCGCTGTTGCACGCTTGCGTGGTGGCGTACGCGTCGGACCTGACGCTGCTCGACACCGCGATGCTCCCTCACGGCATCGCCTACTCCGACACCGGGTGGATGATCGCCAGCCTCGACCACGCCATGTGGTTCCATCGCCCGTTCTCGGCCGACGAGTGGCTGCTGTACCACCAGTGGAGCCCGTCAGCGTCGGGGGCGCGGGGGCTCGCGGGCGGTCTCATCTTCCGCCAGGACGGCGCCCTCGCCGTGACGGTGATCCAGGAGGGCCTGATCCGGCCGGTCCCGAGGACCGGCGACCCGAGCTCCGGCGTCGCCGCATCCGCCAGCCCCTCGGTCCCGCCACCGGGCGCGGCCCAATAGGCTCGACGGTGATGGCCTCCCCGGACGGGTCGGTCGACCTGCGCTCCGATACCGTCACCATGCCGACCCCCGAGATGCGCCGGGCGATGGCAGACGCCGCGGTCGGCGACGACATCTACGGCGAGGACCCCACGATCAACGCGCTGCAGGAGCGCGCCGCCGGACTGCTCGGCATGGAGGCCGGCCTGTACGTGCCGACCGGATCGATGGCCAACCAGGTCGCCCTCCGGGCTCTCGCCGAGCGCGGGACGGTGGTCTGCGGGGCGCGCAGCCACGTCGCCACGGTCGAGGCGGAGGCATGCGTCGACGCCGACCTCGGGGTCGACGGGCTCGAAGACCGCGCCGGACGCCTCGACCCGGGCGACATCGCCGCCGCCCTCGCCCGGCGCGCGCCCGACCGGCCTGCGGTGGTGACGCTCGAGAACACCTTCGCCGCGGCCGACGGGTGGCCCTCGCCGCCCGAAGAGATCGCGACAGTGGTCGCGCCCGCACGCGACGCCGGGATCCCCGTCCACGTCGACGGCGCGCGCATTTGGAACGCATCGGTCGCGCTCGGAGTCCCAGTGCGTGCACTCGTCGCGCCCGCGACCACCGCCATGTTCTGCATCTCGAAGGGCCTCGGCGCGCCGGTCGGATCGATCGTGTGCGGCCCGGCGGCGGTGATCGCGGCGGCTCACGGGCACCGCCGGCGCATGGGCGGCGCGATGCGCCAGGCGGGGGTGATCGCCGCCGCCGGGCTCGTCGCCCTCGACGCCATGATCGACCGTCTCGCCGACGACCACGAGCGGGCGCGGCGCCTGGCCGAACGGTTGGCGGAACGGTTCCCGGGGAGCGTCGACCCGTCGGGTGTCCGGACGAACATCGTGCGCGCCGATGCGCAGGCCCTGCCCGAACGCTTCGTCGAGCGGCTCGGTGTTGGCGGGGTGAAGGCGCTGCGCCTCGGTCCCGTCGTGCGGTTCGTCACCCACCACGACGTCGACGACGACGACATGGCGCGCGCGCTCGCCGTCCTGGATTCCATCGCCCGCGAGACCCACCCCGTCACCGCAGGAAGGACACCACCATGAGCCGAGTGCTGATCACCGGATGCTCCACCGGGTTCGGACGCGCCGCGTGCGTCGAGCTGACCAAGCGGGGCCACGACGTCGTCGCCACCGCGCGCCGGACCGAGACGCTCGACGATCTCGACGTGGCGGCGCGCCTCGCCCTCGATGTCGACGACGACGCGTCGGTGGCGTCCGCGATCGCGGAGGCCGGTGACCTCGACGCGCTGGTCAACAACGCCGGGTTCGGCCTGGTCGGCCCCATCGAGCGGGTCCCGCTCGACGAGGTGCGCCGCATGCTCGACACCAACCTCCTGGGCGCGGCCCGGATGATCCAGGCGGTGCTGCCCGGGATGCGCGAGCGCGGCGGCGGCACGATCGTCAACGTCACGTCGCTCGCCGGCCGGGTCGGCGGACCGCTCGCCGGGTACTACGCCGCTACCAAGTTCGGCCTCGAAGCGCTGTCCGAGTCGTTGCACTACGAGGTGGGGCACTTCGGGATACGGGTGCGGATCGTCGAACCCGGCTACTTCGAGACCGACTTCCAGGGCAAGGAACCTCGCTTCGGGATCGACACCGCTCCGTACGACGAGCTCGATCGGCAGTGGCAGGGCGCCATGGAGAAGCTGCGGGGCGGGGGCCCCGCGCCCGGAGCCGAGCCGGTGGCGCAGATGATCGCCGACGCGGTCGAAGCCACCGAGGCGAAGCTGCGCTGGCCGGTCGGTGCCGACACCGACCTCGTGCTCGGTGCCCGCGCCGCCATGGACGACGAGAGCTTCGAAGCCGCCATGCGGTCGACGCTCGACCTCACCTGGTGAGCGGGCAGCAGCACGCGTGGTGGGGTGCCCCGAGCGGGGCACGTCCCGTTGGTACGTTGACTCCGTGACGGTCGAGACGGCGGCCCCGGCAAGCGCCCTCGCCGTGTACGCGCATCCCGACGACCCCGAGATCTCGGCGGGCGGGACGCTGGCGGCGTGGGCCGAGGCCGGGACCGACATCTGGTTGCTCATCACCACCCGGGGCGAGAAGGGCACCCCGGACCCCGACGCCGACCTCGACGAGCTGGCGCGCCGGCGCGTCGAGGAGACGGCCAAGGCCTGCGCCCAGCTCGGTATCCGCGACCACTTCCACCTCGACAACCCCGACGGGACGCTGCGCGACGAGCGCGCCCTGCGGGAGGCGATCGTCCGCCACATCCGCACGCTGCGCCCCGAGGTCGTGCTGTGCCCCGACCCCACCGCGGTGTTCTTCGGCGACCGGTACTTCAACCACCGCGACCACCGGCTGACCGGATGGGCGACCCTCGACGCGGTCGCGCCCGCGGCGGGGAACCCGCACTACTACTCCGAGCACCGCGCGGACGGCTTGGGCATCCACGAGGTGTCGGCGGTCTACCTGTCGGCCACGCTCGAGCCGAACTGCTGGATCGACATCACCCCCACCATGGAACGCAAGATCGACGCGCTGTTCTGCCACGCGAGCCAGCTCACCGAGACCGGCGACTGGTTCAGGGAGTTCCTGCGCGAGCGCGCCGAGCAGGAGGGGCGCGCCGCCGGCGTTCGCTTCGCCGAGAGCTACCGTCGGCTCACGCTGGCTGGGTAGCGGGTCGGGTACGGAACGGGGGTCGCCCGCCGTCAGGCCGCGGCGGCGGTGGGCGCCGGGGCGACCCGGGCGACATCACTCGGCACGTCTTCGGCGGTCCTGGTCGAGTAGCGGTCGACGTACTCGTAGCCGCTGAGGGCCTGGATCTCGAACATCACCTCGTCGGTGACCTGGCGCAACACCAGCCGCTCGTCGCCCCGGCCCTGGTAGTGCCCGAGCGGGATCGGCGGACCGAACCGGATGGTGACGTCGCGGAACAGGCGGGGCAGCTTGGCGTCGGTGGGCTGGGCCTCGTCGGTGCCGATCAGCCCGACGGGGACGATCGGCGCCCCCGTCGCCAGCGCCAGGCGAGCCACGCCGGTGTGGCCCCGGTGCAGCAGGCCATCGCGGGTGCGGGTCCCCTCGGGATAGATGCCGAACACGCCGCCGGCGTCGAGCACGTCGGTGGCCGAGTCGAGCGCCCGCTGGCTGGCGCTGCCGCCCTCCCGCCGGATCGGGATCTGGCCGACGCCCCGGAAGAACCACGCGGTGCGGGGCGAGTCGAAGTACTCGGCCTTGGCGACGAACGTCACGCGCCGGGGAAGCACGAGCGGGACGAACAGCGAGTCGAGGAACGACCGGTGGTTGCACGCCAGGATCACCGGCCCTCGACGCGGCACGTTGGGCACACCCTCGACGCGCAGTCGGTAGCAGCCCCGTAGCACCGGGGTGAGGACCCCCTTCACCACCCAGTAGAGCATCATCCCCCTCAGCTCGTCGTAGAGCTCGTCGTTCAGCCGAGCTTGGTGAGCGCCCGGCGCACGCCGCGGACCGCCTGGCCGATCCTCAGCTCGTTCTCGACGAGCGCAAAGCGCACGAACCCCTCGCCCCCCGGCCCGAACCCCACGCCGGGCGACACCGCCACCTTGGCCTCCGCGATCAGCAGCTTGGCGAACTCGAGGCTCCCGAGCTCCTCGTAGGGAGCCGGGATCGGCGCCCACACGAACATCGTGCCGCGCGGCGCCTCGATCGGCCAGCCCGCACGCGCCAACCCGTCGATGAGCGCGTCGCGCCGCCCCTTGTAGATGGCGTTGATCTCCTTCGGGTAGTCGGGCGCCTCGTTCATCGCCACGATCGACGCGATCTGGATCGGCTGGAACGTGCCGTAGTCGAGGTAGCTCTTCAGGCGCACCAGCGCCCCCACGACCTCGGCGTTGCCGAGCACGAACCCCATGCGCCACCCCGCCATCGAGAACGACTTGGTGAGCGTGTACAGCTCCACTGCCACGTCGGTCGCGCCGGGGACCTGGAGGATCGACGGCGGCTCGTAGCCGTCGAAGCCGAGGTCGGCGTACGCGAAGTCGTGGACGAGCAACACGCCGTGCTCGCGCGCGAACTCGACCATGCGCGTGAGGTACGCCAGGTCGACGCAGCTCGTCGTCGGGTTGTGCGGGAACGACAGCACGATCACCCGGGGACGGGGCCAGGAGTCCTCCCACGTCTCGAGCAGGTTCTCGAAGAAGTCCTCCTCAGGGCCGAGGCGGACGTGACGCACGTCGGCACCCGCCAGGATCGGCCCCCAGATGTGTATGGGGTAGGACGGGCTGGGGACCACCGCGGCGTCGCCCGGACCGAGGAGCGCCCACATGAGGTGCGAGAAGCCCTCCTTGGCACCGATCGACGTGCACGCTTGGGTCTCGGGATCGAGCTCCACGCCGAAGCGACGCCGGTACAGGTCGGTGATGGCAAGGCGCAGCTTCGGGATGCCCCGGCTCGCCGAGTAGCGGTGGTTGCGCGGATTGCGGACCGCCTCGGTGAGCTTGTCGACCGCGACCGGTGGCGACGGCAGGTCGGGGTTGCCGAACCCGAGGTCGATCACGTCGGTCCCGGCCCGGCGCATCTCGATCTTCAGCCCGTCGATCGTGGCGAACACGTACGGCGGCAGCGCGTCGATCCGGCGAAACTGGATCACGGTCGGCTCGCCTCGGCGGCCGGGATACCCGGCCGCCGACCCTTCGGGCACGGCTCGCCCCCTGCTCCGCTCGCGCTGCTCGCTCCGCGGCTGTCCGCGATCGCGCGCCATCCCGAACATTGCTGGCGAGGAAGGCTGTTTGGACGCGGCGCCATCGCGCGACGGTACCAGCGAGGGTGAACCCCTTGGCTACCTTTGCCCGGGATGGGGATCGAGGCCGTGCTGCTCGACGTGGGCGGTGTCTTCTACCTCCCTGACCACGAGCGCATCCGCGCCGCCGGCATCCGCCCCGTGCTCGTCGACCCACACGACCTGCACACCGGCCTCGACGTCGAGCGCGTCCGGAGCCTCGACCAGGTCGCGGCGCTCGTCACGGCGTCCTGACCGGACCGGGACCGGGCCCCGCGCGAATGACCCCGCCCGCACCGCCCGGATCGAGGCGCAGCGGCGGCAGGTAGGGCCCGAGGAGCGTGCGCTCCCACCACGCACCGGTGCGACGCCGCTCCTCCCGGGTGGTGAACCGGTAGCGGTACAGCCGGGCGCGCACGTACCGCGGCGGGCGGTCGGGGAACGGGTTGTGGCGCAGCAGCCGCAGCGTCGGCCCGTCGCCGGCGAGGAGGCGTTGGACCACCGTGACGAGCCAGGGATGGCGCGCCGGCGGGCCCATCGCCGCGAACCACATCAGCCAGTCGAGCCGGAGGTGATACGGGGCGATCTGCGGCGGGCGCCGCGCCGGGTCGCCGGGCTTGCCTTTCAGCTCGTATGCCTTCCACGTCGAGGTGGCGGTGGGGACGTCGTCGTCGGTGCCTTCGAGCACGATCTCGTTGCGCTCGCGGGTGATGTGGCCGAAGGCACCGTAGGTCCCGACGAAGTGGAATCGGTTGAAGCTGAGGTTCATGCGCTGGCCCCGCGACACCAGGTTGCGGACCGGCAGCCAGCTCAGCACGGCCACCAGCGCGGCGAGCGCGATGACGCCCACTGCGAACCAGGTTGGTGTCGCCCCCTGGTCGGGGCGCTCGAACGGCAGCACCAGCTCGAGCGTGCTGTCGCTGAGGGCGAAGAGCGCCAAGGCGATCGTGACCACGTTGAGCCACGAGAAGTTGCCCGACAGCACGAGCCACGCCTGGGTCGCGAGGATGATCGCGCCTGCGATGCTGGCCACGGGCTGGGGCGCGAACAACCCGAAGGGCACGACGAGCTGCGCGAAGTGGTTGGCTCCGACCTCGACCTTGTGCGCCCACCGGGGCAGGTGGTGGAAGCGCCAGCTCAGCGGGTTGGGCATCGGCTGGGTCTCGTGGTGGTACTGAAGGCAGGTGAGGTCCCGCCAGCACGGATCGCCCCGCAGCTTGATGAGACCGGCGCCCACCTCGACGCGGAACAGCAACCACCGCATGAGGAACACCACCAGGACCGGCGGCGGCGTGTCGGCCGGGCCGAGGAAGATCGCCAGCGCGCCCGCCTCGCACAGCAACGACTCCCAGCCGAACGAGTACCAGGTGTAGCCGACGTTGACGATCGAGAGGTAGAGCGCCCACAGCGCGAACCAAACGAGCATCGGCACCCATGCGGGCCCCCGCTGGGGCAACCCCACGATGAGGCTCGCGGCGAGCCCCACCCCCGCCCATGCCACCACGACGACCAGCCGGTCGGAGTACCGAACGTGAAACAGGCTCGGCGTGTGCCAGAACCCGGTCCGCCGGAGCAGGTCGGGCACCGGCAGCAGGCCCCGCTCGCCGAGCAGCGGCCGGAACTGGTTCACGACCACGACGAAGGCGACGAGGTAGACAGCCGCCAAGACGCGCTCGAAGAGGAAGCGGCTCAGCCAGTACTCGGGCGCCTGGAACCATTCCATCCTGCTGCTCCGCCGGCGAGGGTACCGGGGTCGGCGCGACCCGGGGGCGGGGCATGCGCGGGGCGGCACCGTGTGACAGTTTCGACCGGAGTTGCATGGGCTCAAGTCCGAAGCTGCGGCTGCCGATACCAGGGGCAGACGGCGAGCTCTTCCCCCACCCCTGAGCCGCGGAGGGCACCATGCGCACGAAGATGCGACGGAGATGGCAACGGCGGCGGATGCTCTGGCGGGCGTTCGGCCCCCGTCTCGCGCTTCCCTGAGGCGCTTCCCCGAGCCGCCGGCTCGATCCCAGCTCCACCGGAGGCGGCCTGCGCCGGTCGGGGGTGCGGACGAGCGTCCCGGAGGGCGGCGCAGTGTGCGGACGAGCGTCCCCGGAGGGGCGGCGCCGGGTATCCCGGCGCCGAGCGAGCGAGCCATGGACCGGTAAGCTCCCGCGCCCCTCGACGCGCGGAGGCTGCCGATGCCCGTCCTCGCGGACATCTCCACCAAGCACTGCACCGTCGAGCGT
>Ga0136613_10000324_pt1 | contig 21319 bp, 18 predicted proteins | sample AntDrymUQ2722106_2_FD_106649 | JGI IMG/M metagenome (GOLD analysis project Ga0136613, IMG submission 106649) | Polar desert sand microbial communities from Dry Valleys, Antarctica - metaG UQ272 (21.06) | ecosystem: Environmental > Terrestrial > Soil > Desert | place: Antarctica: Dry Valley... | reverse complement strand
GAGCGCCTCGATGACGTGGTAGCCGTAGGTGGTCTTCACCGGCTTCGAGAGCGCACCCTGCTCGAGCTCGAATGCGGCCTTGTCGAACTCGGGAACGGTCTGCCCTCGCGTGATCGACAGCTTGCCGCCGTTGTCCTTGACGCTCGGGTCGTCGGAGCTCGCCTTTGCGAGCGCGGAGAAATCGCCGCCGCCCTTCAGGAGTGCGTAGATCCGATCAGCTTCCACCTTGCTCTTCGGGAAGTCGACGTCGTCGCCGTTCTTCTCCGAGATCAGGATGTGACGGACATCCCGCGACTCAGGCGATCCGTACTGCGCCTGGTTCTGCTGGTAGTAAGCGAGGATCTCGGCGTCCTCCACCTTGACGTCCTTGGTGACGGCGTCGAACAGCTTCTGCGAGAGAACGGAGGTGCGGAGCGTGTCTCTGAGCGCCTCCTCAGTGAAGCCCTGGTCCTTCAACGCCTTGTCGAACGCGTCGCGCTTGCCGCCGAAGCGCGTCTTCAAAAACTCCTCGACCTCCTTGTCGACGTCAGCGTCGGTGACGGTGATGCCGCGCTCGGTGGCCTCCTTCTCGAACTCCTCGCGCTGGACGAGGAAGGTCACGTACTGCGTTTGGATGTTCTGGTACTCGGGGGTTCCGGCCTTCGGGAACTCCTGCTTCCCGGCGGTGTACGCCTTCTTCGCGCGCTCGATCAACTCGTCGAGCTCGGCACGGGAGACTTCGGTTCCGTCGACGACAGCCACCGCTCCGTCCGGAACGTCCCCGCTGCCGCCGCCGCACGCGGAAACGGACATCGCGAGAGCGAGGCCGAGGACGACGAGAACGAGACGCGGGCGCTTCATGCGGGTTTTCTTATAGCCGAGACGGTGTTAGGCAGACGTTGTGGACTGTTCGGGAACGAGGTGAAAGCGGTTCGCCCGGCGGTTCGCAGAGCCAAGAAAAAGGCCGCGACTCAGGCGGCCAAACGAGCATCGACTATAGCATCGGGCAGCCCCAATGCCGCTTCCAGCGTTTCGACCCGCAGCGATACCTCGCGCTTCTCGGTCGAGTAGACAACGGTCGGGACTACGACCCTGAGCGCCTGGAACTCCACCGAGCCGAGGATCAGCGGACCGACTGTGGCCCGGCCTCCGCGGTAGACGAGATAGTCGGCGCCGAGCCGCGCGAGCTTCAGCTTCGCCTCCTGGATCGCGAACAGGTTCTGCACCGGCTCGGGGATGGGTCCGTAGCGATCCTCGGTGACGGAGACGAGCTCGCGCAGCTCGTCCTCGTCCTCGACGAGCGCGATCCGGCGGTGCAGGTCGATCTTCAGCGCCTCGGCCGCCACGTAGGAGGCTGGGACGTAGGCGTCCACCCGCGCGTCGATCCGAACCGGCCGAGCCGCGATGCGGCGCTCCCCGGAGAGCTCGGCAACCGCCTCATTCAGCATCTCGACGTAGAGCTCGAAGCCCAGAGCGGCGACGTGGCCGGACTGCTCGGCGCCGAGAAGGTCGCCGGCGCCCCGGATCTCGAGGTCGCGCATGGCGATCTGGAAACCAGCCCCCAGCTCCGTGTGGTCGGCGAGCGTCGCCAGCCGCGCCCTCGCCTCCGGACTCAGCTCCGACGCTTCCGGATAGAAGAGATAGGCGTACGCGTGGACGTCCGAGCGGCCGACTCGGCCTCGAATCTGGTAGAGCTGGGCGAGCCCGAGCGCGTCGGCCCGTTCGACGATCAGGGTGTTCGCCTGCGGGATGTCGAGCCCGGATTCGATGATCGTCGTAGAGACGAGCACATCTGCGTCGCCCGCGAGAAACGCATGCATGCGCTCCTCGAGGTCGCGCTCGGACATCTGCCCATGAGCGACAAGGAAGCGAAGCTCTGGGCAGAGCTGCTGCAACTTCTCGGCTGCCTCGTCGATCGATTCCACGCGGTTGTGGAGATAGAACGATTGACCAGCACGCGCGTGCTCACGCTCGAGCGCAGCCCTGATGAGCTCCTCGTCGTACTCGCCGACGGTGGTCCGGATCGGATGCCGGCCGACTGGAGGTGTCTCGATGATCGAGATGTCGCGTAGGCCCGAGAGCGACATGTGCAGCGTTCGCGGGATCGGCGTCGCCGAGAGCGCCAGCACGTCGACCTCGAGCCGGAGTGAGCGCAGGAGCTCCTTCTGCGCGACGCCGAAGCGCTGCTCCTCGTCGAGGATGACGAGCCCGAGCTCCTTCGGGATCACGTCCCGCGAGAGAATGCGATGCGTCCCGATCAGCACCTCCACCTTCCCCTCCCGAAACTCGTCCAGGATCCGCTTCTGGTCTGCGCGAGATCGGAAGCGCGAGACCATCTCCACTCGCACGGGGAAGTCTCGGTACCTCTCGCGGAACGTGTTCCAGTGCTGCTCGGCCAGGATCGTCGTCGGACAGAGGATCAGGGTCTGCTTCCCGTTCAAGGCGGCTGCAAAGGCTGCGCGCACGGCGACCTCCGTCTTTCCGAAGCCGACATCGCCGCAGACGAGTCGGTCCATCGGCCTCGGCGCCTCGAGATCCTCCTTGACCGCCTCGATCGCCTGCAGCTGGTCGTCGGTCTCCCGGTACGGGAACGACGCCTCCAGGCGCTCGAGCCAGTCCTGCTTCAGGTCGTACGCGAAACCCGGCGCCTGCTGGCGCCGCGCATAGAGGGCGAGCAGCTCGCCGGCGAGCTCGCGTACCGAGTCGCGGGCGCGGCTCTTCAGGTTCTGCCAGGCTTTGCCTCCGAGCTTCGAGAGCGCCGGAGCTCCGGCATCCGCGCCGATGTAGCGGCTGACCTTGGGAAGCTGCTCGTGCGGGACGTAGAGGCGGTCGTCGCCACGGAATGCGAGGTAGAGGTAGTCGCGTGTGACACCCGCGACCTCCTTCGTCTCGAAGCCAAGCAGGCGTCCGATCCCGTGATCCTCGTGCACGATGTAGTCCCCGGTACGCAGGTCTGCGAACGACTGGAGCGCTCGGCCGAGGCGCGCATCCGCCCGCGGCGGGCGCTTGCGAAACACCTGGACGTCGGGGAGCAGCGCAATCCCGAGGTCACGCCAGACGAAGCCGCGGCGGGCCGGGCTGACGACGAACTGCACAGCGGGATCGGCAGGAAGCGCGCCCCCTTCCTCCACGACGTCCGCGTCGACTTTTCGCAGCAGCCGCTGGGTGCGGAGCGCCTCGCCCCGATGTGGAAACGCGACGAGCACGCGGCGGCCTTGCCGAAGCATTCCTGCGAGCTCCGTCTCGGCCTCCGCGAGTCCCCGCGCAGCGATCGCCGGGCGCTGCGCCTCGAAAGAATGCTCCTGGGCGTGCGGGAACGGGTCGAGCACGGCAACGTTCTCCAACCGCAGCGGCTCGAGGCCGTCCTCCTCCCACAGGCGCCGGACGTCCTCCGGCTGCCAGACGAGGTCCGGTGGGCGCTCCACGGGGGGAACGAGATCCCCCGGGATCGCCGCGTCGTCGGCGTCGAGGTCGACGAGGTCCTGCCGCCGCTCGGCGGCCGGATAGATAACCGCCCGGGTCACAGGGTGCAGAGCGCGCTGGGTAAACGGCGAGAACGCCCGGATCTGTTCGATGTCGTCTCCGAAGAACTCGATGCGGAGCGGCTCGCGGCCCGTGCTCGGGAACACGTCGACGAGTCCTCCACGGACCGCGATCTGTCCGCGCTCATCGACGCGTTCAGCCCGCTCGTATCCTGCTAGAGCCAGCGCGTCCACGAGACGGGCGAGGCCGATCTCGTCTTCTAGGCCGACATCGATCGGGGCGGGACGCGCGTGCTCCGGCGGAAGCCCCTCGGAAAGGGCGCGTGCGGACGCGCAGACGAGGCCTCCTCGCGCCAGGACATCGAGGGCTCGTGCTCGTTCGCCGACGAGATGCGCCGGCGGCTCGAGGCCCGAGCCAAGCCGAACGCCGCGGCTCGGAAGAAGCGCGACGTGCGCCGGATCGGCGTACCAGGAGACAGCCTCTGCGGCGTCTCGCGCCTGCTCGTCCTCCGGAAGCAGGCAAAGGAGCGCTCTCCCGAGGGTTTCGTGGAGCGTTGCCAGCACCAAGGGAAGCCCCGGTTCCGACACCCGCGCGGAGGCAGGAAAGTCGTCGACGAACGCACGGAAACGCTCGCTTTCGGCGAGCTCGGCCACGAGTCCATGGAGCGACGAAACCGGCTGGTCCATACGTCTTGCGGGAACGGCGTCCCGTGCTCCCATCGTAGCCGGGGTGGCCCGTTTAGCCGTAGGCAGTAGCACTCATCCAGACTAGGGCTCCCCATCTCCGCCAAAGCCATGTTGGCGGTAGAAGCTCACGCTCTCCTCGCTCGGCCACACGACCAGAAGCTCGACGTCTTCCTCGCCGGCCCAGTTCTTCGTCGCCTCGAGCACGCGACCGCCGAAACCACGGTTTCGGTGTCCGGGTGCCGTGTAGACGTTCGTCACGTACCCGAGCCGTCGGTGACCCCGGGTCGGTCGCGGGATCTTGTCGACGAGGCCGACGAACGCGTGCGAGACGATCTCCGTTCACATCGGCGAACAGACAACCCAGCGTCCGTCGCTCAGTCCTCTGCCCACGATCTCGATGAAGGCGAAGTCGAAGTCCTCACGCTGCGCCGCAATCGGACCGTCCTCGAGCGTGAACTCGCACCGGAGTCGAGCCGGCGCGGAGAGATCCCGACTTGTCGCCCTTCGGATCACAGGCTCGCCCAGCTCAGGAACGGTACGCCGGTACAGCCACTGTCGCACGGATCGCGGCCGCCGTAGCCGCCACCAAGCTCCCCCAGGGGCACTCCCGTGTCCCTACTGACACGGTATCCGCGATCCCATCACGTATGGGGAACGGGATCGCGGCAATACAGCGTCAGTTGAACCGCTGCTGGGTCGTGTCCAAACCGTCGGCCACCACGCTCTCGACGGCGTCGGCCGAGGACGACACGATCCCCTCCACGTCGTCCTCGACGGTGAAAGCCGAGAGCACGTAGTCCGCGACGGGCCGAGGATCGCCACGCTGCGGTCGGCCCACACCGACCCGCAGCCGCAGGAACTCCTGAGTGCCGAGGATCTGTGCGATCGATCGGAGACCGTTGTGGCCCGCGAGCCCTCCGCCCGCCCGCGCCTGTAGCCGGCCAACCTCCAGGTCGACGTCGTCGTGGATGACGAGAACATCTTCTGGCGGGACCTTGAAGAACCGCACGGCGGCGGAGATCGAGCGGCCCGAATCGTTCATATAGGTCTCCGGCTCGAGCAGCGCGACGCGTGCTTCGCCCATCCGCGTCTCCGCGAGCCGCCCGCTGAACTTCGAGCGGAAGGAGCCGTTGTGACGACGAGCGAGCTCCTCGACGACCATCCAGCCGACGTTGTGGCGATCTCCTGCATGCTCGCGGCCGGGATTCCCGAGACCTGCGATGAGCAGGTCGAGCGTCGAGGCAGGCTCGCCCCGACGGAAGAGACGCATCTAACCCTCTTCGTCGGGAGAAGCGCCGGAAGCCTCGTCGGCTTCATCCGCTTCTTCAGCACCTTCTCCGGGCTCCTCGCCCTCTTCGCCCTCGGCCTCAGCCTCTGCCGCAGCGGCAGCCTCGGCCTCTTCGAGCTCGGCGAAGCCGCGGGACATCGCGACCGTCACGATCACGGTCTCGTGCGGGTCGTCGAGCAATGTGACTCCGTCGGGCACCGAGATGTCCTCGAGTCGAAGGATGTCGCCGATGTCCATCGCAGTCACGTCCACGTCGATGTGCTCGGGGACGTCCATCGGCAGAGCCTCGACCTGCAGCTCGCGCGAGACGAGCGAGACGACGCCACCGGCCTTGGCTCCGACCGCCTCCCCGATGAGCTGAACGACGACCGATGCCTGGATGGGCTGGTCGAGCCGCACCTCGCGCAGATCGATGTGGGAAATCTTCCCGCGCACGGGATCCTGCTGATACTCAGCCAGGATCGAGGGGTGCACAGTCGTCTGACCCTCGAGCACCACGTCGAGGATCGCGTGAAGGCCCGACGGACCCGTCATCGCCGTCCGAAGATCTCGTTCCGGGACGGAGATGGCGCGCGCGTGGCCCTTCCCGTACAGAACGCCCGGCACGATGCCCGCTTTGCGCAAGCGTCGCGAGTGGCGCGAACCGCGCTCCTCGCGTTCCTGAACCTCGAGCTTGAACCGGTCTCCGGACATCGGCGGAGGATTGTAGCGACAGACGTGCTCAGGGCCGGAGGACGTAGAAGCGCCAGAAGTCGTTCTCGATCGGCGCAACCTCGACCTCCCCGAAGCCCGCTTCGCGCGCGTACCGTTCCAGCGTGTCGGCCCGCATGACGGTACCCGTGCCCGCCGCGTCAGCTCCGATCATCCCCACCGGTAGACAGTGCAGGATGCTGAATCCGTAGTAGAGGCGCTCGAGATCGTCGTTCCCCGAACCGAACGCCTCGGCTGTGAGCTCGTCGCCGACGATCACGCAGCCGCCGTCGCTCAAGAGCTTGCGGGCCGCCTCGAGGACGGCTACCGGGTACGACATGTCGTGAACCGCCTCGAAGATTGTCACGAGGTCGTAGCGGCCGTGAAGCTGCGGATCGGCCGCGTCGCGCAGGTGGAACTCGACTCGATCCTCGACACCGCTCCCGGCGAGGTACGCGTGCGCCTGCTCGACCGAAGGGGCATCGAGATCGATTCCGTCCACCATCACTTTCGGATAGCCCTTCGCAATCGCAACGCTGGAGACGCCACCGCCGCAGGCGAGATCCGCCACGCGCGCCGGTGGGTCGGCACGGAGCCGGGCGTCGACGTCGGAGAGTGCGGGCAACCACTCCTGCGCGAGCAGCTGGACGAACATGGGTCGCGTGAAAGCAGCTTGCGCCTGATAGAGATCGGCACCGTACTCGCCGTAGGGAACCCCACCGCCGGCCCGATACGCGTCCAGCAGCGAGTCGATCGGACGCACGCACCCGAGCAAGAACTGTGCAAAGGGCGCGACGAAGTTGAGGCTGTCCTCGTCGAGGAGCGGCTCCTCGTGAGCCGCCGGCAACGCGAATCGCCACTCGTCGCCGACGCGTTCAGCTTCGAGAATGCGCGTCGAAGCCTGCTGCTCCAGCCACTCACGGGCGTATCGCTCGTTGATCATCGCTGCCCGAGCGAGCTCTGCGGAGGTCAGAGCTCCGCCCTCGGCCAGCACCCGGTAGAGGCCGAGCTTTGCGCCCACGTAGACACCGACGAGGTCGAATGCGCCGACCGTCGCACCGAACAGGCGCTCTACGAGAGCATCACGACGCGCCGTCGCGGACTCCGCCATGGCTTAGAAGAGCTGGTTCTCCCCGCCGAAGATCGCCGAGACCGACTCGTCGGCGAAGACGTTGATGATCGTCTCGGCGAGGAGCCCGGAGACGGTGAGCACCGTCATCCCCGGCGGCCGGCGAAGTGGGTCCACGGGAACGGTGTCGGTGACAACGATTCCCCCCAGTTCGGCGGCAGCAAACCGCTCGAGCGCGTCGCCGGAGAAGAGTCCGTGGGTCGCGAAGACCCACACGTCGCTTGCGCCCGCCTCGCGGAGTGCGCGAGCGCCTTCGAGCAGCGTGTTACCGCTCGAGATGTTGTCGTCGCCGACGATCGCGACCTTCCCATCCACCCGGCCCGTGATCTCGGTTACCGAGGCGACGTCGTGCGCCGGGCGCGTCTTGTGCATGATCGCGAAGTCGGCGCCGATCATCTCGGCGAAGCGAACCGCGTGCTTCGCGCGCCCTGCGTCAGGAGCCACCGAGACGACGCGGTCTCCCGTCAGGCCAAGGTCGCGGAAGTACTGCGCGAACAGCGGAAGTGCGGTCATGTGGTCGACAGGAATGGTGAAGAAGCCCTGGATCTGCCCCGCATGAAGATCCATCGTGAGCAGGCGGTCGACGCCAGCCATCTGCAGCATGTCGGCGAGGAGGCGACTCGAGATCGGCTCGCGCGGCTTCGCTTTTCGATCCTGCCGCGAGTAGGGGAACCAGGGAAGGACGGCCGTGATGCGCTTTGCAGAGGCGAGCCTCGCCGCCTGGATCATGAAGAGAAGCTCCATGATGTTCTGGTCGACGGGCTGGCAGCCCGTTTGCACGAGGAAGACGTCAGCGCCGCGGATCGACTCGCAGTAGCGGCAGTACGTCTCGCCGTTGGCGAAGGTGAGGAGCTCGACGTCGCCGAGCTCGACGTTCAGCTGCTCCGCGATCTTCGAGGCCAGCTCGGGGTGCGAGCGCCCCGCGAAGACCATGAGCCGCTTCTGCGGGGTGAGCGGTATCGCGTGTCCCGTCGTCATGGCGACCTCCGGTACGTCGGCCGCGAGACCGGGAAGCGTCTGCTCAATTGTCCCGCTTTCCACCCCGCCCCTCCTTGTTCAGCTGCTTCGTCCGAGCGATGGCGAGCGCGCCCGGAGGGACATCCTCTGTGATGACGGAGCCGGCTGCAATCCATGCGTCGTCGCCGATCGTGACCGGGGCCACGAAGGCATTGTCGACGCCGGTCCTGACGTTGCGCCCGATAACCGTTCGTTCCTTCGCCCTGGTCGCGTGGTCCTGGTTCACGGTGATGTTCCCCGCGGCGATGTTGGATTCCTCACCGACGTCCGCGTCGCCGATGTAGGAGAGATGGGGCACCTTCGCTCTCTCGCCGATCCGCGAGTTCTTGATCTCCACGAACGTGCCGGCCTTCGCGCCCGCCTCGAGAACCGTGCCGGGGCGAAGGTAACAAAACGGGCCTACGAGAGCTCCCGTGCCCACGACTGCATCGTGAAGCACCGCGTGCGGCCCGATTTCAGCCCCGGCGGCGACGCGTGACGCACCCTTGACGACGGTGAACGGATGGATCACCGCATCGGGCTCGAGCAGGGCGGCGGCGTCGATCCACGTCGTCGACGGGTCGACGATCGTCACGCCCCCGAGCATGTGCGCCTCGTTGATCCGGTCACGCATTGCTGCCGCCGCGACGGCGAGCTCCGACCGCGTGTTGACTCCCTCAGTCTCCATCGGTTCTCCTCCCTTGTGCACAGAGACCCGCTCGCCCTCGGCGACGAGGAGCGCGATCGAGTCGGTCAGATAGAGCTCGCCTTGAGCATTCCTGGGCGTCAGACGTTCGAGAACGGGCCATAAGCGCTCGGCACGGAAGACGTAGATGGAGGAGTTGACCTCGCGTAGGGCCAGCTCCTCCGGGCTTGCGTCTGCAGCCTCGACGATCGCCGCCAATGCTCCCGATCCGTTTCGGACGACCCGACCGTACGCACGAGGATCGTCCGGCTCGAACGAGAGCACGGTCGCGGCAGCGGCCTCGAAGCGGTGCGTCTCGAGAAGCTCTCGCAGAAGTGCGGACGTCAGGAGCGGCGTATCGCCCGAGAGCACCAGGACCTCCTCCACGCCGGCAAGCGCGTGCTCTGCGCTTCGCACGGCGTCTCCGGTTCCGAGCGGCGTCTCCTGCACTGCGACGGCGACACCGTCGAAGGCGTCCGCGGTCGAGGGCGAGGCGACGACGACGAGCGGATCGGCTTCGAGCTCACGCGCCGTCTGCAGGACCCAATCCACCATCCGCCGGCCGAGCAGCGAGTGCAGGTGCTTCGGTGTCGCGGAGCGCATGCGCGTGCCGAGACCGGCAGCCATCACGACTGCGCCGAGCTTTGTGGGTCCCATCTGGGGCATCGTGGCTGGGGCGCCAGGATTCGAACCTGGGATCACGGGACCAAAACCCGTTGCCTTACCGCTTGGCCACGCCCCAGAGCTCGCTCATCTTGCCAGTGCCGTCGGGGTTCGAGGTTGACTGAGCGGTCGAGCGATCCAGCAGCGCCCGCTTCCCTGGAGCGACGACGCCGCACGCGCCGCCGCCTCGACCGTCTCGAAGAGCCCGTAGGCGACAGGACCGGCACCGGTGACATCGGCGCGGAAGGCGCCGAGCCTCTTCAGCGCCTGCGCCAGCGGAGATGACACGAGATCGTTCGGCGGGAGCGTCGCCAGATCCTTGGAGTTGTTCACCCCGTCGAGCGCATGAACCAGCTGCGACCGGCGCTCCTCGAAGCCCCTGGCACCGTGACGCTCATCGAAGCGGCGATAGACAGCCGCCGTCGACTCCTTGTGCGCGCCTTGGGGCAGCACGAGCACGACGGTGTAGCTCGACGGCAAGTCGAGCGGTAGGAGATCGGAGCCGTCACCGGTGCCGAGCTGTGGGCCGCCTCCGCAGAGGAAGAAGGGCACGTCCGCGCCCATCGTGGCCGCGAGTGCCCGAAGCTCCTCGGCCGGGAGAGGTGTCGCGAGCGACGAGTTCGCAAGCTCCAGCGCGGCTGCCGCGTCCGAGCTCCCGCCGCCAAGGCCGCCGGCAACGGGAATCCGCTTCTCGATCCGCACGCGCCAACTCGGGGCGACGCCGGCTGCCTCGGCGAGCTGAGTCAGCGCAGCCCGCACGATGGTGTCCTCGGCGAATCCTTCGATCGCGAGTGAGTCGGCAGGCTCGACCGTGACGTCGTCACAGAGGTCGATCGCCTGCAAGACGGTCGCGACCTCGTGCTTGCCGTCCGGTCGGAGTGGGCCAACGACCAGCGCGAGGTTGAGCTTCGCAGGCGCTAGCAGCTGCGTCATCTGAGGGCATCGGCGAGGGCGACGAAGTCCGCCGGCTCCAGCTCTTCGGCGCGGGCTCCTGGCGGCTTGCCGATCGCTGCGAGAGCTTGCTCCGCATCGGCGCGGCTGGCGAGGCCGAAGAGCGCGAGAGAGTTCGCAAGCGTCTTCCGCCGGTGGGCGAAAGCGGCGTTCACGACCGGTCGAATCTGTTGGAGCGATGAGCCCTCGAGGCGCTCGAACGCGACCAGTGCGGACTCGACCCGCGGCCTGGGCTTGAACACCGTCGGCGGAACCGGGTGAAAGCCGACCTTGTGGGCCTGAAGCTGCACGAGCACCGACACGGCCCCGTACGCCTTCGTCCTCGGCATGGCGAAGAAACGTTGGGCCACCTCTCGCTGCACCATCACGCACCAGCGCTCGAGCGACGGGATCCCGTCGAGGCTGTCCACAACGAGCGGCGTGGCGATGTTGTACGGAAGGTTGGCGACCAGCTTGGTCGGCGCCGGCTCGAGCGACGCGAGGTCGAGCACGAGCGCATCGCCGAGTACGAGTCGCACGTTGTCGCGTCCCTCGAGCGCCGAACGGAGCGGCTCCTCGAGGGAGCGGTCGAGCTCGATCGCATGGACGACCGCAACTCGGTCTGCGAGATAGCGGGTCAGAACCCCGATGCCAGGGCCTACCTCCAGTACGACGTCTTGCGGCTCCAGAGCGGCAAGCCGGCCGATGACGCCGAGGATGTTCTCGTCGACGAGGAAGTGCTGGCCGAGCCGCTTCTTCGGCTGCGGCACCACGGTCATGGCAGCCGGAAGGCGGCGGCGGCGTTGGCGTGCGTGACCACGGCGAGCTCGGCGTGCTCTTCAGCACGAGCCTCTGCGAGTGCAGCGATCGTATGGACGACGTGTGCGGGTTCATTCGGTCGACCGCGTACGGGCTGAGGGGCGAGGTACGGGCTGTCGGTCTCCACGAGGATCCGGTCGCGAGGGATCGCCGCGGCGGCCTCGCGGAGCTCACCGGCCCTCGAATACGTGACGTTTCCCGCGAAGGAGACGTAGTACCCGCGCTCGAGCGCCGCCGGGAGCAAGTCGGGTGAGGAGAAGCAGTGGAGGACCACCGTGCCCGGAAAGCCCGCTAGTGCGGACGCTGTGTCGGCCGCCGTGTCGCGGCTGTGGACGACGACCGGAAGACCGAGGTCGGCGGCGAGCGCGAGCTGCTCGTCGAACAGCCGCCGTTGCTCCAACGGCGTGGCGTAGAGCTTGACGTTGTCGAGACCCGTCTCCCCTACCGCAACGGCCTTCGGATGCGCAAGCAGTTCGCGAAGCTCCTCGAGCCGCGCAGCCTCCGCAGTCGCAGCTTGGTGCGGGTCGACCCCGAGCGAGGCGAAGACGCCGTCGTGCTCGTCCGCGAGTGCGAGGGCGGCGCGACTGGAGTCGATTCCGGTACCGATCGTGACGATCCGCGTGACGCCGGCCGCCAGCGCCCGATCGACTGCAGCTGCCGGTTCCTCGCACGCGTCGAGGTGCGCGTGCGAGTCGGTCACGCCGCGTTGGGAGGGTTGGGGTCGTCCTCCATTCGCTTCAACTCCTCGGCAACAACGGTGTCCGCGTCCAGCTTCGTAAACAGCGGTTGCGGTTCTCGAAGCGCCTGGCCCACCGGGAGCTCGCTCGGCTCCCACGCCCCCACCCACGCCGTGTAGTCGCCGGTAAGGACGACATGCTCGTTCCCGTCGTCCTCGGTCACCGACCGAAGCTCGAGCGGACCCGCGAGCGCACCTTCGTAGCCCAACAGCTCGTGCAACCGCTGCGAGGAGAAGGGAAGGAAGGGAGTGAGGAGCACCTTCAGGCTGTCGATCGCTCTGAGCGAGACGTAGAGGATCGTTCCGGCGCGAGCGCGATCGCTCTCCAGCAGCGTCCATGGCGACTGCTCGGTGACGTACTGGTTCCCGAGCCCGGCGAGCCGCATGATCTCCTGCAACGCGTTCTTGAACCGTGCCGCCTCGATCAGCGACCCGACGGTGCCGAAGCCTTCGTCGATCGCGGCGAGGAGCGCGGTGTCGGCATCGGCGAGCGCGCCCGGCTCGGGCACCGTTCCAAAGTTCTTGTACGCGCTCTGCAGCGTGCGGTTGACGAGGTTGCCCCAGGTCGCCACGAGCTCGTCGTTGTTACGGCGGACGAACTCCGACCAGGTGAAGTCCGTGTCCTGGGTTTCTGGACCTGCGATCGAGATGAAGTAGCGGAGCGCGTCAGGGTCGTACCGGCTAAGGAAGTCCCGCACGAGAATCTCGAGCCCGCGGCTGGAGCTGAACTTCTTGCCCTCCATCGTCAGGAACTCGCTCGAGACGATGTTGTCGGGGAGCTCGAGGTCGCCTCGCCCAGCTCCGAAGTCCCCGTCGTCGCCGTACCCGAGAAGCGTGCTCGGCCAGATCACTGTATGGAAGACGATGTTGTCCTTCCCCATGAAGTAGGCGTGCTCCCCGTCCGGGCTCTGCCACCATTCCCGCCAGGCCTCGGGCGTGCCCCGGTTCGCCGCCCACTCGATGGACGCGGAGAGGTAGCCGATAACCGCATCGAACCAGACATAGATCCGCTTGTCCTCCCGGGCCTCGTAGCCCTCGATCGGGATCGGTACCCCCCAGTCCAGATCGCGGGTGATCGCGCGCGGCTTCAACTCCTGCACGAAGTTGAGCGAGAACCGTCTGACGTTCTGCCGCCAGTGACTCTGCGACTCGATCCACTCGGTGAGTCGATCCTTGAACGCGGGGAGGTCGAGGAAGAGATGCTTCGTCGTCCTGAAGACCGGTGTGGCTCCGTCGATCCGTGAGCGCGGGTCGATCAGGTCGATGGGATCGAGCTGGTTCCCGCAGTTGTCGCACTGGTCGCCCCTGGCGCTCTCGAAGCCGCAGATCGGACATATGCCCTCGATATAGCGGTCGGGAAGGGTGTGCCCGGTGGTGGCCGAGAACGCCCCGAGCGTCTCCTGCTCGACGATGTAGCCCTTGCGATGGAGCGTGCGAAAGAGATCCTGGGTGACGCGGTAGTGATTGGCGGTCGTCGTTCGTGTGAACAGGTCATACGATAGACCGAGGTCGCGCAGATCCTCGCGGATGAGCCGATTGAAGCGGTCTGCGGTCTCCCTCGGCGTCTCGCCGGCGGCATCCGCGGCCACCATCACGGGAGTCCCGTGCTCGTCCGTGCCGCTCACCATGAGGACGTCGTTCCCGCGCAGCCGGTGATACCGGGCGAACGTGTCCGAGGGAACGCCGAAGCCCGCCACGTGGCCGATGTGACGCAGGCCACTTGCGTACGGCCACGCGACAGCGACCAGGATCTTCCGTCGGGAGCTCGGTTGGCTCATCTGGGTCAATGATATGGAGTCGTTTTCTGCCACCCCCGGCCGGCCCGACCTCCCGCGCTGTGAGGGCGGCGAAGACGATCAGCACGACGATCATGCCGGGGACGATCGCGAAGGCATGGTGATCGTTGCCGTTGCGGACGGGTTCCGACCGCAACCGTGCTCCGGCCGGCGAGGATGCGACCGGGCCACGCATGCGGCGTTCGGTCGAATGTTCGACGTCATGAATGCGCTCGCGCCCCACGGCCGCCGTGGGTTGTCGCGTCGTGCCATTCCGTGAACGCAGGACACGATCGCTGGTCGAACCTCTCTGGCGCGCCGCCGGCGTTCCGACTACACCTCGCGGGAACGCCGAACGCGAAACCCGCTCGGCTTCAGGCGAGAGCGTCTCCGCTCCGCCGCCCGCGACATTCGCGCGTGCTCGCCTGTGTCTCCCGTCTCTGGAACCTGTCGCCTCCGGTCGCACCGGAGTTCCGGGAGTGCCTGCAGCGCGCGTCTGCACGATCTCCGGTGGCGCCCCGTCCGGAACGGAAAGCGAGACAGGGACTGGCACACCCGCCGGCGTCGGCGCCGACTCGGGCACCGCAGGCGGCGCCGCTTCTGCAATCGGAGGCGTGGGAGCCGGAGCGGAAGCAGGAGGAGCTGGTGCGGGCGGCGCCGCGGGCGTCGGAGGAGGAATGGGGACAGCCCGCGGCGGAAGCAGGGACAGCGGATCGACATACGTCTCGTCGTCGCCGGCCCGGATGCCCAGGTGCACGTACGGCACCTCGTGCTCGGAAACACCGGTTGGGCCGGCTTCTGCCAGCGGTGACCCTTCGGCGACACGGTCACCGCGCCTCACGAGAATCGGCCCGAGATGGGTCAAGGAGACCTTGTAGCCGTCGGTTTCGATCGTCGCGGTGAGCCCATACGTCGGAACCTGTCCGGCGAACGCGACCTCACCGGAGACCGGCGCATAGATGAGGCGGGCGCCTTCGAGAGCAATATCTACTCCGCGATGCTGTCCACCGGCGTAGGGGTCGTCACCGAGCGAGAACTCACGAAGGACGCTGCCGTCCGCCGGCCACGCCCATGCGTCGGCACTCGAAGCGAAAGCGAGCGCGAGGCCGACAGTGGACACCACCGCTCCCAGCACTGTCGTTGTCCTCGAAGCGAACACGCCTCGACCGTAACGGTCCTCTGGAGAAGGGGCAATGTGATTTCACAGACTTGTCACAGAGAGGAGCGGTAGAGCGCGTTTCGAGGCGCCCCGGTGAGACGGACGACGAGATCCACCGCCTGCCGACGCGAAACTCCGGCGGCGACGAGCTCCGCGACGGCCCCCACGGCATCGTCGCCGATCTCTCTCCCTTTGGGTTGGATGCCCACGCCGAGGACCAGTGTGATCTCGCCCTTCGGCGGCTCGGCGAAGCGCTCGGCGAGCTCGCTCAGTGTTCCGCGCACGACCTCCTCGAAGCGCTTCGTCAGCTCACGGCAGACAGCCCCCGGCCGATTCGGCATCTCTCCGGCGAGTGCCGCCAGCGAACCCGGCAGCCGACGGGCCGACTCGAACGCGACGACCGGCTGCGACCAGCCTACGAGCTGCGCCGCGAGAGCGCGAAGCTCGCGAGCCCTTCGAGGGAGGTATCCGAGGAACTGGTAGCGCTCGTCCACGAGCCCACTCGCGACAAGCGCCGTCTCTACCGCCGACGGCCCCGGCAGCACCGTGACGGGCAGTCCTTCGGACAGCGCCGCGGCAACGAGCCGCGCACCAGGGTCGTTGACGCCGGGCAGGCCTGCATCGGACACGAGAGCCACGCGCTCTCCCCGCACCAGACGCGACACCACCTCGTCCGTCCGCGCCGCCTCGTTGTGCCGGTGATAGCTCAGAAGCCGCGCGGCGATCTGGTGACGCTCGAGCAGGATGCGGGATCGACGCGTGTCCTCGCAAAGGACGAGATCCGCGTCTCGCAGTTCGGCGAGCACCCGCAGCGTGACATCGTCGAGGTTGCCGATCGGGGTGGCGCAGACCGCCAGCGGCATGAGAGCTTGTAACACAGTGATCGCCCGACATGGCCGTTCACTGGTAGGAGCTTTGTGTCACCAGGCTCCGTCGAGGACGCCGAACCCCACCAACGCGGCCCCGACGAGACCGGCCCCGGCTCCGAGCTCGGCGGGCGCGACGCGGAGCGTTGTGTCGGCAGGAGCTAGCGCCTCGCGGCGCGCGGCGTCCTGGGCGGGGCCGAGAACGAGGTCGCCCGCCGCCTCCCCGAAGCCGCCTCCGATGAGGACGACCTCCGGGTCGAAGAGGTTCGCAAGCGAGCCGATCGCAGCCCCGAGATACCTGCCGATCTCGGCCAGACACGCGCGCGCGGCGTCGTCTCCGTTCCGCGCGCGCTCGACCAGCGCGTGCGCGTCGGCGTCTGGTCCCCAGAGTTTTTGGGCTGCCCGATCCGCCGCAGTCCCGGAGCACAGGGCCTCCACATGCCCCCGGCCGTGGCAGTTCCCTCGGCATGGCGGCCCATCTGCGAGCACGACCATGTGACCGACCTCCGCCCACCCGCGATAGATCCGGTCGTCGAGGACGATCCCGCCGCCGACCCCGGTCCCGAGCGTGAGCAGGACGAGGTCCGAGAGTCCCTGTCCAGCGCCGAGCTTCCACTCGGCCAACGTCGCCGCGTTCGCATCGTTCTCCACGCCGACCGGAAGGCCGAAGCGCTCGCGCGCGTGCGCCGCGAGATCGAAGTCGTCGAACTCCAGGTTGGTCGACCGGAGGACGCGTCCCGTGCGGCGATCGAGGTTCGCCGGAACCCCGAAGCCGATCGCGCCGATCGGCTCCCCGAGAACCGCCTCGACTGCCCCGTCGAGCGCGCGGAGCACGTCTTCCTCCGAGCTCCCGGGGCTCTCCACCTCGTATCGCTCGTGTACGCCTCCCGCGCGGTCGAGGACGCCGGAGCGGATCTTCGTTCCGCCCACGTCGACTCCGATCACAAAGGGGGCGCTCACGACCGCGGGCTACCATAGCGCCCCGAATGGCCGAGGGAGACAAGCCCTACCGGCGGTATCGCGGTGGCCGCGTCAAAGGCAGAGTCCCACTCGACAAGAGCCGACGAGCCGTTACCGAGCCCGCGAGCGGGCAGGACAAGCCTCGACGCCGTCGGCGCTGGGGTCTCTGGATCGTCCTGGGCCTCGTCGGGCTGCTCGTGCTCGGCATCGTCTGGGGCGTGCTCGGCTACCTGTCCTTCGCGAGCGGAGTCGACGAAGCGAATCAGCGTCTTCCACGCCGTGCCGAAGGTCGGTTGGCAGAGCACGACGGATCCCTCCTCTCCGACCCGGCCACGATCCTCGTCATCGGAACCGACGGCGGCAAGGCACCCGGACGCCAGGACGCGAGGCGCTCGGACTCGCTCCTCCTCCTGCACACTGATCCGGGCAAGCACCGGCTCTCCTACCTGTCGATCCCGCGAGATATGCTCGTCGACATCCCGGGCTACGGCTCGGGGAAGATCAACGCGGCGAACCAGCTCGGTGGGCCGGCGCTCACGCTCGCGACCGTGCGTGGGCTCACCGGGCTTCCGATCCACCACGTCGTCGTCTTCGACTTCGACGGGTTCCGCGAGCTGATCGACGCACTCGGCGGGATCGACGTCAACGTCCCAAGGCCGATCCTCTCGAACAAGTTCGATTGCCCATACAAGCCCGCCCGCTGCCGCGACTGGGAGGGTTGGCGCTTCCCGAAGGGGACACAACTCCTGGACGGTAGGAGAGCGCTTGTCTACGCTCGCATTCGCTCCAACCAGAACAACGCGGCCGAGAACGACCTCACGCGCGGAAGCCGCCAGCAGGTGGTCGCGGACGCGGTCAGCGACAAGCTTGCCAGCTTGGGGACGTTCGTCCGGCTGCCGTTCATCGGTGACTCGCTGGCCGCGCCGCTCGTCACCGATCTGTCCGCGTGGGAGATCGCTCAGCTCGGGTGGGCTCGCTTCCGCGCCGACTCGAGCCGTTCGCTCCACTGCCGGCTGGGGGGAGACCCGTCGTCATCCGGAGACGAGTCCGTGCTGCTCGGATCCGAGGACAACGTGGCCGCGATCTCGATGTTCCTGCGTCGCACGGCCCCGCTCGCGCCCCCCAAGGGCTCGCTCTACGGCGCCGGTTGCACCCAGCGATAGCTCGTTGCTAGTCGTTAGGGGGCGGAGTCGTCTTCTTCTCGCCGGCCGGGGCCTTCTCCGCGGGCTTGTCCTTGTCCTTGGGCTTGTCCGTCGCAGAACTGTCACCGTCTCGGTCCTTGCGCGAGCCGCGACCGTAGTCCGTCGAGTAGAAACCCGATCCCTTGAAGTGCACTGCGACGGGAAAGAGGATCTTCTCCACCGGGCCCTCGCCGCAGGTCACGCAGAGCGCGACGGGCGCGTCGGCCATCTTCTGGAAGACCTCGAACGTGTGCCCGTTCGGGCAGCGGTATTCGTAGATCGGCATCCGGTGGAAAAGGCTAGATGCTTGGTCGGAGATTGGCGCGCAACTGGGGGCGGTCACGACCAAACCGGGCGACGCGCTCACTCGTCGTGCAGGCTGGTAAGCCTGGACGATGAGGGAGGGTGGCGATCGGGCGCCGTGTCGTGGCCGTCCTCCGGCCCGCCGTGAATCTCCGATCAAGCATCTCGGCGCGCGTCCTGGACTGCGGGCTCCTCGCGCTCGTCTTCGATGAGCTCGAGATAACACGGCGCGCTCTCGAACGCCGCCAGGCCCCTGGGTCGACCACGGCGACGATGGATGCGCCGTCGCCGCGAGCCGGCGGCCAGCGCCGCGGAGGCACCGACGACGCTGCCCAGGACGAACGTCCGAAACCAGCCATGTCGCTTCTCGCCGTCCATGAGCAGATCTTACGATCCGAGCCATGCTTGTCTGCACGATCGGCGATCTGGCGTTGGACGTCCTCGTCCGGCTTGCCGACCCTCTCTTCGCAGGGGGAGACACGAACGCCGAGATCCGGATCGCCCCCGGTGGACAAGCGGCCAACGTCGCTGCGTGGGCGGCGGCGCTCGGCGCGCGGGCGCGCTTCGTCGGGAAGCGCGGAGACGACGAGGCCGGACGTCTCGCCCTGAACGGACTCGAGGACGCGGGTGTCGAGGTCTGCGGTCCCGCAGAGGGCCGAAACGGGGTCATCTGCTCGCTCGTCTCGCCGGACGGCAGCCGCTCGATGGCAGCCGATCGTGGCGCAGCTGTCGCGCTTCGCCCGGAGGAGATCGATCCGGTGTGGCTCGACGGCTGCGACCATCTCTTCGTCTCCGGCTACGCGTTGCTCTCCGAGCCCGCCCGCAGCGCCGCCCAACTCGCCGTCGAGCTGGGCCGATCGCAGGGCGCTGTCGTCAGCGTCGACCTTGCGACCTGGAGCGCGATCCGCTCTGCCGGAGTCGCCGAGGTCCGACGAGCGGTGACGAAGCTCGCGCCGGACGTCGTCTTTGCGAACGAGTCCGAAGCCGAGATCTTCGGCGAGCCGCTCGGCAACGCCCACTGGATCCTCAAGCGCGGTGCCCGCGGCTGCGAGTTCGGTGAGGAGGAGCGGCAGGCTCTCCCCGTCAAATGTGTCGTCGACACCACCGGAGCGGGAGACGCGCTCGCGGCAGGGTGGATCGTCGGCGGCCCCGACCTCGCGCTCGAAGCCGCCGCGCGCTGCGTTCAGACGCTCGGAGCGATGCCGTAGCCTGGCGCCCGTGCAGCAGCTCGTCGAGATCTCCGAGGAAGTGAGCGCCGCGCTCGATGCGGGCGACGCCGTGGTCGCGCTCGAAACCACGTTGGTCGCGCACGGCTTTCCCGCACCGGATGGTGTCCAGGTCGGACTCGCGAGTGAGGCTGCGGTGCGCGACGCGGGAGCCGTGCCGGCGACGATCGGCGTACTCGACGGGGGGATCCGCGTGGGTCTCGAGCCGAGCGAGCTCGAGCGCTTCACGTCGGCTGCGCGCAAGGCCGGCCCACGCGATCTCGCGGCGTGTGCCGTTCAGGGCGCGGTCGGGGCGACAACCGTGGGGGGCGCACTGGCCGTCGCTGCCTGGGTCGGTATCCCGTTCCTCGGCACGGGAGGAATCGGCGGCGTCCACCGTGGATTCCCGTCGCCGCCGGACGTGTCCGCCGACCTTCCTGCGCTCGCCCGCACGCAGGCGCTCGTCGTCTCCTCGGGAGTGAAGTCGCTCCTGGACGTGCCCGCGACCGCCGAGCTCCTGGAGACGCTCGCGGTGCCAGTGCTCGGCTTCCGCACCGACACGCTGCCGCTCTTCTACTCGGCAGAAGGGGGACCGGCCGTACCGCAACGGGTCGACGACGCGGCCGAGGCCGCGCGCATCGCGGCGGCGCACTGGGAGCTCGGGGGCGCGGGCCTACTGCTCGCAAACCCACCACCCCAGAGCCTCGACGTCGAGGCTCTGATCGAAGCGGCCGTATCCGAGGCGGCGTCGACGGGTGTCTCCGGACAGGCCGTGACCCCGTTCGTGCTGTCGTTCCTCCACGACCGCAGCGAGGGCCGGACGCGCGAGGTCAACCGGGCGCTGATCGTCGGGAACGCGCGGCTGGCCGGTGAGACCGCGGTAGCCTTCGCAGCCCTGTGAGCCTCTACGACGACGTCAGAAACCTGCCGCTCGAAATCGAGGAGTACTCGCTCGAGGCCCTCGAGCTCCAGGCACGCAGTGACTTTCTCCGCAAGACCACCGTGATCCACCTGCACGGCCGGGACGAGGAGGGGATCGGCGAGGACGTCACCTACCACGGCGACGAGCACGACCGCTCGCAGAAGCTCGGCCCGGTGCTCCCGCTTGCCGGCTCGTGGACGCTCGACTCGTTCTCTCAACACATGGCCACGCTCGAGCTCTTCGAGCAGGAGCCCGAGCAGCATGCATACCGGGACTACCGTCGCTGGGCGTACGAGAGCGCTGCGCTCGACCTCGCGCTGCGTCAGGCCAACGTGTCGCTCGGCGACGCGGTGCGCCGCGAGCCCCGACCAGTCGAGTTCGTCGTCTCGATGGGCCTGGGATCGCCTCCCTCGACGGAGCGGTTCGACGCCTGGCTCCGCCTCTACCCAGCGTTACGCTTCAAGCTCGACGCCAACGTCGAATGGTCGGACGAGCTGATCGCGGTGCTTGCCGCCACCGAGGCGGTCGACTCGGTCGACTTCAAGGGACAGTATCGAGGCACTACCGTCGACTCACCGCCAGACGCAGATCTGTGCCGACGCGTTGCCGATGGGCTGCCCGGCGCATGGCTCGAGGATCCGGGGCTCACCCCGGAGACCGAGGCAGTGCTCGAGTCGCACGTCGAGCGCGTGACCTGGGACGCGATCATCCACTCGGTCGAGGACATCGAGAACCTGCGCTGGCCGCCGCGCACGGTGAACGTGAAGCCCTCCCGCTTCGGATCGGTGGAGCGTCTGTTCGCCGCGTACGACTACTGCGAGGCGCAGGGGATCGGCGCGTACGGCGGCGGGCAGTGGGAGCTCG
>Ga0136613_10000323_pt1 | contig 21340 bp, 22 predicted proteins | sample AntDrymUQ2722106_2_FD_106649 | JGI IMG/M metagenome (GOLD analysis project Ga0136613, IMG submission 106649) | Polar desert sand microbial communities from Dry Valleys, Antarctica - metaG UQ272 (21.06) | ecosystem: Environmental > Terrestrial > Soil > Desert | place: Antarctica: Dry Valley... | reverse complement strand
CGAGATGCACGCATGCGAGGCGCTCGGCCTCCTGAAGTTCGACTTCCTGGGCCTCATCAACCTCACGATCCTGGCCGATGCCGTGGACCTCGTGCGGACGCATCGGTCAATTGAGCTGGACGTCGACAAGCTGCCGCTGGACGACAAGAAGACGTTCGACCTGCTCTCCACAGGAGAGACGACGGGCATCTTCCAGCTGGAAGGCTCCGGCATGCGCCGATATGTCAAGGAGCTCAAGCCGACCGAGGTGCGCGACCTGGCCGCCATGGTCGCCCTCTTCCGCCCGGGACCGATGGCCAACATCCCCGCCTACATCCGCCGCAAGCACGGCGAGGAACCGGTGACCTACCTCCACGACTCCCTTGAGCCCGCCCTGCGGGGCACCTACGGGATCTTCGTGTACCAGGAGGACATCATGACCGCCGCCATCGCGATGGCGGACTACACCGGTCCCGAGGCCGACAACCTGTGCTACGCGATCCGTAAGAAGAAGGAGGCCGTCCTCCGCCAGCACGAGGCCAAGTTCAAGGCCGGGGCCAAGAAGAAGGGGATCCCGCCGGGGATCGTGGACCAGGTCTTCCACGAGTTCGAGCCCTTCGCCCGATACGGCTTCAACAAGGCCCACGCCACGTGCTATGGGCTGATCGCCTACCAGACGGCCTACCTGAAAGCGAACTACCCGATCGAGTTCATGACCGCCGTCATGAACGGCTTCTCCGGCCGCGCCGAGAAGGTGGCCGCGGTGATCGCGGAGTGCCGACGCCTGGGGATCGAGGTGCGGCCGCCGGACGTGCAGAAGTCGTCCGCACCGTTCACCGTCGAGACCGATGCTGGTGGTGTGCCTGAAGCCATTCGCTTCGGCATGGCGGCCATCAAGAACGTGGGGGAGGGGGCTATCGAGGCGATCGCGTCGGTGCGCGATGGGGGAGCGGAGCCCGGCCCGTTCGCGTCGCTCGACGACCTGTGCCGGCGCGTCGACCTGCGGACCGTCAACAAGCGTGTGATGGAATCGCTCATCAAGGCCAACGCGGTGGCTTCATTGGGCACGGCCGGCGCGTTGCTGGGCGCGCTCGACGGGGCGCTGGAGAACGGCCAGCGCCACCAGCGTGACGTCGCCGCCGGCCAGTTCACCCTGTTCGACCTGTCCGCGCCGGCCGCCGCCGATGGATCGGTCCAGTTCCTTGATGGCGGTGAGGAGATACCCCGTCGTGAGCGGCTGCGCTGGGAAAAGGAGCTCATCGGCCTCTACCTGTCCGAGCATCCGCTGGGCGACATCGCGGATCAGCTGCCCGACTACGTCAGCGCCTACACCGGTGACCTGGCCGAGGAGGCGGAGGCGGCGAAGGTGACCCTCGGTGGCATCCTCATCTCGTCGCGCCGGGTCGTGACCCGCGCCGGATCGACGATGCTCGTGGCCACGCTCGAGGACCTCCAGGGATCGGTCGAGGTCGTCGTGTTTCCGAAGGTCTTCGAGCAGACGGCGCAGTCGTGGGCCGATGACTCAGTCGTGCTCGTCACCGGCCGCATCGATCGCCGCGACGAGACGCCGCAGATCCTGTGCGAGGCGGTGCACGCCTGGGACGATGCCGTGGGCATGGGTTCTGCGGCCTTCGGTCTGGAGCGCGACCGGCTGCTGGCAACCCGTGGCGGCGGCCGCCGCTGGGAGAAGCCGGTGGATCGCAAGCAGGGCGTCTGGAGCGATGCCGATCGCCATGCGATCCCGGTCGAGGTGCCCCCGGCAGCGGCGGTGGCGGTTGCTGCTCCCGAGGTCGTCGCCGCCGACATCGGCGCACCCGAGCCGGCGGAAGGAACGTCCGCGCCGGCAGACGCCGTGCCGATCCAGACGACGCCGGTCGGCGCCGCCGCCATCGTCAACGTCTCGTTCGGCGACGACGTGTCGGTGGATCGGCTGCTGGGAGCGATCGAATCGGTCAAGGCCGCGCTCGGAGGCCGCCCGGGACCGCTGGCCGTGCTCCTCAACGTGTCGGTCGCAGGTGCCGTGCGCCAGGTGCGGTTGCCGGACCACGTCGCCTGGGACGCGAGGCTCGGTGAGGCGCTGCGGCGCGCCGCCGGCGTCCCGATGACCGTGGAGCTGCGCTCGGAAGCCGAGGAGCGGATCGCCTGACCGGATGCCCCGTCCTGCGGGGCTAATGACCAACGAGGGGCGGCTCCGTCGTCAGATTCCCGTGGTGCGGGTCAGAACGCCAAGGAGCTGCCCGTTTGCGTGCCTTCCTTGGCTGTTAGCCCCGCCGTGCGGGTCAGGCGGTGCGTGACCGCCAGTCGCCAGCCCCACCAGCCGAGCCACCCGGCAACCGTGGCAACCTGCAGGCGGACCGGGAGGCGAGCGGCGCGGGTGGCAATCACCTCGGCACCGCTCGGACTCCACGCACCGACCGAGATTGCCGCCAGGACGGCGGGGCCGAACGGATGATCGCGCAGTGCTCGCACGGGATCCAGCCGGGCGACCGAGTGCCACGAGCGGGTCATCCCGCAGGTCGGGCAGGGATACCGAGAAAGGAGCCGAACCGGGCAGAGGAGCGGCATCCGCTCGAGGTGCCGCCTGGGGAGCAGCGCCGCCGCCAGGGCGATACCAGTGAGGGCAAGGCGCCGCCGCTTCAGCTCGCCGAGCGACATCGGGGCGCTACTTGCGCAGCGGGCGTCCTTGTGCGTCGGGCATTCGGTTCACCAGGATCAGGATGAAGTCGATGAGTGCCCACACGCCGCAGCCGCCGAGCGTGACGAGCTTCAGCACGCCGAGGCCGGTGTAGCCGAGGAAGAATCGGTCGACGCCGAGGAATCCGACGAACAGTGAGATGAGGACGGTCATGAGCCAGTCCTTGTCCGAGAAGAGGCCGGGGACCTCCACCGCTCGGAACCACGCTCCCTCCGCGCTTGATCGGCGGACCATCGAGTCGACTCGCAGGTCGCCGGTCCTCACCTGCGCCTGCAGGTCCGGTAGCGAATATGGGCCCTGCTCAGCGCCCATGCGCTGGACCATGAAGGTGTCGGTGCCGCTCAACGTCGACATCCTCCCTGCGAATGTGGATGCGGACACCTTACGCCACGGTCAGCGGCTCCGGTGTCGTTCGCCGATGCCCCGCGGGATGGGGCCCACGACCAACGAGGCCAAGCTCCTCGGCCGATTCCCGTGGTGCGGGTCAGAACGCCACGGAGCTGCCCGTTTTCATCGGTTCCTTGGTGGTCAGCCCCGCCCTGCGGGTCAGGCGGTATGTGCGCGCCATCCGAACGTTCAGGGGTCGAACTGGACCGAGTCGAGCACGGCCTGGATCCGGTCCAGCATGGCTGCCTGCTCGAGCCGCTGGCCGCCGATATCGGCGCGAACCTCGATCCATCGGTCGGGAAAGTCCGGGGGGCTCAGCTGCCACCAGGCGATGGTCGTGTCGTCCTCGCTCTGCCGAATCTCGAAGGCGGCGGGCTTGCCGCCGATGATGTCGTCCGCATCCAGGCCGAACGGTCGCGCCACCACCGGATCGGGCACCGGTGGCGTGCCGGCTGCCCAGGCGGTGACGACGATCGATGCCTCGCCGGGCGGAACCGCGTCGCCCGTCAGCTCGCACGGCTCGTCGAAGCTCGTGCAGAGGCTTGCCGGCTCCACGCCGTAGGTCACCAGGTGCGCGAGGACGCGGTGCTCGGCCGACTGTTTCTCACTGCCGGGAGCCAGGACCCAGTCGGGCGGATAGGCGAACTCGAGCTCGTCGCTCGTGAAGCGCAACCTCTGGTCGGCCGGTTGCGAGGCCACCGAGACACCGATCATGAGCGCGCCGACCAGCACGGCCACCGCCGCCACGACCCCGAACGCGACCCAGCCCGAGTCCATGCGCGATCGTGGCGCCTGTGGCGTCGGGGGAGGGCGTGGCATGCGGCCGACGGGCGGTGCGGTCCACGGCCGCGGCTCGACCACGGTGTGCAGCCGATCCCATCGGGCCCTGCGGTTCGGCTCGGAGAGGACGTACCAGGCGTCGTTGACGCGCGCCATGGTCGCGCTCGGTGGTGCGCCCACATCGGGGTGATGCTGCTTGGCCAGCCGCCGATACGCCCGTGCGATCTCCTCGCGCGACGCGTTGCGCGCGACCCCGAGGACGGCGTAGGGATCGATGTCGGGCACAGCGGTCGAAGTCTACGCCGCGACGCTTGCTATCCTGTCGCCCGTGATCACGAAGCGCCCCAGGCCGGTCCAGCCCGCGGATCCCGACTCCACCGTTCAGCCCGCCGCGACCGATGTCACCGTCACCGCGCCGTTGGACGTCGCTCAGCTGGACGCGGCGATCCTCCGCTTCGTGCGCCGATTCCCGAACCAGACGGTGGACCTGGCCCCGTTGGCCGAGGAGCTCGGCACGGAGCCAGCTCGTGTCCAGCTCGCCGTCGAGTCGCTGGCGCGTCGCGGGATGGTGATCGCGCCGTTCGTCGAGCCGGGTCCGGCCGGGGGCGCCACGCTGACCGCCATCGGCCTTCGCTGGCTGATCGATCGAGAGGGCGGATCACCGGCCGACACGCCCACGGCATTGAAGCCCGCCGACGAGCGCATCCGTGCGGAGGACGAGGCCGCCCGCCTGCCGCGCGCACAGGTCTACGGGGTCAGCCGCCGGGACTGATCGGGTCGCCGACCCGCAGCGTTCCCGGCGTGACCACGTCCGCGTAGACGCCGAAATCGAGATGGCGCCCGTCGCGCAGCCCGCGGTACGCCCTGATCACGTGCAGGGTGGGGATGTCGCGCAGGCCGGTGTCCGGGTGCTGCGTCGTGATCACGCATCGCGCGTCTAGCTTGGTCACCCGAACCACCACCTCGCCGATGCGAACGTCGCGCCCGAGCCACTCGTCCTCCTGGTGCGGTCGTGCGCCGGCCACCTCGATGAGCATCCGGAAGCGGCGCCCATCGACCCGGTCCGGTGGATCCAGGTGCCGTCCGAGCTCCTCGACCGATGCGTCCGACACGATCGAGACCGGATGCCGATCCAGCGCATCCTCCCGGCGCTCGACGCGAACGAGCTGGAGGGGCCGGCCGGCGTAGGCGGAGAGCGCATCGGCCCATGGACCGATGACGGGCCTGGCGCTGAACGCGCGTCGGTAGGCCTCGAACGGCATCGGCGCATCGAGGGCAATCTCGCTGGCGACGACCGTTCCATCCGGGAAGGTGAGGCTCAGCCGTTCGGGGTCGTGCTCGAGATCGGCCGAGACCTGGACCAGCGTGCCGAGCTTCGTGCCGTCGAAGATTCGGCCGTCGGCGCTGAACAGCACGTAGCGCCGGTCATCGGAGACGCCATGGTGCTCGATGTCGACCTGATCCGGGTGCCGGAGGCGCAACGCACGCACCGGAGCGATCGAGAGGCGCGAGACGGTGAGCATGGGACGTCACTGTGCCACACGCGGAACGGGCACAATGGCGGCCGATGATCAGCCGCCTGCTCTCCAGCCTCGCTCGACTTCCCGGCGCCATCTGGCGCGGGACGGTCGAACGGCTCGTGTCACGGCCGCCCGAGACGGACACGCGGGTCGCCGTGATCGAGCCGGTCGAGCCGCGGGGCGTCGCCGGCATCACGCTTCGAGCGAGCCTCGTCGTCGCGGCGGTCGCCTTCGCCGCCTATCTGCTCTACCAGCTGCGGCTGCTCCTGATCCTCGTCTTCCTCGCCATCCTGCTGGCGGCAGGCCTGCACGGTGGCATGCGCTTCTTCGAACGGTTCACCCCGCGCATCGTCGCCGTGCTCATCACGTACGTGCTGCTGATCGGCGCATTCGCGCTCGTCCTGTTCCTCATCTTTCCGCCGCTCGTGCGCGAGGCGGTGCAGTTCGCCGAGGACGCCCCGCGAATCGCCGGCGAGCTTCGCACCGGAGCCATCTCGCTGATCGATGGCATCGCGGGCGCGGGCTCCGGGGAGGAGCTGGTCGACAGCCTTACCTCGGGTGCCCAGGGCGCACTCCCCGAGGTGGGATCGCTGCTCAGCGTCCCGTTGACCCTGGTCGGCATCCTGACGAACGCGATCATCGTGGTCTTCCTATCGGCATTGATGCTCATCGAGCGCGACCGCGTCCGGGGCTGGGCCCTCGAGTTCGTGGATGAGCGCGACCGCGATGCCGTCCTGGGCGTCACCCGGACCGCCCTGCTGCGGCTCGGGGCCTACGTGCGCGGCCAGCTGCTGGTCATGGCGATCATCGGGGTCGGCTCAGCCGCCGGCATGCTCGTCCTCGGTGTGCCGTTCGCCGTGCCGCTCGGCACGCTCTCGTTCATCACCGCGGCGATCCCGCTGGCCGGCGCGTTCATCGCTGGGGGGCCGATCGTCCTCGTCGCCCTCACCGTTTCGCCGGGCACGGCGCTCCTGATGGCCCTCTGGCTCGTCGTCCTCCAGCAGCTGGAGGGCTCGGTGATCACGCCCTACATTCAGGGGCGCGTGGTGAACCTGTCCGCCATCGCCGTCCTGCTGGGCGTCGTCGCCGGCACCTCGATTGCCGGCATCGTGGGCGGCATCATCGCCATTCCGCTGGTGGCCGTGGCCGATGTCGTCCTGCGGGACATCGTCTTTCCGCTTCGCCGCCGTGCGGAGCAGCAGCGAGGGACGTCCGGTCCGGATGCGCCAGGACCCTGACAGCACGGTTCTCTTCCAGTTATTCGCGTGGTGACTGATAGGGCCCTGAATTCGCCTCGAGCCCGACCGATCTTCCGCTGCTGCGAGCGGACGATCGCCGCTCCTGGCGTACCCATCGGCGGATTCAAGGCCTTGTAGTCATCCCAGGAATATCTGGCCTCGAATGCGACCGAACCAACGCATTGCAGTCTGCCTGCGAATAATCGGCCGGTAAGGGCTCGATAAGGCCGCCGTCGCAGACTCGGCGACATGGACATCACTCGATTGGGATCGGTCCTTCGCGCGGTGCGGGTTCGCAAGGGGTGGGGCCAGGTCGACGTCGCCGTCGCGGCCGGGGTCTCGCAGCCGATGATCTCGCGCATCGAACGCGGCCATCTGCGCCGCCTCAGCCTGGCCGTCATTCTGCGGGTCGCCGAGGAACTCGAGGTTCGGATCGATCTCCTGCCGAGATGGCGCGGTGGCGATCTCGACCGGATGCTCAATGCCGGGCACGCCGCGCTGCATCAGAGAACCGCGCGACTCTTCGCTGGCACGCCATGGATACTGTCCCCGGAAGCAACCTTCGCGGTCTATGGGGAGCGTGGGGTCGTCGACGTCCTTGCGTTTCATCCGCCCAGCGGTGCGCTCCTGATCATCGAGCTCAAGACTGATCTGGTTGATGTCCAGCAGCTCATGGCCGCGGTGGACCGATACCGCCGGCTCGCTCCGAGGATCGCGCGGGACCGCGGATGGCAGGTACGGTCGGTCGGCGTCTGGTCGGCGCTACGCGATACCAGGACCAACCGACGCCGGGCCGCCGAACACGCGGACGTGCTGCGAATCGCGTTTCCGAACGACGGTCACGCAGTGCGCCGGTGGCTTCGTGCACCCGGCGGAACCCTGGCCGCCCTGTCGTTCGTTGCCGATGGAGCTGACCGGCCGGGCGCGGCCTCGTCCAGCGGCGTGCGCCGTGTTCGGCGGCGTCGATCGGCATAGGGGCGACTCCTGCCCTCGTATGCACGGCTTGATTACAAGGGCGTCAATTGCCGCGGAAAGCGCGCGTGCTTCTCGGATGCTGAGGGTGGCTGAGACGGCGCGGCAGCCCGATGGCGCTCGGTTCCCTCCCCAGTACTCACCGGCCGAATAGATGACAGGCGGCCGGTCCCATCCGCCCCAGACCAGTCACCAGGCGAATGTATGACCAAGGAGCAGAGAGGCGGGACACTGGTCCGCAACGGCGCGCCGCTACCGGTCGAGGAACCGGCGGAGGAAGTGGGTGGTCTCCTCATGGCGCGGGTCGTTCAGGACCTGCTCGGGCGGCCCCTGCTCGACGATGAGGCCGTTCTCCATGAAGACCACACGGTCGGCGGCCTCCTGCGCGAAGTGCATCTCGTGGGTCACCACGATCATGGTTGTGCCGCTGTGCGCGAGGTCCTCCATGACCCCTAGCACCTCGCCGATCAACTCGGGATCGAGCGCGGAGGTCGGCTCGTCGAAGAGCAGGACCTTGGGCTCCATGCAGAGGGCGCGGGCGATCGCGGCGCGCTGCTTCTGCCCACCGGAGAGGCGGGCGGGATACTCGTCGCGCTTGTCGATCAGACCGACGACCTCCAGGTAGTACTCGGCCCGTGTCGTGGCGTGCTGGCGCGACTGCCGCAGCACGCGTTGCGGGGCCTCGATGCAGTTCTCGAGCACGCTCATGTGCGGGAAGAGGTTGAACTCCTGGAAGAGCATCCCGGCCCGGAGGCGCATCTGCCTGATCTGCTCCTGGTGGCCCCGGCTGCGGGCGCGCAGCGGATCGGCTTTCAGGCGGAGCCCATCGACCTCCACCCACCCGGCGCTTGGCTCCTCGAGGAAGTTTATGCATCGAAGAAGCGTCGTCTTTCCTGAGCCGGATCGGCCGATGATCATCACCGCCTCGCGTTGGCGGACCTCGAGATCGATCCCGCGAAGGACGTGGTTTTCGCCGAAGTACTTGTGGATCCCTTCCGTGCGCACGATGACGTCGCCGACGTGCGTCGGCAGGGTCTGCTCGTAGCCCGAGGCGGTCGATGCGCTAAGCCCTTCGAGTTCGGAAGAATCACGACGTGAGGTCGTCATCGGTCACCGCGTGCCATGCGTCGCTCGAGCCGCTCCTGGAAGATGCTGAACAGGATGGTCAGGACCCAGTAGGCGAGTGCCGCGATGAGAATCGCCGGGATCGTCTGGAACTCCGAACGTCCGACTCGCTGCGCGCGCCACAGCAGCTCCTGGACGGTGATGATCGAGACCAGCGAGCTGTCCTTGATCATGGCGATGAACTCATTCCCGATTGCCGGCGTGACGATCCGGATCGCCTGCGGCAGCACGATGCGTCGAAAGATATGGGCCTCGCGCATACCCAGCGCCTGGGCCGCCTCCCGCTGGCCTCCGGCCACCGCCTGGAGTCCGGCGCGGAAGATCTCGGTCATGTAGGCGCCGTAGTTGAAGCCGAGTGCGAGGATGCCGGTGGGGATCGGATCGAGCACGATGCCCGCCTGCGGGAGCGCGTAGTAGGCAAAGAAGATCTGCACGAGGAGCGGCGTCCCGCGGACGATTGACACGTAGAGCGACGCAATGGCGTAGATGACGGGATTTGTGCTGAGGCGGCCCAGTGCGCCGATGACCGCGAGCGTGGTGGCGAGCAGGATCGAGAGGACGGACACCAGGACCGTGATTCCGGCGCCCTGGAGGATGTACGGCCCGCTCCGCGTGATGAACTCCCACTCCACGCGACCGGCATTCCACAGGAAGAGCCCGAGACCCCCGACGAGAACGACCCAGACTCCGATGAAGATGAGCCGGCGACGCCAACGTTCCGTTTGCTGCGCGTTCGCAATCTCGGCAATGATCGGGGCGGCAGGCTCGGCGCTTAACGCACCGTGCGCGTGAGCGTCCCCGCCTGGATGCGTCAATGACGGCTCCTCAGCCTCCGGGACGCATCGACGGGGAGACCGTGCTGGTCGTCCCCGTCGCGCGTCGCCTGAGACGCTAGTCCTGCGTGGTCAGGTCGATACCGCCGTACCACTCCTCGGAAAGAGCGGTCAGGGTGCCGTCCTCATGCATCTCGCCGATGATCTGGTCGACCGCCTCGACGAGGGAGTCGTTGTCCTCGACGGCCTTGTCGAAGGCCACGGCGAGCGGCTCGAAGAAGATCGGGTCGCCGATCGCGGTGACCGGGTAATCCTCCTCGATCGCAGCCTCGACGGTCGTGATCGAGCTGATCCAGCCGTCGAACTCCGATCGACCTGCCTGCCACGCCTCGGCGCAGTTGATGTCGGTGGGCAGCGTCGTTGCGGTGATGCCCGCCGGCGGCTCGGTGACCTCCCCCGCATCCTCGGGCAGCGTGAGGGTTCCGTCGATCCAGTCGAGGTATGTCGTGGCCTCGGCCACGCAGACTGTCGTCCCGGCGAAGTCCTCGATTGCCGAAATCTCGGTCCCCTCCGTCGTGGCCATCTGGGCGGGCGTGTAGTAGTAGGGCTCGGTGAAGTCAAGAACCTCCCTGCGGTCCTCGGTAATCGTCACTGAACCGACGCTGACGTCCCACCGCTCTGACCAGTTACCGGCCACCACGGCGTCGAAGAGCGGGTCAGTGAACTCGTGGTCCACGCCCAGCCGGGTCGCGACCTCGATGGCCACGTCGATGTCGAAGCCCTCGTACTCGCCGGTCTCGCTATTCAACGACGACTGCGGCGGATAGGCCGGATCGGTCGAGATGACGAGCACCCCGGCTTCGCAGATGCGGGCGAGGGCATCGTCGCCCGAGGCGTTGTCGCAAGGCACGCCCGCTGCGGCGCTTGCGCTCGCGGCCGGCTCTGAGGCGGCAGCTGACCCGGTTGCCGATTCGGTTGCCGACTCGCTCGCCGGCGCAGTCGCCGACTCGCCGTTGTTCGCCTGGCACGCGGCCAGCACGAACATCGCCATCGCCAGGACAGCAATGCATCGCTTGACTTCCATGTGTCTCCTCATAGTGCGGGCACGCCGACACCCTCGCGGCGTCGTTGGGGGCCATTCGGTCGGGACGTTGTAGCACTTCGCGGCGTCAGGCGGCAAGAAATTCGGGGTCGTCGGTACACTCACGGCATGACGACGACCCAGCGAGCGATGGTCCCGGCGCCTCCTATCAGCCGCGCCGCGACCCTCCCGTCACGCTACTACTTCGACGCCGACATCCTTGCGGCTGAGAAGCAACGCGTCTTCGGCCGAACCTGGCAGCTGGTCGCGCGGACTGATGAGCTCCGCCGGGTAGGGGACTTCGTGCCGGTGACGGTCCTCGATGAGCCGATCGTGATCACCCATGGCCTGGATGGTGGGCTGCGCGCCTTCTACAACGTGTGCCGGCACCGCGCCGGACAGGTGGCGCTGACGAAGGGCAACCGCAAGTCGCTGCAATGCCGCTATCACGGGTGGACCTACGGCCTTGATGGCGGTCTGCGCGCCTGTCCCGAGATGGAGGCGACCGAGGACTTCCGCAAGGAGGACTTCGGGCTGGTGCCCGTTCGTGTCGAGCGCTGGGGGCCGTTCGTCTTCGTCAACCTCTCGGACGACGCGCCACCGCTGGCCGACATGATGGACGGCATTCCGGGCGAGGTGGCGAAGGCCGGCTACGACGTCGACAGCATGCGCCTGGTCGAGCGGCGCGAGTACGAGATCGAGTGCAACTGGAAGGTGTATGTCGACAACTACCTGGAGGGCTATCACCTGCCGATCGCGCACCCTCAGCTGTTCCGCGAGCTCGACTACGACAGCTACCGCGTCGAGGAGTTCCGCTACTACTCGAAGCAGCATGCGCCGATCCGGGAGCTCAAGCCGGGGGAGGAGCTCGGGGTCGACCGCCGCTACCTGCGCCAGCCGGGCGTCGAGGACTCCGCCCTCTACTACTGGCTCTTCCCGAACACGATGTTCAACATCTACCAGGACAACATGTCCTCGAACGTCATCCTGCCACTCGGACCGGACAGGACCCTCACCATCTTCGAGTGGTTCTTCGCCGAGCCGGGCTCTGGCCCGGGATGGGAGTCGATGCAGCAGACGATTGCCTTCTCCGACGAGATCCAGCAGGAGGACATCGTCCTCTGCGAGCAGGTCCAGCGCGGGCTGCGCTCCCGCGCCTACGACACCGGCCGCTTCAGCGCCAAGCGCGAGAACGGCGTCTACCACTTCCAGAACCTGGTCCGCGAGTTCCTCGACGAGCAGGAGCCCGGATGACCTACGAAGAGCTGCTCGACCTCGCGCGGCGGTACGAGGGCAAGACCCTCGAGACCGTCACGGGCAAGCCGTTCACCGTCGGCATCTACCGCGACTGTCCGTTCTTCACGCCGGCGTCGAGCGGGTACGGGCAGAGCGACGGCCGCAGGGCAGCGGAACGATTCCTCGTTCGCTATAACGAGATCGGGAGTTTCCGGCCCGGTGATTACAGTGACGTCACCCGCAACGCGTCCTACTACGTGGCCCTGGTGCGCCAGCCGCGGTGACCCAGCAGCCCGGATTCACATGAGGCGTGCACTACGTCCGGTGGAAGCGCCAGCGCCGGAATCACGACCCGGACATCGGTCCAGCCGAGGTCGTGCGCCAGTTGCCGGCCGAGCCGAACCTTCACGTCGAGCCGTCCGAGAGTCTCCTGGAGGTCGCCGAGCGCAGACTTGATCTCGACGATCACCAAGATCCGCAGGATCGGATGGAAGGCAACGATGTCGGCGCGGCCTCAGTCACCATAGTGGTTGAAGGTGACCTCGACGCGCAACCACCCAGCCCAAGAGACGAGAATTGTTCGGCCACCGACTGTTGAATAGCGGCGTGGGGCGGCATCGATCAGCCGGTCGAGCTGCTCTCCATGCCACCGGAGCTGAAGGTGGACCGTTGCACCCAACGCTCCGACGATTCGATCGATTGAGCCGAGGGTCATGCCGCTCAGGTCGCCGCGCTCCGTCCGCGAGACCATCTCCCGAGACACCTCGGCCCGAACACCGAGGGTCTGCTGCGCCCACCCCTTCTTGAGCCTGAGGAACCGTACGGCCCGCTCGACGTTCGTGAACATGCGCCGATTGTCGTGATCGGCGATGACGGGCGGCGTACTGGCCGCTCACCAGTGGTCCGGATTCACATGACGCGTGCACTACGTCCAGTAGAGCCGCTCTGGACCGTCTCAATGCACGCCGGGTGTGAACCAGCGCGCTTCGAAGCGCGATAAGCGCGCCTCTTGGTTACTCGATGTGAATCCGGACCGTTCCCCGCGCTACGCTGCGCCCATGACCGATCCCGCCGCCCCGCGCGCCGATGGGCGCCTGACCGTCGCCCTCGTCTCGGAGGTGTTCTGGGAGCCCGACGGCGCCATGCGCCTGAGGGAACGCCTCGCCGAGGCGGCTGATCGCGGTGCCGACCTCGCGGTGCTTCCCGAGCTGCCGCTCAATCCGTGGCGCCCTTCCACCAAGCAGGCGCATGACGAGGATGCGGAGGGGATGGGCGGCGATCGCGCCCGGACCCAGGCCGAGGCGGCGGCCGAGGCCGGCATCGGCCTCGTGGGCGGGATCATCCACCGCGATGCCAGCGGGCGGCGAACGAGCCGCTGCCTGGTCTACGACCGCACCGGAGCGCTGCGGGCGACCTACGAGAAGCTCCATCTGCCCGAGGAGGAGGGCTTCTGGGAGACGAGCCACTATGAGCCGGGGACGGAGCCGCCGAGGCGCATCGACGTCTTCGGGGTACCCGTCGGCCTTCAGCTCTGCTCGGACAGCAACCGCCCCGAGGGGACGCATCTGCTGGGCGCGCAGGGGGTCGCGGCAACGATCAACCCGCGCGCCACCGAGGAGCGGACCTACCAGCGCTGGAAGACGGTCTGGCGGGCCAATGCGCTGACCAGTTGTTGCTACGTGCTGAGCGTGAATCGGCCGCATCCCGAGGACGGCGTGCTGATCGGCGGACCGAGCGTCGCCTTCGATCCGACCGGAGAGCTGCTGGTCGAAACGACGGATCGGATTGCGCTCGTCACGCTGCAGGAGACGGTTGCGGCCGATGCGCGCCGCGCGTACCCGGGCTACCTGCCGATCCGCGCTCGCCTCTACGCCGATGCGTGGGCGGAGATCGCCGGCCGGGTCGGATAGGGGGCGGCTCAGCCTTCGGCGAGCCGGAATTGGCCCCGAGCGATCAGGGTCTCGCCCACGTAGATGCGCATCTCGTACAGCCCCGCCCCCCAATCGGCGACGAATCCCCCCGCGTCGCCGGCAACGAACCCGGCCGCCGTCCCCTCCGGATTGACGCCGAGCTGGTTGCCGGCCGCAGCGACGAGCTCGTCGCCCTCGCTGCCATCCTCGTTGATGCGCACGATCTGCTCGCCAATGTTCGCCGCCCCGAAGGGCTCCGCGGTGGTGATCGAGTGGGCGAAGACCGTGCCGGGCGTGAAGGTGTCAATGGGTTCGACGACCTGTCGGTCACCGTCCAGCTCGCTCCCAAAGACCACCGCGCCCGGCAGCTCGGGGCTGGCGACGGGCGTCGTGGTGGGTGCCGCCGATGCGGCGACCGATGCGGCGACCGATGCGGCGACCGACGGTTCCGCGGTCGGCGTGGCCGTGGCCGTTGCACTGGGGCTCGGATCCGCTCCAGCGATCGGCTCGGTCGGGTTGAGACTCGAGATGAAGAGGCCGATCAACAGGGCGCCCACGATCGTGCCGATGACCGCCACCATCGAGAGGAGCGAATCCCGGTCGCTGGGGAACCGCCCGGTGGGAACGATCCGCGCCTCGCCGTGACGCAACGCGACCCCGCACGATCGGCAGACCTGCGCCCACTCCGGGTTGGCACGGCCGCAGTTGAAGCAATCGACGGTCTCGTCGGTCATAGGGTGGGGCGGGTCCTCCTCGGGCGTCGGCCGGTGGCGGGCGAAGCCTAGCATGCACATATGGCCGCCGGCGGTGAGAACGCCGACGGCCGGCGGCCGAACCCCGCAACGGGTCGACCGAGTGCGAGTCTAGCGACCGATGAGCACGAACGCCGGCTGCGGAGCCGTGACGGTTTCCTCCTAGGACGGCGTCCGCTTGCCGATGTCGTACTGCTCGGCGGTGTTCCGCAGACGCTTCTCCTCCGCATGCATGATGCCGATGCACGAGCAGGCTCGTCGCATCAGGCCATCGCGATCGTCGATTCGGATCTCACCGCGCGAGTAGGTGATCAGGCCATCGTCCTTGAACTGATGGATCGCCAATGAGACCGACGGGCGCTGCACGCCGATCATTTCCGCCAGGAACTCGTGGGTCACGCTGAATCGAGCCTCGTCCACGCGTTCATCGACCTGGAGGAGCCAGCGCGCCGCGCGCTGGTCCAGGCGATGGACGCGGTTGCACAGGATCAGCTGTGCCATGCTCACCATGACGACCTGGGTGTAACGCTGCAGCAGATTGACCAGCTGCCCCGAGCGCTCGAGCTCGGAGCGGAGCGCTTCGGCGGGCATCCTGAAGGCGGTCATGGGGATCTGCACCATGGTTCGTACCGGCATCTGACCCGTGCCCAGGAAGACCGCCAGCCCGGTCATGCCCTCGCGCCCGATCATTGCCGTGTCGACGGACTCACCCTCCTCGCCGATGGCCAAGATCGATGCGATGCCCCTCACCGGGAAGTAGACGTGCTCGATTTCGGCGTCGGGGGCATCGAGCTCAACGCCTCGTGGGAAGGCGACGGGCGTGAGGTGTGCCGAGACGCGGGCGAACTCGCCGTCGGGGAGTGCAGCGAGAAGCGCGTTGTCGCGCGAACGGATACCGGCAGCCGCTCCATCGGCTTGAGGTGCCACGGGCAGAGTGTACGCGGCGCACTGTCATGATGCGGACAGACGACACTACGCTCGACTGCCAGCATGGGGCGAGAGACACAGAGGATGGGCAGATGGAATGCTGATCAGTCGTTCGTCGCTGGGCGCAGGCCGGACCGCCCCCATGCCCGAGTCTCGCCTCACGGTGGTCGTCGACGACCATGACCTCGGGGATTTGCTGCGAGAGGTCTTCAGTGCCACCCATCGCGTGAGCACGCTTCCTCCCGTGAACTCCGTCAACATAATGGCCGACGAGGACCCGAGCATCCTGATCATCGGTCCGCTTGCGGTCCGGCCCGGGGCGACACTGAGTGAGACGGAAGTCATCGCTCTCGCCCGCGCCCACCGCCGGCTGCGAGATGTGCCGATCGTCGTTCTGACCACGGACATGGAGGGCATCCTGGCCGATAGCCACGAGCTCTCCGAGTATCGGGACGTGCACGTCGTGGGCATGCCGTTCGAGGTGGACGTCCTTCAGGGTGTTGTGAAGACGGCGCAGGGCGCGCGGCGTTCGAACGAAGGGGGCGCTGCGGCAGGGGACGCGGTTCGGCGCCCGTGGGCCATCCTCGCTGACCTCGACGTCTCCATGGCCCGATTACCGCGCGTGTGTCGGCATGGAAACGACTTCGTTGGCAGTGGCGAGGCCAGCTCGTGCAGCCAGTGTTGATAGCGTAACTGGCACGCGGCATGCGTTCTTGACAATGCAGAGGGCCGAACCCTGCTCGGGTGTTCGGTCCTCTCCTGACGCCCGGGGCATTCCTGGCGCTGACGCCACTCGAGCAGCGGGTGATCCGGGATGGAGCCGATTTCGCAGCCATCGAGCGCGCGCGGCGCGCGCTGTGGAAGCAGTTGTAACCAGCCGCGAAGTAGAATTGAACAAGCCTCCGCCTCGGTTCACGGGTGGACCTGAACGACCGAGCGGGGCACCATCGGCGGCTGGAGCGGTGCAACCCGAATGATCCTCTACTTCCTCGCTCTTCTCCTGATCGTCGCTTCGTGCGCCCTTTTCGTTGCCGTTGTCCTTACCACGGTCACGGTAAGCGACCGCCCGCCGGGATAGAGTCGGGCGGCCGTTTCGTAACGCGGCCTTGCTACGGCGGGCTAGCTCCGATGCCGAATGCTACTCCCGGTCGACTAGTGGCCGATTACCGCCGCCTGTATGGATGCCTGCGTTCGGGAGCGGACGGTCGACGGGAGAGGCAAATGAGCCAGATGCTTGGATGCCGGTGGGACAGGGCGCTGCTGATCTGGACCGGCATGGTGGCCGCCGTGGTCGTGCCGCTGTGGCCCCACCGCGTCCGCGCCGTTTCCGCCGTGCAACTACGCCGGAGCAGCCTTCCAGAACAACGGCCTGCCGACGTGTCCGGGCCCAGGCGGCGTGGGAGTGTCCCTCCCCCTTGGCGGGCTCCAGCCCGGCCATCCGAGGGCCTAGGCCGGCATAGGTCGCCACTCGATGCTCAGACTGATGCCTACCCGCAGCGTGGAGCACTTTCGGGAAGCCACCTAGGGCCAGGCACGCCGCCGCGTCGGCACCGAGAGCTCCATCACAACGGCATTTCGAATCCGTGGGTTCCGCAACCGGTCCAGCAGTGCGGACAGTTTTTCAGACGTCATGCCGGCCGGCATGACCGGCGTCGGTTTGCCCTGCCGCCAGGCGAGCTGTGCGGCGATGAACGTGAGAACGCCGGGCTCCTGGAATGCCTCGGGCAGGTCGCGATGCCAGCGACGCCCGCGCTCAGCCAAACGACCGCCGCGATCCTGGTGGCTGCCGTGCTGCGCAGCATCAGGCACCAAACGCGCTTCGGACTTCATTGCCGCCGCTCCTATCCATGTTGCCGGTCACCGGCAGGAGGGCAGCGTGGCGAAGCCACAGGGAGGTGCCCTCCTCAGTTGGGTCCGGCCGCCAGCGCTAGAGAGGGCACCGCAAGCGCGCAACCGGTACTCGACAAATCTACACACGTCTCCCCAAGCCTCCAACAGTACGAACGGCCGGAGCAGGTGGCACTTTGCTGCATTGGGGGAGGCCTGTCACGAGCGAAGCCGGCACCCGGTCCTATCCCCGTTCGATCTCGCGATCCAAGGGCGTCAACTGCACGCCGGTCGATAGAGCCGAGCGACGGTCGCTTCCTGCGGCTTGCCGGAAGTACCAGCTAGCGGCGCGCGCCCATTCAGCCAGCGGACGCGGTGTTGTCGATGACGTTGAACTGCCAGCCTTCGAACGTGCCGGGCGTGTCGGGGAGATCCATGACGCATAGGGTGCCGTCGTCATTGCGGTCGAAGACGTCCCACTGTGCGGCGTGCTCAGCCCCGAGAAACTCCTCGGGGACGCCGACCGCTACCGACAAGGCGCGAAACTCGCTGTACTTCATGGCGGTGAACTTTGAATTGGGACACCTGCCGACCGGCTTGGCAGCGAATACGGGCCCAGCCGTTAGGGCGAGCAGCGCGACCATGGCCACAAGAAGGAAGACGACACGACGCACAGGGCACCTCGATGCGCGAGCGGGTCGGTTTCGCCAGTGACTCGACGCGGCAACGGGCAGCCTGGGCGACCGGAAATTGAATGCCGCGTGTCAGTGTCCCCCGCAGATTACGAACCATCGGTCCCGTCGCGTCGCCGGTCAAGAGGATGAGCGCTTGCCAGGTTCTACACTCCCGCCATGGCGTCGAAGGGACTCACCGAGTGCTGGCGTGGAGCGTGGGCGGCGAAGCCGTCCGATTGGAAGCCAACGATGAAATAGACTGCGATGAAGCTCCGATGCCATCAAGAAGCCCTAACCAAGCTAGTACCTCGACCGGGGTAGCATCAAGAGCTCCGCTAATGACCGAATCGGCGAGCCAGCATCGGTCTGTGTGGGTCTTCCTCAAAAGGCCGTCGCATCTGACTGTGACTCCAAGAACTCAGGGCTCTGAAACTCGTTTGGACGGCCCGCTCTGCGACGGACCATCCAAAAACTCCCGTGGCTGCAAAACATGGGCCGTCATCGAACGCCTGTCCGATTCTGATGGAACCACGGGCCTCGCTTCTGCATGCTCAGATTCAATGGTGCCGGAGGTGGGACTTGAACCCACACGAGCTTGCACTCATCGGTGTTTGAGTCTGTCAGAGAGCGTGCGCCGGTGCCCGCCAATGTCCGCGATTCGTGCTCAATCCGGGGTGCCATACGGCGGTCCGTCCGCCGGCGTTGCTACCACCCGTTGCTACCACCCGTTGCTACCAGATGGCACCGAGCGCAGTAATCAGGGTCGCTTCGTCGCGTAGTGGGCGCCGGCATTCTACGGCGAAGCCGCCGGTATCCTCTCACGCACCGATCCGACGTCGTCGACCAGTCGGGCGGGTATGGCGAGGCTTGCGCCAGTGTCAAGTTCGACCCTGTGCCGGGCGCCCTGGAATGCTCGCGGGGCCCGCGATGGTCCGCTTGACTTCTGGCGGATGCCGCGCCAGAGTCAAACGCACGGGCGCCCGCCGCTGAATCCCATTGGCCCCCGACGCTCGACCCTTGCAGGTGTCGCCATGAGTCGCCCGCTCACCTTCCTCTTCTCCGGTCTGTTCGCCTTCGCGCTGCTGGCGGCCGGATCACTCATCACCACCTCGCCAGCGTCCGCTGCGACGATCGCCGCGACCACGACCTGCAGCAACGGTGTCGACAACACGGGTGGCCTTGGCCTGATCTGCGAGGTCACCGTCGTCAATACGATCACCGCCAGCGGCGGATCCGCGACGGTCACGGTCCGCGAGTGTCACGGCGCTGCGGGCGACCCGGAGGCGGCTTGCACGACCGAGACAAGCGTCCTGACCGAGCCAGTTACCGCGGTCACTCAGTGCAACGACGCGATCAACGGCGGGGGCGGCACGCTCCGCTGCAGCGTTGAGGTCACGAACGACTTCATCGGCGTCAGCCCTGGTGCGACGGACGCCACGGTGAACCAGTGCGTCGGTTCGGGCGACGGCAACACGACCGGCTGCGACCCCTTCCCGGCGACAACCTCCGGCGCGACGATCACCCAGTGCAATGGCTCGGCCAATGGTGGGACCCTGGTCGAGCTGACCTGCACCGCGAGCGGCACGATGTCCTCGACCCTCGGCGTCACCATCAACCAGTGCAACGGCTCGGCCAATGGGGGTGGAGCCCTGGTCATCTGCTCCGCGAACATCACGAACAACGCGGTGGCGCCCAGCCCCTCTCCGGTCGCCAGCGTGCTGCCCAGCCCCTCTCCGGTCGTCAGCCTGCTGCCGAACGCGGCGGTCGCCCCGACCGACGAGAGCGGCCCAACGACGGGCTTGGCGGCGGTGCTCGCCATGCTGGCCCTCGGCGGGCTCTCCCTCGCGGGCTACTGGGCGGTGGCGGCGCGCCGCACCCGCTGACCGATCCATCTCCGCATCGAGGCCCGGGCCACGCTGGCCCGGGCTTCGTCGTTGTCCGCATAAGCCAGCGTCCGCTCCCACAGCGGAGCGGTGCGGCGCGCCGCTACGGTTCGTGATGAAACGGGTAGACCAGGGTCAAGAAAGCCGCCGGTATCCTCACGCACCGATCCGACCGTCTAGACCAGTCGGGCGGGTTATGGCGAGGCTTCCCGGCGGCTCCAAGACCGATGCTAGCGATCGGCGATTGCTGACCGCTTACCAGAGGGCCCCAGGGATGGGGAGCACGTTGCCCGGTTGGCTCGGCCGGCGACCGCGATAGTCAGCGCTCATGCTGGGACCCCCTCGGAAAACGGGGAAGCTTTGCGACAAACCTGGGTCGGGGTTGCGGAGCAGCGTGATCCCGTTCGATCGATGACCGTCCCCCGGGTCCCTCTGCACTGCCATCACGTGTCATCGCGGCATCCTCCGCAGTGCCAATCGTCGGACGTCTCGTTGAGGCCAGAGCAGCCGCGGCACACCCGCGCGGAGCCGGCTGGCAAGTGGCGCGGACAACGCGGCTCGGAATGCGCGGCGATGGTGACGGCGCCAATCGCCAGACGTGGGCACCATCGGCCCGATTCGAGGCGTACTGAACAGACGGCGGCGCCACGGCGGATGGCGGCGATTGCGTCGGACAGACCGGTGACGCCTCATACCGGCACGTCCTCTCCGATGCTGCGGAGGTAGCGGCCCTCTGTGGAGTCGGGGTCGAGGCGCAGCCGCTCCGATTGCGCTAAGGGACTCACGATTGCGCTAAGGGACTCACTCTCCGGGGGTGAGTGCCTTAGGCTTTCGGTGAGTGCCTTAGGCTCCAGGCTCCATTGCCAGCCGCCGGCCCTGCCGAGCCCGCCGACGCGCTCAGCGGTGACGCCGGCGGCCTTGCGGGCGCGGAGCAGGGTCGCTCGGGTGACGCCGGCGTCGTATGCCTCTCGCTCGGCTTCCTTCGCAGATACCGGGCCGGCGACCAGGATGGTCCGCAGTACCTCGACGGCCTCAGCCAGCGCCGAACCTTCGTCGGGATCATCGGTGCGGGCGGCGAGCAGGGCCGATGCGCCGTGCTCGCTCTCGCCGAGCCACTCGACGCGGGCGACGCCGATCTCGGCATCCTCTACCAGTCGGAACGCAAGCGATGGCGGCTCAGCCGCTAGGTTGCTCTTGGTGACGGCCACCACGTGGCGCTCGTCATCGTCGGGATCGCGTGCCACGAGCAGGCCGACACGGGCGGCGCCGATGATGCCGATTGACCCTCCGCCGCGGTACAGCGCGTGGCCGCCGGCGGACTTGTTCAGGTGACGAATGGCGACGATGGCCGCGCGGGTACGTTCGGCCAGGGCGGACAGCGGCGCCAGGGCGCGCCTTACGTCCTGGTCGCGGTGCGCGTTCACGTCGGATGGCAGGTACGCCATGAGCGGGTCGATGATCACGAGGGCCGCGTCTACCTTGCGGATGCCGGCCTCGATGGCGGCCAGGTCCACCGGCAGGCCAGGCATGCGCTCGCCGTCGGCGTCCACAATCGCGGTCAGGGCCACGATGCGCGCCAGG
>Ga0136613_10000320_pt1 | contig 21427 bp, 19 predicted proteins | sample AntDrymUQ2722106_2_FD_106649 | JGI IMG/M metagenome (GOLD analysis project Ga0136613, IMG submission 106649) | Polar desert sand microbial communities from Dry Valleys, Antarctica - metaG UQ272 (21.06) | ecosystem: Environmental > Terrestrial > Soil > Desert | place: Antarctica: Dry Valley... | reverse complement strand
TAGTGCTCTGCGCGGAAGCCATGCCCGCGAAGTACCCTCGCCACCTCCTCCGTCGAGCGTCGCGAGCGTGCGTAGACGATCGCCGAGCCGCCGCGTAGGTCGCGAAGGCGCTCGACGAGGATCTGCAGGCGGTCCTCGGCATTGGCGACTCGCGCGACGTCGTAGCGGAGGTTCGGCCGTACGACCGAGGTGTGCACGACCTCGGGCCGACGGCCGAGCGCGACACCGATCTCGCGCGCGATCTCCGGCGTCGCAGTGGCGGTCATCCCGAGCAGCGTCGGGCCGCCGAGCTCCTCGAGCCCTCGTCGGATGAAGAGATAGTCCGGTCGGAAGTCGTGGCCCCACATGCTGACGCAGTGCACTTCGTCCACCACGACGAGCCCGATGCCGATCGTGCGCAGCATCTCGACGAAACGCGCCTGACGGAGACGCTCGGGAGCGGCGTAGACCAGCCGCGTCTCGCCCGACACGACCTTGTCGAGCCGCGCTGCGCTCTCCTCGACGGACAACGACGAATTGACGAACGTCGCCGTGGCTGCGATCTGCGGGGGAAGCTTGTCGACCTGATCCTTCATCAGCGCGATCAGGGGCGAGAGCACGAGCGTGGGCTCGGGCCGAAGCATTGCGGCGAGCTGGTAGGTAAGGGACTTTCCCGACCCCGTCGGCATCAGCGCCAGCGTGTCGCGGCCTTCGATCGCAGCGCGAACGACGTCTTCCTGCCCGGGGCGAAACCCCTCGAATCCGAAGAGCTCACGGAGTGGGGTGGTGAGGTCCTTCAGGCGGGCGAGTATAGGGAGCCGGTCGAACGGCGCCCGAGGTCGTTGCAGAGTTGTTACACGTCGTTGTTACGCTGGCGCGTCCGAGCGCGGAGCCTTGCGGCGGGCGTGCGGGTGGGCGAGGAAGTAGACCTCCCGGCGGCGACGGTCCGAGATGTGCGTATAGCGCTCGGTCGTCCCGAGGTCGGCGTGCCCGAGCATCTCCTGCACGGAGCGGAGGTCGGCGCCACCCTCGAGCAGATGCGTTGCGAACGAATGGCGGAGAAGGTGGGGGTGCACGCGTTCCGGCTCGAGCCCCGCCTTCTCGGCGAGACGGCGCAGGATGAGGAACGCGCCAGCGCGGGTGAGCGCGCCACCCCTGGCGTTCAGGAAGAGCTCAGACCGGTAGCGACGGTCGAGCTGGGGCCGACCGAGCGCGAGATAGCGCCTCGCGGCTTCCGCTGCCGGACGTCCGAGTGGGACGAGTCGATCCTTGCCGCCCTTCCCGTGCACGCGGACGATTCGGTTCTCGAGATCCACCGCGCTCTTCTCGAGCCCCATCGCCTCCGAGACGCGCAGCCCTGCTCCGTACAGCAGCTCGACGAGGGCGCGGTCGCGTAGCGTTCGGGGAGTAGTGCCCGTCGCCGCGTCGATGAGTCGCTCGGTCTCCGAGGGGGAGAGTGCTCGCGGCAGCTTTCGCCCCCGACGGGGTAGCTGGATCGCGGCAGCGGGATTCTCGGTTCTGCTGCCGACGAGGATGAGGTGCCGGAAATAGGTCCGCACCGCAGATACGCGGCGTGCGAGTGTCGCGGGCGCAAGGCCTTGGGCGCGCATGCCGGCGAGCCAGCCCTCGAGCTCGTCGACCGTCGTATCCCCGACGCTCCCGCCCCGAAACGTCGCCAGCGACACGAGGTCCCGGCGGTACGCGTCGACGGTCCGGGGCGAGCGCCTGGCTGCCAGAGTCAGCAGGAACCGATTGAGCTCCGGGTCGACGAGCGGGGTGGCCATGGGGCGCGGACCGTTTCGGCAGGGAGCGCCCGGCTCCTCTCTCGGCTGTGTCTGGCCGGCAGCATGGCCGTGCTCCTGGCGACTGTCGTTTCTGCTCCGGCGCAGGCATCCCAGCTCGTCGGCCGAAACACGTCGGCGGAGCGGTTGTCGGTGTCTCCGGACGGACGAGCCATCGTCACGTATCGCGCCGACGGTCGTCTGCGGCACGTGCTCGTCTGGGGAGCCGTGGACGCGCGAATGCCGAGCACCAGCCGGAAGCAGGTCGAGTTCCAGATCGACTACTCGGGCGGCTGGAAGCGATTCGGCCAGCCATTGTGGAAGGCGCGACGGAATGCGTGCGGGAAGTACGCCGGTCCTGCGCTCCCCTGGGTCGTCGCCAGCTGCACGGCTCCTGACGGCTCCCATTGGGCACTGCAGCGCTGGCAGCGGTCTCAAGCGAACTTCGCGCGTCCGCCGTTCAAGGCGGGTCACGCTGCTTGGGAGCTCCGCCTCTCGCACTGGAGTGGCCCGGTCGCGCGACTCGACGTCTGGCTCGATTGGAGCTACGGGGGCCGTTGGCAGCACCTTTTCGGGCGCCTCAGCTATCGGGGCCACCCCGTTCATGGCTTCACGACAACCCCAACGGGGGACCCGCTCGACTCCTACGGTCGCGTCCTCTACCTCGACACCCTCGACTCGGCATACGGGACTGGTTGGCGCCGCGAGAACGGTTTCGTCGCTCGGCGGCCCTACGGGACGTTCTGTTATGGCTTCGTGCCGCACCGAATCCCTACGGGCGAGACGCTGCCGCCTGGAACGGGACGCCGCTACCGCCTGGCGACGAGCGGCCCCGGTGTGACGCCGGACGTCAGCTGGGAGGGCGACGCGCTGGGTGATTACGACTCCGGGAGCACACTCGATCGCGAGCATGAGGCAAGGATGAACGAGCTGCAGCAACTGATCGCCAGCGGCTCCGATTCCTGCCATTCGTAGCTACGACCGAGGATGCGAGCGGTCGTACACGCGACGTAGGCGCTTCGCGTCCACGTGGCTGTAGATCTGCGTCGTCGACAGGGAGGCGTGGCCGAGAAGCTCCTGGATAGTGCGCAGGTCGGCTCCGCCTTCGAGCAGGTGCGTCGCGAACGCGTGCCGCAGGCGATGGGGGTTCCGCACGAGCCGGCGAACGGTGCTCGTGTCGAGGCGGCGGCCCCGGGCGGAGAGAAAGAGCGCGTCGACGGCTTCGCGTGCGAGCTCGGGCCGGCCGTCACGGAGGTACAGGGCGACATGCTGTGCGGCCTCCTCCCCGAGCGGCACCATGCGCTCCTTTCCGCCCTTGCCGCGGACATGGATTGCCTCACGTTCGAAGTTGAGGTCGGAGAGGTCGAGCCCGACTGCCTCGGCGCTCCGGAGCCCTCCCGAGTAGAGAACCTCGAGCAGCGCCCGGTTTCGAAGTGCGAGCGACGAAGAGCCCTCCACGCGCTCTAGGAGCGCATCCACTTCCGACATCTTGGGCGCGTCGGGCAGCCGTCTCGACCGCCGCGACGAGAACGCCGCGTCCGGGACTCGGGCAGGCCCGAAAGTGAAGCGGAGGCAGGAGCGGATCGCGGCCACCCGGCGGGAGACGGTCGCGGGTGCGAGCCTTCGCCGATCGTGGCCGAGCTCGGATATCCAGTCCGCGAGAACGCGTGCGTCCACACCCTCGAGCCCGAGGCCGCGCTCGTCCAGCCACAGCGCGAACGAGTCGAGATCCGAGCGATAGGCGCGCTGGGTTGCTTCCGAAAGACCACCACGCTCGAGGAACCGGTCGATCGCCGCTGTCGTCCTCACGGGTTCGGATTCGGGATAGGCCGGAGAGTGCCTGCCGTGGGTGCGCGAACGTCGGCGAAAGTCCGCCCGCTCGGCCTCTACTGATCGCTGACAGGCAGGCTTAGGGCGTGCCAGGCCGTCGCTTTGACTCCTTCGCCGCCGGCGATCCGCCCGAGCGTCCAGCCGATCCGGCCGTGCGGCAGGCGAACTTCCGGCGGATCGTTCGGCTCTTCCGCACGTATCGCGCTCGCCTGGCGGCGGTCTCGGGCCTGATCCTGGTCTCGGCGAGCCTCGGCGTCATCTCGCCGTTCCTGCTCCGCGAGGTCCTCGACGTCGCAATTCCCGAGGAGAACCTCGGCCTGCTGACCGCGTTGGTGGCGGGCATGGTTCTGATCCCGATCGTGACCGGAGCGCTCGGCGTCTGGCAGACGCTCCTGTCGAACCGGATCGGGCAGAGCGTCATGCACGACCTGCGAACCCAGGTCTATCGACACCTCCAGCGGCTCTCGCTCGCGTTCTTCACGCGCACGCGGACCGGCGAGGTGCAGAGTCGGATCGCCAACGACATCGGCGGCATCGAGACCGTCGTCACCTCGACGGCGACCTCTGTCCTTGCGAACGTCACGACGGTGCTCGCCACCGTCGTTGCGATGGCGCTTCTCGACTGGCGGCTCGCGGTCTTCTCGCTCGCACTCCTGCCGCTCTTCGTCTGGCTGACCAAGCGGGTCGGGGATCAGCGGAAGAAGGTCACAGCAGAGCGCCAGGCCTCCCTCGCCGACGTGTCGTCCATCGTGCAGGAGTCGCTGTCGGTCTCCGGGATCCTGCTTGGTAAGACGATGGGGCGCACCGAGGATCTCGCGCGGCGGTTCGAGACCGAGTCGGGGCGGCTTGCCGAGCTCGAGGTGCGCAGTCGCATGACGGGACGCTGGATGATGGCCGCGATCCAGACGACCTTCGCGGTCATGCCGGCGCTCGTCTACTGGTTCGCCGGGTTCACCATCGCCCAGGGATCGGCGACGATCACGATCGGGACGCTCGTGGCGTTCACCACGCTGCAGACGCGGCTCTTCTTCCCGATCGGAAGCCTGCTCGGCGTGCAGGTCGACGTGCAGAGCTCGCTCGCGCTCTTCGACCGCATCTTCGAGTACCTCGACGAGCGGGTCGACATCGTGGAGGGCACCGAGGCGCTTCCCACCGCGCGCGGCGAAGTGAAGCTCGAGGCCGTCTGGTTTCGCTACGACGACGCTGCGTGGACGCTGCAAGACGTCTCCTTCGCGGTGCCGCCGGGGACGAAGACCGCGCTCGTTGGGGAGACCGGCTCAGGCAAGACGACATGCGCCTATCTCGTCGCCCGGCTCTACGACGCGAGCGAGGGCACGGTCTCGATCGACGGCGCCGATGTTCGCGACCTGACGTTCGAGTCGCTCGCGGCGGCGGTCGGCGTCGTTTCGCAGGAGACCTATCTGTTCCACGCAACCGTGCGGGAAAACCTCCGCTTCGCGCGTCCCGAGGCTACGGACGACGAGATCGAGGATGCAGCGCAGGCGGCGCAGATCCACGAGCTGATCGCGACGCTGCCGGAGGGGTACGACACGATGGTCGGTGAGCGGGGGTACCGCTTCTCGGGGGGCGAGAAGCAACGCATCGCGATCGCCCGCACGATCCTGCGGAATCCGCCGGTGCTCGTCCTCGACGAGGCGACGTCCTCCTTGGACACGCAGACCGAGCGGCTCGTGCAGGAGGCGCTCGAGCGTCTCTCGGAGGGTCGGACGACGATCGCGATCGCGCACCGGCTCTCCACCGTGCGCGACGCCGACCAGATCGTGGTGCTCGACCGGGGCCGCGTCGTCGAGATCGGGACCTACGACGAGCTCATCGGACTCGGGGGACGCTTCGCAGAGCTCGCCTCTCGGGACGATGGCGAGCCGACGACCGCTGTCGGGGTGGCGGACGAAACGAGCGGGTGACAGTCACCTTCGGTGACAGTCACCATCCCCGGATGCAGAACATCCCTCTCGCCCACGGCGCTGAAGCGCGCGCTCGAAATTCCGACGCGCCGCTCGCGGCCGTGCTCGTGAACGGTGGCACCGCGGGACGTGTCCCCGGGACCTGGAGCGCAACCAGTGAGTGGCTCGCCGAGCGGCTTGCGAAGCGCTTTCCGGCGATCTCCTTCGTCGAGGTCCGGTACCGCACGAAGAGCTGGAACGAGCTCGGCTCGTGCATGGAAGACGCTGCTGACGCCCTGGACGCAACCGGCCGCCCTTCGATCCTCGTCGGCTTCTCGATGGGAGGCGCCGTTGCCATCGGCGTGGCCGACCACCAGCGGGTGGAAGCGGTTCTCGGCCTTGCGCCGTGGATTCCGACGCAGCTCGATCTTCGGCCGCTGCGTGGGAAGCGCTTCGATGTCGTGCACGGCGCGTGGGATCGCTGGCTTCCGCTGGTTCCGGGAGTCAGTGCGAAGCACTCCCGCAGCGGCTTCGAGCGGGCACTCGCTGCGGGGGCGCATGGCGCCTACACCCTCGTTCCGCGTGGCCTCCACGGCGTGGCTCTGCGCTCGGGCGGGGGCTCGCTCGTCACGCTGCCGCGGGGCAAGGCCTGGCTCGGGCCCGTCTCGGATGCCTTCGAGCGCTTTCAAACCCATACGATGAGCCCGGATCTCCCGATGATGACCAACGACCTCCGATGATCGCGACGGTTCCGGAACGCGGCTCGCTCGCGGTGCACGGGATCGACGTGCGCGGTCGGATCTACTGGCACCCGACCACCTCTCAGCTCTACGTGCACGCACTCGCGCGAGGCGATGCGACGCTCGCCGAAGGCGGTCCGCTCGTCGTCGACACCGGTGTCCACACCGGCCGTTCGCCGAAGGACAAGTTCATCGTCCGCGAGCCGGGCTCCGAGGAGCGGATCTGGTGGGGTGACGTGAACGCCGAGATCTCGGAGGAGTCGTTCGAGCGACTGCGCGAGAAGGTGAGAGCGGAGCTCGGAGGCGGTGACGTCTACGTCGTCGATGCGTTCGCCGGCGCAGACCCGACTCATCGCATTGCCGTGAGGGTGCTCACCGGCAGCCCCTGGCACGCGCTCTTCGCGAAGACGCTGTTCATCGATCCCTCGCCCGACGAGCTCGAGCAGATGTCGATCGACGCGCTCGTCCTGCACGCCCCGGCTGTCGAGGCGGATCCCCAGGAGGACGGCACGCGAAGCGGGACATTCGTCGTTCTCCATCCGTCGCATGCCGAGGTCGTGATCGGCGGCACGTACTACGCGGGGGAGATCAAGAAGTCGATCTTCACGCTCCTGAACGACCGCCTTCCGCTCGCGGGCGTCTTCCCGATGCACTGTTCGGCCAACCTGGGTCAGGACGGCTCCGTCGCGATCTTCTTCGGCCTCTCCGGAACCGGCAAGACGACGCTGTCCGCTGACCCGGAGCGCCAGCTGATCGGAGACGACGAGCACGGCTGGGCCGACGACGGCGTCTTCAACTTCGAGGGAGGATGCTACGCGAAGGTGATTCGTCTCTCTCCGGAGGCGGAGCCCGAGATCCACGGGACGACCCGCGCGTTCGGCACCGTCCTCGAGAACGTCGTCGTGGACGACCAGGGAGTCCTCGATCTCGATGACGAGTCGAAGACCGAGAACACTCGGGCCGCGTACAAGCTCGAGCAGATCGCGAACGCGCTACCGGCGAAGCGGGCCGGGCATCCGAGCTCGGTCTTCTTCCTGACCGCGGATGCCTACGGGATCCTGCCTCCGATCGCGCGCCTCTCGCGCGACCAGGCGCTCTACTGGTTCCTCTCCGGCTTCACCGCGAAGCTCGCCGGTACCGAGATCGGAGTCAAGGAGCCGCAGCCGACGTTCTCCGCCTGCTTCGGAGCGCCGTTTCTCCCGCAGGCGCCCTCGGTGTACGCGAACCTGCTCGGCGAACGGCTCGACCGGCACGGTGCGACGGTCTGGCTCGTGTCGACCGGTTGGACGGGCGGGCCGTACGGCGAAGGCCATCGGATGCCGATCGCCGCGACGCGCGCGCTGCTGCACGCCGCGCTGTCGGGTGAGCTCGTGGGCGTCGAGTACCGAACCGATCCCGTCTTCGGCTTCGACGTCCCGGTAGCCGTCCCCGGTGTGCAATCGAGCCTGCTCGACCCTCGCTTGACCTGGGGCGACCCAACCGCCTACGACGAGAAGGCACGCGAGCTCGCGCAGATGTTCCGCAAGAACTTCGAGCGCTTCGACGACGTCTCGCCCGGCGTCGCCGCGGCCGGCCCTCGCGGCTGAGCAGGATTCTTACCTCTTCTTCATGAAGGCCCGGCTATAAGGGCCTGGTGGCGTTCCGCCCCGTTGCCGCTTTGCTCTCCGGGTTGCTCGTTCTTCTCGCGGCGGGAGCGGCGACCCGACCGCACGAGGCGTCGAGCGCTCGCGTCCCGGTACCTACCACGCTCGCACGCTCGTTCGACGGCCATTCCGGAGCTTCGGGGATCGACCGGTCTGCGCGCGCCGCGCTCACCTGGCGGGGTGGCCCGGTCACGGCGTCGACGGGCGACATCGTGCAGGTATTCGTCTCCGACTCGCTGCCCGCCGAGACACCGGAGAAGTGGGCGGAATTCCTCGCCACGCTGACGCACGGCCCGGAGCTCACGCGCCTCACGGCCAATATCGCCTCACTCGCCGAGGTCGAGGAGCTCTGCGGCTCGCGCGCTCTCGGCTGCTACTCCCGCAACGAGATGGTCTCCCTCGGAGAAGCAGCTCCGGACGGCACCACGCCCGAGGAGGTCGTGCGCCATGAGTACGGCCACCACGTCGCCTGGTACCGGCTGAACACCCCTTGGCGAGCGATCGATTGGGGCCCCAAGAACTGGGCGAGCGCCGCGACGGTGTGCTCGCGCGTCGTGCAGCGCGAGGCGTTCCCCGGGAACCAGAGCTCTAACTACGCGCGGAACCCTGGCGAGGCCTGGGCCGAGGCGTACAGGCTGATGGACGAGCGAAAGGTGGGGATCACCACCGCAAGCTGGCCGATCATCACGCCGAGCTTCTTCCCCGACGAGACGGCTCTCCTGGCGGCCGAGCGCGACGTGCTTCAACCCTGGACCGCGAGCCAGAAGTCGGTCTTTCGCCGCACCTTCGTGAGGGGCGCGAAGAAGGCGTGGCTGATTCCAGTGCCGACGCCGCTCGACGGCGACCTGGCCCTCACCGCCACGCTGCCGCGCGCCGGTCTTCACGAGGTCGCTCTCGTCGCGGCCGACCGGAGTACCGTCTTGCGGCGCGCGCAGTGGGTGTCTCAGCGCGCGAAGCGCCTGGCAACCGGGATCTGCGGGCAGCGAACGCTCTTCGTCCGCGTCACGCCAGGCGGCGCGGCCGGCCAGGTCACCGTGAGCCTGTCGCGACCCTGAGGATGCGGCCGGCGATGCGCGGGTGCCTGGTCGTCGCGGCCGTCCTCGCGGCGGCCGTCGTCGTCTTCGTCAGCTCGGCTGGTGAACGCCGCGAGTCCGTCCTCGCCGTCAGCGATGTGAGCCTCGATCAAACGTCGAGCAAAGACGTTCGCTTCCCGGCTCGGGTGTCCGCGACCTGGTGTGGAGCGCCCGCCCAGCTGGACATACGCCCCAACGTAGTGTCCGGGAATCCGGTGCATTGGATCTACGTCCTACCCTCGGACGCACCGGACCGGTTTTCGACCTTCGCGAGCCTGATGCAGGCGGATGCGGAGACGATCGACGCCTGGTGGCGGAGGGAGGATCCGACGCGCGTTCCGCGGAACGACCTGGCCCAGCTGTCGTGCGGGCCCCAGCTCGACCTCACGGTTCTCCGCCTTCCGCAGACGAGCGCGCAGCTCGGGCCCGTGGGAGGGCGCTTTCTGACGCTCTTCAACGCGCTGCCCGCCGCCGGCTTCAGGTCGCCGTTCACGAAGTACCTCGTCTATTTCGACGGTCCGGTCGCCGAGGCAGATCTCTGCGGCCAGGGTGCGAGCGACAGTACGGGTTTCGGGCTCGCGGTCATGTACGTGCAGGCGTGTTCGGGAGCCCCAGTCTCGGTCGTCGCCGCGCACGAGCTCCTGCACACGCTCGGGGCGGTCCCGCGCAGTGCTCCGAACCGGTGCCCGGACCCGAGCGGCGCCCATACGTGCGACTCGGCGGCCGATCTGATGCACCCGTTCGTCGACGAGCCACCGCTCGAGGCAAAGCTGCTCGATCCCGGCAGGGACGATTACTACGGGCATTCCGGCGCCTTCACCGACTCCCAGGACTCCCCGTGGCTCGTTCAGCTCGATCGCCAGCAACCGTTCACTGCGACGATCTCCGGGTCGGGTGGCGTGACGTCCGACGTGCCCGGCCTCGATTGCGCACGGAGCTGCACGACCACGTGGAACGCGTCGACGCGTCTCATCTTGAGAGCCGTTCCCAGTGCAGGGTCGAGGTTCGTCCGTTGGGGTGGCGCGTGCGCCGGCGCCTCGACTTGTGTCGTCACGGTGGCGCCCGGCGTCTCGGTGTCCGCACTCTTCGCACCCTCGGTCTACCGGCTCTCCGTGGCCGTCACGGGCCGCGGAGCGGTGCGGAGCTCGCGCGCGGGCATCGCTTGCCGACCCCGCTGCTCGGCCGCGTTTCCGTCGTTCGCTCCTCTGGGCCTCACGGCCACCCCGGCCAAGGGCTGGCGGTTCCGTTCCTGGAGCGGCGCGTGCCGCGGAAGCAGGCCCGTCTGCACGGTCCCGATGACTGCCGCCACGAGCGCCCGCGCGAACTTTTCACGCGCCTAGTTCCGCGCCTGAAGGCGCAAGGCGATCAGGTAGCGTCCTTCGCATGGAGGCCAAGCACGACGTGCTCGTCGTCGGCGCCGGCTGCGCGGGAATGCGCGCCGCGATCGAGGCCTTCGACGCCGGCGCCGACGTGGCCATGATCTCCAAGATCCACCCGGTTCGCAGCCACTCGGGCGCAGCCGAAGGCGGGATCAACGCCGCCCTCGGGAACGCCTCCGAGGACGACCCCGAGAAGCACGCCTTCGACACTGTCAAAGGCTCCGACTACCTCGGTGACCAGGACGCGATCGAGATCCTCTGCCAGGAGGCGCCCGACGACGTCTATCAGCTCGAGCACTGGGGAGCCGTGTTCTCCCGCACGGCGGACGGGCGGATCGCCCAGCGGCCATTCGGCGCTGCTGGCGAGCCGCGCACCGCCTACGCGGCCGACATCACCGGTCACGTGCTCATCCACGTCCTCTACGAACAGGTGATGAAGCGCGACATCAAGACGTACGAGGAGTTCTTCGCCTGGAAGCTCGTCATCGACGAGGACCGCTGCCAGGGCGTCATCTCCTGGGACTTGCTCGACGGCGGTCTCAAGTCGATCGGCGCGAAGACGGTGATCCTCGCGACCGGCGGCGCCGGGCGGCTCTACACGGGCACCACCAATGCCTATGCCTGCACCGGCGACGGGATGACGATGGCGCTCCGGGCCGGAGTCGCGCTCAAGGACATGGAGATGATGCAATTCCATCCCACGACGCTCGCTCCGACCGGAGTCCTGATCACGGAAGGTTGCCGCGGCGAGGGCGCATATCTCCTGAACGCCCAGAGCGAGCGCTTCCTGATTCGCTATGCGCCGAACGCGATGGAGCTCGCCTCGCGCGATGTCATCTCCCGCGCTGAGCAGACGGAGATCGACGAGGGGCGTGGGATCGACGGCAACGTCATGCTCGACCTGCGACATCTCGGGGCCGAGAGAATTCTCGAGCGGCTGCACGGGACGCGCGAGCTCTCGATGACCTTTGCGGGTGTGGATCCGATCTTCGAGCCGATTCCGGTTCGGCCGGGCGCGCACTACCACATGGGTGGAGTCGACACCGACGTCTGGGGCCGCACGAGCCTCGAGGGCCTCTATGCGGCAGGCGAAGTCGCCTGTGTCTCTGTACACGGCGCCAACCGGCTCGGCGGCAACGCCTTGATGGAGACGATCACGTACGGCAAGCGTGCGGGCGCCCACGCTGCGGACTGGGCTCTGAGCAACACGACGATCACCGTCCGGCCGTCGGTCGAGCAGGACGCTGAGCGCGAGCTCAAGGAGCTCCTCGATCGCACCGACGGCGAGCGGCCGTGGCAGATCCGCGACGAGCTGGCCGAGACGATGCACGTGAACTTCGGCGTCTTCCGGCGCGAGGAGCAGATGCTCGCGCAGGGCGATCTCGTGCAGAAGCTGCGCGAGCGCTACGAGCGCGTCGTCGTGGACGACAAGGGCGACGTCTTCAACACCGATCTCACACAGGCGCTCGAGCTCGGCTTCCTGCTCGAGCTCGCGGAATGCATGATCGTCTCGGGACTCGCGCGGAAGGAAAGCCGCGGCGCGCACGCCCGCCCCTACGATTACCCGGACCGAGACGACGAGAGCTACCTGAAGCACACGGTCGTGACCTGGGAGGACGAAGCCCCGAGGCTCGACTGGAAGCCGGTGACGATGACCAAGTGGGAACCCGAGGAGAGAAAGTACTGACTTGATGCGAGTGCCCCTCAAGATCTGGCGCTACGACCCCGTTGCCGGCCAGAAGAAGCTCGTCGAGTACGAGGTCGACGCTCCCGAGTGGGTGACGCTCCTCGACGTGCTCGATCTGATCAAGGACAAGGTCGATGGGACTCTCGCGTACCGCAAGAGCTGCCGGATGATGATCTGCGGCTCGTGCGGGATGCGCATGGACGGGGCAGCCGTCCTCGCCTGCAAGACGCGCATGTACGACATCGTCCAGTCCGGTCACGTCCCCGTGATCTCCGCGATGGGCAATCTCCCCGTCGTCAAGGACCTGGTCGTCGACATGGAGCCCTTCTGGGGCAAGATCCGCGCCGTCCAGCCGTGGCTCGACTCCGGCTACTCGGACCCCGGCGCGAAGGAGCACGTCGTCTCTCAGGAGCAGATGGACGTGATCCACAAAGAATCGCTCTGCATCATGTGCGGCTGCTGCGTCTCCGAGTGCAACTCGATGGAGGCCGATCCCGATTTCCTCGGCCCGGCGGCACTCGCCAAAGGCATGCGCTTCGTCGGCGATGCCCGCGACAAGGCTGACGTGGAGCGGCTCCAGTCGTACTCCGAGGAACACGGCATCTGGGATTGCACGCGCTGCTACTTCTGCCAGGAGCGCTGCCCCAAGGGCGTGGATCCGCGCGATGCGATCGCGAAGCTCGGCGCTCAGGCGATGGAGAAGGGCATCGACTCGGACATGGGCGCCAAGCACGCGAAGTGGTTCGTGACCTCTGCGAAGACGACAGGCTGGCTGCGCGAGACCGAGCTCGTGCCCAAGACCCAGGGCGTCGTCAGCGCGATCACCGAGGTCGGGTTCGCCATGCAGCTTTTCAAGCGCGGGAAGGTGCCGCCTCCGGTGCCGCCGCACGTCGCCGAGAACGTGGGGGAGGCGCGGGCGCTCTACGACCTCGTCAAGCAGCAAGGCCGGGACGGTGCTGCCGGAATCGTCCAGGTCGAGCATGCGCTCTCCCGGGTGGAGTTCGAGCACGAGCAGGAGGGCCAGGAGCCCTACGGCGAAGGCTCGTTCCCGCGACCACAGCCGCTTCCTGGCGAGGCTGAGGAGATCGTCGAATGAGGACTGTCGCGTACTACAAGGGCTGTCTCGCGTCGCTCTCGGCGAAGGAGCTCGACACCTCGACGCAGGCGCTCGCGCCCAAGGTGGGGCTGGAGCTCGTCGAGCTCGAGTCCGTCACCTGCTGCGGCGCCGGCGACATCCACGAGGCCGAGCCCGACTTCTATCTCCATCTGAACGCGCGCATCCTCGCCTACGCCGAGGAGACCGGTGCGGACACGCTGATGACGGTGTGCAATGTCTGCACGTTGAACCTGCGCCAGGCGAACCATGCGCTCAAAGGCGACGCCGCGCTGCTCGACCGCGTCAACGAGAACCTGGAAGCGGTCGGCGCGCCCGCGTACTCAGGTGGAGTCGAGGTCATGCATCTCCTCTGGTTGGTGGCGGCCGGAGAGGGATACGAGCTACTTCAGGAGGCCGCGCACAAGGGTCTCAAGGGGCTCAAGATCGCCCCCTTCTACGGCTGTCAGATTCTCCGCCCATCGAAGCTCCTGGGTTTCGAGGATCCCGACAAGCCCTCGTCGCTCGAGCGGATCATCGAGGCGTGCGGCGGCGAGCCGATCGACTATCCGGCCAAGATCAAGTGCTGCGGGTTTCCGATCATCCAGGCCCGGGAGGAGGTCGCGCTCGCCGAGCTGATCCAGCCGATCGAGCAGGCACGCGAAGCTGGCGCCGACGCGATGGTCACGCCGTGCCCGCTCTGCCATCTCTCACTCGATGCCTGGCAGCTCAAGCTCCGCGAGCAGACGGGCAAGGACTTCCAGATGCCGATCCTGCATCTCTCGCAGCTGATCGGCGTCGCGGCGGGACTGGACGGGGCCGACCTCAAGTTCAAGCGCCATGTCATCTCCGTCGCGCCCGTCGTCGAGAAGCTGTCCGTCTGATCCGGCCCCGAGACGCGCGCTCCCAGCCCGACACGTGACACAGTGTCACATGGCGATCAAGGGCCCTCGGTGATCGTCGCCTGGATCCTGGTCGGCGGTCTCTTCGTCGCGGTGAGTGGACTTGCCTGGGGCTGGTTCGAGGCCGGTTGGCTCCGGAAGCGAGTGCTCGAGGTCGAGCTGGACGGCGTCCCGGCGGAACTCGACGGTCTGCGCGTCGCTCATCTTTCCGACTTCCACCTCGGCGTTCCGTCGCGAGGGCGCCGCGCGGTCGAAGAGGCGGTGAGGTGGGTCAGGGAGCGCAGTCCCGACCTCGTGCTCGTGACCGGCGACCTGCTCTCGCGAAACGCGGGCGTTCCAGAGCTCGAGCGGCTGCTGCGAGAGCTCGCCCCCTGCTTCGTCGTCCTCGGGAATCACGATTTCGCGGACAGCCGGAACCCGTTCTCGCAGCGCGTCGATCCGGCGATGTTCGGCACACACGACGGTGTGGTCGTCCTCGCCGACGAGGCGAGCGAGCTCGCGCTGCGCGGAAAGCGCGTGCAGATCGTCGGCGTCGACCCCAGGACGTATGCGGCGCGGCGCGCCGAGCCCCAGCTACTCGCGGACGCCGACGCGGCGCTCCGCATCCTCCTCTGCCACTTCCCGGGCATCGCCCGACGGATCCCTCCTGACGCGTTCCATCTCATCCTGGCCGGGCACTACCATGCGGGCCAGATCGTCGTGCCGCTCCCGGGCGGGAAGCTCAACCTCGCCCACCCGCGCATACGGGATGTTCAGGGCATCTTCCGCTATCGCACGAGCGCGTTGCACGTGTCTCCCGGCCTCGGCACGACCTTTGTCCCGCTTCGCTTCTTCGCGCGGCCCGAGGTCACCGAGCTGGTTGTACGATCGTCGTCATGAAGGAGCGGCGGCCCCTCATCTCTGCGGACGTGCTCGCGCGCTACGCGGCCGACGCGGCCCTGGGAGTCAGTGGAGTCGCCGGGCTCGCGAACGGGCCGCTCAATCGGGGAAAGTCCGTCACCGTGACGGGTGACGAGGACACGCTCGCGGTCGAGCTCAATCTCGAGCTCGAGTGGGGGCAGAGCTCGGCTGACGTCGGCAAGGAGGTTCAGCGGCGCGTCTCGGAGTACCTCGAGCGAATGGCGAGCGTGACGCCCGCGTCCGTCGAGGTCATCGTCGGCACGGTCAGCCCGCCGCCTCCCCGGCGATGACTTCCCGTCTCGCCGGCCTCACGGGGGCGACGCTCGAGACGACGCCTGCCGTTTGTCAGACGTGCGTGTGGTGGCAGACGCGCGGGAACCGCGAGCCGGAGAAGCGAAAGTGGGTCGAGCGCGCCGAGTCGGAGTGGGGCGCGTGGGGCACGGTCTACCGCGACGACGACGGACGGGTGCTCGGTTCGATGCAGTACGGCCCGGCGCAGCTCTTCCCGCGGGCGGCCGATCTCCCAGCCGGCCCGGCGTCTGACGACGCGGTGCTGGTCACCTGCGCGTATCTCCTCTCGGACTCGCAGCCCTGGGTGGAGCAGTCGTTGTTCCTCGCGGCGATCGGGGAAACGCGTGATAAGGGCGTTCGCGCGCTCGAGGCGTTCGCGTACCGCTACCGGGAGGGAACGCCGGCCGCGGAGCGGTTTCTGGTGCACCGGACGGTGTTCCCGCGCGACTTCCTGGCCGACTTCGGGTTCCGCACCCTCCGCTCCGCCGGCCGGATCGAGCTTGCCCGGCTCGATCTCGGGGGACTCCAGCCGGTCGAGGAGGGCACCCGGGAAAAGGTGCTCAAGGTCGTCAAGGACGCGTTTCAGCCGGCGCCCGCACCGGCGCCGCCGACGCAGTAGAGCTTCCGGAGGTTCCTAACGCGCCCTCGTTGCGGCGGTGGACGCTTTTTCAACAAGTGCACTAGCTACGGCCAAAGTGGAGCCGATAGCCCGCGATGCTCTCGACTCGTTGTGCCGGTGCGGACGCTCCCATGATGAGCTCGACTATCTGTACCGCGTTGAGGGCGGCACCTTTGAGGATGTTGTCGCAGACGAGGAACAGGACAAGACCATTCTCGACCCCCGAGTCCTCCCGGACACGCCCAACCACCACATCGTCGACGCCGATCGCCATGGCGGGCTTGGGGACCTCCTCGAAGCGGAGCCCCTGAGCTTCCGAGAGCAGCTGCTGGGCGGCTCTTACCCTGAGTGGTTCGACCGTCTCGAGCCAAACTGCCTGAGCATGTCCGATGATTACCGGGACGCGAACGCAGGTGGCGCTGATCGGAAGATCGGGCAATTCGAGGATCTTGCGCGTCTCCTCGCGGAGCTTCACCTCTTCGTCGAACTCGACTCCGTCGAAGTCCCAGTCCATGCGCAGCCTATGTTGATCCGGAGACTCGCCGCGCAAGTCCTCGATCGCTTCTGTCCCCGCGCCCGAGACCGACTGATAGGTCGCGATACGTACATTCCGAAGACCGGCGGCGTCGTGAATCGGTGCCAGCACCATGCTCAGAGGGATCGCGCAGCAATTCGGGTTGGCCACAATTCCGGTGTTCTCGAGCGCCCGCTCGCCATTCACTTCGGGGACAACGAGCGGAACGCCTTCCTCCAGGCGAAATGCGGATGATTTGTCGATACACAGCGCTCCGGCGGCCGCGGCGGCAGGAACCAGCTGCGCGCTTAGGTCGGCCCCAACCGAGAAAAAGCAAATGTCGAAATCGCCGCCGCCGAGAGCCACGGCGCTCGCTTCTTCAAGCTCGAACTCACCTAACATCTGGCCTGCGGTGCGCCAGGAGGCAAACGTTCGGATGTTCGTAAAACCCCGCCGGAGGAGGAGCTGGAGCGTTACACGGCCGACAACTCCACTGGCGCCTACGACTGCTATGCGGGGACCGGTTTCAGTCAAGGCCGACCCTCGACACCGTCCGCCGTGCGCTACGCGGTCCAGGCCTCATGGACAGCCTCGCCTCATCCCTTTGTACGCAGATCCGCCAAATGGCGAAGAGAGTCATTGTCTCTGCTCCGTACCTTCTGCTCGATCGCGCAAACGTGGGCGGAGCCAAGCCGCGACTCCCAGTTCCGGTCCCTCGACGCTGACCTGCCCGAGCGTCGAGACCGTCCGAGGCACACCCGCACGTCACCCTACGGTCTCTTCGAACCAGCGGATCACCCTGAAGGGATTCGCCTTCTCGAGGATTTGCTCATGCTCTCCTCATCGTGTTACACATACCCGCCGGTGCGAGTGTGACCAGCAGAGCGTGCAGGCGCAACTCATGATTCCTCGCGTACTCGACGAGCGTAGCTGGAGGAGCATGCGCGCGCCCCTATCAGGGGGGATGACGAGGCGCCGGACTGCGTCGTCATCCCAACGAACCGACTACTGGGCTCGCGAAAGGCTGGCCCTTCGAACAGTGGTCCGGAAACAGGGGCCAAAAAAACACTGAACCGGCTGACCCGAAGGCCCGCCGGTTCAGTAGGAGCACCTTAGAAAGCCGCCCCACCGGATGCAAGAGTCGACTCCGGAAGAAAGCCGCAAATTGCGTAGAAAACGTCCGAGTTACATCTCGCGTCGACCGGTGAGTGCTCGTGCCAGCGTCACTTCATCTGCGTACTCGAGGTCACCGCCGACCGGGAGTCCGCTTGCAAGTCGCGTGACACGCACCTTGCCGCGCAACCTGTCCGCGAGGTAGGCGGCTGTGGCTTCTCCGGTCATGGTGGGGTTGGTCGCGAGCACGATCTCTTTCACCTCACCCTGGTCGATCCGAGACATGAGGCCTCCTATACGAAGGTCTGTCGGCTCGACGCCATCGAGAGGCGATAGAGCACCGCCGAGCACGTGGTAGAGGCCGCGGTACTCATGCGTACGCTCGAGCGACACTACATCGACCGGCTGCTCCACGACGCAGATCACGGAGTGGTCGCGGCGCGCGTCAGAGCACACCTCGCACACGTCTTGCTCCGTCAGATTGCCACACTCGCGGCAGAATCGGACTCGAGCCTTGACCTCCTCGATCGCACGGGCGAGCTCGGTGGCGTCCTCGGCGCGCGCGGACAGTAGGTGGAATGCGAGTCGCTGCGCTGTTCGGCGACCGACCCCGGGTAGCTTCGAAAGTTGCGCGACGAGGTTCTCGACGGCCGGGCTCAGCACGTTGGGAGCGTAGCCGTCCGTTTGGGGCATGCATGGTCCAACTCATCAGGCGGAGACTGCGGATTCTGTGAGGGGTCTCGCGCGGCGAGTTCTGTGCAGCCGACTCTCCTTGGGCAGCTAGCCGGGCAACAGCCCGCCCAGCCCCCCGAGATCGCCCGGGATCAACCCGGACATCTTCGACTCCATGAGCCCCCTCGCAGAGCGGAGCGCTTCGTTCACCGCGGCGAGGACCATGTCCGCGAGAAGCTCCGGATCGTCTGGGTCGATCGCGCGCGGATCGATGATCAGCTCGAGGATGTCGCCCGCACCGTTGGCCTTCACGGTGACCATGCCTCCGCCGGCCGAGGCCTCGACGATCTCACTGGCCGCCGCTTCCTGAGCCTGCGCGAGCTGTTCCTGCATTCGCTGCGCTTCGCGGAGCATCTTGTTCATGTCGAAGCTCATGTGTCATCCACCTCTCGGGCATCGAAGGTTTCCTTCAGCGACGAGATCCAGTCGTCCTCCGACTTCGGTTCGTCCTCGTCTTCGAGTACGGCGTCGGTCTCGCCCGCCTCGAGCACGACGGCGAGCTTCCGTCCCGTGACCTCGTAGAGCGCATCGCGAAGCAAGCCGATGTTCTGCGGCTCTGCGATCTGCTGGCGGTGGAAGTCGTTGCCTGCAGGGAACTCCAGTGTGAGGGTGTCGTCGGCGAGCAAGGTCGGCGTCGCCTCCGCCAGGAGGCTCGCCACCGGGATCGATCGCTCTCGCACGGACTCCACGATGCTTCGTTGCCACGCCTCGGCAACCTGCTCCAGCTCGAGATCGAGCCCGGCAGCCGGTGCATCGTCCACGGGAGCCTGAGGGCTCGCCGGCGTCGGCGCCGCGGGTACGGCTTCCCGTGCGGTCGGCCCGGGGGAGCCTCGGCTCTCGAGCAGCTCGACCCGATGTGCCAGCGACTCGCGCGAAAGGTCCGCGTGCGGTCTCGTCACCTTGACGACTGCCAGCTCGAGCGGCAGCCTCGGGTCGCCCCCTTGGCGCATGTCCTCGAGGGCCACGGCGAGCAGGTCAATCAGCCGGAGCACCGTCGGCTCGGGGAGCTGGTTCGCCTGCTGGCGCAGGAGCTCCTTGGTCTCCTCGGTGACCGGGAGTGACTCCGGAACCTGGCCCATGTGCTGGACGAGCAGAAGGTGTCGCAAATGCTCGAGCAGATCGGTGACGAGGCGACCGAGGTCCTGTCCTTGCTCGGCGAGCTCCTCGATGAAGACGAGCGCTCCTGCGGTGTCGTGGTCGACGATCATGTCGCAGAGCCGAAGCAGCGTGTCCTCTTCGACCGCCCCGACGAGCTGGAGAACGGCCTGGGCGTCGACCGAGCCGCTCGTTGCGGCGGCGAGCTGGTCGAGCGTCGAGACTGCGTCTCGGAACGACCCGTGTGCGCTCCGGGCGATCAACGAGAGGGCGGAGTCCTGCGACTGGATCCCCTCTCCCTCGGCCACCCGGCGGAGGAGCGTGACCAGCTCGGCCAGGCGGGGGCGCTGGAAGACGAAGGTCTGGCAGCGCGACCGCACCGTCGGGATGACCTTGACGAGATCGGTCGTGCAGAAGACGAAGAGGAGGTGGGGAGGAGGCTCCTCGATCAGCTTGAGCAGCGCATTCCAGGCAGCATCCGTCAGCTGATGCGCCTCGTCGAGGATGTAGACCTTGTACCGGCCTTCGACGGGCTGCAACACGACCCGTTCGCGGATCTCGCGGATGTCGTCGATGCCGCGCTGCGAGGCCGCATCCATCTCGACCACGTCCAGTGACGTTCCGTTCGCGATCGCGACGCACACGTGACAGGACTTGTCCGGGGTCGGCGTCGGCCCATCGGTGCTCGTGCAGTTGAGCGCCTTGGCGAGGATGCGCGCCATCGACGTCTTGCCCGTGCCGCGCGGCCCTGCGAAGAGATAGGCCTGGCGCACCTGATCGTGCTCGATCGCGTTCTGAAGCGTTCGCACGACGGCTTCCTGTCCGACCACCTCGTCGAACCCCTGCGGACGGTACTTCCGGTAGAGAGCCGTCAAATCGTCTCTTTTCCCTCGATTCGCAAGTGCCTACCGGGCTTCTGGTGTGTGGTGGCTAGATGTCACCAAGTGGACTGATGCGTGTCGGACTTGTGGTCGGCAATTGGCGAGTCGATGGCCGAATGAAGATACTCGCTCGCGGCATACGATTGGGCCCGAGGCGACAGGTCAGTCAGCTCGCCGTGCTCGTTCCAGAGTGCCCGAATGATCTCTGGCGACGAAAGATGGCCCACCCGCGCCTACTCAACCGGTCTCGTGCGCGTCGCGGATCGAGCGTCGCCAAGAAGCTCTGATCCGTCATTGGCTGTCGGCTCGAAGCCGGTGGGCCGATCCACGGCCCGAAGAGCGTGTGGTCGAGCTTGAACAGACGGTATCCATGACGCTCCAACAGCTTCGTAGTCAGCGTGGGGTAGGCGCCGTGCTCCTCGAAGACGATGTCTCGGATCGATCTGCGGCTCAGCAAGGCTTCAGTGCCAAGCAGGACGTGTTGCTGGTGGCCCTCGACATCCAGCTTGAGGACGCCGATCGAAGTGGTTTCGAGATCAAGGAGGTCGTCAAGCCGGGCGATAGGCACTTCCCAGAGTCCATCGGGTTCCGCACGAGCTCCATCCACCAGCGACTGGCCGTCGCGACTCTCCCCAGGCAGTGCGCACGACATGTGACCCACGCCCGACGAGCTCGAAAGTCCTTCGCCGCGAACTTCGATCTCGGTGTCGAGACCTTGGCTTCGCCATCGCATCACGTTCTTCTCGAGGTCGTCGCGCACACCGGGCTGAGGTTCGAAGCAGATGACCTTCCCAGTGTCACCGACGCGGAGGGCCAACAAGCTCGTCATGTAGCCGACGTTTGCGCCTACGTCGATCACGATGTCACCTGGATCCGCAAGCCGGTGGAGCGCCTCGCTCACCGCGGCGTCGAAGACGCCTGTGCGTTCCACGACGTGCCCCACAGCGTCTGTCGTCCGCACCATCAGATCCAAGCCCCACGGAAGGCGTACGACGACCTCGCGCTCGACGGTGGTGCTCCTGCGACCACTTCGAAGCCGCGCGAACAATTGCTTCGGTCGGAAGAGGTAGTGCGGTTTGTTCAGTGCGCGGATGTAAGTGATGGCGTGCGGATCCTACGATCTTGGCTTCCGCCTGGCCAGTGTTACAAGCCCGGCCGCGCACTCCGTCGTCGAGACGAGCATCCTCGGAGGTGTCCCCGTCGCCAGCTCGGATCGGGCGGAACCGCGGCACCTGAGAGGGAGTCCTTAGCGCTGCTTCCTTCCGGACCTG
>Ga0136613_10000316_pt1 | contig 21588 bp, 17 predicted proteins | sample AntDrymUQ2722106_2_FD_106649 | JGI IMG/M metagenome (GOLD analysis project Ga0136613, IMG submission 106649) | Polar desert sand microbial communities from Dry Valleys, Antarctica - metaG UQ272 (21.06) | ecosystem: Environmental > Terrestrial > Soil > Desert | place: Antarctica: Dry Valley... | reverse complement strand
CATCGAGTCGCTGAACGCGTCCGCCGCCGCAGCCGTGGCGTTGTTCGAGGTCGCGCGACGGAAATCATCATCGCGAGTGCGCTGAGCGCACGCCGAACCCATCTGGAAGGTGTCTGGCGGGGAACAGGTGTTACAACGCACTGTGGTGCGCTGCCGCCACCACTAGGACGGCTGGACGGGGAGAATGTCTGACGCCCGTGGTTTCCGTTCCGTCGCATTCCGGCTCGGCCCAAGCGGCCGAACCGGACGAAGATCTCGTCGTTCGCTCCTGGGCTGGCGAGGACGAAGCCCTCGACACGCTGTTGACGCGCTATCGCGTCGCGGTGCGCAACAAGGCGCGGTCCTACTTCTTGGCGGGCGCCGACCGCGATGACGTCGTGCAAGAGGGGATGATCGGCCTGTACAAGGCCGTGCGCGATTTCGACCCTAGCCGGTCGAGCTTCCGGTCCTTCGCTGACCTGTGCGTGACCCGGCAGATCATCAGCGCGGTCAAGTCCGCCACCCGCCAGAAGCACACACCGCTGAACAGCTACGTGTCGCTGCACCTGCCGGCGCATCATGACGACGACGCGGGCGCCGAGATCGTCGACGAGATCGCGGCCGAGGCGGTCGATCCGGCCGATTCGGTGGTGTCGGGCGCCGAGTTGGCGATGCTCGAGGAGTACTTCGCCGAGATTCTGTCCGACCTGGAGGTCGAGGTCCTGCAACGCTACGTCGAGGGCGAGACCTACGTCGAGATCGCCGAAGCCCTCAACCGCCACACCAAGTCGATCGACAACGCGTTGCAGCGCATCAAGAAGAAGCTGGACACCTACCTGGCCCAACGGCAGGCCGCCGAGACCGAGGCCACCGAAACTGAGGCCACCGAGGCCGGGGTCGCCGGGACCGGCTGAGCTAGCGCGGCGCGCGACAATCGCTGGGCAGCCGGTTGACCACCCCGGCGCGCCACAATAGGAGCATGCTCAGCACCGATCCGGCTCGACGCGACGTCGCCGCCCGGCCATCTCCCTCCCTGACCAGGGTGCTGCTGCGCCCCCGCTGGCTGGTCGCCCACGCCGCCGTGCTGCTCATCGCAGTCTTGTTGGTCAACCTCGGCCTCTGGCAGGTTCGGCGGCTGGAGGAGCGTCGCGACGGCAACGCCCTGATCTCCGAACGCCTTGCTGCTCCCGCCGAGCCGCTGGCGGCCGTGCTCGACGAGGTCGGCGGGGACCCCGACGCCCTCGCCTACCGCCGCGTCGCGGTGGAGGGGCGCTACGCGCCAGGCGAAGAGGTGCTGCTCAGCCCACGTAGCGACAACGAAGAACCCGGCCACCACGTCGTCACGCCCCTGGTCACGGCGGGCGGACGGGCCGTCCTGGTGGACCGCGGCTGGGTGCCGTTCGCGTTGGACGAGCCTCCGGTGCCGGAAGCGGCTCCGCCGGCGGGCGAGGTAGCTGTGGAGGGTATCGTCATGCCCGATCAGACCGCGCACCGCTTCGGCTCGCGCAGCCCGACCGGCGACCAGGTCGATTATCTGTCGGTGGTCGACGTTGCGCGCCTGCAGCCCCAGGTTGGCGAGCCCCTGTACGGCTTCTATGTCCTGCTGGGACGCCAGGAACCAGCCGCGGGAGCGCTACCGCGCACCCCCGACCTTCCCGACCTCAGCGAAGGTTCGCACCTGTCCTACGCACTGCAGTGGTTTTCCTTCGCCCTCATCGGAGTGGTCGGCTACCCGCTGCTGATCCGCAGGACCCTGCGCGGGTACGACGGGCCAGGTGGACAACCGCCACGGGGTGGAGCCGGCGCGGCTGGTGGGTAGGCCTGTCGGGTCATCGAACTCGAGGGAGCGTTCATGCGTTACGTGTCGCTGGAAGGTCGCAAAGTGCCCGCGCTCGGTCTGGGGACCTGGGAGCTGCAGGGCGCGACGTGCCGGGACGCCGTCGCGACCGCCTTGGAGCTGGGCTATCGCCACATCGACACCGCGCAGGGCTATGGCAACGAAGCCGACGTCGGAGCAGGGATCGACGGCAGCGACCGCGAGGAGCTGTTCATCACCACAAAGCTGAGCACCTCCAACCTCAGCAGCCAGCGGGTGCACAGCTCGACGCGCGAGAGCCTGGACAAGCTCGGCAGCGACTACGTCGATCTGCTGCTGATCCACTGGCCGGCCGCCTTCGACCGGATCTCCGAGACCTTGTCGGCGATGGTCGAGTTGCGTGAGGCCGGTGCCATCCGCCACATCGGCGTCAGCAACTTCACGTCCGCGCAGCTGCTCGAGGCCGCTCGCCTCGCGCCGGTGGCGTGCAACCAGGTCGAATACCACCCGTTCCTCGGCCAGCAGGCCGTGTTGTCCGCCGCGCGCGAGCACGACATGGTGGTCACGGCCTACTCGCCGCTGGCGCGGGGCGCCGTCATCGACGACGAGACGGTGAACGACGTGGCCGAGGCTCACGGCGTGACTCCTGGTCAAGTGGCCCTGGCCTGGCTGCTGGCGCAGGACAGCGTGATGGCAATCCCCAAGGCCAGCAGCCGCGAGCACCTGCAAGAGAACTTGGCGTCCGCCGACCTGGCGCTGAGCGATGACGAGCTGTCGCGCCTCGACGAGCTCGAACGGGGTCAGCGCATCATCGACCCGCCCTCCGCACCCGACTGGGACTGACTTGCCTGGAGCTGACGCCCGGATGTCGACCGCCGACAATCTCACCCGCGACGAGGCCTTCACCCGCTCCGGCATCCTGTCGGTGCACTCGTATGACGTGCACCTGGACCTGAGCAGCGACGGCAAGACGTTTGCCAGTACCACGGTCGCGAGGTTCGACTGCTCCCAGCCGGGGGCGAGCACGTTCATCGACCTCGATGCGTGCGGCGTGCGGTCGGCGCGGCTGAACGGGCGCCAGCTGGTGGCTGAGGCGTTCGGCGGCTTCCGGCTGGCGCTGGATGAACTGGCGGCTGACAACGAGCTGGAGGTTGTCGCCGACTGCCGCTACCAGACCAGCGGCATCGGCCTGCACCGGTTCACCGATCCCGTGGACGGCGCGGTGTACTGCTACACGCAGTTCGAGCCCTTCGACGCTCACCGGGTGTTCGCCTGCTTCGACCAGCCCGACCTCAAGGCGGCGTTCGCCCTGACCGTCGAGACGCCGCCGGAGTGGGTCGTGATCAGCAGTGCCAAGGTGACGCAGCGGCCGGCGGAGGGTCAGGCGGGACTGTGGCGCTTCGCGCCGACGCCGCCGTTGTCGACCTACGTGACGGCCGTCGTGGCCGGCCCCTACCAGCACGTGGCACAGCGCCACGGTGACATCGATCTCGGGCTGTACTGCCGCCGGTCGCTGCTGGCCCATCTCGACGCTGACGAGATGTTCACCCTCACCGGTCAGGGCCTGGACTTTTACACCACGACCTTCGAGCACCCGTACCCGTTCGACAAGTACGACCAGGTCTTCGTGCCCGAGTTCAACGCCGGTGCCATGGAGAACGCGGCCTGTGTCACCTTCTCCGAGTCCTACATCTTCCGCTCGAAGGTAACGGTGGCCAACCGCCGCCGCCGTGCGGAGACCATCCTGCACGAGCTGGCCCACATGTGGTTCGGCGACCTGGTGACGATGCGCTGGTGGGACGACCTGTGGCTCAACGAGAGCTTCGCGACGTACGTGGCGTTCCAGGCGATGGCCTCGGCGACCCGGTTTGCCGGCGCCTGGGCCGACTTCGCCTATGACATGAAGTCCTGGGCCTACAACCAGGACCAGCTGCCGTCCACCCACCCGGTGGTGGCCGACATGGTCGACACGGACTCGGTGCGGAACAACTTCGACGGCATCACCTACGCCAAGGGTGCCGCAGTGCTGCGCCAACTGGTGGCATGGGTCGGCGAAGAGGCCTTCGTCAAGGGTCTGCGCGGCTACTTCCCGCGTCATGCTTGGGCCAATGCGGAGCTCGCCGACTTCCTCGAGGTGCTCGAGCAGGCATCGGGGCGAGATCTGCGGGTGTGGGCCGAGCAGTGGTTGCAGACCTCGGGCGTCACGACGCTGCGCGTCACTGCTGAGGCCAATGAAGGCCGCTATGGCGAGGTGACCCTGCGGCAGGCCGCACCCGTGGCGCACCCCAGGCTGCGCGCTCACCGCGTCGGTCTCGGGTTGTACGACCTGCGCGGTGAACAGCTGGAGCTGCGCCGCCGGGTGGAGGTCGATGCCGAGGGCGCGCAGACCCTGGTCGCCGACCTGACGGGCGAGCCGCTGGCCGACCTGCTGCTGCCCAACGACGGTGACCTGGCCTACGCCAAGGTGCGTCTGGACGAGCGCTCGGTGGACACGATCACCGCGCATCTCGGCGTGCTGTCCGATCCGCTGTCGCGGGCGCTGTGCTGGCAGGCGGCGTGGGACATGACCCGCGACGGGGAGCTGGCGGCCCGCCGGTGGGTGGCGTTGGTCGTGCGCCATGCGGGCCAGGAGTCCGACGTCGGTGTGCTGACCCAACTGCTGGCCCAGACCTCCGCGGCGATCGACCGCTATTCCGACCCGTGCAACCGCACGGCCGCGCGCCGCGAGCTCGCCGATCACGCGCAATCGGCACTAGCCGCAGCCGAAGCCGGCAGCGACCGTCAGCTGATCTGGACCAGGGCCTTCGCCTCGGCCGCCGACACCGGCGAGCAGCTGGCCATCCTGCGTGGGCTGCTGGACGGCAGTCACCAGGTCGAGGGTCTGGCCGTGGACACCGACCTGCGCTGGTACCTGTTGGCCGTGCTGGCGGCGGCCGGTGAGGCGGCAGACGACGACATCGCCGCGGAGCTGCGACGCGACCCGACCGACATGGGCACCCGCAGGGCGGCCTCGGCACGCGCCGCGATGCCGCTGGCCCAGGCCAAGGCACAGGCGTGGGCGGCCCTTACCGAACGCCCCTCGCCACCGCTGGCAACGATGCGGGCGTTGATCGCAGGCTTCTGGCAGCGCGGGCAGCTCGAGCTGCTGCGTCCTTACGTGCAGCGCTATCTCGATGCCCTGCCCGGCGCCTGGTCAGGGCGCGATGCCGAGGAGGCGCTGCTGGTGACCGACGGCCTGTACCCCGACGTGTTCGTCGAGCAGGCGACCGTGGACGTGGCCGACGCGGCGCTGGCGTCGCCGACGCTGCCCCCTCCGGGGCGGCGGCTCGTCACCGAGGCGCGCGACGCGACCCAACGGGCGTTGCGGGCGCAGCGCACCGACGCCGCCGAGGGCTGACGCCGGCGCGCTCAACTTCGGCGCTGGCGCGCCGACGAAAGATCCATGGGCTCCGGCGTCGCGCCAACGCAGGCCGTTGACGCCGCGCTCGTGCGGCGTCTGTCGAACGCGCGCACGATCGACGAGGCTGCCACCGCCGTCGTCGAGCATCTCGTGGACGCCGGCATGCCGCTGCCGAGCCTGTACCTGGAACGTGGCGGCCGGCTGCGCTGCCGGGCGATGCGCGGGTACTGGCAGGTGCAGGACGGCATACCACCGTCGCGGGGCGTGATCGGCGCGACGGTCCGTGGGGGAGCGACGATGCTGGTCCGCCCGCAGCACAGCGACGATTACATCGAGGCCGCACCCAACGTCGCGAGCGAGGTCTGCGTGCCGTTGCGGAACGGGGGTACCGTCGTCGGCGCCGTCAACGTCGAAGCCGAGTTCGACCTCAGCGACGAGCACGTACGCATCGTCGAGGCCTCCGCCGCGGCCTTCGCCGCACGGCTGGCCGAGCTGGGGGGCAGGCCACGCGAGTCGCCCTCCCAGCAACTGGTGCGCCACGTCACCGAGCTGGCGGGCTTGACCGACACCAGCACGGTCTCCGAGTACGCGCTGGCCGCGGCATGCGAGATGGCGGGGATGGAGTCGGCGTTGCTGGTGCTCCTCGACGCCCGCGGCGTGCCGGCCGTCACGGCGCGGACCGGCCCGCTGTCGACGTTGCTGTGTCACATCGATGCGGCCGGGCTGGCGACGATCGTGTCCTGGGTCGAAACCGGCAGTTCCTGCTACACCATGGGCGACCCCAGCGGCGTCGGCTTCGCCGGTCAAGACGCCTTCCGCGAAGCGGGGGCGCACGCCGTCATCGTGTTGCCGCTGTCGGCGGGAGGCAGGCAGATGGGAGTCCTCGTCGTGGCCGACCCGTCGCCGGTCCCTCCCCACACCGAGCAGCTCGAACGCCTCGAGCTGCTGGCGGTGCAGGTTGCCGGATGCCTGTTGACGGCCGAGACGATGAACGAGCTGCGCGAGCGCGCCGAGCGCGACCCGCTGACCGGCCTCGGCCATCACGCCACCTTCAACGCGGCGCTGTCCACGGCCCGCCGGCGGACCTCGGACCGACGGCGGCACGCGGTTCTCGTCATCGACGTCGACGGCTTCAAGTCCATCAACGACACCCATGGCCACCAGGTCGGCGACCAGGTGCTGGTCGTGGTGGCAGCCGCGTTGTCCGCCGCCATGCGTGACGGGGATGCGCTCTACCGCATCGGCGGTGACGAGTTCGCCGCCGTCCTCGGGGTCACCGACGAAGCCGACGCGCTGGCGGCAGGGGAACGGCTGCGCGCGGCGGTCGCGGCGACCGGCTGGACGACCGCCTCCATCGGCGTGGCGGTGGCCGGGCCTGTCGAGGACGAGGCCGCGCTGCTGAGCCGGGCCGACCGGGCGTTGTACGAGGTGAAGGCCGCCGGCCGCGACGCCTGCCGTCTGAGCATCGCCGCATAGCACTGCTTGAATGCCGGCCATGGTCGGTGGCGGCAGCGTAATCGTGGTCGGCGCGGGAGTGTTCGGCGCTGCCACGGCGCACGAACTCGCACGCCGTGGCTGGTCGGTGACCCTGCTCGATATGGCCGAGTCGGGGAACACCCGGGCCGCTTCTACAGGTGAATCACGGCTGTTGCGTTGCGGCCACGGCACTGACCGCTGGTACACCGATTGGGCCTGGCGGGCTCGCACCCTGTGGCGGGAGCTGGGTGCTTCGGTCGGCGAGGAGCTGTTCGTCGATGCGGGTGTGGCCTGGTTCGCCCACCGCGACGATGGCTGGGAGGCGTCCAGCGCGGCGACGTTGGAGGCCGCCTGCATCCCGGCCGAGCGGCTGGACTGCGAGGCGGCGCGCCGCCTGTTTCCCGACCTGAGCACCGACGACCTGTCCTTCGTGCTGTACGAACCGGGTGCCGGTGTTCTGCGGGCGCGGCGCTGCGTGGCCGCGCTGGTGCGCCAGGCGATCGCGTACGGAGCGCGGTACGAGCAGGCGAAGGCGTGCTACGACGGAGCAGCCGTGCACGTCGATGGCCGCCGTCGCACGGCCGACCGGGTGGTGTGGGCCTGCGGTCCGTGGCTGGCGCGGCTGTTCCCGGCATTGATCGAGCTGCGGGTGACCAAGCAGGACGTGCTGTTCTTCGGCGCCTCCGCCGCCTGGCGGACCCCCGGCGTGCCCGGCTGGGTCGACTATGACATGGCGGCGTACGGCCTGGGGGATCTGGACGGGCAGGGCGTCAAATGCAACTCCGACGTGGAAGGCCCCGCCTTCGATCCGGACACGGGTGAGCGCGTGATCTCGCCCGACAGCGAACGGCGCTCGCGCGGCTACCTCGCGCGGCGCTTCCCTTCCCTGGTCGACGCGCCGCTGGTGAGCGGTCACGTCTGCCAGTACGCGTTGACGGCTGACACCGAATTCATCATCGACCGACACCCCGAACACGAGGGCGTCTGGCTGCTGGGCGGCGGCTCCGGCCACGGCTTCAAGCACGGACCCGCCGTCGCCGAGCACGTCGCCGATCTGCTCGAGGGGCGGATCGAGCCATACCAGCGCTTCCGTCTCGGCACCAGGGCCGTGGCCGGAGCCCTACGCACGGCTGGTGGAGGCGTGCGCGAGTAGGTCTGTCCACCGCCTCCGGCCGCTGACCGCACCTCTCCGGCCGCAGGCGCTTGCCGATGGCGCGATGAACCTGGACATCAGTGTTCCGGCTTGCGCCGCCGGCTCCCGCCGATCAGGCAGAGTAGGCGGGCATGGAGAACCTGTCACTGTTCGACGTCGAACCGGAGGCGCCTGCCGCCGCCCAGCCACTCCAGGCGAGCGTGCCCGCCGGCCAGCGGCAGCCCCCGCCGGTGCCTGCGCCGGCGCCGAGGCGCGGTCCGACGCTGCTGGCGGTTGACGGCAACTCGCTGGCGCACCGGGCCTTCCACGCCTACGGCGCCGTCCCGGACCGTGGCGGGCTCTACGGCTTCCTGGCATTGCTGGTGGCTGTCACCGACATCGTCAGCCCCGACGCGGTGGTCGTGGGCTTTGACTGCCGCGTGTCGTCGGTGCGCAAGCAGCGTTGGTCCGGCTACAAGGCCAACCGCGGCGACAAGGACCCCGCCCTGATCGCCCTGCTTGAACGGCTGCCAGCGGTGCTGCGCGAGCTGCGAGTGGCAGTCGTCGTGCCCGAGGGCTGGGAGGCCGACGACGTGGTCGGCTCGGCGGCGTCGGGCGCCGAGGCCGCTGGCTGGCGCTGCGTGGTCGCCACCTCCGACCGTGACGCCTACGGACTGATCAGCTCGCGGACCACGGTGCTGCGACTGACCGCTGGCATGGATCGGGCCGTGGAAATCACCGCCGAGCGGCTGCGCGCCGAGATCGGTGTCGCAGCGTCCCAGTACGTCGAGTTCGCTGCCCTGCGCGGCGACACCTCGGATAACCTGCCTGGGATCCGCGGCATCGGTGCCAGCCGTGCCGCCGCGCTGCTATGCGCGTTCGCGACCGTCGCCGATGCCGTCGCCGACCCGATCGGCTGCCGCAGCGTCCTGGGTCGGCCGTTGGGTCAGGCGCTGCTGGATGACCTGGCCGAGCCGGAGTCGGTGTTCCGGCGCAACGTCGAGCTGATGACGATTCGCCGGGACCTGCCCGTCGACGCGGCCGCTTGCCGGCGCGCCTTGCCCCCCGAGCAGGTCGCGGCGTGTTTGGTCAGCTGGGGACTGCCCGCCCTGGCGGCCCGAGTGGCGGTGGCCCTGGGGGCGACCCCGCTCACCGGCCCGCCGCTGTCGGACGCCGACGCGCCCGCCTGGGTCGCATGACGCCGAGGTCGCCTGCCCCTCGACCTGCCGTGAACCGGCGTGGCGGGGCGGTCGTCAACCGGCCTGCTCCAGGCGGCGGATGGTCTCGGCGAAGACTGCGACGCCGGCCGGCAGCGCCGCCTCGTCCAGGTTGAAGTCGGGGCTGTGGTGCGGCGCGGTGATGCCGCGCGCCGGATCGGCGACCCCGAGTTGGAACATGCTCACCGGCAGACCGGTTTCACCAAAGGCGTAGAAGTCCTCCGAGCCGAGGCTGGGCTCGGGCACCCGCATCACTCGTTCGTCGCCCAGCACGGCTGCCGCGGCGGCGGCCACCACCTGCGTCAGCTCGGGGTCGTTGACACCGACCGGGTAGCCGCATTCCAGGTCCACCGTGACCGTCGCCCGGTGAGCGGCCGCGATGCCGTGGGCCAGCTCGGGAACGCGCCGGTTCAACAGCTCACGGTTGTGCTGGTGAACGGCGCGGATGGTGCCGGTCAGCGTGACCGAGGACGCGATGACGTTGTCACGGTGCCCGCCGTGGATCGACCCGAACGTCACCACCACCGGCTGTACCGGGTCGATCTCGCGGGTCACCAGCTGCTGGACCCCGGTGACGATCTGGGCGGCGATCGGCACCGGGTCCAGGGCGGTGTCCGGATGCGCGGCGTGTCCGCCGACACCGTGGACCGTGATGGCGATGGTGTCGTTGGAGCCGCTCGACGGTCCGGTGCGGATGGCGACGGTGCCGCTGGGATGGGCGCTGGCTACGTGCAAAGCCAGCACGGCCTCGGGTCGGGGATCGTCCAGCACGCCGGCGGCGACCATGGGCTGCCCACCGCCTGGTCCCTCCTCGGCGGGCTGGAAGTACAGCGCGACCGTCAGCGGCAGGTCGTCGACACTCGCCAGCAGCTCCGCCAGGCCGAGCAGCACCGCCACGTGGCCGTCGTGGCCGCAGGCGTGCGACAGCCCCTCGAACTCGGAGCGGTAGCCGTCACGGCCGGGCGCCTCGGGGACAGGCAGGGCGTCCATGTCGGCGCGGACGCCGACACTGCGCGACCCGGCGCCAGGCAGGAGCGCGACGACGCCGGTCCCGATCACGCGCCGGTGCGCTACCGCCAGATCGTCGAGCATCGACTCGACGTAGGCGGCGGTGGCGTGCTCTTGGTAGCCCAGCTCCGGTCGCCGGTGGATCGCGCGGCGGTGGGCGGTCAGGCGCTCGGCCAGCCTGTCGGCGGCGGCGCGGATCGCCACGGTCTCCAGCTGCACTGCTGCTCGCTTCGGGTTAGGGGGCTAGGGCTGCTCGTCAGCTCCGCCGGGTTGGCCTGGCTCACCGCGCCGCCCCGGCCCGTCCGGCTCGCCGACGACGACGTTCACCTTGTTGTCGTCGAAGCTGAGATAACCAGCCAGCCGGGTGCCATCGGGAAGCGGTTGCGGATACGACCAGGCGGCGTCGACGACCTCCTGCCCGCCGGCGGCCGCCGACCAGTACGACGCCTGCCCCTTGTACGGGCAGCCGGTGCGCGTGTCGCTGGCGGTCAGCAGGTCGGCGGCGACGTCCTCGGGCGGGACATAGGCCCGTGGGGGCAGACCCGTCTCGAAGACCATCCGGGGCCGGATGGTCTCGGCGAGCACTTGGTCGCCCACCGACACGCGGACGTGCCGGGAGCTGTCCAGCACGTCGACGCGGTGGTAGGGGTCGCGGAAGTGCGTGAAGACCTCCTGGTCCTCCTCGAACCAGGCGTCCAGCGCGTCGGGATAGAAGGCGAGGTAGCCGGCGATGGGGGGTGCGGAGTCCAGCGGCTGCTCGTAGGTCCACACCGCGTCGGTCGCCTCGCGGTCGCCGATGCGCAGCGACCGGTAGGAGGCGTCCCCCTTGAACGGGCAGTGGCTGCTGTGGTCGCTGGCGGCGAGCAGGTCACCTCGTACGTCGTCAGCGGGGAAGTACAGCACCGGCAGCAGCCCGGTCTCGTGCAGCCGCATCGCCGCGTTGCTGTCGACCACGGTCTGGCCAGCGAGAATGCCACGGATCCGCTGCGGGACTGGCTCCCAGTACAGGACATGCGCCGGCCCCTGCCGCTGGAAGTTGAAGGTGCCGGGCGACTGCGGACCGAACGGCCCGGCGCCCATCGTCAACGACATGGCCCTGCTCCCGGTTGGCTGTGACGTGCCGGTTCGGCAACGACCCGGCCACGCTAGCCTTCCGGCGGTCGAGGAGGAAACGTGGCAGACGACCCGACGAGTCCCCGCCCGCCGGCGAGCGCGGTGCGCTCGCCCTCATCCTCAGGCGGGGCGCCACCCGTCGGACGCGTGATCGGCACCGAGGACTCGACACCGTTGGCGTTCTGGGTGGCCGTGGCGCCGGGAGGCTTCCTGCAGCTGGACGACGTCGTCGCGCTGGAACGGGCGCTGCCTGGCCGTGAGGCCGTGCGGTTGTTCGGCGTTGTCGGCCAGGTTCGCGCCCGCCACGAGGGCGCCCGCTTCGACTCCGACGTCTTCCTCATCGCCGCCGGGATCCTTCCCGCCGAGGTGTCGGAAGCCGCACAGGTGCAGACGACCCGCTTCGAGCCCGAGGTGTTCGTGCCGCCGCTGCCGGGCACGGCGGTCCGCCGTGCCGAAGGCACCGAGCGCGATGAGGCGCTGTTCTTCGACCAGATGGAACAGCGGCTGCCGGCGGGGTTGTCACGGGAGGACGAGCCGCTGTTCGTCAACCTGGAGTTCCTCGACGGCACCCGTGGCGCCCACGTGAACATCAGCGGCGTGTCGGGGGTGGCCACCAAGACCACGTACGCCACCTTCCTGCTATACTCGCTGTTCAACTCGGGTGCGCTGGGGATCGGTGCGCAGAACACCAAGTCGCTGATCTTCAATGTCAAGGGCGAGGACCTGCTGTTCCTGGATCACCCCAACATTCGACTCGACGACGAGCAGCGCGCCCGTTACGCCTGCCTCGGGCTGGCCCCTGGGGCATTCGCCTCGGTGGCGGTGCACGCGCCGCCGCGCCGCGGCGCGGCCAACGCGGTGCCCGACGTGGCTTCGCGTGCCGAGGGGGTCACCTCCTTCTTCTGGTCGCTGCACGAGTTCTGCCGCGCCGACCTGCTGCCATTCCTGTTCGCCGACGCCGAGGACGACCGCCAGCAGTACACGATGGTGGTGCACCAGGTGATGTCCCAGCTGCGGGAGGCCGTCGATCTCGGCGACGGCGGCGTGCGCTTGGACGGGGTGGCGGTGCGCACCTTCCGCCAGCTGGTTGACCTGGTCGTGGAGCGAGTCGACGACGAGGCCACCCGCTACGACTGGGCGGGCCGCTCGATCGGGCAGGGAACGGTCAACGCGTTCATCCGCCGGCTGCTGTCCTCGGTGCGCCACGTCGAGCATCTGATCCGCGGCGACATCGCCAACCCCGCGCGCCACCGCATCGACTTGGTCCGCCAGGTGACCGTCGTGGACCTGCACAACCTGCACGACCGCGCGAAGCGGTTCGTGGTCGGTGTGGTCCTGCGCAAGGCATTCGAGGACAAGGAGCGCACCGGCCAGGCCCGCCCGCTGCTGTTCGTCGTGCTCGACGAGCTGAACAAGTACGCGCCGCGCGAGGGCTCCAGCCCCATCAAGGAGATCCTGCTCGACGTCGCCGAGCGGGGTCGCTCGCTGGGCATCATCCTGATCGGCGCACAACAGACTGCCTCGGAGGTGGAGCGGCGGATCATCGCCAACTCGGCGATCCGGGTGGTGGGGCGCCTGGACTCCGCCGAGGCGGCGCGTGAGGAGTACGGGTTCCTGCCCACGGTGCAGCGCCAGCGCGCGACGATCCTCAAGCCTGGCACGATGCTGGTGTCCCAGCCCGAGCTGCCAGTGCCGCTGGTGGCGCAGTTCCCGTTCCCGTCCTGGGCCACCCGCCCCAGCGAGGCGGGCGCTAACCCCGCCGCCACGCTCATGCCCGACGACCCATTCGAGGGGATATGACGCCCTCAGCAGCGACGGCGGTACGTCCCAACCCTGAGAGGTGGTGGCATCCACTACTGATTCGGTACTGGATCCTCACCACCCCGGGCTAGAGGCGGGGCGCGACGTCCTCGGCGACGACGTCGAGCATGTCCAAGTCGTCGTACAGCAGGTGCTGCAGCATCACGGCTTCGACACCGGCCTCAACCAGCTGGCCCAGCTTGTCGGCAGCCTGCTCGGGTGTCCCCAGGATCCCTGGACCGGCGAAGCTGTCGAGCCACTGGTCGAAGCTGTCGTCGCGGCCGGACTGCGCGTACAGGCGTTGAGCGCGCCGGCGCACCTCACCTTCGTCGCTGCCGACGAGGCAGCCGGTCATCAACGAGAAGCTGATGGTGGCGGGGTCACGGCCCTCGGCCTCGCAGGCCCGGTCGAGGGCGTGGCGCAGATCCCGACACTCCTGCGGTGACTTGAACGGCGTGTTGAGCTCGTCGGCGTAGCGGGCCGCCAGCTGTGGGGTCTTCTTCGGCCCCGAGCCGCCGACGACGATGCGGGGCCGCGGGTCCGGTTTGGGTGAGAAGCGCGCCGCTTGCAATTGCTCGAACTCTCCGTCGAAGTCGAAGGTCTCGATGTCGCGATCCCACAGTCCTCGGATCACCTGCAGGTGCTCGTCGAGGCGGCGAAAGCGGGTGGCGACGTCCTCGAATGGAAACCCGTGCTGGCGGTGCTCAGTCTCCAGCCAGCCGGTGCCCAACCCGAGATGGACCCTCGATGCGCCATCGAGGGTGCCGGCCATCTCGGCGACGGTAGCCACGATCTTGGTGAGGTTGCCGGCGCGGCGGAACGTCACCGGGGTGACCATCGTGCCAAGGGTGATGCGCTGAGTGTCCCGGGCGAGGCCGGCCAGCGTGGCCCAGGCGTCGGTCGACGCAAGAGCTTGGCCACTGCCGCTGACGGTGCTGTAGTGGTCGCTGCGATAGCAGCCGTCCAGGCCGAGCTGCTCGGCTCGCTCTGTCACGGCCAGGACGTCGGCGTAGGACAGGCCCTCCTGCGGTTCCAGCATGACGTTGAGGCGCACGGGCGTAACCCTTCAGTTGAGGGTGGGATCGGGCGGGATGGTGCGGAACATTCCACCCTGGCGGGTCATGACACGTTCCCATAGCCCGGCCGGCTCGTCGGTGAAGACGTCATCGGAGTCGCCATCTACCACGAACCAGCCGCCGGCGCCGATCTCGGTCTCCAGCTGGCCGGCGCCCCACCCGGCGTAGCCGGCGAACAGGCGCACTGCGTGCAGGTCGGCTGGCTGCTGGCCGGGGTCGATCTGCAGGTCGACCACGGCGGTTCCCGCCAGGATGCGCTGCAGCGGACTGTCGCTGGCGATCGGCGTCCTCCCGAGCGCCACGATGGCGTCGCGCTGCACCGGCCCGCCCAGGAACACCGCGTCGGGTGCCGCCGCCAGCGGTTGCCACTGCGGCAGCGCCGAGGCCAGCGGCATGTCACTGGGTCGGTTGAGCAGGACGCCGACCGCCCCCTCCTCGGTGTGGTCGAGCAGGAGCACGACCGCCAGGTGGAAGTTCGGGTCGGTCAGCGAGGGCGCCGCCACCAACAGCCGTCCCCGCAACTCGGAATGATCCATGGCGCCAATCCGACCCCACACGGCGGATCGACGCAAGCACCGGGGGCCCTGCCGCCCCGCTCATACCCGCCGACTACCCTGAGACCCGATGCGGATCCTGCACACCTCCGACTGGCACGTCGGGCGCACCATTCGCGGTCGCAGCCGTGCCGTCGAGCACACCGCGGTACTCGCCGAGATCGTCGGGGTGGCCCAGGCCGAGGCGGTTGACCTCGTGCTGGTCGCGGGTGACCAGTTCGACACTGCGGCGCCGGCGCCGGACGCCGAACGGATCGTCTGGCGATCGCTGCTCGACCTCGCCGAGGTCGCTCCCGTCGTGGTGGTGGCCGGCAACCACGACAACCCCTTGCGGCTGGACGCCGTGGCGCCGCTGCTGGCTGCCGGCGGGGTGCACAGCGGGGCGCGGCTGTCCCGCCCGCATGAGGGCGGCCTGCTTACCATCGAGCTCGCGACCGGAGAGATGGCCAAGATCGCGCTGCTGCCCTTCCTGTCTCAGCGTGGAATCGTTCGCGCCGACGAGTTGATGGACCTTGACGCCGATCAGCACGCCGGCCGTTACGACGCCCGCGTAAAGGTGATCATCGAGCGGCTATGCGAGGGGTTCACGGCCGAGACGGTCAACCTTGTCGTCGCGCATCTCATGATGGCTGGCGGCGTGGTGGGCGGCGGTGAGCGCAGCGCCCACACGATCTTCGACTACGCCGTCGCCGCGACAGCGCTCCCCGACTCGGCCAACTACGTGGCGCTGGGCCACCTGCATCGTCCTCAGTTAGTCCCCGCCGCGTGCCCCGCCAGGTACTCGGGGTCGCCTTTGCAGCTGGACTTCGGCGAGGCCGGTGACAGCAAGGCCGTGGCGCTGATCGAGGTGGCACCGGGTCGTCCTGCGGAGGTGCGCACCGTCGAGCTATCGGCGGGCCGGCGCCTACGGACCCTGCGGGGGACCCTGGATGAGCTGGAGGTCCTGGCCGGCACCACCGGCGACGACTACCTGCGGGTGGTCGTGCGCGGCCAACAGCGAGCCGGGTTGGCCGAGCAGGTCCGCGAGTGGTTCCGTGAGGCGGTCGACGTCGGCGTGGAGGCCTCCGATTCCATCCAAGGCGCACCGGATGGGCTGCGGCGCCTCGGGCGCTCGCCGGTCGAGCTGTTCGGCGAGTACCTGACCGATCGGGATAGCGCCGACGAGCGCGTCCTCGCGCTGTTCTCTGAGCTCCTCGACGCCGCCCATGCGCCCGACGCGGCTTGAGCTGCGCGGCTTCACCGCCTTCCGCGAGGCGGTGACGGTCGACTTCCAGGGCGCGGACCTGTTCGCCATAGCAGGACCGACCGGCGCCGGCAAGTCCACCCTGATCGACGCGATGTGCTTTGCCCTGTACGGCAGCGTCCCGCGCCTGGACCGCCGCACCGTTGCTCCCGTCATCGCCTCGGGGGTTGTCGAGGCTCGGGTGCGCTTCGACTTTACGGTCGCTGAGCGGGCGTTCACGGCTGTCCGCGTCGTGCGGCGGCTGTCCGGCGGTGGCGCTACCACCAAGGAGGCGCGGCTGGAGTCCGCCGGCGAGGTCCTGGCCGGCGACGCCGATGCGGTGACGGCGGGGGTTGAGCGGGTGCTCGGCCTCGGCTTCGACCAGTTCACCAAGTGTGTGGTGCTGCCACAGGGAGAGTTCCAGCGCTTCCTGCACGACAGGCCGTCGGGACGCCAGGACTTGCTGGTGCGGCTGCTGGAGATGGACGTGTACGCGCGGATGCGGGGTGAGGCGAACAGCCGGCGTCAGGTCGCCGAGTCCTCCGCGGAGCTGGTGCACCGGCGCCTGCAGGAGTTGGCCGGCGCAACCCCGCAGGCCCTGGCGGCGGCCGGCGAACGGATCACCCGCTTGGCGGCGCTGCGCGACGAGATTGACGCGGCTCGGCCGCGCCTGGACGCGCTGACCGCCGCGCAGACGCGGGCCGCGGCCGCTGCCGCCGAGGCCTCGGCCAACTGCCGGCGGCTCAGCGGCCTGCTGGTCCCCGACGGCGTCGCGGCGCTGACCTCTACAGCGGCTGAGCTGGACAACGCCGCGACGGAGGCTGCCGCTACCGCGGACGTGCGCGCGGCGGCGGTGGAGGAGGCCGAGGAGGTGAGGGATGCGTTGGGGGAGGAAGGCGGGCTGCAACACCTGCGCAGCGCACATCAGCAGCGCGCACAGCAGACGGACCGTCTGACCAAGGGCGAGCCGATCCTGGCCGACCGGCGACGAGCGCAAGACGAAGCCGAGGTGCTGGTGCGAGCGGCGGTGACGCGCGTCGAGGGGGCTGCGGACGCATTGGAGGCGGCGCGGCGCGACCATGCCGCCCACACGCTGACCGCCACGCTGGTAGCCGGTGAGCCGTGCCCGGTGTGCGGCCAGCCCGTCTCCGCGGTGCCAGGCCGGGAGGCGCCGCCCGCCTTGTCGGTCGCTCAGGCCGCGTTGGTCAAGGCGCAGGCGGCTCTGCGCCCCGTTGAGGACGCCTTGGCGACGGCGCGGGACGCGCGAGTCAAGGCAGAGCAGACCCTCGACTCGGTGCGGGAGCGGTTGAGCGAGCTCGATGAGGTGCTGGTCGACACGCTGGATCCGGCGGAGGTTGAGCACCGCCTGCGTGAGATCGGTGAGGCGGACGCGGCGCTGGTGACCGCCCGGGAAGCCGAGCGGGCGGCGCGCCGGGCCGCTCGGGAGGCTGCGGATGCGGCTCGCACGGCGGGGCAACGACGCGACAGGGCATGGAGTGGATTCGACTCGGCGCGGGACAAGGTGGCGGCTTCGGGCCCGCCCGCCGTGCGGCGCGACGACCTCGCCGGTGCCTGGGCCGCCCTCGCCGAGTGGTCCCGCGGCGAGGCATCTGCGCAGGAGGAGCTCGCCGAAGCCCAGCGCGACGCCGCCTCGACTGCGCAGGATCAGCTCGAAGCGGTAGCCGCCAGTCTGAACACCCGCTGCCAGGAGTGCGAGGTCATCGTCGCCGCCGGCAAGCCTGCGCGCGACGCCGCCGCCGACGCCCTCGCGGCGGCCAAGGTCCAGTGCGCGCGGATCGAGTCGGAACTGGCAGAGGCGCAGCGGCTTCGCGACGAAGGGGCTGGTCACAGCGAGCGGGCCGAGGTCGCCAGGGCGCTGGCCGGCCACCTCGCCGCCAACCGCTTCGAGCAGTGGCTGCTCGACGAGGCGCTGCAGCGCCTTGCCGAGGGTGCCAGCGTCACCTTGCGGGAGTTGTCTGCGGGTCAGTACTCGCTGGCCATGGACGACCAACGCAACTTCGTGGTCATCGACCACGGCAGCGCCGACGAGCGGCGGCCGGCGAGGACGCTGTCGGGCGGGGAGACGTTCCTGGCGTCGTTGTCACTGGCGCTGACGCTGGCCGACCACTTGGCGGCGCTGGCGGTCGACACCGAGCCGCGGCTGGAGTCGATCTTCCTCGACGAGGGCTTCGGCACGTTGGATCCCGAGGCGCTGGACACGGTGGCCGCGGCGATCGAAGAGCTGGGCGCGCGTGGCCGGACGGTCGGCCTCGTCACGCATGTCCGCGACCTCGCCGAACGCCTGCCGATCCGCTACGAGGTGCGGCGCGGCCCAGCCGGATCGACGGTCGAGCGGGTGGAGCGATGACTCGCCTGCGTGTATCGCGCAAGGACTGTGATGCGTTTCTCGGTTGATCCGTGGGATCCGGGCTACGGCGCGGCGATGGATGCCGAAGCCATGGAGCCGTCGACTGCGGCCGTTGACGTGAATGTCGAGGTCCCGGCGGCGCAATGGGCACCGCTGAGCCCGAATGGTGTCGTGGCGCCCGAGCGCGTTCGCTTCATCGACGGGGTGCGCCGCATCGACGCCAGGGTGTGGATCACTCGCGCCGACGGAACCGTGCGGCCGGGCATCGCCGCGTCGTACGCGGCGGGGGTGGTGTGCTGCCAGGACGCCGCGAAGGTCGAGCGCTGCGAGGTGCGGCGTGGGTTGTTCTGCAGCGACCCCGACGCAGAGGCGATCCGAACCCGCAGCGGCGAGTACACGCCGGGTCTGGCCGACGGCGACGGCATCGACGTGTTGACCGCCGCGTTGCAGCAGTCGATGCGGTCGCTCGAACGGCTGGTGGCGGCCAGTGTCGATGATGCCCAGCTCACCGTCGTCGACGGGCCGCTGAGCCGTCCGTCGGTGCCTGGGGCTATCGGCTATGTCAAGACCCATCAACGGTCGTACCTACCGGCCGAGCTGACGTCCGTGGTGGAAGGCCTGGCGGTCGGCGAGCGGACGCCGCTGTTCCTGACCACGACGAAGGAGACGCGCTACTCCTGGTACGCGCGGCTGCCGGGGGAGCGCGGGCATGCCTGGTCGGGGGTCGTGCGTGGCGAGGCACCGGACGAGTTGGCGGTGACCGACGCGGCGGCGCTGGCCGACATGGCCACCGCCACGCTGCCGACGTACGCCTCGATGGCGCACAAGGATCCACGGGCGCCGCAGAACCTGTATCCGGTCGCCGAGCTCGAGCGCACGCTTCGGCGACACCTCGGCGATCCTGCGTTGCTGTACCGGGGGTTGCGCCTGGCCGCCGCTCCGTCCGAGGAGCCCCGATCGTCAGGCGGCTGAGTCTCATCTGTCACGATTAGTGATGCTGGCATCAGCAGTTACCAACGGTGCACTCCGCCTCACCAGCCTGTGGATATTGGGCTTGTCGACGCCGCCGAGTGCCCATAAGGTCGCTTGCGACCGACCTCGGGGGTTGTCCGTTTTGATGCATTCATCGGCACGTGTGGCGGCGGTCATCGCCGCCCTCGCGCTCATGGCCGCCGTGGCTGTGTGGTTGTTCCTGACCGACGGTGGCGGCGCCGCCGGCCAGCCTCAGTCGGCTGGCGCTGTGCCCAGCGAGGCGCCGGCGGAGCGGTCGCTGGGGTCGGAGCCTCCGTCCACGTCGAAGCGACCATCTGAAGCGGTTTCCGAGCCGCAGTCAACGACGCCAGAAGAGACCCGAGCCGAGCGCCTCGCGCGCCTCCGCAAGACCGACGCCTTCGTCGAGTTCGCCAACTGGGACCGCGCCCGCACCGCCCCCAACTACGAACACGCCCTGGGCGAGTTTGGGTGGTATGACGCGCGCCGAGAGGGTTACGTCCGGTTCATCAATGCGAAGCAGCTGTGGAACCGGATTGTCCGACCCGTTCGCGATGACCTCTTGCTCGTCGGGCCTGGCTATCGTGGCCAGATTCTTAACGACAGAGTCAGTGGTGGCATCACGGGCGTCTACCGGCGAAGAGGTCAGGACCCGCAGCTGATTGCCTTCGTGGCGCCCTACGAGTCGCCGGACGGGATGCCACTGGGTCGGGTGAACGCAGTCTTGGTCGAGGTATCTGACCAACGAGGTGCGAGCGCGTACGCACGGGGACGTCTGATGGCGCGCATGGAGCCCTTCACCGTGGTGCCCGACGACTACGCCACGAATGCCGCCCTCGCAAACCGTGGCATCAGTCCGCGCCTGCAGACTTGGGCCCAACAACATGGCGGGTGAGAGCCATTAAGGGCCGTTGTCGTCCGGTCGGGGAGATGCTCGCCTTCTTGGCGGTCGGGCTCGTCTTATCGGCCGCTCCGGTGGCCGCCCAGGTGGGCGGATGCGGTGAGGTCGAATGGGACGACGAATGCTCATCGAATGTATGGCTTTCCCCGTATGGCATCGGTGAGACGCAAGGCGAGACCACGGAGGCGCTGGCGTCCGGCGGGCATGGGTGCATGCCGGGGATGCCGGATGTGTACTGCCCAGCGGCGCAGCCGGTGGCCGAAAGCGGGAGTGGGACTCCGGGGGCCGCTACGGGGGCGGGGTTGGACGCAGCGCCTGGGACAGGCGTCGCCCCACCCGGCGGCACGTTCGCTGGCGGTGTCCCTGCTGTCGTTGTCGGCGCGACCCCCGGCGGCGCGATCCCCGGCGGCGCGACCCCCGGCGGCGCGACCCCCGGCGGCGCGACCCCCGGCGGCGCGCCGGGCGGCACCGCTCCAGGCGGCAGTCCTGCCAACCCCCGTGGTCGGCGCAGCGTGGTGCCACCTCCACCGCCGGCACCGCCGACCGAGGCCGAAGTGCTCGCCGTCTGTCCCGACCCACAGGAACCAGAGATCGGCCGCGACCCTCGGCGCCGCGGTCTGACCGGGTTGGAAACCCGGCTGTGGGCGTCGCCGCAGGAGTCCATCCAGGTCGGCGCCACCATCCGCGGCTATGCCGTCGGTTGCCGGCTCACTCCCGAGCGGTGGACCTGGGAGAGCGGCGACGGCGCGCGCTACAGCGCTGACCGCCCCGGAGGCCCGCACCCGGACAACCCCGCCCAGCACATGTACGAGACCAAGGGTCCCTACACCCTGCGCCTGACGGTGCAGTGGCGCCGCGAGACACCGTTCGGCACGGACACGATCACGCGCACGACCGAAAAGTCCTACCGCGTCATCGAGGTCCGCTCCATCCTCACCGGCTGACCCCTGCCCGCTCGGGACGGCGCGCAACAGGCCGACAGATCAGAGGCTCAACCCGAGGTGCTGTGACTTTGGCACCGCTGCGGTAGCAAAGTCACAGCACCTCGGGCCAGAGGCCAGCAGTCAGCCGCGGACGTAGGTGAAGCTGCCGGGAGCACACGGGACAATCGTCTTCCCGTGGTGATCACTGCTCTACACGTCGGTGATCGCCACGCGAAAGCCCCGCGCGGCCGAGGGGCTCCAGACCACCTCGGGTCAAGGGGCCAGCAGTCAGCCGCGCACGTAGGTGAAGCCGCCTGGAGCCACGCGAGCTCGCACGGAACCGTCCTCGCCACGAGTGACGTCCACGAGCCGGCCGCGCTGGTCATAGGAGCGGGCCACGACGGGACCGGCACCAGGCAGCGAGACCCGCTGGCGAGTCCAACGCCGGGCGAAGCTGCGCAGGACGCCTTGGTGACGGTCGTCACCAGACAGCAGCAGCCACTCGACCTCGGGCTGCACCAGCACCGCATCGAGCTGGGCGGCGTGCCCCTCACCGGCGTGGCTGACCGACAGCTTCGCCGGGCCGGCGCCTAGAGACCCCCGGACATCCTTG